>Ga0213882_10000353_pt1 | contig 16761 bp, 14 predicted proteins | sample BarmaccoBMER_R09_FD_160106 | JGI IMG/M metagenome (GOLD analysis project Ga0213882, IMG submission 160106) | Barbacenia macrantha exposed rock microbial communities from rupestrian grasslands, the National Park of Serra do Cipo, Brazil - ER_R09 ...
TGCAGAGCGGGCAGGACGAAATGGTTCCTTACGCTGCATAACTGCTGCTTCATGCCCTGGTGTAGGTGTTGTGGGAAGCACTACCGCGCAGACCTCTAAGTCACTGTGCAAGAGCGCAGTAAGGACAGGGAATGAGAAGTTGCTCTGCATGCCGAAAAAGATAACGCGAGGGCGTTGTGCTCCTGATATTGGCTGATTTGACATGGACCCCTCAATCATGTACTGTATAGGCATATGTTTACTCAATATAGGAGTTTCTAGCATGCCACGAATGGTACAATGTGTCAAACTTGGGCGCGAGCTGCCGGGGCTGGATAAGCCGCCTTTCCCCGGTGAACTGGGTCAGCGTATCTACGATCATGTCTCTAAGCAAGCATGGGATATGTGGCCCGCCCAGAGCACTCTCATTATCAATCACTACTCACTGAATATGGCCGACCCCGAGTCTCGCAAGATTTTGCGCGAGCAGATGGAGGAATTCTTCTTCGGTAAGGACTCGAAGATGCCGGAGGGCTGGACTCCCGAAGCAGTGGGAGCCGGAGCCAGCAGCAAAGGTGGTGGAAGTAGCAAAGGCGGCGGCGGGGGAGCCTCGCGCAAGAAATGAGGAGACCAGGCGATATCCTGCTCATCTCGTGCTATGAACTAGGCCACCAACCATTTCATCTCGCCTCGTTGATGGCTATGTTGCGACAAGCGGGGTATAGTCCTGTTGCAGTAGATGCAGCGGTAGAGACGCTATCCGACGAAGTAATTGCAAGGGCGTGCTTCGTCGGCATTGCTGTGCAAATGCATACTGCTCTGCGCCTGGGTGAGCAGATTGCACAACGTGTCCGCTCAACAAATCCTGCGGCGCATATCTGCTGCTATGGCCTCTATGCTTTGCTCAATGCTGATTATCTGTTGTATGAGCGCGGGATAGGTCCGGGCACGATCAATCAGGGCACGATCAGCCAGGGCACGATAAATCGGGCCCCTACGGACTCTGTAATTGGTGGAGAATATGAGGTTCCTCTGTTACATCTTGTTGCTGCGCTTGAACAGGACCAACACGCTACTATTCCAGGAGTGCGTACACGCGATAGTGAGAGCGCAGCGTGGGTACAGCGCACCCCTTTTGTGGTTCCCGAGCGTACACAACTGCCAGCATTAGAGCGCTATGCACGGCTCCAAGTGAGTACGGAGCTGCGGCTAGCAGGCTATACGGAAACGACGCGGGGCTGTAAACATACTTGTCTACACTGTCCCATCACGCCGATCTACCAGGGTCGCTTCTTCGCTATTCCGGCAGAGGTCGTTCTGCAAGACATTCGAGCACAAGTCGCACAGGGAGCACGTCATATTACGTTTGGCGATCCCGATTTCTGGAATGGGCCAACCCATGCGATGCGTATCCTGCGCAGCTTGCACCAAGAATTCCCGTCAGTGACATTCGATGCAACCATCAAGATTGAGCACCTGCTGAAGCATCGTCTTCTACTAGCGGAAATGAAAGAACTCGGCTGTGCCTTCATCGTCTCGGCTGTTGAATCCTTGCATGATAGTGTACTGCAACGTCTTGATAAAGGACATAGCAGTGCAGATGTGGCAGAGGCATTCGCTCTAGTAGAGCGAGTCGGCATCCCTTTACGACCCTCGTTACTGCCGTTTTCGCCGTGGGAGACCTTAGAAAGCTATAGCGCGCTACTCGATTTCTTTGAGCAACGTCATTTGATAGAGCATCTCGATCCCGTGCATCTCTCTATTCGCCTACTCATCCCGCCAGGTTCAGCATTGCTCGATACCCTTGATAGTCATACGTGGTTAGGTGAGCTAGATACCACGGCGTATACCTACCAATGGCAGCATCCAGACCCACGCATGGACGAACTACAACGTAGCATTGCGGCCTTAGTGGAGCAGGCACAAAGTAACGGAGCAGACCCGCTAGAGACTTTCTTCTGCGTCAAAGCACTGACCTACGCCATGCAAGGCCGGGACTTCTCTATTTGCGATGCAATACAACGCTACGGAGCGCGCAAGATTCTGCCTCACCTTACTGAGTCGTGGTTCTGCTGAGCGGAGCCGACTGCGGACCAGTTGGGTTCCAAGTAGCTAAAAGTAAAGATACACTTCAATTAAGTACAAGCAACTCGCGTCTGATCTCAAAGTGCAACTGCTTGTGAGCAACGCGTAGCGCATGTTCCACCTCAGTGGGCGTATCGCCACGGGCAAAAATGAAACCTAGGTAGCTTGCGCCTTCCGGTAGTGGCACGAGTTGATGGTGGAGTTTGGCGGTGATCTGTACGCCCGTAACGAGCGGCACGGCCTCAGCAGCCTCCACTCCATGCACGGCCTTGAGTATACCTGCCGCAGGGATAGGAATCATCATCACACCAGCGGCGTGCTCGTCGCGCTCAATTGATGTGATCTGCTCACCTATGGCATGGCGCAGGATCAGCTCTTCGAGACACATGCCGGAACCGAACTGCAGGATAGTTGAGCACAGTCCTCCGATGGAACGCCCGGCTATCTCTAGCATCCACGGCCCTTGCTCATTTACGCGTAGTTCCGCGTGAACAGGCCCTTCGCGCAACCCTAGCGAAGCTGCGGCTAGGGCAACACTGCGGGCAATCTCCTGCTGTGTGCTCATGGCAAGACGTGAAGGCGTCGTATAAATAGTCTCTTCAAAGAATGGGCCATCGAGCGGGTCGGGCTTGTCGAACAGTGTCAGCACTTTGAGCTGTCCAGATGTCAGCAAACCTTCCAGAGCAACCTCAAAGCCGGGGATGAAATCTTCGACTAGTATAGATGTCTCGTGCTCCACGTAGCCTTCAGAGAGCAAGAGGCGCTTCAAACGCTCGAAAGCCGCCACAAACTGCGTTGGCGTATCTGCCCGTATCACGCCACGACTGCCCGAGAGGCGCAAGGGCTTGACGACACACGGATAGGAAACCTGCTCGGCCACCCACGCGGGATTCTCGCTCAACAAGAACGGGCGAAAGACAGGACAGGGAGCACCCCCAGCGGACATCAAGCGCCGCATCAACCGCTTATCGCGTGCAGCCTCTGCAGCTTGCGGCGAGTTGTGAGCAAGTCCTAACGCAGCACTAGCACGAGCGGCAAGCTCAGTGGCACGATCATCCACTGAGAGAATAGCACGCAGAGGCTGTTGTTGGGCAAAAGCGATAATAGTTTGCAACGACTTCTCAATGTCCAGAAAGTCCACACCAAGGGGCACATGCCAGTAGTCGGCAAGGGTTTCGGGCAGATCGATGCCTACTACGACCTCCAAGTTGAGCTGCTGTGCAGCGCTCAAAAACGCGCCAGCGCGATAGGTTGCTGGCGACATAAGTAATAAAATGCGTATATGCTTGTTCTGTACGTCATCTTCTGTCATCATTTACTTCTTTTGCAGCATCTCTTCCACCATCTGCTCTGCTCTCGGTTCAACCTGTGCAAGCATGGTTGTGAACCGTGCTTCTCCTACGCTCTTACGCAAAGCAGCTATCCACTGAGCTTCAACATCAACATCAGAGGGACTTTGCTCTCGCTCAAAAAGCGCCTTCGCTCGCACTATGTAGGCAAGAGCAAGCTCATAATGCTGCTGACTATAGTAAATCATACCAATATTATGCAGGGTGGTCCCTTCTCTCCTATAATCTGCTACTTCCCTCCTGATGCGCAAGGCTTGCTGGTAAGACTGCAACGCCTCTTGTTTCTTATCCAACGCATCGTAGACAAGTCCCAGGTTATTGAGGGCAACACCTTCTCCCCCACGGTCTCTTACTCGCCCAAAAATGTGCAAGGCTTGCTGATAGGACTGCAACGCCTCTTGCTGCTGCCCCAATGAGCTGTGTAGACTCCCTATATTGTTGAGGATGGTGGCTTCCCCTTCGCGGTCGCCTACTTCCCTACTAACTTGCAAGGCTTGCTGATAGTACTGCAATGCCTCTTGCTTCTTATCCAACGCATTGTAGACGAAGCCTATATTGTTGAGGGTCGTGCCTTCTCCCTTACGGTCGCTTACTTCCCTGCTGATACGCAATGCATGCTCGTAGTACTGTAATGCTACCTGCCTCTGCTCCAAGGCAGTGCATAGGAATCCGATATTATTGAGGGTCGCGCCTTCTCCTTCGTGATCTCCTACTTTACCAAAGATGCGTAGGGCTTGTTGATAGTACTGCAATACCTTCTGCATCTGCCCCAACTCCTGATAGACACTCCCTAGATTATTGAGGCTCGTCGCTTCTCCTGCTTGATCTCCTACTTCTGTAAAGATACGCAGGGCTTGCTGGTAGTACTGCAACGCCTCCTGCTTCTGCCCCAATGTCTGATAGACACTCCCTAGATTATTGAGGCTCGTCGCTTCTCCTGCTTGATCTCCTACTTCTGTAAAGATACGCAGAGCTTGCTGGTAGTACTGCAACGCCTCCTGCTTCTGCCCCAAAGCATTATACACGTCACCCAGTTTGTTCAGGGTAGTGCTTTCTCCTTTTTGATCTCCTACTCCTCCAAAGACGCGCAGAGCCTGCTCGCAGTAGTGCATTGCTTCTTGTTTGTGGCCTAGCATGCCCAACGTTGAGGCCATCGTGCTATAGATGAGCGCTTGCTGCTGTGATGTGGGCTGCCAGTTCGGGGAGAACAGAGCTTGACACACATCTAGCAAGATGCTATTTGCACCCCAAAGCCTTAGATTGTCAAAGAGCAGCTCTTGCTCCATCAGCTCATACGCCTTTTGATGCTGTTCTGCCTGGGTGAAATGCCACACTGCCTCAAGCAGCGGTTGCACCTCGTTGATAGAGCGTCGTTTGTCACGTGGTGGACAATGCTCAGTAGCTTCTTGCAGATAGTAGTCAGCAGCTTTACTATGCCCCTCTTGTCTGCTCTTTTGGTTAGCTAGCTCATCATTTGGGATAAAGTGCTGCTGAGCATAATTAGCCACAATAGGATGCAGTTGGTAGGCTCCGCTGGGAGTCTGCGACTGAATAAGGTGCTGCTGCAGCAGACTTGCCAGGATAAGCGGCTGCGCTTTCGTGGTGCTCGCGACGACAGCCTGTACCGCATGAATAGGCACAGCTTCACGATAGAGAGAGAAGGCACACAGTAGTTGGCGCGATAGTTCTGGTAGGTTGGTAAAGATGCCGTCGAGCAGGTTCTGCATGATGAGACCATGCCAAAGCGGCGCATAGGCGGCATCACGCAGTAGTGCGCCCAGACTTACCGTGTATGTTTGTGGCAGCATACGCAGTAGCGCGAGCGAGAGGGCATGACCATCACACCGCCGTACAACTTCACGTAGTTCATCCTCGCTGCCCATAAGACCCTTGTTGCGCAACAGAGCAACACCCTCGGCACCTTCAAGGCCATTGATGCGCGAGATACGCACTGAGCCGACCGTATCGTCGATGGAGCTGTGTGCATATGGGCGGCTAGTGAGTAAGACGCGGCAGGCACAGGGCCGACAGTTGAGAGCATCAAGGAACTCGCCAACAGCCAGGCGCTCATAGCGAGCGCCTCTGCTCTGCTGCTCAAGCAGGTTCTCGAATTGGTCAAGGATAATGAGGCGTGGCGTGTCTGGTGTATCGGCAGTGTTGAGGACATTGCACAGAGCGAAAGCCTGATTCTGCGGGAGCACACCTGACACATCGGACGTGGACTTGCCCACGGCGGCGAAGATATTGGCACTCAGTTCGAGAAATGAAGTGTTTTCATTGATCCTGAGTAAGACAGCCTCACCGCGAAACGGCCCCCTACCAGCGAGACGCTCTCGCTCAGCATAGTTGAGCACGAGAGCGGCGATGGTGGACTTACCGATGCCGTCGATACCGCTGAGGACAACAGCAGAGGTATTGGCCTCAATGAGCAGTGCGTAGACGCCTTTCACCACAACCTCGCGCTGTTGGACACTGTGTGGGTCGGTAGGCAACGGGACTCCACGCAGAGTGAGCAAGGCTGGGGAAGAAGGCACAGCGGGAGCCGAAGCGGGTACAGCCGTGTTCGCAGGCGGTGAAGTATTGTTCAACTGCTTTGCAGCAGCAGATCGTGAGGGTAGCGCAGACCCAGAAGATTTTTGAGCAAAGAAGATAGGAAGCGCTTGGCTAAAGGTGAAGATAGTAGCCAACACCCCGAAGCTTGTGGTGAGCAGAGCAGGCAGAAAGTCCCTAGCATTCAATGTCCATAGAGCCACTCCACCGATAAGGATAAGCAATGCAGTGATGCATCCCAAGATATGCATTTGCATAGGCCACTTTAGTTGTTTGCTCTGAACCTGCTGCATACTATCCCTCCGCGACTTTTTGAAGTGCTGCTCGTCGATGTGATTATAGCACAAAATGACCTATAAAAGCTGCTCTTCTATTGCCCATCATGAGCATGGGTATGATGGAGTGGCACTTTCTTACGGTGACGGATAATGATGTGCGTGATCTCTTCCATCTTAGTAGGTGACCACTGGGCGAAATGATCCCAGGCGCTCGTCTGCCAGTCATCAACGAGTTTGGTCGTAGAGATCCAAGGTGGCAGGTTCACCAACAGGTGATTTGCGAGCGCATACACAAATGGCTCGTAGATATATCGCAGTTCGGCGAGCTGCTGCTCAGCGTCCTCTCCATGCTGTAGGCTGAGTCCGACTTCGGCAAGGGCGGCGCGCATGCGCGCAAAATCCTGCGACGAGAGACGTTGATGGTGAGCAGCCTTGGGAGTTGTTCTGAATACCTGCGCCAAATCAACGGCTGCGTGACGAGCAATCGCGAAGGTGAAGCGAGCCGTGGGTGTGGAAATCCCCTCGAAGCCTACAATCAGTAAGGCACAGGTATCCAGGATAGTGGTCAGTGCTGCCAGCCAGGACTGCCGCTCGTGCTGGGAACGGTAGTAGGTCAGGACAGGGTAGGAGATATGGCTTTCCAGCACTTCGGCGCACCATCGTTCCCAGTCAAACAGATAGCGAATAAGCTCCTCTATATGATCCTCGCGATAGTGCCGACGCAACAATTCGGTAGCGCTTGGCGGTGAGCCAGCACGAGCATCAAGCAGGGAGATGCTGATCTCACGGCGCGAAAACGCCTGGTAGATTACCGGGACATAGCCAATAATAAGGGCAAGAAAAGCAAAACCTGTTCCTGCCTCTACAACGGCGAGAAATCTTCCGAGCCAGCCAAGTGGGGCCACATCGCCAAATCCTAGGGTAATAAATGTTACTCCACTCATATAGAGATAGGTGGCAAAGGTGACGATTTTTTCCGGCGCGTTGAGGGCTGAACCACTGCCCCACTCAACCAGTGCGAAACCCAGCACAAGCAGTGTTGCCCAGATAAGCAGTAAGAGGATAACCGAAAGGGGACCAAAGTAACTCAGGTAGACCTCGCGCCGATTGCCCGGGCGCAGTTTGCGTGCTAGCGACGACCAGAGATGCCAGGTACAGAGGTAAAACAGACGCGACAAATGAAAGCGTCGCGAGACCCTACGCGGTAAGACAACCGACTCAAAACCATCCTGCAAGATAGCAACAATGAGCAGAATACCAACAATGATGGCAAGAACTCTCATAGAATAATCCCTTTGCCCACAAAAATACAGGCTTCCTTGGTTTGAGCCAGGAAGCCTGTCAACGCAAGAACCTGACATGACATGCTAGAAAACGGCTTTATTGCCGATGACTCGTGGCACTACTCATCAATCATCCTTAAGGGCATCTCTTCATCGCTCTGCTGAGTTGTCGTTGTGGGTGCTGTTTGTGAAGTATCTTTTGCAGGATGCTTCTCGGCAAGGGAAGCTTGTTTTTTCGGTGGTTCCCATCCAGGAGCACGAGAAACGATCATCGACATCATGCGCCCTTCCATCACTGGCGTGCGCTCAATGGTGACTGTTCCTTTCAATACTTCTGCGATGTCGTCTAACAACTTACGGCCAAGATCTGGGTGGCGCATCTCAGCTCCTCGGAACTGAACGCTCACTCTGACCCTATCGCCATCAGCCAAGAACTCTTGAATCTTGCGTGTTTTTACCTCTATATCATGCTCATCTGTACGTGGACGCATGCGAATTTCTTTGAGAGTGATCGTCTTTTGATTTTTACGTGCCTCGTTCTCTTTCTTGGCCTGCTCATACTTATAACGGCCGTAATCCATAAGTTTACAAACTGGTGGATTTGCGTTGGGCGATATCTCGACCAGATCAAGATCGCGTTCCCGCGCAATCTCAAGAGCACGTATAGGGGGCATTACCCCTATCATCTCACCATTCTCTGCGATCAAGCGTATTTCACGTGCTCGAATACGCTCATTGACTCGTGTTTCGCGTGGACGATCATTCCCTCGAAAATCTCTGTTAATAGGCCAAGCCTCCTTCTTTGAACTGAAAAAATTAGCTACATTTTCGGGCTGTCCAAGTGTAGCACACCTACTGTGGCAAGTCAAATTTTTGCGCTCAGTGCAGCTTTCAGAGACTAGTCAGAATCAATGGAATATGATATGCTTGACAAGCAGTCTCGTGTAGGTTGTGCAAAGTGGTGACTAAAAAATCTGTATTCACATAAGAGTAATATTGTGACGAACGAAGGACAACAACCACCCCTGCCATCACAAGGAATACCCAGCGATTACTCTAGTTGGCAGTATGATCAGGAACAGGCAGAGGGAGAACCACCACCCCAATTGGTGTTGCCTCTGCACCAACCACCATCTCTGGTACCTCCAGATGGAAGCCCTCCCTTACCAGCCCGCTATCAGGAGTCTATTCACGATATGGGAACATCGTTGGGCTATGGACAGGGAATGGAGTACCAATACCTTAACGCGCCTCAGCCTTCTCAACCAATTCCGCAGTTACACCAGGAGCGACTGCAACAGTTGCGCGCGGAACGCCTGCGTCGCCAACAAAGGCGTATGAGTCACTCCGATATCACAGAGATAGCGCGGAAAAACAAGGGAGTCAAGCAAACTTCTTCCTGGACGCCTAGCCCTCCGTCATCGGCGCTGTTTTCTGCAGTTCCTGATGTGTCGGCCCCATCCTCTACACAGGCATCACCGATGCTATCACCTCCTGCCGCACCCTCCGCTGACGAGCCTTTATTAGCGCCTGAAGCTGCGCTAGCTGCTTCAGCCCAAGCGCAAGATACCGGTATGATGCAAAGGGCACGGATCGGTCGAGCTGCCTTCATTCTCACGGGAGCTTTTGTTGCCAGTCGTGTGCTTGGCTTGCTACGCACAAGCATGTTCGCGTACGTATTTGGTGCCAGCGGCATCTCTGATATCTATTATCAATCCTTTCTCGTTCCAGATCTTATTTTCAATATTGTTGCTGGTGGGGCCCTTAGCTCAGCATTTATTCCTGTCTTCACCAAATATATGGTTGGTGAGAAAGATACGAAGACAGCGTGGCATATTGCTAGCGCCGCCCTTAATCTCGCTATCACCATCATGATAGGCTTGGCCTTTATTGCTGCTCTACTAGCGCCCCAACTCGTGCCACTCTACAATTCAGCTCTCATTCATCAACCTCAGCAAATGGCATTGGTTGTCTCTCTTACACGCATTATGTTGCTACAATCAATTGTGTTGGGTGTAGGAGTTATCGTCAACTCAGTGCTGAACGCACGGCAGAATTTCGCATTACCCGCTATTGGCATTGTGCTCTACAATGTGGGACTTATCATCGGACTTCTTCCAGGCGTCTACTTTGCGGTTCATGGCCGATCCGTGCAGACCGATATTGTGGCGCTCTATGCCGCAACATGGGGCGTCGTGCTAGCAGCGCTCCTTCAGGTGGGAGTACAGATTCCTGGGCTTTTCAAGGTTGGCTTGCGCTATACCCTGACTTTCGATTGGCATCATCCTGGCATTATGCAGATCGGTCGCCAGATGGTGCCGCGTATTATCAATGCTGCCATGCTCTATTTCTCAATCTTTGTTGATCGCATCCTCATTCAGCTCATCGCTACCAATGTCAGCTCGAAGGGAAGCGATGACGGGTCGATTACTCAGTATTATCAGGCATTCCAATTAATGATGCTGCCACTAGGCATCTTTGGTATGTCTGTAGCCACCGCTGCCTTTCCAACACTAGCCGAATACGTGGCCAAGGGACGACTGGACCGTGTACGCAACATCATTCTTGAGACGCTGCGCAGTATTTTGTTTTTATCAATCCCTTCAAGTATTGGCTTGATTGTGTTAGCCTTGCCTATCATCCAAGTGCTGCTTGAACATGGCCGCTTTAGCCTAGCAGATGCTCAGGCTACAGCTATTCCTCTGGCGTTTTTCGCTCTGGGCCTAGCTGGATTGGCGGCTGTCGAAATTCTCACACGCTCCTTCTATGCCCTACGCGATAGCGTCACTCCCGTGATGGTAAGCGTAGGGCAGTTTATCTTCAAAATCGCCTTGAGTCTAGTGCTCATTAATGTTGCAGTATTGGCAGCGACTATCCTGGCTCCCTCAAATTCTCTTGCTCAAGTATGGGGAACACAATGGGGAGTAGGTGCTCTGGCTTTCTCAACTTCCATTGCGGGCCTGCTTGAAGCTGGCATGATGTTCTGGCTGCTACACCAACGCTTAGAAGGGTTGCAAGTACGCGCTGTGGGCACCTTCCTTGCACGTGCTGCAACGGCAGCCGTGGTAATGGGTATTTGTGTCTTCTTCGCGCACGTCATCTTGGATAGTTTGTTGAACACAACGCATACGGTGTCTCTAGGCGTCGTTGGGACGCTAGAGGCGATTATCAAGTTGCTCATTGAGCTATTTGTGGGTGTCTTTGTCTACCTACGCGTCGCTCGTATGCTAGGTATTGAAGAGCTTGGACCAATCAAACGCGTCCTTGACCGTCTCAAGTTGTCATGGATCTAGAGGGTTCAGTATGAAGCATCTGCGTCTCTCACTCATCGGCTTTGGTGTTGTCGGTCAAGGGTTAGCCGAACTGCTCGTCTCCAAGCAGGACTTGATAAAACAGCGCTTTGGCCTTGAAGTGTCTCTCGTGAGTGTGGCTAACGCTCGTCATGGCTATATTTATAAAGAAGCTGGGCTGGATATCCCCACTTTATTAGAATTGGCGGCCTCGCAGCGTCCTCTCACGGATCATCCAGGGGTAAAACGCTGGCAGCACACCCTGGATGGGCTGCGTGCTACCGACGCAGATGTAGTTGCCGAGGCAACGGCAACCAATTTGCGCGATGCTGAGCCTGGCATGAGCCATATCCGAACTGCTCTTACACAAGGTATGCATGTGATTACCGCCAACAAGGGGCCAATCGCGCTCGCCGCCAAAGAATTACTGGCGCTGGCACAACAACATGGAGTGCAGTTGCGCATGGAAGCGACGGTGATGGCTGGCACCCCAGTACTCAGTTTGCTGCGAGAAGGCATGGCAGGAGCACGAGTGCGCTCTCTGCGTGGCATCCTTAACGGCACCACAAACTATATTTTGAGTGCTATGGCAAGCGGACGCGAATATGCTGAAGTGTTGGCAGAGGCACAGGCACAGGGTTATGCCGAAGCCGACCCCACAACCGATGTCGAAGGCTATGATGTTGTGGCGAAAACCCTCATTCTAGCAGCCCTGGCCTGGGGACACACTCTCAAACCAGAGCAGGTGTTACGCCAGGGCATCACGACTATCAGCAAAAAGCAGGTACACGATGCAATGCATGAGGGCAAGCGTATAAAGCTGATCGCCTCGCTGGGAGTCGTCTCGGACGTGGGTGAAGCTCCCCTTGAGGCACGTGTTGAGCCTCTTGTGCTTCCTCTGAGTGATCCCCTTGCTTGCGTGGACGGTGTCCTGAACGCGATTACGTTTCAAACTGATACGCTCTCGCAGGTGACTATCATCGGTCCGGGAGCGGGAAGGTTAGAAACAGGGCAGGGTTTGCTCTCTGACCTGCTGGCAATAGCGGCAACGCTCAAATAGAAAGGTAGAAAAACATCATGGAGTTTTCAGGCACTCAGACTATTGCTGCCCCTATTGAGAAAGTGTGGGCCTATCTCTTGGACGTGAACAAGGTGGCAGCGTGTGCGCCAGGGTTTCAAAGTCTAGAGCCGCTGGGCGGTGAGCAGTGGAAAGCCGTCGTTGCTGTTGGCGTTGGACCCGTGAAGGCTAAGTTTACGCTCGATATATCGCGTCCAGAGATGCACGAACCAGACCGCATGGTGGTAAAAGGGCGTGGCAAAGCTCCCGGCAATGCAGTAGAATTGACTGGTACCATAAACCTCAGCGCTGTCAGCCCCCAGGAAACGCGTATGGATTGGAATGCTAACGTCGTGTTAAGCGGGACACTGGCAAGTGTGGGAGCACGCTTGATGAATAGTACCACCGAGAAGTTAACCGCTCAGTTCTTTGATTGCCTCAAGTCGAAGTTACAAGCATCTGCCTAGACCTCGGGAGTACCCTACAATGGACACTGCTTTAGAGCGCTGGCAAGCGCTGATCGATGCTCGTCAGCAGCAGATGGACGCTGCCTTTGCACGGTTGGGACGCACAAGTGCCGATTTCTGGGACCGCCGAGCGCGTATGTACTATCGTTCTGCCAAAGACACCATCGCTCAAGATGCCTTGTGTCTTAGACTGCGCAACGAGGTAACGACGCAAACAACCCTGTTAGACGTAGGTGCGGGTACGGGGCGTTTTAGCCTCGCCCTCGCACCGCAAGCAAAGCACATTGTCGCCGTTGAGCCAAATGCCACAATGTTAGGCTACCTGCGCCAAGACGCTGCCTCGCAGAGACTGACCAATATCTCCTACATTCCCTCTACTTGGCAGGAAGCTCCCTCCGATCTACAGGCTGACATCGTGCTTTGCAACCACGTTCTCTACCCTATCCGCGAAGTCGACACGTTTTTACTAAAACTGCGTGCTGCTACCCAACACGTTTGCTACATCTACATGTGGGCGACGCATCCCGACGGACTCAATGCGCACTTATGGCCTCATTTTCATGGAGACGAGCGTCAGCTCCTCCCTAAATATATTGATGCGCTTGACGTTATGTGCGAGATGGGTATCTACGCGGACGTGGAGGTTGCGAGACTCGCGGTAAGCCTGCGCTACGCTTCGTTAGAGGACGCGGTGGAGGAGCAGTTGGAGCGCCTGATCTTGCCAGACGATGCGCTTACACGCGACAAGCTACGCACGTTATTGGATGCGTGGCTGGTTGAGCGAGACGGGGTGTTGGTTCCACCTGTCGATACGCTAGTTGGTGCTATTATACGCATGAGACGCTAATATCATCCTGCCTCACTTTATCCTTTCCTGGATGGCACTTTCTCTGTTAATACAGGGGGAATTATCTCGACAAGAGTAGTGCCGCTATGATATACTATCCCCACAAAAGAATGCTATGTAGTAAGGGAGGAAAAGGTCATATGACAACCCCATGGGATGATAGTCTCAAAATCCTATTGAGTGAACATGCACAAGATTTTGCTTCCTGGGTCTTGGAAGGGGCCCAGGTGCTCAATACACTGTCTACCGAGTTCGCCGGGCGCAAAGCCGTGGCTGATGGTCTGCTCGAAGTGCGCTGGAAGGGCAAACCCATCCTGATGCACTTCGAGTTTCAGTCGACCCATGATCCCAACATGCCAGAGCGCGTGCTGGGGTATGCGCTACGAGCCAAGCGCGAACATCGCCGTCCGGTCTACTCGTGCCTGATCTATCTGCGCGATGTCGGAGAGGTTCCCCCATCGCCGTTGGCTTGGCACCTGACCGAGGACTACAGCAATCTGAACTTTGACTACTTGCTGATCGAACTGGCCAAGATGACCCCCGAGCAGTTCAAGCAGCTCGGACTGCCAGGGTTATTTCCCCTGATGCTCTTGACCAAAGGAGGCAACACCCAGGAAATCGCCGAAGAGGTGGTCAGCACCTTAGAGGCAGAAGGCCACTCGGACACCTTATCGGCTACCGCCGTGTTGGCCTCATTAGTCTTGCATGGAGACGGTGATCTCGACTGGTTGAAAAGGAGATTTGCAAGCATGGAAGAGTATGCTTCGTTAGAAGAGACCTGGCTTATTCAGGAGTTTATGAACAAGGCGCGCGAGCGGGAGCGACAAGCCCTGCAAGGGGAACGCGAAGTTCTCCAAGAGGAACGACAAGCCCTGCAAGAGAAGCTGCAGCAGCAACTTGAAGCTCTGCAAGGAGAACACGAAGTTCTTCAACAGGAGAGACAGCAGCAACTTGAAGCTCTGCAAGGAGAACGCACGCTTCTTCAAGAGGAGCGACAGCAACAACGAGAAGCCTTGCAAGGAGAGCGACAAAAGGCGCTCCAAGATTTACGTGATTTGTTCGTGAACATCGTAGAGAGGAGGTTCACGGATACCAAGCTTGCGCTCATGGCACGTGGAAGAGCAAGCGCCCTGCAGGATTTCAAGGCGCTTGAGCATTTGATTTTCACTATGAGTATTGCTCAGAATGCTCAGGAGGCAGAGCAAGCTCTCTTGAGTTGACATAGTTCTGCTTCCATTGATGCTACTTCACTCTTCACTCCGCAAGACCCTCTTCTTGCGGAGTGACTTTATCTTGTACTGTTAGGCGAAGAAGTGGCCCCAGCGTTCACAGTCAACACTTTCTAGGCAGCGATAGATATCCCTTCACAAACTCTGCCCAAATTGGCTATCATTGATCTATACAAGCATGTAGTATGTTATACTTTCCTTATACATTTCATCTTGTGTTTCATATACATTGTATGTTTCACAGAAATACGCGATGTCTTGGAGAAGAATAATGCCTTTATTCGCACGTCTCGTACAACGTCTCACCTCTTATTTCTCACTCTTTGATACTGCCAATGCAGTTCCGTCTACACCACTTACACCCGATGATCTTGCAGTGCCGGATGGGGAGTCGTCTTCTCTTTTACGTGTAGCTCCGCCTCAGTCACTTGTACCGGATAATCTTCCAGTAGCACACGTAGAGCCTTCTTTTCTTGCTGATGAGAGAGCAGGACAAGGGCAGCAGGATGAGTATTCACCCAGCACAGCCGTTTTTCCGCTGGCGCTTCCCCCAGCAGATTGTGTACCTCTCGTGCGCAGTAAGCAACGGTTGGCCGGACATATCACCAAGATTACGCTGCAGACAGTAGCTATTCCGACGCTAACGACACCGTCAACATCAGGAGAAATACGTGAGCCTGTGATAGTAAGGGTAGTACAACGCGATATCAGCAAAGAACAAATGATCTCATCAGTACTCAATACAGTCAGTAGGAACGAAAAAAATACAAGCTCACACGTACCGATTGTGACAGTTGGCCAAAGGAAAGCAACCAGAGATGTTCGTCCACAACTCGTTTTTGGCACTGCCTCTTTCGAGTATGGTCAGAGTGACTGTCAAGTTTTTAATGAACAGGTGCATGCAGCCAGTGTTGTCCTAGTGATGCTTACCGTCAATCCCGGTCCTACCGTTGTGCAATATGTGTCGTTGCAACCGGGTGTTGGCTTTACCGCATATCTAAGTGCCCCAGCTAATTCTGAAGTGCCTTTCAATTATGTTGTCATGTCCGATGATGATTTTGGGGATTTGCCGTGATGCTATAGTGATTTTATTCTTGAGTTTCACCTTGGGCGGCAATAGCGTGCTATTATATTAAGAAGAACCGAAACCCTAATGGGAAACTGATAGGATGAACTCACAACCACCTAAATCACTTGGCGCTCTGCTGTTGGAAATCTTGCGTTTGAGTGTGCGCATGATGTGGCAGAGCAACACAAATCCTGCTCGTATCGTGATGGAGCGGCAACAAGCATTAGTGGTGCTAGGCTTGTCCTCTAACGCGACAGAGCAACAAATCAAGCGGCGCTATCGCGTACTGGCCAAACGACACCATCCTGATCTCGGTGGCGATAAACAACAAATGCAGCGCATTGCAGCAGCCTACAGGGTACTGATGAAAGATTGAAGTGCTAGGGTAACCACGCGCCGCATTGGTTACAAAAATGCTTGCCGGGCCGTACGCGAGCACCGCATTGATCGCAATAGAGCGTCTCTGTAGAGCTTTGCTGGCTACTTGGTTGTGGTGGAACAGACGTCGGTTGAGCGGGAGCAGATGGTGTTGGCTGTGGAGGCGGCGATTGATGTGGTGCTTGCGCTGACTGCACAGTCTCATGAATGGTTTTTGCCGCTTTGATGGCGAAGCTGCCAATCGTTCCCGCGATTTTCAGCCCCTTAGCAATATCTTCCATGTCCTTCTGCACGCGTTGTGTAGGAGGAAGAAACGTCGAGTCTGAGACCTTGCTAAAGAAATTTTGCTCGATCTGTACTCCTTCACCATTCCATGCAAGCTGCCCCTGCAGTTGAACTTGATCGTCGAAGTGCAAAAACAGAATATTGCCTTGGACGCTATAGTTTCCCTCACGCCGTGTCTCTGGTGCTGTGGTGGAAACTTGCTGTCCGTTGAGTAGTGACTGCGCGGCATTGGCGATACGGCTACGATCCTGTATGATCAGAATGAAGCGCCCATTCTGGTGTAGGGTAAGGCGATCAATGCGCGAGGTGAAGTGGTCAAGCCCTACGCCAGAATGGTGTACACACTCATATTGTCCTGTAATTGGTTTCATGATTGATTATATCACTTAGCGTGGCACGTCTTCCAGGAAAGCACTACTGCTTCTTGCCGATACCAGATAAGACAGCAGGCTCACACGTTCCATGACCTGCTCACTCTCAACTGTCTTACCTATCTTCAAGAGGTGCTGGCTCAACAGCACGTGCGCCCTAATTTTCGCTCCTACGCGTTCAGTATCCGCCAGTACCTCTACAGCCTTACGAAACGCCTCTTCCACCCGCGGGTCTTCAGGATTG
>Ga0213882_10000354_pt1 | contig 16761 bp, 15 predicted proteins | sample BarmaccoBMER_R09_FD_160106 | JGI IMG/M metagenome (GOLD analysis project Ga0213882, IMG submission 160106) | Barbacenia macrantha exposed rock microbial communities from rupestrian grasslands, the National Park of Serra do Cipo, Brazil - ER_R09 ...
TTCCACGGATCGGACTCCCCGCCACCGCGTCCTTGAATGTGGTGTGGATGACCAATGAGTCGCTGGGCATCTCACAGAGGAACAGCCAGCGTTGGGGTCGCGAGCACTGGTCGACCGTCATGCGGCTGTACCAGGATTACTACTATCGCAATCCCGACTACGTTACCGCTTCGTACGACAACTACTGCCTGTACTTCTACAAGGACTCGACCAACGTCCTGTCGCTGACCGGGACACTCGTACAGCCCACGGGGTCGTTTACGTTTGAGGGTTGGGTCAAGCCGTTCCACGCAGCACGTGATCGCCGGGCCTTCACCATCCAATCGCAGAACGGATCGTACTGGCTGGGCATGACCGGATCGGCGGGCCAGCTGGTCTTCAGCGCCTCCAACGGCACCTACCTCACCTCCTCGCTGGCGATGAACATCGCCTCCTGGAACCACGTCGCCGTCTCCTACGACGCCTCGACGTACCGGGGGACCATGTACATCAACCTCACCAACGTGGGGACGTTCGGCATGACGCCGCTCACGGCGTCGGCGGTCACCACCCTCAGGACGATCGGCAACCAGCTCGCCGGCGGCGGGATCTCCACCGAGACGGGAGCCACGGTCGCGGCCTCGAACATGTCGTTCCACGGCCTGGTCGGCGAGAGCCGCCAGTGGTCGTCGGCACGTTCGTACGCCCAGCTCTCCAGCTCGTGGAACTCCAGGCTGACCGGTTCCGCCCTGACGGCCTCCAACCTGGTCTCCTGTGTCTCCCTGAACGACGGGCCGCTGTCGAGGATCTACTCCTATGCGATGGGCTCCGGTGCCCTGGACCAGGCGAGGTACGCCCAGGGAGCCCAGTATCAGTTCGGCCGGCTGCTCGGGTTCGACGACAGGTCGGGACCGGTCTGGCAGCCCAACGACAACGTCAACTTCTTCGTCCCCAAGCAGGTCGCCCCCTCGTACGTCGGGGCCAACAGCTCGGTGAACCCCGCTTCGTTGCTCCGGGGAGACGACCTCGCCAGGATGGTCGTGATCGACGTTCCATCTGCATTCTACGGTAGGACGATCGTCCCTGGCACCGTCTGCGTCGTTGATCGATCCTACTCCTCCAATTCGTACGGTCTGGTCCGCACCCTGGTCGATGATGGTCGCGGCAACCTTTACCTTTCAGGCTCAGTCGTCTCCAGCTCCCAGACCCCACAGTATGTGGGATTTCCCCGCACCCAAACCGATGCGAACAATGCGATCGGGTATGGAAACTGGGGATACGCGTATCTGCTTGACGACCTCGGACAGAGCCAGCCCGTCGCCCCGACTTGGGGCGGTTTCGTTCTATCGACTTCGCTTCCCGGGCCCATCGTCAACGTGGCCTCTCCGTTCGGGGAGGGATCTCGTGCCATGCGTTTGGGCGATATCGGTATCGACGGCATCCAGTCGGCTCGCTCTCTGAATCCCGCCGCGACCACGACGTTTCAGCCTGGAAACACGGACTTTGCCATCGCGTGGGTGGGTCGCTTCGGTGGACTTTACGGAGCATATAACGGCACCACCGCCATCGATTTCAATCGTCTCTTCGTTAAGTCGACATTCGGAGCCGGCGGTGGGTTCATCCAGCTCGGTCACTATGGACCGCACTATGCCCTTGACGGAATTCGTTGGGAAGGCGGAGACGACCTGACTCATGGTTTCGTGTGTGACAACGGCCTCGGCGGAGCCGTCCCTAACGAGTGGCACGTCGGGATTTGTGTCCTGGATCGGACGAGGCAAGTCGCCAGGGTGGGTCTCAAGTCCCTTTCTAGCGGTCGCGAATTCATCTCACCCGAGTCTAGTATCGCCCTGATGGGATTCCTCTCTAACAGCGCCGGATTCGTCGTTGGATCTGACTCGAACGCCAACCTGGACATCGCCGGTTTCATGGTGGCTTCTGGCACCAACTCGGCCACCGGGCTGTCGGCAAACATGCAGACCGCCCTGGAGAATTTTGCCTCATACGCGATGACCAGGCGCACATTTGATAACTCCACCGTCGGGTGGAACAAGGTCGGTAACGTCTTTTACGGGGAGGGCTTGATCACCATCAAGGATCCGAGCCTGTTCGACGTGGGCCGCACTGACGGCTCCCCTGCCGCCGCGACTGACACGTTGCAGCTATCCTTCAGGGGACAGTCCCGCGTGCCCGTCAAGACCCTGATGTGTCGTGTCGACCGCGGTGACTTCAACGCCACGACCAACCCGACCTTCTGGACCACCGATTCGGACGGCAACCATGTGCGACGTCACGTGTCCGGTAGCGTCTATGCCACCACGGTCGGCATCTATAATGCAGAGCGTGAGCTCGTCGGCGTTGCCCGGCTCGCCGATCCGGTCAGGATCCGGGAGCGGGACCGGCTGAACATCAGGCTCAGGATGGACTTCTGATGCACCAGCACGATTTCTCGAACGTACTTGTCGTGATCGGGGACCCCATGGGTAGCCTCGACAGCTACTGGACCTGCGGCTGCGGCGTGGTCAGGCACACGTACACGTACCGCGGCGTCCAGATGTACGAGTCCTTCGATGAGCCGAACTCCTTCGGGGCCGGTTACGCCCACGGCATCGCCCTCGGAATGAGGCAGCGGTGATCGTCGGGTGGGACGTCTCCACTTCCGCCATCGGGATCTGCGTGAAGGACGATTCGGGGAAGACCCTCGAGTTCGGAGTCATCTACCCAGCTGGGTCGACGCACGCAGAGAAGCACCGTAACGCGGCCTCGCAGGTGGTCGCCTTCTGCAAGCGAGTGTGCCCGAAGGCGACTCACTTCGTCGAGGACCGCCTCGGAGGGTTCTCCAGCGGGCTGACCACCAAGCAGACCCTCATGGCCCTCGCCGCCATGAACGCGGTCATCTCGTTTGTGCTCGCGGACTTCGGCCCAGTCCAACACCTCCACCCGGGAACCACGAAGAGGATCACCGGCCTTGTTGTCCCCAAGGGAGGAAACAAGAAGGAAGAGGTGGTAAAATTGGTCAGGTCACGTGAGCCGAGCTTCCCGTACCGCGAAACCGATGCGGGGAACTGGGTGAAGGGCACGGACGACATGGCCGATGCCTGGCTCCTCGCGGAGGCCGGTGGTAAGATCAGCCGAGGCGAGGCTACCGTTGGACAGCAGAAAAAAGCTACGCGCGGTCAGCCAAAGGCTCGGCCCGCCAAGACAAGAGGCAAAGCACAAGGGCGAGTACGGGTTCCTGTGCCCGAACCGTCGGTGTGACAGCGCCAAGCAGGGCAAGGTCCGGCTCTGGGTGAACCCGGACCGGGACAATTTCAACTGCTGGCACTGCGGGTGGGGCGCGGCCACGTTGGCCCCGCTCATGCTACCCAACTCCCCCGAGCTGAGGGAGTACCTGGAGGGTCGGCCCGCGAAGCCGGGCCAGTCCACGAAGGACGACAAGCCCCGCTGCACGAGCCTCCCGACCGGCTTCGTCCCGCTTGATCGGAGCGCACCCACCACGGCCTCCCCATACCTCACCTACCTGGCCAACCGGGGTGTCTCCGGACGCACCGTGGAGCTCTACAGGATGGGCTACGTGGACTCTGGTCCGCTGAGGGGTCGGGTGGTGGTGCCGTCGTTCGACAGGTTCGGCATGGTGAACTTCTGGTCCGCTCGATCGATCCACCCGGTGGAGAAGGTCCACAGTTACCGGCTGCCCCTCGCCACCAAGGACGTCATCTCGAACGAGCACCTGGTCGACTGGACGGCACCCGTCTACCTGGTGGAGGGCATCTTCGACGAGGTCGCCATCGGCCCGCAGGCGATCGCCCTGTACGGAAAGTTCATGCAACCCTCCCTCGCGGTCAGGCTCATCGAGAAGAGACCCCCGATGACCTACGTCTGCCTGGACGACGACGCCGAGGGGGAGGCCTGGGACCTGATGGGAGAGCTGATGCGTTACGACATCCCCTGTGCGATGCTGTTCCTCGAGGGCAAGGACCCGTCCGAGGTCGGGGCTGAGGCGGTCCGGCTCGCGACGACCGACACGGTCAGGGTCAACGATCCCGTGGCGATGCTGCGGGCCAGGATCCATCAGATGTCCGGGACGGTCTGATGCGCATCGCCCACATCTCAGACCTGCACATTCGGAACTTCAAGTACCGCGACGAGTACCGCGCTGCATTCGACCAGCTCTACCGCAAGATCGACGACTCGGCCCTAGACCTGGTGATTAACACCGGGGACACGGTACACAGCAAGCTCGCCGTCTCGCCCGAGCTGTTCGACGACGTGGCTAAGCACATGGTCGAGGTCTGTCGGATGGTCCCGTACTGGATCATCCTGGGAAACCACGACCTTAACTTGAAGAACTCCGACAGGATGGACGCCATCTCACCGGTCGTACGGGCCCTGCAGGGAAAGACCCGGTACGAGCTGAGGATGCCCGAGGCCCAGCCCGAGGGCGAGAAGATGATCCGCGGCGATTTTCCGGACTTCACGTTCTGGAACCATGACATCCGCGGTCACAAGCCGTTCAAGGTCGATCCCTCGCAGATCAACGTGGGGCTCTACCACGGCTCGATCTCCGGCTGCGTGACCGACATGGGCTTCAAGATGGAGAAGGGCGAGGCCGAGGTGGCCCGGTTTTCCAACATGGACTACGTCCTGATGGGGGACATCCACAAGTGCCAGCCCTTCCGGAACGGGAGGATGTGGTACGCCGGCTCGCTGATCCAGCAAAACTACGGCGAGGACCTGTCCAAGGGCTTCCTCATCTGGGAGATCCACGGCAAGGACCGCTGGGACGTGGAGTTCGTGCCCATCAACCCACCGGGCCGCTTCTACACCGTCCAGGTCCCGGCCAGCCTCGACCTGGAGGCCGTGAAGGTTCCCCCGGGATCACGCATCAAGGTCCGACTCGAGGGTGAGATCACCCCGAGCAAGCGGGTGGAGCTGGAGCGGGCCATCGCGGAGCGATTTAAGCCCCTGGAGATCATCACCCCCGACCCGACCGGCGAGAAGAAGGCCCTCGAGGAGATCGACCTGGCCACCCTCGGGCTCTCTCGTGAGCAGATGATGAGGGAACACCTCACCGAGAAGGGCGTCCCGAAGGCCGACGCCGACGAGGTCATCAAGCTCTGGGACGAGATCATCAAGGGGGTGGACCAGGACGCCGTCCGCGGTACCACGTGGAGCCCCAGCTGGATCGGTTGGGACAACATGATGAACTACGGCGAGGGTAACGGCATCGACTTGGCCAAGATCCGGGGCCTGGTGGGCATCTTCGCACCCAACGCCAGCGGCAAGTCATCGATCTTTGACATCATCCAGCAGACATTCTTCGACAAGATGTCCAAGGAGGTGTCCAAGAACATCGACCTGATTAACGACAACAAGGACGAGGGCCTCATGCAGGCCACGTTCTCGGCCGTCGGTCACAAGTACAGCATCGTCCGCAAGATCGAGCGCATCAGCTACGGCCAGCGGAAGCTCGCCGAGACCAAGCAGTGGGGCAAGACCTCCCTCGACTTCACCCGGGACGGTGAGTCGCTCAACGGGACCTCCCGTCCGGAGACTGAGAGGGCCATCCGCCAGGTGGTCGGGACCTTCGAGGACTTCGCCCTGACCACCATGGTCTCCCAAAACCCTATCTTCGGACTTCCGGGGGGCGGCGACATCATCAACTGCAAGGAGACCGACCGCCGCAAGATCCTCTTCAGGTTCCTGGACCTTGACGTGTACGAGCGGGTCCACCAGATCTGCAAGGACGAGCTTAAGTCGATCGTTGGGAGCCTCAAGGGTCGGTCCCTGACCGAGATCGAGGTCGAGCTGAAGGCCCTGGAGCCCATGGGAGCCTCCCTGGACACTGAGCTACGTCACGAGAGGGGTGGCCTGACGGCCCTAGACCTGGGTCTGAAGGACGTGCGTGAGCGTCTGGCTCAGTTCGGGGCCTCGGACTTCGACAAGTTGGCCGCCGACGCCTCCATCTTCCGCACGGAGGTGAAGACCCTGACGGCATGCCTCGGTGGGAGCAACCTCCGGAAGGCCACCGCCAACCTTAAGGTCGAAGAGCTGACCCAAAAGCTCACGAAGCTGGAGGCGGACCCTCCCTCCGTGCCGGAGATCACCCTCCCGGAGCTCACTAGGAAGCTCGATGACCTGAAATTCAAGCGTGAAAAGGTCAAGATCGAGCTCGCCAGGAGGACGGACGAGCTGAAGCGCGGGGCGAAGTCCCTGAAGACGCTCGAGGACGTCCCCTGCGAGGGCAAGTTCCCCACCTGTCGGTACATCACCGAGGCGGTGGAGTTCGAGTCCCACCGGGATGAGATCCAGAACGCCATCACGGAGGTCGTGAAGGAGGGCGCCGGCTACGACTACGAGATTGTCGGTCTGGAGAACTTCAGGATCTTCCACGACGAGCGCATCCTGTGGGAGAGGTCGGTCTCCAACCTTAAGCTGGAGCTCGAGCAGATGAAGGCTGAGGAGAAGAAGGCCGAGTACGAGTCCGCCGGCTTCTCTGACGGCCTCGCGGAGGCCCGTCGACAGCTCGAGCACCTCGAGGGAGTCCTGGAGGCGGCATCCACCACCTCCTACGGGGCCATGCGCGCCGAGGAGAAGGAACTCCTGAGGCAGATCCGGCTGAAGACGGAGGCGACGGACGCGATCCTCAAGAAGATCGGCGCCCTGGACGCCCGGCGGGCCGCTCTGCAGATGGAGCTCTCCAAGATCTCCATCATCGCGAAGAAAGTCGCGGCCCACGAGCGACTCGAGGAGTTGACCGGTAAAACCGGGCTACCGTATCGCATCCTTACGAGGGTCCTCCCGGTCATCAACTCTGAGATCGAGAAGATTCTGGTGGGCGTCGCGAAATTCTCGGTTTTCTTCGAAGACGACCCAGAGTCGCAGAGCGTCAGCCTGTACATCCGCTACGGGGACTACAGGTCCCGTCCGTTGTCCCTGGGATCGGGGGCGGAGAAGTTCATCGCCTCCCTGGCGGTCCGCGCGGCCCTGTTGAACGTCTCGTCTCTTCCGAAGACGGACGTGCTGATCATCGACGAGGGATTCGGAAAGCTGGATCCGGAACACCTTGAGTCTCTGCAGAGGATGTTCGAATACCTAAGGGAGGCGTTCGGGACCGTCTTCATCGTGTCACACGTCGACTCCATGAGGGACATCGTCGACCACAGCATCGAGATCACCAGCCAGGACGGTTACGCCCACGTAGAGGTCACGTGAAACTCTTCAACGATTCAACCGGAAAGCCCAGCCTCACGGCGACGATGGCCATCGTGTCGTTCGTCGTCGTGATGGTCAAGGTCCTGCTCAACGGGTCCACGATCTCCATCGGGACGTCGTCGTACTCGTTCGGCACCATCGATGGCTTCGCCATCGGAGCGATCTTCACCCCGATCCTAGGAACCTACACCGCCCGTCGCTGGGGTGACAGCATGACGACGGTCGACGGATCCGGCGGCAAGCCGGGAGACGGAGCCGCATGAGCACGACAGATACCATCAAGTCCGCAGTCCCTGTCTCGCTGGCCGTCGTCGGCCTGGCGATCGCGTGTAGCGCAATGTACGACTGCGGGAAGAAGTCGGCCTCGAACGAGATCGCAGACCTCTCGACCAAACTCGCAGAGAGCGAGCACACGATCGAGATCGGCTCGGACACGTTCGCGACGACGATCGTGGAGAACTCACACCTGAAGGATCTCTTGAGCCAGACCCTGCAGGCCAAGCAGAACCTGATGAAGATCCTGGACGAGACGCAGGCGCAGCTCCTGACGACCCAACAGGTGGCCGTCAAGTGGAAGAACGCCTACGAGGCCGAGCTCTCGGCCCACCAGGGCGACGGGGGAAGCGGCCAGGGATCCGACGGGCAGCCCACCGAGCGCAAGCGGGTGGACTTCGCAGGCGACCTGGGACCGATCCATGCGGCCGGTTACACTCTGACGGACCCGGCGGAGGCCCACCTGAAGCTCGACCAGCTCAGGCCGCTAATCCTCAGCGTCTCCGTCGCCAGGAACAGGGACGGCAAGTGGCAGTCCTACGTCACGTCGTCTGAGCCGAACATGACGGTGGACGTCAACCTGGCAGGTGTCGACCCCGGCGTGGTGGCGCCGTCCTGGAAGCAGAGGATCTGGGCAGAGGGTGGCATCGGCTTCCTCGTCGGCCAGGAGGCCCACCTCGGCCTGTCGTACCACCTCGACCGCTATTCACTCGGGGCGTACTGCTCCGTCTTCAACGGGGGAGACGCGTGCGGCGTCTCCGTGGGGTTCAGGCTGTTCAAGTGAAGCACCGTCGCCAGGTCGTATCTCCGATCTCGCTCAGGAACGAGTACATCTACCCGGGCGACTACTCCGTCAAGATGATCATCGATCCGCGGGAGTCGCCGGAGATCGAGACGGTCACCGTCAACGTGCACAACTCGGACGGGAAACCCATGTCCTACGGGTACCGACGCTGGGGGACCAAGCTGACCGTGAACTTCACGGTGGATGACAGGACCCCCGACGGCGTCTCGTTCATCGACATCACTCTCTTCCGAAAGGACGGCACGTCCTCCAGGGAGAGGTTCGACTTCTGGACGATCAAATGACCGAGGACGAGAAGCAGCAGTACCGGGTACCCGTCTGGTGTCCCATTTGTGACCTCGTCATGAAGGGCGACAACGAAACCTATTTCAGATGGGGATGTTGCCGGCTCTGCCACATCGAGTTCGTCGAGGACCGCGAGGACCGCTGGCGCTCCGGCTGGCGGCCGTCCGCGGATGAGGTCGAGGCCTTCCGCCGCACCATGGGCGGCTTTTCTCCCTAAAAGCTGAAGATCCGGCAGTCCGCGGCGGGGACCCTACTTAGCCCAAGTAGGGAGAACCGCCATGCCGAAGCCTGAAGCTCCGAAGGGATACGAGGTCGCCGGGACCGCGTACCACCAACACGAAGACAAGATCGCCAGCCTCGAGCAGGCGTTTGCGGACTATCGTACGTCCGTCCCGGCCCGTAATTTCACCCACCGTACGAACGGCCACCAGGTGACCATCTACTGCCACGCCCACGAGCGTGGCCTGGGTGACCCGGGACGGCGAGCCCTCCAGGTCAACGCCATGGAGAAGGCCATGGACGCGTACGTCAAGGGCCTCAAGAAGAAGTTCCGCGAGATGGGCGCGGGCACCCTCGACCTGAAGGAAAAGAGGGACCAGAGGGGCTACGACCTGCAGAAGGCGTCGCTCAACGACCGCTGGGAGATCGTCTACCGCCGGACGTTCGAAGTCAAGGACCTCCTCCCGACGCGCGAGGACTGATCTTTGAACAAGCAGGCTGTCAGGGATGAGATCATCCGCTGCGGCCAGGATCCTGTGTACTTCATGAACAAGTACGTCAAGATCCGGCACCCGACGCGCGGACTGATCCCCTTCAAGACATTCGAATACCAGAACCGGGCCGTCGGAAACTTCCGCAAGAACCGGTTCAACATCGTCCTGAAGCCGCGGCAGACCGGCTTCACGGAGCTGACGTCTGCGTTCATCGTCTGGCTCATGCTCTTCCGGCGCGACCAGTCGATCCTCTGCATGTCGATCAAGGCGGAGACGGCCAAGAACCTGGTCCGTCGCGTCAAGACCGCGCTCAAGAACCTGCCCAAGTGGCTGCTGATCGCGGACATCGTCACCGACAACAAGACCTCCCTGGAGCTCTCGAACGGCTCCTGGGTCAAGTCCGTGGCCAAGTCGGCGGACGCCGGCCGTTCCGAGGCGCTGACCCTGCTGGTCATCGACGAGGCCGCGCACATCGACGGTTTCGACGAGATCTGGACCTCCATCCGTCCGACGGTCTCGGCCGGCGGTCGCATCATCATGCTCTCCACGCCGAACGGCGTCGGAAACGTCTTCCACCGCATCTACACCGACGCGGAGGAGGGCAGGTCCGACTTCGCGCACCTCCAGGTCAACTGGTGGGAGCACCCCGAGCACATCTCCGACCTGCACGTCGATCCCAAGACGGGCCGCCACACGTCCTCCTGGTTCAAGAGGGAGACCAAGGACATGTCGCTCAGGGAGATCGCGCAGGAGTACGAGTGCGCCTTCCTGGCCTCCGGCGACACGTTTTTCACCCCCGACATCATCGAGTGGGCGCGCGCGCTCATCACGGACACCGACCTCAGCGACGGCCTCAAGATCTTCGTCGAGCCGGTCAGGGGCCGTACGTACATCATGGGTTGTGACTCGGCGACGGGTGACGGTCGCGACAACTCCGGCTGTCATGTCTTCGAGGTGGAGAGCATGGAGCAGGTCGCGGAGTACCGCGGCAAGGTCCACTCCGACCAGTACGGACCGGAGATCTGCAGGCTGGGCCGGCGGTACAACAACGCCCTGATGGTGGTGGAGAACAACGCCGTCGGCCTCGCGGTCCTCGAGCACGTGAAGCTCGACAACTATCCGAACGTCTTCTACATGCGGCGCGGTGCCAAGGCCGGCATGAAGCTCGGCGACCCCGGCGCGGCCGGAGAGGGCGCCATGACCTCGGAGTACATGCGTGGCGTCATGACGCTGGGTCCCAACCGGCAGATCATGCTGAACAAGCTGGAGGAGCTGCTTCGCAACCAGGCCATCCGGTTCCACTCGGCCAGGTTCGTCTCCGAGATGGAGACGTTCATCTGGAACAACCGCAAGCCCGAGGCGCGTGCCGGCAAGAACGACGACATGATCATGGCCGCGGCCCTCGCGGTCTGGATCCGCGACAACATCTACGGGGACGTGTACAACAACTCCGAGATGACCAAGGCCATGATCGGGGCCATGAAGGTCTCGGCCACGACCAACACGCAGATCCACGGGGCGTCTAAGAACCCGGAACACGTCCCCGCGCGGTCCCTGGGTGTCTTCAGCACACCCGGAGACCCCTACCTGATGAAGCTGCCCGACGGGAAGCAGATCAACATGCTTGAGATGGTGGGCCTGTACGTCCCGCGAAAGGGTTGAGTTAGATGGCGGATGAATCAGTCTGGCGCAAGCTTACACGGCTGTTCCGCAGCGGGCCCATCGTCCGTCACAAGATCGCGACCGGCGAGAGGGCCATGGAGCCCCAGGGCACGGCCCGGGCCTTCAAGAAGGAGCTGTCCTCCCTCTACGTCCGCGCGCTCGCCTCGTATGCCAACTACGAGCGCCTCTCGCGGTACTCCGACTACAACGAGATGGAGTACACCCCCGAGCTCCACTCGGCCCTGGACATCTACGCCGACGAGGCGACTGTCAAGAACGACGACCGTAACGTCATCGAGATCACCTCGAAGAACGCCGAGATCAAGGAGGTCCTCGAGACCCTCTTCTTCGACGTCATCAACTTCAACTTCAACGCCTGGTCGTGGATGCGCCACTTCTGTAAGACCGGCGACTTCGTCCTCTTCGTCGACGCCAGCGAGGAGAACGGCATCCTGAACCTCTACCCGATCCCCATCAACGAGATCGAGCGCGAGGAGGGATTCGACCCCAAGGATCCGATGGCCGTCCGCTTCCGCTGGCTGACCCGCGGAAACACCATCCTGGAGAACTGGCAGGTCATCCACTTCAGGCTCCTGGGCAACGACGCCTACCTCCCGTACGGCACGTCCGTCCTGGAGCCGGCCCGTCGCATCTGGCGCCAGCTGATCCTGATCGAGGACGCGATGCTGGTCTACCGCATCGTCCGGTCCCCCGAACGCCGCGTGTTCCACATCGAGATCGCGAACACGCCTCCCGACCAGGTGGACGCCTTCATCGAGCAGGTGAAGACGCAGATGAAGCGCAACACGATCGTGGACCAGTCCACCGGTCGCGTGGACCTGCGGTACAACCCACTCTCGGTGGAGGAGGACTACTTCCTCCCGAAGCGCGGCGAGCAGAAGTCCGAGATCGGCACCCTGGCCGGCGGACAGTTCACTGGTGACATCGAGGACGTCCAGTACATCCAGTCGAAGCTCTTCGCGGCCATCAAGATCCCACGCGCGTACCTCGGCTACGAGGACCAGCTCGGATCCAAGGCGACCCTGGCCCAGGAGGACGTCCGGTTCTCCAAGACCATCGAGCGCATCCAGGAGATCTTCGCCAGCGAGCTGAACAAGATTGCGATCATCCACCTGTACCTCCTCGGCTACCGCGGTCAGGACCTGGTGAACTTCGAGATCAAGATGGGCTCCCCCTCCACGGTCGCGGCGCAGCAGCGCCTCGAGCTGTGGCGCATGAAGCTCGAGGTCGCCGGGATGGCCCAGGAGGGCATCTTCGACCGTAACTTCATCTACGAGAACATCTTCGACCTGAACGAGAAGCAGATCGCGAAGATCAAGGATGGCAAGCGCATCGACAAGCTGGAGGATACCCTCCTGCAAGGCATGGAGGCCCCGCCGGCGGCACCCGACGAGGCAACCCCGGCCGCGGAGGCACCGGGCGCAGAGCAGCTTCCGGCGACCCTCGGCGGACCAGAGGGCGGGGCCGAGGCCCCTCCCCCTCCGGGTCCCGAGATGGCCGGCCTCCGTCGCACCGGCGGGCTCGTGGAGAAGTTCAACCCGGGCTCGACCGGCAGCCGGGCCGAGATCGCCGTCGACAGGGGGAAGAACCTCTTCGCGACCGGCGAGGACCCCCTGAAGCTGTCCTTCGGCACCAAGAAGCAGACCGCCTCCGACCCGAACGACCGTCGGGCCGCCAGGCGGGTCATCACCCGTCCGTTCTCTGAGAACCAGGGCGCGGACATCCCCCTCCCTCCCCCGGACAAGGGGATGGAGGACTCGATCGACGAGACCGAGGAGATGTTGGAGAGTATCGGCCGCTGGCTCGTCCGCGGCGACGACGAGTGACCTAGATAGCCGCGGAGGAATGGCACTTCAATGAAGAAGCTGTCTCACAACAAGAAGAGGAACGTCGGGCTCGTGTACGAGTTCCTGACACGGGAGGTCTCGGCGGCGGTGGTCGCCGGTGACAACCCGAGGGCCGCGCGGGCCCTGTCCATCATCGCCGGTCACCTGAACGAGGGGACTGAGCTGGCGGACGAGCTGTCCATGCACCGGAAGGTCATGGAGGCTCGTGGCTGCAGCGAGAGGCTGGCGCACCGGATCGTGGACGAGCTCAAGGCGGCAGGCATCCGCCTGGGCGCCCGCTCGGCGTCCCGTGACGCGGCCAAGTCGGCCCTCATCCACGAGATGAACCGGACGCTGGGCCGTGACATCTTCACCCGGTATCGCATCCCCGACTACACGGCCCACGCCTCCATCAGCATCCTCCTCTCCAGGGGGATCGACTCCAGGATGGACGAGGCCGTGGACGTCGCCAGGGTGGAGGACCACCTGGTGGAGTTCCTCACCTCTCAGCCCACCGAGCGCCCCCACGTCGACCGTGAGGCGACCATGTTCGCCTACAAGAACGCGGTCGGCCTGTTCGAGCAGGAGTTCGGCAAGGAGCTGGACGCCGACCAGGCGGACATCCTGAGGGAGTACGTCCGTGTCTCGCTCGGCGGCAACCGTGCCCCGTTTGAGAGGACGTTCGAGCGGCACCGCACGGCCCTGCGAGAGCACCTCCGCGTGCACCGGCACGACCAGGAGTTCCGCCAGGACCCCGACATGTCCGCCCGTCTGGACGAGGCCATCAAGGACCTCGACGCGCTCGACCCCTCGAACGAGGAGTCCGTGGAGCGCCTGATGCTCTACCACAACCTCAAGAGGGAGATCGAGTCGTGAAGAAGCTGAAGAACGAGGGACCGAACTTCGACCTGAGCGACACGCCGTCGCCGTCCGGACGTCGCGGACCGCCGCCCGTCCCGCCCAAGCCGCAGCGCGTCACCCCCGGCAACCGTCCTCCCAAGGCCGGTCCCCAGCGTCCGCTTCCCGGCATGCGCAAGGAGGCCACCCCCTTCAACCCGGGAGGAGGTGATCAGCCCCCGCGCTCTGCTCGCGCCAGCAGGCAGACCCAACAGCTCACGGCCATGGGACCGCAGAAGCCGGCCGCCTCGTGGGACGTCACGATCGGCAACGACACGTACCGCGTCCCGCACCACGACTCGGAGGAGGCCAAGCAGGCCGTCATCGACATGTGGCAGAAGGACAATCCCGGCATGCACGTGGATCCCATGCACGTGAAGGCCACCCCATCCCCCGAGACGGAGGGAGCCTCCGCGGGTAGCCTCGCGGGCTTCCAGGCCCCGAACGATCGCGTCAGGGAGGCCATCCGCCAGATGGTCCGTGCGAAGATCGCCGAGGTCGTCCGCAAGAAGTCGGGCGGTGGTGGGTTCAAACTCTATGCCCCGAACAGCGGCAAGAAGAAGGACGCGAAGCCGGTCGGCGAGTTCCCGACCAAGCTCCAGGCCAAGGAGGCCGAGCTCCAGCGCTTCCCGCCCAAGGACCCCGAGCAGCTGAAGAGGGCACGCAAGCGCCTCGAGAAGCTCAAGAAGGACCCGAAGAAGCGCATCGAGAAGGAGAAGGAGCAGCTCTCCGGGCACAAGGGTAAGAAGTCCAAGAGGTCCTCCAAGAAGGAGTCCCTCATGCGCATGATGGTGCAGGAGCTCCGCGAACGTCTCTTCCGCGAGGACGAGATCCCGGGCTCCCCGTGGGACGAGAAGATCGACAGCCTCCACCCGGACGCGCTGTCCTCGGACAAGAAGCTCCACGGGCTGCACCGCGGCATGGAGGCCGCCTCGATCGGCGCCCTGGGTGACGGTCACAAGGCCCTCGTCAAGGCGCTGAAGGGCATCGCCAAGGTCAACCACGGCGAGCATGCCTTCGATCCAGAGCGCAAGAAGATGTACCTGCCCGCGACCCTTGACGTCGATGGGACGGAGATCGGACCGGTCCACCTCTACGTGGACGGCGGTCACGTCAAGATCGAGATCTCCCAGGACGCCCGCCAGGCGATCGCGTCGCTCGAGCCGAACATCGCCAAGGACCTCCGCGGCGGCCTCATGTCGGTCGAGGAGGACCACCTTCCCAAGATCGACCGGGCCAAGAAGGCCTGGGACGAGCGTGACGGCTACCTGGACAAGATCCACGGCAAGCTCGAGAAGCAGATCGGCGGCATGTCGGGCGTCGAGGCCCACCTCGCCAAGGCCCTGCTGGCCAAGCACGGCAAGGGGAAGAAGTGATGTCCGAGCGCAAGATCCTGCGGGAGTGGCTCCCGCTCGAGCGAAAGGAGGGCGGCAAGTTCCTCATCGAGGACAACCGGCCCCAGGGTGGTAGGCTACTGCTGCGTGGACCCATGCAGCGGGCCGAGGCTCTCAACCAGAACAAGCGCATGTACCCGCGCCGCATCCTCCAGAGGGAGTTCCAGAACTACCTGAAGGCGGTCGCGGAGAGTCGGGCCATGGGCGAGCTGGACCACCCGGACACGAGCACTGTCTCCCTGGAGAAGGTCTCGCACATCGTCCGGGAGATGTCCTGGGACGGCGACACGTGGATGGGCGTCATCGAGGTGCTGGGCACCCCGTGTGGCAAGATCCTCGAGAACCTCGTGGACTCCGGCGTGACCCTGGGCATCTCGTCCCGCGGCGTCGGCTCCACCAGCAAGAACGAGTCCGGCGCCGACGTGGTGCAGGACGACTTCACCCTGGTCTGCTTCGACATGGTGGCCGAGCCGTCCACCCACGGCGCGTTCATGCTGCCAGAGTCGATCGACCGTAACGGCGGTCCGGTGCTCTCCAAGCCGGACCGCATCAACCGCGCCCTCCGGGCGCTGAAGGGCAAGGGCGAGTGAGCCAGCAGAACAAGCTGAGGGAGACGATCGACCGGATGGTGGAGGACGCCATCCGTCGGATCCTCCCGGGCGTCATGAACGAGGTGCTCCTCAGGACCATCGCCTCGGCGAACATCGTCCAGGAGGACCGTCGGCCGACCCCCACCCCGCAGAGGGTAAAGGCACAGTCCCAGCGGCCGGCCCCGGCCCGCAAGCCCCAGAGGAGGGGAAAGATCGACCTCAGCGAGCTCCTCGACGAGAGCGCCGGGTCAGAGTACTACCAACAGGCCGTGTCCTTCGAGCAGGAGCCCGAGGAGTACGATGAGCCCGAACAGCAAGGTCCGCCGGCCTCCCTCCAGGAGCGGGTGGCCAGGAACATCCAGAACCTGCCTCCCGGCCTCCGTGAGATGGCCGAGGGCATGGAGCTGGACGAAGACGAGATGGTCTCCGAGGAGCACACGTCCATCGCCCCCCGGGGTGACGACGCGGGCGACCTCGGTGTGGCCAGCCGGCGCGTCGGGGTGGACTTCGGCCGCATGGCGCAGCTCGCCAAGATGACCGAGCAGAAGGCCGCCTCGAAGAAGCCCAAGATGTCGGCCGCCGACGCCGCTGCCCAGCAGCAGTTCGAGGAGGCGCGTCTCAAGAGGATGCGCGAGCGGCTCAACGGCGGCAAGCCCGTCGGCGAGGGCTGATGCCCGGACCGTCCGGATACACCACCGCGTTCACGCATCCGGATCCGTTGGATCCGAACGATGCGCAGCGCCAGCGTACCCAGGGTCGCTCCCCGGGAGACGGTGGCAAGGGGACGGGCCACCAGGCCTATCCCTACGACCAGCCCGTCTCCTACGGCAAGGACGTCGGCTCCGGAATGGACGGCCAGGGATACCAGATCGACGGAGGGGGCCACCCACCCCCCGGCGAGGAGGAGGAGCCGGACCGGCCGCTGTCGGTCTGGGACCGTCTCTCCGACATGAGCGACGGGATCGACCGGCGCATCGGGAAGCCGATGGAGCCGGGTCCCCAGGGGTATGACGCGGACGAGATGGGATACGGCGCCCACGGCCTGAGAGGTGAGTCCCTGGACCGCTGGGACGACGAGATCCAGGAGCTGTACGAGTGCTTCCG
>Ga0213882_10000355_pt1 | contig 16702 bp, 15 predicted proteins | sample BarmaccoBMER_R09_FD_160106 | JGI IMG/M metagenome (GOLD analysis project Ga0213882, IMG submission 160106) | Barbacenia macrantha exposed rock microbial communities from rupestrian grasslands, the National Park of Serra do Cipo, Brazil - ER_R09 ...
CGCGGCGCTCGTAGCGGCCTGCGAGTCGCGAACGTCACCCGGGCGGGGTGGTCCATAGTTGGCAGGAAGATGAACGCCCGCGATCTTCTGGAGGAGTTCCCACGTTTCATTCAACGTGTAGCGATTCCCGTTTCCCGCATTGAACACCTTGCCCGAAACGTGAGCCGGCGCCTCAGCCGCTTTCAGTAGCAGACCGACGACATCCTCAACATAGGTGAAATCACGAGACTGGTTTCCATCGCCGTAGATTGTGGGACTGCGGCGCTCGATCAAGCATGTCAGAAAAATGGAGAGGACGCCCGAATAGACGCTGGTGGGGTCCTGCCGAGGTCCGAACACATTGAAGAAGCGCAGAGAAACCGTTTCGAGCCCAAGGCATTCAGCGAATGCTGCAGCGTAGTATTCGCCGGTAAGCTTCTGTACAGCGTACGGTGATTTAGGCCTGGGCGCCATCGTCTCGACTTTGGGCAGCACCTCGGTATCGCCATAGGCCGATGAGGAAGCGGCATAGACGAGGCGACCTACCTTTCCTTCTGCGGAGGCGCGAAGCACGTTGAATGTACCGTCTATGTTGCTCTCATGACTGCCAACCGGATTAAGGATCGACTTGGGAACGGACGGCAGCGCCGCCAAATGAAACACCCGGCGGGCGCCCGCAATTACCGGAGCGATCCGCTTGTAATCACGGATGTCGTACTCGTGAACGGTAACCTGGTCAGCGATCTCCTCCAGGTTGTCCAGGGAACCGGTAGACAAATCGTCAATGATATCAACGCCGTGCCCTTGCGCTTGTAGTGCCCGAACCAGAGCGGACCCGATAAAACCGGCTCCGCCGGTGACTATGTAACGGTTCATAAAATTCAAACTTAGACGGCTCGCCGAAAACAGCCGCCCACTTAGCCTTATCGGCCCGAAAGCGCCAAGCGCCCAAACATCAGTATGGGGGATGGCCCTCGCGCCTAGTTGGAAATAGTGCAATTTCTGAATCGAACCGCTGCACCGATCCGTAATCAGTTTAGGGGGCATTCGGTTTTGAATACGTTCGTACTTCTTCTGTTCGCCGGTTGGCTTGGACTGCCCCAGGCAACTAATCCGCCAACCGAACTCTCGGCGGAGGAGATCATGCAACGTGTCGCCACAAACCAGGATCGTGGACAGACCGAGCGCAACCAGTATGTGTATGAGCAGCACATTCGCGTGGACATACGGCGCATAAACGGGAAGCTCGCGCGTGAGGAAAAGGCCGATCTCTTAGTGCTGCCGGCGGCTAAAGGTAACACGAAGAAAACCGAATCACTGAAAGGCCGGTATTGGAAGAAGGGGCACTATATCGATTTCACGGGCGACCCCGCACCCGACAGCGGCGGGTTAGATGGCTCGCTGGCGAAAAGTTTCCGTGAAGATCTGATCAATGATGATTCCAAAGATGGCATCGGCAAAGACCTCTTTCCGCTGACTACCAATGAGCAGAAAGATCTCAAGTTCACTTTAGAGGGCGAAACGGTAGTCGCGGGGCGCCCTGCCTACCGGATTGCATTTGGCCCGGCCGATAAGAATGATTACACATGGGCAGGAGAAGCTCTCATCGACAAGGAAGACTTTCAGCCGGTATCTGTTTACACACGCCTCTCGCGGAAGCTACCTCTTTTCGTTCGGACGATGCTGGGAACGGATCTTCCGGGCCTTGGATTTACTACTCAATACAAGCGCGTCGAACCCGGCGTCTGGTTTCCGGTGAGCTTCGGCACCGAGTTCCGCTTGCATGCTGTCTTCTTCATCAATCGGATCATCACCGTTTCGATGGAGAGCACGAGCTTCAAACATACTTCGGCCGATAGCAAAATCGAATATTTAGACACGCACGAGGCCGCCCCAAAGCCGAATCAATAAGGCTTAGTGCGTAGTGAAAAGGTTCAGGTCTGGCGTGGCTAGTTGGTAATACCCACCTGGCTCAGCATCCAGGCGTATTCAAACGCGCGGTCACGCAGGCGATCATAGCGGCCCGAAGCGCCGCCATGCCCAGCCGGATCCATCTTGATCTTCAGCAGCAGAGGATTCGAATCGGCTTTTAAAGTTCGAAGCCGCGCAACATATTTCGCCGGTTCCCAATACATGACCTGGCTGTCGTTAAAGCTAGTGGTCACCAGCATAGCTGGATATGCGCGCTTCTCGAGATTATCGTAAGGACTGTACGTCTTGATGTAGCCGTAGGCAGCTTGCTCGTTTGGGTTGCCCCATTCGAGATATTCGCCGACAGTGAGGGGCAGCGAGGCGTCCATCATTGTGTTAATAACGTCGACGAAAGGAACGGCGAGGTGAACTGCGCGGAACAGACCCGGCCGCTGATTCAGCACAGCGCCCATTAACAGGCCGCCGGCGCTGCCGCCCTCGATGACCAGCCGATCCGGCGTTGTCCATTTTTCCTGAACAAGGTACTGGGCGCTATCGACGAAATCGTTGAAGGTGTTTTTCTTCTTCATCAGCATGCCGTCTTCGCGCCATTGCTCACCCATTTCGTTGCCGCCGCGAATATGCGCAATCGCATAAGCCATGCCGCGATCCAGCAGACTGAGGCGCGAGCTGTCGAAGGTTACGGGTGTAGCGAAGCCATATGAGCCATAGCCGTAGAGCAAAAGCGGGGCTCGGCCGTCGCGCTCGAAGCCTTTCTTGTAAACGATCGAGAGCGGGACCTTAGTGCCATCGCGCGCCGTTGCCCAAAGGCGCTCAGACACATACTGAGACGGATCGTAGCCTCCCAAGACCTCCTGCCGCTTGAGAAGCGTGGATTTGCCGGTTAGTGTGTCGTAATCATAGACGCTTTGCGGCGTCACGAAGCTTTGATAGTTGTAGCGATACGTCTTGGATTCGTAATCTGGCGTATCGCCGGGAAAGAGCGAATAAACGACCTCGGGAACCTCAATTGCGTTTTGAGAGCTGGTGTTGAAGTTTCGCACGACGAGATGCACGAGGGCTTGTGACTTCTCGACGGTAACGCCGAAGGACTGAAACAGTTCGATATCTTCTATCAGGACATCGTCTCGATGCGGTATAAAGACGGTCCAGTTCTTCGGGCTGGGATCACTTTCGGGCGCGGTAACAATCTCGAAATTCTTTCCGTTCTTGTTGGTGCGGATATAGAAGAGCCCCTCACGGTGATCGACATAGTACCGGTGCTTCTTCTCACGCGAGAGAAAGACCGCGAATGCGGCTTGCGCGTGGTCTGACCTAAGGTAGCGAACTTCAGTGGTGTCCTTGCTTTCGCTCGCGAGGATGAGGTATTTCCTGTCGCGCGTCTTTTCAAGAGAGATGTCATACAACTCGTCCTTCTCTTCATAGAGAGGCTCGAGGCGGCCGGAGCCAAGGACATGACGCCAAAGCTTGTCAGATCGTTTCGTCACCGGGTCTTCCGTGGTGAGAAAGAGCGTTTTGTTATCGGCGGCCCAATCAACCGAAGTTACGCGCTCCGCGGCGTCGGGCAGCGTCTCTCCGGTTCGCAGGTTCTTAACGCACAACGTGTATTGCCGGAAACCCGTGTAGTCGATCGTGTATGCCAGCAGGCTCTGATCGTCGCTGACGGCAAATCTGCCGAGCCCGACGAATTTGTGGTCCTTCGCCAGCTCATTGAGATCGAGCAAGACTTCTTCCGGAGCCTCCATGGTCCCTCTTCGACGGCAACGGATCGGGTACTGTTTGCCCTCCTCGGTTCGCGAATAGTACACATATCCGCGGTCACGGACAGGCACGCTGAGATCGGTCTGCTTGATCCGGCCGAGCATCTCTTTGTACAGCGCGTCCTCGAACGGTTTCAGATCCTTAGTCATCGCCTCTGTATAGGCGTTTTCGGCTTGCAGATATTTGACGACTTCGGGATTCGATTTTTCCCGCAACCAGTAGTAGTCGTCAATCGTAGTTGCGCCATGGCGCACTTCGCGATGTTCAATCCGCGGAGCGACCGGCGGAGCAGGCGTCGTATCGCTGATCAGAGGAATGCTGGTGAGAAGTCCTGACAAGGTTAGTCCTAAAATGCTGCGTAGGATGCGCTTCATCCAGGCACTATGATCGCGCAGCATCGGGGCCATGGTTTCACTCTCTGGAGGAGGCGGCCAGAGAGGGTTCGCGAATGTTAGCGGAGCTGTTTCGCGCTTGAGCCCGTGAGCGACTGATCGCATCCAGCAGGCGTTGGCTCGACTCGGAAATCTCCAAAACGGCGCGTTCGAACGCTTCCTGATTCGCTCGCGCCGGCTTGTGATATCCGCTAATCTTCCGTACGAATTGCAAAGCAGCAGCACTCGTTTCATCTGGAGTTGCGAGTTGGCCGGCGTTGTTCAATCGTTTAATGCTTCTGCACATAAGGAATCGGTGAATCAGTTCTTTATTAATGATCGCTCGATTGAACAATAGTATCGAGTGTGGCCCCGGTTGACACGTCTCTCGCAGTGTTGAACGCAAGCCCGGCTTTTGACGCCGGTGTTCGCCCGAGCTGCTGCGATATGAATCGACCGGCAGCGGCGAGTTTCTGGAGATCAACGCCAGTCTCGATCCCCATACCGTTCAACATATAAACGACATCTTCTGTTGCGACATTGCCCGCCGCGCCCGGCGCATAGGGGCAACCTCCCAGCCCCGAAACGGAACTATCGATCACGGCAACGCCAACCTGTAGACAGGCCAGTATATTCGCGAGCGCCTGCCCGTAGGTGTCATGGAAGTGGACGGCCAGATTCTCGATTGGAATGGAATCCGCGACCGCTCTCAACATTTGTTGCGCGCGGAGAGGCGTACCGACCCCGATGGTGTCTCCGAGAGAAATCTCAAAACAGCCCATTGCCTGAAGTTCGCACGCCACACGAGCCACGGCAGAGGGTGGAACGTCGCCTTCATAAGGGCAGCCGAGCGCGCACGAAACATAACCGCGAACCTGCAAACCTTGCGCTAGCGCGTGTTCGGCCACCACGCGCAAGCGAATCAGGCTATCAGCAATGGAGCAGTTGGTATTCTTTTGCGAAAAGCTCTCCGATGCCGCTGCGAACACGGCAATCTGTTGCACACCGGCATCGAGCGCGTTTTGCAGACCTTTCAGATTCGGAACCAGAACCGGATAGCTCACGCCAGCAGTTTTTTGGATTCTAGCCAGAACTTCCGCCGTCTCACTCATCTGCGGGACCCATTTCGGCGAGACGAAGCTTCCGGCCTCAATCGCATGCAGCCCTGTAGCGCTCAGCGCATCGATGAGGGCGACCTTCGTTTCAACCGACACAACGGTTTTCTCATTCTGCAGCCCGTCCCTGGGACTCACATCAACGATGCGGACGCTCTTTGGGTATCGATCGTCAGAGGCCACTCGAGATGCCTCAGCTCTCTTCTTCGGACCAGTTTTTCTTGTGCTTCGACCGAGCACGGACGGCCCGCTCGTTCAATGGCCGCGAGGGTGCGGGATTGCCGAGACGCTTCCGAGCAATCAATTTCACTTGTTTGTTTTTGTTGAATTTCTTCGGCCGCTTACTAGCCATGAGGCTGAAGCTATACTACCCGATTCTGGAATGCTTTCGTCTCCACGGCCGGGTCCAGCTCGTTGGGCGTAAGCATGTTAAAGGCGATTTTTGAGCGTGAAGGGAGAAAAGAGAAGACGCGTTTCGCTGTTTCTTGCTGGTCAGCCAAAGCCGCGCAGGCGAGGGACTCGGTAACGGAATCGCCAATCGCGCGAGCAAGGGTTGAGAGGACCTCGTAGAGTGCGCATTCGCTGTTCTCGATTCCGAACGCCGCGATCAGGTTATGCAGGGTCTGCTCCTCCTGAACACGGGCAAACTCACCCTCCGGGGATGCCGTACCAATAAGCGGAGAGAGCGGACTTTTCCCACCCGATTCTGCTCCACCCAATTCTTCTAATCGAGCCGTGAGATCAGCACGCCGTAGCCGCAGCACGTCGGCGTGAGATAGGAATGCGGACTGCACGTCCGGATCGTCACCTTGATTTGCAAACTCACGCAGGCGACTCTCGAAGAGGTCCTCCGCCTCGATTGCGTCGGTCAAACACCTTCGGAGGAAGTCGGTTGCAGCCCCGGACAATACGAAGCTCCCCGAGGTCAGGCCGCAGCTTTGTGCGCCGGTTTCGGCCAGAGGCCAAGCTCGATGAACTCACTTTCGAAACGCGTCTGCTCGCGCGGGTCGTCGGAAGGCCGGATGCGGCGACAGGTTTCGCGCAGGGCGTCTTCCAATGGCCGATTCGACGCTTCCTCGCCCAGAACGGCCTGGACCAACTGCCGTGCCGCAATTCGAGCCTCCTCGGCAGATTTGGCAAACATCATCGCCTCATATCGGGCATTTAACAGTTGAGCGTGTCGGTTCATACAACCCTTGAATTTGATGCAATCTCAGAGCATTTGGGTTCGCTCTAAGCGAGGTGGTTTATCGACCTTTTCAGCGCGCCTGGTGAGTTACAGATACCTGAGATGCTTCTTCAAGGTACTTACGAACCTGATCGTCCGAAATCTGCGAAAAATCCTCGTACCATATACCGACGGCTTCGAACGGGGAAGGTGTCGACACACAGACCACTTCGTATCCTTCTTTCCGGAACTGGTCACAAGTCTGGCGCGCGGCGACCGGAACGGCCACCACGATGCGAGCGGCGCCCATTGCCTTTAGGGCCCTTGCGCCTGCGAGCATTGTGGCTCCGGTGGCGAGCCCATCGTCAATCAGAACAACCGTACGCCCACGGGCTTCGATGGCGGGCCGATCCGCCCGGTACAGCGCTTCTTGGCGCCGCAATTCTTCCTGTTCCCGGGCAGTAATCCGATCTACGAGATCTTCGGGTACGTGCAGGTAGGTCATCAAATCCTGGTTGAGCACACGGACGTTTCCGCTAGCCAGCGCACCAATTGCCAGCTCTTCATCGCCGGGCATGCCCAACTTACGAACTGGAAATACGTCGAGTTCCAGATGCAGGGCGCGAGCTACTTCGAAGGCAACCGGAACCCCACCGCGCGGCAGAGCCAGAACCAGCGCGTGGGTCCCATCAAGCACGGGCACAAGCTCCTTCGCAAGCCTCTTACCGGCTTCATTCCGGTTCTGAAACAGCGCAATGTGGCCTCCTAAACTACGCAAATCGATTGGGCCATCCCTCGCCTGTTAGGTGAGATATTTCGCACTTGCAGAAAGTTTCCAGCGGGACACGCTCAAGCTCTGGCCAAAGAATCGGCAGGAGCAGCACGCTGTTTGTGACCTAGATCCCATATTCTCTTCAGCACGTCGCGGCTGTAGGCAAGATAGTGGCGGTCGGGCGTGAAGACCTCCAGGGTAATGGTGCTGTCGTAGCCGCAGTTCTGTACGGCTTCGATGCTCTCTTCTAAGTTGACGGTCCCGGTTCCGAGCGGCAGATGCAGGTCCGCGTGCCCACCTTTGTTGTCATGCAGGTGCACATGCCGCAGCCGATCGCCATAAGCGGCCAGAATCTCTTTCGTGGTATTGCGCGGCACCTGCAAGTTGGCGTGACCAATATCGAGATGTAATCCCAGGGAGGGCATGCGATCGAGGAGATCTCCGAGTTGCCGGGCAGAGTTGTAGTCACCGGGCAGATTCTCGACCATCAGACCTATTCCGCAATGACTCGCGTGCTGCTGGACTTCCTGCAGCGTCTCCAGATTGCGCTCGATATAGAACTGGCGGCCATGCCAGGGCGTGTGCCGGTCGGGGTGAATGTTCATCCACTTCACGCCAATTTCGCCAAAGCGATCGAGGCAGCGCTTCAGTTCGGCGATAGCGGCCCGCTGGATTTCCGGAATAGCGCTCGCCATGGGCAAATACCAAGCGGTGTGGCCAACAACTTTCATCCCAGTTTGAGCGAGAGCGGAACGGATGGCGGGTACGTCCAAGTTCCAGGATGGGGCACCCGGCGGCTCCAATGTTAGGTCGATGAACTCCATCCCGAGATCTGCCATCCAGTGAATCTCGTCGACCACGTTGTGTTGCGGATGGTTCATTGTTCCGATGAGCATTCCGATGCCTCTGAGCGTTTCACAAGGGGTTCAAGGGCATGACCAGCGCCGCTAAACCAGGGACGTGAATCGAGCAGTCGAGCGCGCTGGCGGGTTACATCCTCGCCGCCTGGTTCTTCGGGTTCGCTAATGCCGAATTCGCTCCATAGCCATTCAGGAAGTTCGCGGGCTCCGTCGGGAGCCAGCCAGGCATATACGCACAGAAGACCTGCCAGGAGGCGCGCGTCTTTTCCAGTGCGCTGAATCAGATGATTCCAGTCGAGCTGCGGACCAACCCCGTTTAAGAGATTAAAGGTATCCGGCCAGTCAGATCGATCGTGTTGGAGTACGTACAGCTTGCTCCAGAGGGCTTCTTCGGGAGGAAGGAGCCGGAACTCCAATCCATCCGCTTCCGCGATCGGACCTTGCAGCCAACCATCATCGACCCACGCCCTTTCGTTCGCCATGCCCCACATCAGATCGACTATGGTGTCTGCGTTGTAGGTTCGGAAGATCCAATTGCGGTCGTAGGCGAGCTTCTCGTAGTAATCTCGAAGACCCGCGTCCAGAAGCAACCGCGCCATCCGTTCACGATCACTTGGGCGAACATAAAGATCGATATCTTTCGTATTGCGCCAGAGACCGGCGTAGGTCATCGCGGCCAAGCCCCCTCCGACCGCGAACGGAATGCCAACCCGGAACGCTTCCGCCATGACGCCCCGGTAAACCGCCCATTGCTCGCTGCCAAACCGCTCCGGCCAAAGCGAACAGCTTTCAATTTTCTGCGGTATGGTCGCACGTGCGGCTGCTGTCAACGGCTTCCCTCGCCTGTGGGATGTTCAGGCATCAGGATCTGTTACTGGGCCTATGTAACGTTCCGCGAACAGGGCGATCTAGTAAGTCGGTGTCTGAGTACGATTTGCGGTCGGCTTTTCCCCTTTCGGGCAAGGAGTTCGCGGCCCATGGAACGAAGTGGAGGTGTGAACTGGCCGAGGTTTCAGACCTGCGGCCGGAAAACGATTGCTTGTCCTGGTACTTAGTCTTCCAGGGCGAGGGCGGCAGGCAGCCGGCGACCACACGAAAGCTAGAAATAGTCACATCCGCGAGCCATCTGCTACAGGCCGGATTTCCTGAGGACCTCGATGACCGTTTGGTCGAGTGGCTGTTGACAAATGAGCAGGATGGCCGGCTCGAGTGGCTGGATTATTGAAGCCCTAATCCTGTTCTCAACAAGGCTATTGAAAGCACCCTATTAGCCGATAAGATCCCTGTGGGTACTGTAGGCGACATCAGCGCCTTGATTAGAGACGCTGCCCGGCGGTAGTGCCCTTTATGAGCATTTTGTAGCGCGCGCAGACGGAAATGTTGAACGTTCTCCTAAATACCGCCAGCAGTCAAGGGCTATCCAAGCATTTCCATGCGCTCGACGATTTTCTTGAGTGCTTCCAGCAACTCCCGTCAGCCGGACCTTTATGGACTGCAACCTCCTGCTTGAGCAGTCATATCCTTCTCCTCTTCGGCAGCGCCGTTGCAATTGTTGCCTTCACCTCAATGCTGATGATTCGTGCGCGCATCGAGCGGGAGACCCGGGCCATGCGAGTCCAAATCGAGGAGGAGACTTCGCGCAAGCAAAGCGCCGAGGCTGCCAATCAAGTCAAGGCCGAGTTCCTCGCCAGTATCAGCCAAGAGGTCCGCACGCCGATGAACTCCATTGTTGGGTCTGTCGAATCAAGTCTCAAAAAAGAATGGAATCCCGAGTTGAGTGAGCACTTGAATACGGCGCGCACGTCGGCGAAATGGCTCATGCAGATCGTGAATCACGTCTTCGAGTTCTCCAGAATAGAGGCTGGCAGTTTACAACTGGAAGACGTGAAGTTTGGGCTCAGCGAGGCCATCCAATCAGCCATCCAGATTGTGCAACCTGACGCCACGGCAAAGAACCTGACCATCCGATGCAAAATCGACAAGAAGATTCCACTCACGTTGCGCGGCGATCCGACTCGGTTATGCCAAGTAGTCCTTAATCTTGTGGAGAACGCCGTCCAGTACACGATTTCAGGAGGAGCGATCATCACAGCGGCGCTGGAATCGGAGTCTGAGGCAGGCCTACTCGTGCGCGTATGCGTGACCGACACTGGTATCGGCATTCCGCCCGACAAACAGAAGCAGATTTTCGAGCCGTTCAGCTCTCAGTGCGCATCAGGAGCGAAGAAAGTGGGACTGGGCCTGGCTCTGACTCGAAGAATCGTTGAATTGATGGGTGGCACGATCGAGGTGACGAGCCAGCTCGGAGCAGGAAGCACATTCCAATTCACTGCGTGCTTCCAAAGGGCGGAGGAGCCGGAAACCCCGGAGAAACAGAAACGCGAGGACGGACTCCACTTCATCGAGGTGGCGACCGGTCGGGAAGCTATCGATGACATGAAGCTGGAACCCGTTCGCGCGGCGTAGCCGAATTCATCAGCTACGCGCCGAGCATTTGCGTGATCTTTGCTACGAGCTCCCTCACATCCTTTGCGTCACGCTCTGCCCATGCATGATATGCATTTGCAGCGTAGTAGAGGGCCTTGGCTTTGTGGACTTCGTTGGCGCGTAGACTCTTGAGAGCCCTTTTAGCATACGCTTCGGCTTCCGCATAGACACCGTCTATGAACTGAGGCAAATTGTGTTCCTTCTTAAGAGCAGCGCGCCTCCGCGAAATCTGGTTCAGCAATTCAGCCATCCTTTCTTCGGGTGCAATCTTTCCTACGCGCTCTTTCAGGAATTCTGCGAACAGCGATGAAACACTCTCACCTAATAATTCTTGAGCCTGCTCAAAGAGAGGCAGGTCGGAATCTTTCACGTAAATCGTTTTGTTCGGCATCATCTTATAAGTATATGGTACACGCATATCTCTTAAGGCAAGTTAAATCAAGATAGCCACGGCGGGAATCTGGGGCGGGGTTCTATATCATCAGGTGCGTGGCATCCCACCGACTGACCAGAAGAAGATTCTGCGGGTTTGTCTTTAGCGCGGCATCGCTTCCCTTCCCTTCACCAGCGGCCGAACGCCACATGTTTTTGGCGCTGAACAGCGTTCTGCTTTCAGGTCGCATGCACTGGCCCGAATTTGCAAGATTGGCGGCTAGGGTTGGCTATCCCGGGACCGACGTCATGCTGGATGCGGCGATGCAAGCGGGCGCGCCTGCAACCAACGATTTGCTGGAGCAACTCCATATCAAGCCCGCAGTTCTCGATTTTCCCGTTGAGTTTCGTAAAGACGAGAAGGCGTTTCGCGATTCGGTGCCGAAGCTCTCCAAAGCCGCCCAGTTTGCGGCAGCAATTCACTGTCCACGCATGATCACCTGGATCATGCCGTCCAGCACGACGCCTAAGGCAGAGCTGCGCGCTCTCTACAAGCAGAGGTTTGCCGAGAGCGCTCGCATCCTAGCGGAATCGGACGTTCGTTTGGGCTTGGAGTTTCTTGGCCCCCTGCACCTACGTAAGCAGTTCCCGTATGAATTCATCTGGAAGATGCCTGAGATGCTCGAATTTGCCAAAGAGTGTGGACCGAACGTCGGTCTGCTGCTGGATTCATGGCACTGGCACCTGGCGGGCGCAACCACGCAGGACATCCTGAACGCGGGCCGTGAACGCATCGTCCATGTTCATTTCAACGATGCTCCAGACCTCCCGCCCGATCAGACTCGCGATGACCACCGGCTGCTGCCCGGCGAGGGCGTTATCAATTTGACCGGGTTTCTGAAGGCGCTCCAGACAATCGGATACACCGATGCTCTCAGCGTTGAAGTGTTCGGCCGTTTGAAAGACGTCCCGCCGGAGGAAGCGGCGCGGATGGGGCTCGAAGCCTCACTTCGAGTCTTCCGTAAGGCTGGGGTTCCCGAGGGATGATTCGGGCTTTGAGAAAACGCGCAAGACAGGCACGGGCCTGAGCGCGCCGCCCAGAGGTCTTGCGAGTTCCTACTCCTGTTCGGCGGCGCGTATCCGTGCACTTTGCGCTTCCGCACATTTCACGCATTTGAGTGCCCGGCCCAGGAACGCGGCGCGCCCTTCCGGCGTTATGACCCAGGGGCGATTCTGCCAAGGTGGGTCATGCCGCACGTGTTGGGTGTGGCCACATTCGAGGTCGGCCACCCAGTGCCCTGCTTCGTCTTGGTGAAAGCCGATGATGGCTCGATTCAAGGATGGCGGTGGCATGCTAGGGCCGGAACAGGTGCAGTTGGGAAGGCTTGGGCGCCGCGAGTGGCTTCATATCATCAAACACGGAGCGCCCGTCCAGAGAGGGCGAGATGGCGAGTTCGTGTTCGATGACGCGATCGAAGTTCGCTTCTGGTTCGTGCTCCTCCTCAACCTTTCGCACGAGCCAGTCGAGGCGCTTCAATCCCTCGATCTTGTCTGTTCGACCGAGTTTCGCGGCATCGACCGAACGTCGCAAAACTGCAAGCGATTCGTCATAGGTCTTGAGCGGAACGGGAAACGGGTGCCGGTCTTTACCGCCGAGCGCGAAGGAGAAACGCGCCGGATCCGAAAAGCGGCTAGGTGCGCCATGCACCACTTCCGCAACGAGCGCTAGAGCTTGTAACGTGCGCGGACCGAGATTTTCGGTTAACAGCAGAGAGGCGAAATCGCGAAGCTGGCGCTCGTAGCTCGTCGCGAGCACCGAGCCGAGCCGTTTCAGGTCTACGTCGGATGCACGCACATCGTGATGGCGCGGCATGACGAGTCTTCTCACTTCGGCCAAAGTCGTGTCAGGGTTTTCCGAAGCGATGGAGAGCAGGGCAGCCTGTGCCGGTTTGGCCCTCCGGTCCACTAGATTGAGAATCGTGCCTTCGTGTTCTCCGGCGATACCCGTGTGCGGCTCGCAAGTGAAGTCGCGAACGGCCGCCGAATGCCAGTGATAGCGCCGCGCGAGCCCTTTGGCATCGCTCAAACCCTGCTGAACCACGGCCCAATCGCCGGCCTCGGTAAGAACGAACGTATGGAGGTAAATTTGGAATCCGTCACCGATCGCGTTGTTGTCAACTTTGGCGGTGAGGCGACTTGCCCGAACCAGCGCGTCGCCCGGCAATCCTCGCGAGTCCGCTACGGCCAGCAACTCCGCAGGAGTCTTTCGCGATTGCTTTCCACGGCCGCCGCAAATATATATGCCGAGCTCCCTTGCGCGGGGATTCAAACCGCGCTTCAATGCGCCCATCACGGATGTAGTGATGCCTGATGAATGCCAGTCCATTCCCATGACGCTGCCGAGCGCCTGAAACCAGAACGGGTCGCTCAAGCGCGCAAGAAACTCGGAAGTGCCGTAGTGATACACGATGCTTTCGACAATCGCGGTTCCAAGGCTCTGCATCCGTTCGGCCAGCCATACGGGTACGCGACCTCCGTGGAGTGGTAGATCGGCAGTTCCCGAACGTTTCATCGCTATTCAAATTCTAGTGGTTGAGAGAGCGCGCGCGACGGGCTCGGCATCCGCATACCCGGGTAGGCGCGGTCCTGTCCGCTTACTAGCGTGCGGAGTTCCGCGGGCGTTCTATGGTGAAGAAGGTGAATGCTCAGGAGGAGTACCGGTCGCGGCGCGACGGCTGGCGTAGCCGGCGTGAACTTTTTCAACGGCAGTTTATCCGTATCGGCAATTGGCGACTAATCACTGGAATCGTGGCTGCCATCGTGACATTTCTTGCGATCGGTCGCGGTTCCATTAGCCTCTGGTGGCTACTTGCGCCGCTAGGTATTTTTATTGCGCTCGTTATGTGGCACTCGCGAGTGGCACGCGCGCGCACCTTCGCGGAACGGGGCGCTCAATACTACGATTTCGCGCTGGCGCGACTGAATGGTGAATGGGCGGGCAGAGGGAATACCGGCGAAACCTTCCGCCCGAACGATCACATCTACGCGGACGACCTCGACATCTTTGGCAAAGGCGGGCTGTTCGAATTTCTCTCGACGACCCGAACGGCTGCCGGCGAGAAGACGCTCGCGTCCTGGCTGCTCAATGCTGCCGCAATAGAGAATGCCCGGCAGAGGCAGGAAGCGGTGCGTGAGCTTTCTCCAGGCATCGATCTCCGGGAAGATCTCGCGCTGCTCGGCGATGATGTCCGGTCCCGCGTCCGTGCCGACCGGCTATCAGCCTGGGGTTCGGCTCCAGCCATAAAGTTTGCGTGCTTTCTCAGACCCGTTGCACTGGCGCTGTCTTTGATCGGACTAGGAAGTATCATCGCATTCTTCGCTCAAGCGCTGCCGATTTGGATCTTTGCATGTGTCTTCCTTTGTGGCGTCTTGTTGCGCTTATCCGTGCGCAGCCGTGTATTGAAGATCGTTACTGGTTGCGAGTTTTCCGGCGCGGATCTCTCGCTGTTGGCACTCATCATTGAGCGCCTGGAGAGCGAAGGCTTCGAATCCCCTCTATTGCGCCAGGTTCGATCGGAGTTCGAGTCCGCGGGATTACCGGCTTCAAATAGAATCGTCAAACTCAGGCGCTGGATTGATCTCCTTAACTCAAGCGAGCATGTGCTGCTGCGCCTGGCTCGGCCGTTCCTCCTTTGGCAGGAACAGGCTGCTATGGGAATCGAAGCCTGGCGGAGCCGCTCGGGCGCACACATAGGCCACTGGGTTCAGGCGATTGGCGAATTGGAGGCGCTCTCCTCTCTTGCGGCATTGGCCTTTGAGCGCCAGAAGTGGTCGTTCCCCGAACTGATTGAAGCCGCAGGGCCGCAGTTTGAGTCCGTCTCTTTGGGCCATCCGCTGATTCCGGATGCGCGTTGTATTCCCAACGATGTCGAGCTTGGGAATGGGACACAGTTGCTGGTCGTGAGCGGTTCGAATATGTCCGGCAAAAGCACCCTTCTCCGCGCGGTTGGCTTGAACACCGTTCTGGCCTGGGCGGGGGCGCCGGTGTCTGCGCGTCATTTGCGCCTTACGCGCATGCAGGTTGGCGCTTGCATCCGCGTGGTGGATTCGCTGCAGGATAATCGTTCGCGGTTTTTTGCGGAGATCACCCGGATTCGCGAGATCGTAGGCATGGCCCGAATCGGTCCGCCGGTCCTATTTCTCTTCGATGAACTCCTCAGCGGCACCAACTCGCACGATCGCGCGATCGGAGCCGCTGGAATCGTTCATGCGCTGCTGCGCTCCGGCGCAATCGGTCTGATCACAACGCACGATCTTGCCCTCACCGGGATCGGAGACAGCACGGGGTCGGGAGTCGTCAACGTTCATTTTGAAGACGAAATCTCCGGCGGAGAAATTCACTTTGATTACAAGCTGCGGCCGGGTGTGGTTACGCACAGCAACGGACTGGAGTTGATGCGAGTTGTCGGTCTCGAAGTGTGAATCAGGCGTGCTGCTTGTGAGCAGCCAGGATACGGCGCTGCAGTTCGTCGGGACGGACGTCCTCCACGTGCGTAGCAATGTACCATTTGTTGCCGGCCGGGTCTTTGAGGGCGGCGGTTCTGTCACCGTACATCTGCGTTTTCGGCTCCTGAAGAGATTCGGCTCCGCCATCTATCGCCCGAAAGTAAACCGCGTCCACGTCTTCCAAATACAGATAGAGCGTAACGGTTTCGGGCTGCCAGTCGCCTCGCGCGGCTCCTATCATCACCATAGAATTGCCCACTTGTACCGAAGCGTGATTAACAAGCCCATCCGGCATAGTGGACCTGTAGGTTTCTTTGCCATTAAAGACCTTTTCGAGGAAGTCGATAATTGCTGGGACGTCCGGCACTAATAAGTAAGGAGTAACGGTGTGAAATCCATCGGGAATCGGTTTGGTACTCGTCATGCAAGAACCTCCTTGCGTTTGCATTATAATCAGGCATTTGTGCCGGCACAGAGCCGCCGGGTGAAGGAGAACCGAATATGGGAATGCCGGCCGCTCGATTAACCGATTTAACTGCGCACGGCGGCGTCATTACCGCTCCAGGTTGTCCGACAGTGTTAATCGGCGGTCTCCCGGCGGCCCGCGTTACCGACATGCACACTTGTCCGATGGTGACGGGGATAGTACCGCACGTGGGCGGCCCGATCATACTAGGTTCCTTCACTGTTCTGGTGGGAGGGCTCCCACAAGCTCGGGTGACTGACATGCTGACGTGCGTTGGCCCGCCCGACACGATAATGATGGGATGCTTCACAGTTCTAGTCGGCATGGTGGGCGGGGGCGCAGGTTTCGCTTCGATGAGCTCGGGGCTGAGCGGTTAGGATCGTCAACACTCATGCCTGTACACCTCGAAGCGATCGATGGCCCCGCCAAGGGCCGCAAGCTGGAAGTGCCAATCGGGAAGGCCGTCACTGTTGGCCGCACGAACCGCGCGATGGTGACGGTCGCCGAAGACGACTGCATGTCGGGTCTTCACTTTGTTATCAGTTTGAAAAATGGCTCGCTTTATATTTCCAATCTCAGCAAGAGCAACGGGACTACGGTAAACGACCAGAAGATCGAGTCCGGCTCTCTGAAGGCTGGCGACAAGATCAGAGCCGGTCAGACAGTCTTTTCCGTTATCGGCCCGCCCGAGAGTCCTTTCCCGGCTCAGGTTCGGATCGGTGGTTGGGGATTCGCGAAGGTTCCGGATGGCTGGAACCTCGTAGAAGGCGTCGGCTTCCGGCACTCCGAGGAGTGCCCGTTCCAAGCAAACATGTCCGCCGTTGAAGAGCTCCTGCCCAAAAATCAAACGCTCAGGCAGTATGTCGATCTTCAAATGCAGCTCGGGCGCAAGCATATTGCTGGATCGGAATTC
>Ga0213882_10000356_pt1 | contig 16682 bp, 18 predicted proteins | sample BarmaccoBMER_R09_FD_160106 | JGI IMG/M metagenome (GOLD analysis project Ga0213882, IMG submission 160106) | Barbacenia macrantha exposed rock microbial communities from rupestrian grasslands, the National Park of Serra do Cipo, Brazil - ER_R09 ...
CAGCGGCCCTTGCTGTGTTCTATGCTGCATATCTCCGGATCGGGTAACGAGAACCGAAGTAGGGCAGCGATTTCCAGCACCGGAATGTGAACGGCCAAGGCCACACAACTGGTCAAGTCCCGTGTGATGAGCCGGAATCCTGCCGCGGCAAACCTGCAGTCCGCTGACGCAACCTCTACGTTGGCGCAGGCTGTGCTGGAGTTCGGGGCGAGCATCTGGATACAGCTTTATCGAGGAATTACGCACGCTTTTAGAGGCGATTGAAGTTATTTTTTTCCGGCGCTTTTCGTTCTTGGGGTCGCGGCGGCATTTCTGGCCGCATCCCTTTCCGTAATCTGCGGGTAGGCAACGATGATTGAGACTCGCCGGTTCGACGGATCCTCGGGACGAGTCGGGAACCGAAGCTGCTGGTCGGCGAAGCCTCGGACTTGCGAAACTTGATCGGTGGCCACACCGTTCGCCTGTATAATCTTCCGAGCCGAGTTAGCGCGGTCTGCAGAGAGCTCCCAGTTCGAGTAGACTGGATTATCGTATGGTCTAGAATCCGTATGGCCTTCAATGATGATCGAGTTATTGAGCTTGCCGAGTTCATTCGCGAGCGCGATTAGCACCTCCCGGCCACCTTCGGTCGGATCTGAGCGCCCATTCTCGAAAAACATCCCCTTGTCTGTTTCGAGCAGCTCGATTCGCAGTCCCTCAGGCGTCATCGTCATATGAACGTGTTCCTTCAGCTTGCTCACCGCTGGGTGTTGCCGTATCGCTTGCTCGAGCGTCTCCTTCAACTGAGGCATCTGCTCCTTGGTGATCGTGATGCCATGGCCACTGCCCGACATGCCAGTACCGATGGTTTTGGCAAACCCTTTGGGGTTGCTGAAATACCCGGCGATGGCCTCTTTGACGTCGTTGCTCGAGCTCATGAGCCACAGGACTAAGAAGAACGCCATCATTGCGGTGACAAAATCGGCGTAGGCCACCTTCCAGGCGCCGCCGTGGGCGCGATGCGCATGCGCCTTTTTCTTTTTTAGGACAATGATTGTCTGCGCGGAGGGCATTTCTTTACGCAGCCAACTGCTCTGATTTCCCGCGAAACTCCTGATCCATCTCTTTAAAACTTGGCCGAACGGCCGACGGAATGGTCCGGCGTGAGAATTCAACTGCCAGAGCTGGTGCTGCTCCCCGGACGAAAGCGATCAGTCCCGTTCTCAGAGTGTGATAGTAGTGCGATTCTTCGTCGTTTGCCCTACTGATTTTGGCTGCGAGCGGAGATAAGAAGCCATAGCACAGGAGAATTCCGAGAAAGGTCCCAACTAGCGCGGCGGCTACCTTCTTTCCGATCTCTTCCGGCGGACCGCCCAGCGCGCTCATTGTAATTACAATGCCGAGTACGGCGGCGACAATGCCCAATCCGGGCAACGCGTCGGCTACGGTCGAAAGAGCGGTTACCGGTTGATTCACTTCGTGGTGATGAACCTCGAGATCGAGTTCGATCAGTTGGTCTAGATCGAAATGCGAAACAGTGCCCGCCATGGCTGTCCGAAGCGTGTCGCAGATGAACTGAAGCGTATGATGATGCTTCATGATCTCCGGATAATTCTTAAAGAACTCACTTTTTTCAGGCTCTTCGATGTCGCTTTCAAGGCTAGTGAGGCCGGCTTTGCGCGCTCGTTTAAAAAGGTCGTTCAGCATCTTGGACGCCCGCGGATACTCTCAACGTGGCCAGGGAAAGAGGCGGAGGGCCGAAGTCGAGCGTCGGGTCGGGAATGATGCCCGTGGTAACGGGTCCAGGTTCTGTCATGGAGCCTTTCCTTTCTTTTGGCTTGCGTTTTGGGGTTTAGCTCCGCCGCATTCGGGGTCGAGGCCACCGCCGCGCCTGTTTGGGGAGCTTCGGTGGCCCTCCGGGCTCCCTTCGCTCTCCAAAACAGCTACTGCCGAGCCTACATCAACCCAAAACAATTTACACAGAAAATGTTACAGAACGTGAAAAAGGGATTAGCGCGGATACACTGAAGAAGGGGACCGAGTGGGGGCGTAGCTCAGTTGGATAGAGCATCAGCCTTCTAAGCTGAGGGTCACAGGTTCGATCCCTGTCGCCCCTACCATTCACACGTGCAGCAGCTACCTACCAGTGAAAATCCAAAGCCGACTTAGTGTGGCTGAAATCGTATGAGTTTGATCTAGTATGAACGCGTGGCGCATTTCCTGGCCAGGGGCGCATGGCGGAATTATCGGCAGTAGGGAGGAAAGCGAACCAGGATGCTCGCGGACTTCCTGATCGGAGCTCACGCCCGGAAGCAGGCAACGCGTCTGCTTTCACGTGACCGAGGCTTCTACCGCAAACTCTTTCTATCGCTTGACCTCCTTGATCCGAGTTGAGCGGGCCAAATTCGCCCAACCATATGCAGACTGGAAGGCCCGTTTTCGCTGTTCGAAACAGGCGTATTCTAATACCGGATGCAGCCCACTTCCGTTCGCAACGCAGCATTCCGGCGTGCGATTCTTTCAATCCCGAAGGGCAAAGTAGCCACATATGGCCAGGTCGCGGCGGCTGCGGGATACCCGCGATACCACCGTGCGGTCGCGCAGTTTCTGCAGAGCGAACGTACCGATAGGGTTCCCTGGCAACGAGTGGTGGGCGCGGGCGGCGAGATCAAACTGCGCTATGAAAAGGCTGCCGAGCAGCGTCTACGGTTACGGATTGAAGGTGTTACCTTTAGCGGGAGCAGAGTCAACCTCCGTCTGCACCAGCATTCTTTTCATAGATGAGGGCCCATTATGAACTCAGCTCAGAAGGCGGAACGACTGCGCAACCTGCACAAGGGGCCTGAAATCCTGGTGCTTCCAAACGCCTGGGATTGCGCAAGCGCCAGAATCTTCGAGCTGGCGGGATTCCCGGCAATTCCGACAACCAGCGCGGGCGTGGCTTTTGCACTCGGCTACCCTGATGGCCAGCGCATTTCGCAGGCCGACATGCTGGCGCAAGTAAAGAGAATCGCGCATTCGGTTGACGTGCCCGTTACCGCCGACTTGGAAGCGGGCTATGGAGACGTAGGGTCTACAGCAGCGGCGTTAGTCAAATCCGGAGCAGTCGGTTTGAATCTGGAAGATATCGACGCTGAGAGTGATCAGTTGGTGGAACTTTCAGAGCAAGTGCAACGGATACGGACGATACGGCAGGTGGGCAATGAAGCTGGAGTGCCGCTTGTGATCAATGCTCGAACCGATTACTATCTGGCTGAGATCGGTGACCCCGCGGAACGTTTTGAAGCGGCGTGCCACCGCCTCAAACAATATATTGAGGCAGGAGCCGATTGCGTCTTCGTTCCTGGCATTACGGATCCGGATCTGATTCGCAGCTTCGTTGAAGCGCTTCGATTTCCCGTGAACGTACTTGTTGGGCCGGGGACGCCACCGATCAGCGAGCTGCAAGCATTAGGAGTAGCAAGAGTCAGCGTTGGATCGGGAATCATGAGGTCCACGATGGAATTGACGCGACGCATCGCCCAGGAACTGAAAATGAGCGGGACCTATCGGACGATGCTTGAAATATCGATTCCGTACGCGGAAGCAAATGCCGCGTTTGAGCGCTAATCACGTCACTCATAGCGAAGCGCGACCATTGGGTCGGTGCGTGCGGCTCGCCGAGCCGGGATGTAAATCGCCGCCGAGGCCACGATTGCGAGTGTCAAGACGACCCCGAAATGAGTCATAGGGTCGGCCGGACTGACGCCATAAAGCAAGCGGCTCATCAGACGCGTAAGCACAAACGACGCCGCAGCCCCGCCCGCTACACCGATAGCGATCATGCGTAGGCCCTGGGAGAGGAAGAGCTGCAGGACCTGCGCCGGCCGCGCACCCAACGCCATACGGACTCCGACTTCTTGCACTCGCCGCACGGTCCAGTACGAAATTACGCCATAGATGCCGATGGAGGCGAGAACGAGCGAGAGACCGGCGAACGTGCCAAGAAGCACCAGCATCGCGCGGCGCCGGCCGATCGAATCAGCGATGAGCTGTTCCATTGTGGCCACGTCGCGGACAGGTTGATCGCGGTCCGGCCCAAGCACACTGGACTTCACTGCTTGGATCACGGCGGTCGGGCTACCCGCAGTTCGAACTACCAAGCCCATGCCCGAGGCTGTCGATCGCATAAATTCGTCCGGGAGCTGAAAGAACGGGAAATATATGGCGCCCTGGCTCGGGCCATTGGCATCCTCATCCAACGAAATCTGTTTGATAGGACCAATGACGCCAACGATGTGACTGATCCCGACAAATTGCACGGAGAGTGTTCGGCCGATGGGATTCTGGCCGCCAAAAACACGATGTGCGAGTGTCTGATCAATTACGATGGAACGCTGGCTCTCGAGGCGATCGTGTTCGGTAAAAAAGCGACCAGCGATTAGCGGAATTTTCATCGTCTCTAAGCAGCCGGGACTTGGTGTATAGAGTGTGGCGATCGGGGCGTCTTTGGGAGGTGTAGTAGCGGCCGTGGTCCAATAATGCACCTCGTCGTTATCTCCTCCGAGTGGAAGCAGGCTGTCAATATACGCCCCTTCGACGCCAGGAGTGCTCCGAACGCGATCCAGAATCTGCTGCCAGTCTGCACGGATGAGGGCGGGATTTTGCAAGACCTTGGGAGAGAGTCCGACGGACATCGTCAGTAAATGATGCTGATCGAAACCGGGGTTAACTGACCATAGGCCCGCGAGGGTGCGAATCATGAGCCCGGCGCCAGTGAGCAGAATCAAGGCCAGAGCGAGTTCGGCGATCACGAAGCCGCTCTGCAGGCGCAAGATGCCGCGAGTGGTTGCGCGTGCGCCCGGGGCCAGGGCCGGGTTGAGTGTCACTTGTTGACGAAGCGCGGGAACGATTCCGAAAACGATTCCGGTCAGCGCCGAAATGACCAAGGTGAACAACAGAATTCGAAAATCAAACGAGACTTCATTCGATCGCGGCAGCCAATCAGGAAGATGGAGCAGCGCCCAGTGCGTCCCTTGCAGGGCCAAAATCCACCCAACCGCTCCGCCTGCGAAGCTGAGCAAAAGGCTTTCTACCAGGAGTTGGCGGATTAACCGTCGGCGACTGGCTCCTAGGGCGGCGCGAACGGAGAACTCGCGAACACGAGACAAAGATCGCGTCAGGAAGAGATTGGCGACGTTCGCACAGGCAATTAATAGAACCAAACCGACGGCTCCCGCCAGCAGAAACAGCGTCGGAGCAACATCGCCTATTACGTATTGCTTCAAAGGTTCGGCGCGGAATGTCATCTCGCCATCCGGCGTTGGGTATTCACGCGCCAAGCGCTGCCCGATGACGTTCGCTTCAGAATTTGCCTGCTGCAGCGTGATTCCCTGCTTCAGGCGAGCGACAGCGCGAATGCCCGGATGAAACTCACGGGTTCTCAATACAACGTCATCCAATTGCCCTATCGGAACGAAAATTTGACGCTCGCCATTGTCATAGCGGAACCCGGCGGGAGCAACGCCGACGACCGTATAGGCCTTGCCGTTTAGCACGAGAATCTGCCCGAGAACATCATGCCTTCCGCCGAACCGCTGTTGCCAGACCGAATGGCCGATGATCACTACGGACGCAGCGCCTTGACGGTCCTCATCGGCACGGAAGGTTCGACCCACCTCGAGGTTTACTCCCAGGACAGAGAAAAAGCCGTGGGATACCTGCAGCGTGTGAACGTATTCGGGTTCGCCCGGGTCGGTCAGATTGGCACCTTGGTGGCGAGCAGCCGCGATGGTTTCAAAAGAGCGGGTCTGCCGTTGAAAATCGAGGAAATCGAGGTAGGAGAAGGCTAACGGCTCGCCGGTGCGACGGAGGCACTCGTCGACGGCCACCAGATGGGCTGGATCGTGATAAGGGAGGGCGCGAAGAATAACGCCATTGATGACGCTGAAGATGGCAGTGTTCGCCCCGATGCCAAGCGCGAGCGTGCAGATAGCCGCAAGCGCAAAACCGGGGCTCTTGCGCAGCGTGCGAACGGCAAATTGAAGGTCCTGCAGAGTGGATTCCAGCCACAAAGTTCCCCGAGCTTCGCGGCATTCTTCCTTGACTTCCTCAAACGCGCCGAAACTGATTCGGGCCGCGCGAAGGGCTTCCTTCTCGGTCCTGCCGGAGCGCATGTAATCTGATGCCTGGCGCTCGAGATGAAACCGGAGTTCTTTCTCGAGCTGAGCCTCCAGCGCGCGCTTATTGAAGAGACGCCGCCACCACGTCATGACAGGTCTCCTTCCGAAAGCCGAAGGACCAGACCGACAGCTTCCGCCAGACGCCCCCAATTCTCCGTCTCGGATCGCAGCTGGGCCCGTCCTTTTGCCGTGAGCCGATAGAACTTTGCCTCACGCCCCGTCTCCGACTCTTTCCATTCGGCAGCCAAATAGCCTTTATTCTCGAGCCGATGCAATGCGGGATAGAGCGAGCCCTGTTGGACCTGCAGAACTTCCCGCGAGACTTGCTGCAAACGCTGTGCGATGGCATATCCGTGGATGGGACCAAGCGCGGCGACCTTCAGAACCAGGAGATCAAGAGTCCCCTGCGGGATGTCGGACTTGGGAGAGGGCTTCATGCCTTTTACCTCTACATATACCGCAGGACGTGTAGAAGGTCAAGGTACCGCGGATGAACACGATAGGATAGCGATCGCGATGAGAATCTTTCGGGTAGCAACCCTGGTTTGCACAGCATTCGTTGCATCCGCAGCAGAGCAAACGCACTGGATCGGCACCTGGGGCGCGAGCCCAGCGCCTCAACTATCGAATGCGGCGCAAATGTTCCGCGACAAGCTGCTGTTCTCAAACCAAACCATTCGCGAAATCGTCCACACCAGCGCGGGCGGGGCGACCGTACGGGTTCGACTATCGAATGTTTATGGAAAGGAGGCTGTGTTGATCGGAGCAGCTCACATTGCGTTGCGGGACCACAACTCGGAAATTGTTCCCTCATCCGATCACGTCCTGACGTTCAGCGGCCGCTCTTCCGTATCGATTCCGGCAAATGCATTAGTGTTGAGCGATTCCGTGAAGCTGGACGTTTCTGGCTCGGCGGACGTGGCGATCAGCATCTTCCTGCCAAAACCCAGCGCGGGCGCGGGAATTCATTATGGAGCCCAGCAGACCTCATACATTGGATCAGGCGACCTCACGGGCAGCGCATCGTGGCCGGAATCAGAGAAGCTGACTTCGTGGGTTTTTCTATCGGGCCTGGACGTAGCTGCTCCGGCGTCCGCGGCAACTATCGTTGCATTCGGCGATTCCATTACTGATGGCGCGCTGTCCACCGTCGACGCGAACCGCCGCTGGCCGAACGTTCTGGCCAATCGCCTGCTCGCGGAAAAGGGCAACACAATTTTTGGAGTCCTGGACGAAGGCATTGGAGGCAATCGCATTCTCCATGACCCAGCGACAAACGTGCGATTCGGCGTGAATGCTCTGGCGCGCTTCGGCCGTGACGTTCTGTCCCAGCCGGGCGTTCGCTACGTGATCGTTCTGGAGGGGATCAACGATATCGGACATCCGGGCGAGTCCGCGCCGGCCGACCAGGTGGTCTCGGCGGAGGACATTATTGCAGGACTCAAGCAGATGATTGAGCGGGCCCACGAACACGGGCTGAAGATTTTTGGCGGCACGTTGACGCCATTCACCGGCACAACCATTCCCGGTTACTTCACTCCAGAAAAGGAGGGGAAGCGCAAGGCCGTTAATGAATGGATTCGGACGAGTGGCGCGTTTGACGGAGTCATCGATTTCGACAAAGCGATCCAGGACCCAGCGAACCCTGATCGAATGCTGCCGGCTTACGACGGCGGCGACCATCTGCATCCGGGAGATGCGGGCTACAAGGCAATGGGCTATGCTATCGACCTGTCGTTGTTCCAGTAAGGCAGATGCGTGTTCCGAAGCGCAGCTTTTTCGAGGAATACTGAATCGCCGAATTCGTGCGTGCGGTAACTGCCAGCGTTCAGCTCTTTATTGATCCGCGGAAGAGTTTGTTGGGCGACGAAAGCACGGAGTAGTTCGTAATGACTCGTGCCTGGCTCATGCGTGCCAGAGAGAATTGCATCGACTAAACGGAGCCGGGTGGATGGCCCGATTTTTTGGGTCGCGATGCCCTCACCGGGCCGTACGGCCCCGTAAAGCCCGGCGGCATGTTCCAATGCACGGACGACCGTGGTGCCGACCGCGATAATGCGCCCTCTTCGCGAGCGAGCGGCGCATATCATCGATGCGGTTGACGCAGGGATCCGGTAGGGTTCATTCAATGGCAGCAACGCGTCCAGCTCGGGATCGCCAGTCGACGAGATCCCGGCTGCGTGGGTTATGGTGCCGAACCTAACTCCACGTGCGGCTAAGGAGGCGAGAAGGCGCCAATCCAGGGCGAAGCCCGCAGACGGCGGCTCGAAAGCAACCGGCAGACCGGCTATCGGCGTCCATGTATCCCAATACTCCAGTGGGATTTGAAGGTGCGCGTACTGAATAGGACGACCGTGGCGGGACAGACCTTCCCAGATCTCGGCAGGTAAACCTTCGAACTGCAAGGAGATGAAGCGTGGGTGATTCAATACGCGCGCCACGGTTGCTCGCAGCGGACCTAAGTCCAAACGGTCCCCGGGATTTAGAGTTGGCGGCTTCGGCCGATCCTCAGTGCGGGTGCGGAAATCGCCGGCTCCGAAAGTGACGGCAGAGAACCGGCTGATGTCGTGTGGGGAAAGCGAATCGCGCGCTGCGAGACGCACCTCAATCGGGCGGCCGGTGGGTCTGTGCCTTCCCGAAAGGCTTGCCGGCAGGGTAGCAGCATCGTTAGCAATTACCACGTCGCCGGGCCGCAAGAGCTCTGCGAATTCGGAGCGCATCCGGTGCCGGATGTGGCCATAACGATCAACGACCAATAACTTTGCATTCGACGGACGCTGGACTGGAAGGCTGGCCGCTATCACCCGACAGCCTCGCAAGCGGCCACCGCAGAATCCGGAGCGCCTCGCGAAAGCACAGCGGCGATTGCGTCCCCAAGTTCGCGCGCTGCGGTCTCTGGGCGCTTTAAGGTGGAGCGATCCGCGTCCGGTGCCGCCGTTGCGTGTAACGGAGTATCCATATCGCCTGGATCGAAGGACAGAATGCGAATCTTTTGGGCGGAGAGCTCTTCGTCCCAGATGCGGCTCAAATGATAGAGCGCTGCTTTGCTCGCGCCGTAAGCGCCCCAATAAGGATACGCGTTTACGGCGGCATCACTCGACACGTTTACGACTAGCGCGCCGCGGCCTTCCCGGGCAGAGGCGGCTAGTGAGCCGAGAAGAGCCTTCGTCAACCGGAAGGGACCAAGCACGTTAGTTGCAAGTGCCCGTTCGAAATCCTCACAGTCGGTGTCGGCCAGTAAGGCCAAAGGCACAGGTCCGAGGTCCGAAGCGTTGTTGATCAGAACATCGAGCCCTCCCAACGTGCCCAGGATTTGTATGGCGATCGGGTGAATGTCGTGTTTCTTCGAGACATCTCCGATGATGCCGTGAGTTCCGGGATAGTCGCGCCGCACGCGTTCCACACCGTCCCGACGACGCGCTACAAACGCGACCTGAGCGCCGCGGTGCAGCAGCTCGCCGACCAGCGCGAGGCCCAGGCCGGACGTGCCGCCGGTAATCGCTACTCGAAGCCCAGCGAATTGGGTATCGGTCGAATACGCGTTTCCATTTGACATGCCTTCAGACTACAAGTTAAAGTTAACTTGAAGTCAAGCAGAAAAATATCGCCCCTTCTTTTTATGTCAGGCTTACTCACAATCTCCGAGGTCTCGCGGCGCAGCGGGGTGGCCGCTTCGGCGCTCCGGTTTTATGAAGAGCGAGGCTTGATCAAATCGGAACGGGCGGGCTCGGGTCATCGCCGGTATCCGAGGGCCGTCCTTCGGCGGATCGCTTTCATCGTTTTCGCTCAGCGCATGGGTCTGACCTTGGAGGAGATCGGCTCGGAGCTTGCGAAGTTGCCGGAAAACCGGGTACCCGAACGGTCGGACTGGGCCAAGATTTCGGGCAATTGGACGAAGCGCATCGATGAACGGATCGCCGAACTCGAGCGCCTGCGCGCGGGTCTCACTCGATGCATCGGCTGTGGCTGCCTCTCACTGAAAGAGTGTCAACTGGCCAATCCTGATGATTTGGCGGCGCGGCGCGGTCCTGGTCCACGCTATTGGATCGGCGACAAAAGGCGTTCGAATTGAGCCGCAAATCTGGCAAACTGGGATCGGGCTGACTGCGGATTCACCCCACGGCCTGAGGATTGTTATGGCAACAGAATGTACGCATCTCGATGCTATCCGGGTTAGAAGCACGAACACGCATGTTTGCGAGGAGTGCATCAAGATGGGTGAGAGGTGGGTGCACTTGCGCCTGTGCCTCACTTGCGGTCATGTCGGCTGCTGCGATTCGTCGAAGAACAAGCACGCAACCAGGCACTTTCGTTCCACGAAACACCCGCTGATGCGCTCGATTGAGCCCGGTGAAAGCTGGATGTGGTGCTATGTGGATCGGGTAAGCCCGGGAGATGTTTGAGCTCTGGCTATCAGAGCGGCCGATCTTTCCTTACAATTGCTCTCGATGTCAATCTCGCGCCGCACCTTCTTCGGGAATGCAACCGCCATTCCGTTGGTCTCCTCTCTGGCCGAACCAGAACAAGCTGCTAGGGTATCCCGTGATCGACTGAAAATTGTTGTGACAGGCGGTCATCCGGGCGATCCGGAATGCGGCTGCGCCGGTACGATCGCCCGCTACACCGATTTGGGCCATGATGTTGTCCTGCTGTACCTGAATCGTGGGGAAGGATTCTGCAAAGGCGGCGATCCGAGTCAGTGCGCCACCCTGCGCACGGGGGAAGCGGAGAAAGCATGCAAGATTCTGAAGGCGCGGGCTCGCTTCGCCGGACAATACGACGGCCGGGCTATTCTCGATAACCAGCATTATGACGACTTCGCCCGCCTGCTCGAATCTGAAAAGCCCGATGTTGTTTTCGCTCAGTGGCCCATGGATCAGCACCGCGATCACCGGGCCTTATCCATGCTTGTACTCGATGCCTGGCTTCGCGGAGGCAAAAAGCCGGCTTTGTACTTCTACGAAGTAGCGGAAGACACGATGATGTTTTCGCCTGCCGATTTCGTCGACATTTCGAATGTGGAATCGCGCCGGCGGGCCGCTTGTTACGCGCACGCTTCCCAACAACCCGACAAATGGTATCCGCTTCAGGTTGAGATCACTCGTTTTCGCGGAACCCAAAGCGGTTACGGTCAAGCCGAAGCCTTTCTCCGGCACTGGGAAAGCAAGCGGGGTGTGTTGCCGTGAAGTTCCTGGACCGCTCAGCAGGATGCCATCGATGCTTTTTCGGTGACTCGGTCCGCCATATACGAGCTGCGAACAAATGGTCCGCTGAACACCATTTTGAAGCCGAGGGAAAGGCCGTAGTCGCGATAGGAATCGAATTGCGCAGGCGTAACGTACTCCGTGACCGGAAGATTGCGGCGCGTTGGCTGCAGATATTGTCCGATCGTCGCCACATCGATTTGCGCGTTCAGAAGATCTTGCAAGAGTTGGTGTACCTCGCCCGCTGACTCGCCCAGGCCGACCATGAGACCAGATTTGGTGAGGATGGCGGGCCAGGAACGCTTTGCGAATTTGAGAACACGCAAGGACTGGTCGTAATTCGCCTGGGGCCGGACGCGGCGGTAGAGGCGGCGGATGGTTTCCATATTGTGATTGAAGACATGGGGCCCAGCGTCGAGCACGCGAGCAACGGAGTCCAAATCGCCGCAGAAGTCCGGGGTGAGGACCTCTACTTGCGCTTGCGGGAGAGCGGTTCGGACGTGATGAACGGTTTCAGCGAAATGCTGCGAGCCACCGTCGGGCAAGTCGTCACGATTGACAGAAGTAATCACGACGTATCGCAATTTCATTTGGGCCGCCATCTCGGCGACTTGCCGGGGCTCGTTACGATCAAGCGAAAAGTCGTGCTTCGCGGCTGAACCCTTGGGGACCGAACAGAAACCGCAACCGCGAGTGCAGAGGTTCCCCAAAATCATGAATGTAGCGGCGCCGCGATTGAAGCACTCGTGAATATTTGGGCAGCGAGCAGACTCGCAAACGGTATGTAAGCGGCGAGCGCGGAACTCCGCCTTTAGATGATGGACAGCCTCGAAATGCGTGCGGCCCTTGCGAAGCCATTGGGGCAGGCGAGGTCGGGAGACCGATGCACAGGATTCGATGTGAACAAGCTCATGGCTCACGCACTTCATTTTTGCATTTAGGCGTACTAAGCCGGACATCATGGTGCAAGAAGGGGAAGACACGTATTACATCCGTAACCCGTACACTGAGTCATAACGCCCAAAGGCACGTACTATCAGTACCGATCACGCAGTGCCGATTAGGCGCACCATTCGGAGCGAAGAGCGGTGTCTGGGCCTGCAGTGATCCGGGTTACGAGCGCGACCAAGTCCTCGGGCGTAAACGGACGAAAAAGCACAGCGTTGTAATCAGATTGGGATTTCGAAAATGGTTGCGGATAAGATTGACGATCGCGAATCGATATCCAGGGTAGGCCCTCGGCCGCCTGTTTAAGCGCGCCCTCTTCTCCGCTAGGAGACATGTCCGACGAGCACACGACGAGGCGGATATGTGTCTTCCAGCAATCTAACAGCTCGGCTGCCCTCGATATAGTCCCGGACTCCAGCACTCGGTAGTTCTGTTCTCGCAACGTGCTGGCGATCATTTTGCGGACGGCGAGGTCCCGTTCGACAATGAGTACGGTGCCCTGTGATGTTCTCGGGCAGCGTTCCACTTCGTGGAGCGGCTCGATCTTCGCCACGCGCCGCTCCTCGAAGCTCTTCAGCTTGGCCAACAGAGTTGTTCGCTTAATTCGCAATAACTCCGCCGCACGAGCCTTGTTGCCTCCGGAAAGCGTAAGAGCCTGGTTTAGAAGAGAGAGCTCGAAGCCGGCGACCACCTGTTCAAAATCCAGACCTGTTTCCGGCACGCCGATCAACTGCTCGGTTTCGATAGATGGCCGATGCTGCCGGAACCCAGGCTTCCAATCGAAATCATCGAGAGTCAGTGTGTCCCGATCGCCGCTCAATGCGAAAGCCTTGTGAACAGCGTGTTCGAGCTGCCTCACATTTCCTGGCCAATCGAGACTCTGAAGATATCCAACCGCCTCGGGGCTGATCTGCTTGGGGGACATCTTTTCGGCGAGCCGGACTTTTTCGAGGAAGTGGTCGAGCAATAACGGAATATCATCGCGTCGATCCCGAAGAGGAGGCAAATGGAGAGAGACAACATTCAGGCGATAGTACAGGTCTTCGCGAAATTTACGCTCCTTTACCGCTTGGCCCAGATCGACATTTGAGGCGGCTATAACGCGGACGTCGATGCGAATGGTTTCGGTACCGCCGATGCGCTGAAATTCCTGATCTTGCAGAACCCTGAGGAGCTTGGCTTGCGCTTCCAGAGGAAGCTCGCCGATCTCATCGAGGAAGATAGAGCCCCGATTGGCCTGCTCAAAAAAACCTGCGCGCGACATGTGCGCGCCGGTAAAGGCACCTTTGGCATGGCCGAACAGTTCCGCTTCGATGAGGCTGGCCGGAAGCGCGGTGCAGTTCAAGGCGACAATCGGAAATTTGGCGCGAGCACCGGCGCCGTGTATCGCGCGTGCGACTACTTCTTTGCCCGTTCCAGTTTCACCAGTGATCAAAACCGTGCAGCGGCGAGAGGCGACGAGCTGAATCGTGTCACAGACTCGCCGCATCTGATTGCCGTTCCCAATGAGCGATTGCCGCCAGGAATCGACATCGGCAGTGGGTTGGAAATGCGATCTTGAGTCGACCAAAGTGGCACGACCGATCACCTCCTGCAAACCGTCAGCGTCTCTAGTCACACGCAAGATCGTTGTCATGCTTAAACTCGGAATCTCTCGGTCGGAATTAGGCGTACACTCCGACCTTTGAGGACTATCCCTGTGTTATCGGCCACTGCATGGCGTTATAGGACGGATCGGCTTTTTTGCGGATATTCTTTATAAAAAGTCTAGCGATGTCACGATCTGTTCCATAGCGCGGTCCATGCTTCCTGAATTTCGGCTTCGGTGGCGCGATCCACGTCTCTAATCCAGTCGGCAAGACGTCGGTTGCGGAGTTTCGCTAGTAGCTTCTCATTGCGCTTTGCCCTTATCACCGTACTGGTCTGTACTTCGATTGCGTGTTCATTTGCCTCGATAGAGGCGGCTAAAGTTTTCTCGCGGGCTTGCAAGCCGAGTTTGTGCGAGGCCAATGCGCGCAGATCCCCGACGGAAGGAGATTGAAACGCGTGAATGTATTCAGCCGCGTCCGTACCTTCGGTTTCGAGACTTGCGCGCACCTGCTCGAGACGGCGTCTCTCGGCCAAGAGCGCACGCAGCTTACCTTCTTCGGCCTGAAGTTGCTGCCTCCTGAGCCGGAGGACGCTGTCCAGTTCGAATACAAACTTTCGCATCGGCTTAATCAGAGAATTGAGGCTAATTCGGAGAGGCTAGCCAGGCTTTCATCCAAATCAGCGTTTTCTCGGGCATCTTGCTTTAGAAAACTAACGAGGCGTTCACGCGTTCGGATGCTTGCGTCGAGCCTCGGATTAGAGCCTGACACGTAGGCGCCGAGCTGGATTAAATCCTCTGAGTTCTGATACACAGAAAGAGCTTCGCGCACTTTCAGCGCAGCTTTCATCTGTTCCGAAGTGGAAATGTGCGGAGCGATGCGCGATATCGAAGAGAGCACGTCGATAGCTGGATAGTGGCCGGATGCTCCAAGTTGCCGGGATAGGACGATGTGTCCATCGAGCATGCTGCGAGCGGCATCGGCAATGGGCTCATTCAAGTCGTCGCCCTCTACGAGAACGGTAAAAAAGCCGGTTATACTGCCGGTTTTGAAAGCGCCTGCGCGTTCAAAGATTCTGGGGAGCATAGCAAACACCGAGGGCGTATAACCCTTTTGGCTGGGAGGCTCACCCGCTGCTAATCCGATTTCACGCTGGGCCATTGCGAGGCGGGTGACCGAATCCATGACCAGCAGGACGTTCCTTCCTTGATCGCGGAAATACTCGGCCACCGCGAGCGCAACGAAGCAGGCTCTGACACGAAGCGGGGCCGGGCAATCGGAGGTCGCGACGACAACTACGGAGCGATTTCGTCCTTCGGGGCCAAGTTCATGTTCGAGAAAGCCGCGGACCTCGCGATTGCGCTCTCCGATCAGCGCGATGACGGTGACGTCGGCAGAGTTCTGGCGAGACATAGCGCCGAGCAGAGTACTCTTCCCTACCCCGCTCCCTCCAAAAATTCCTACCCGCTGGCCCAAGCCGCAAGGAAGCAGCGTGTCGATGGCTCGGACGCTAGTCGCGAGGCGCGTGTTGATGTGCTCTCTCAGGAGCGGACCAGGAGGCGTGGCGAGCAAATGATAGCGTTCAGGCGCTTCGGGCGGAGGTCCGCCGTCAATGACGCAACCAAACCCGTCGAGCACTCTGCCCAATAGGTCCGGACCGACGGCCACGTGAGAATCCTCAGATCGGGCGAATATGGGGGCGCCGGGCTGAAGACCGTCAATATCCTCGAGCGGCACGGAAAGAATCCGTCCGTTCCGGAAACCGGCTACTTGCGTTCTGATAATCCGGCCTGGAGCGGAGAGAATCTCGCAGAAACCACCGATCGGGCAGGATGGTCCTTGCGATTCAATGATGAAACCGGTGACATCCGTCACGGTGCCGCGCCAGCGCAGCAGATCGAGGCGTTCCAGATCCTGGAGATAGGGATTCAAGTCGGGTTGTGAAGAGCGACTCATCTTCGCGCCAGGCGGTCTGCGAATCCTCGTTGTATCTCTTCGAGTTGAGTTTCGACAGAGGCGTCCAGCTCCCCCCGAGCGGATTCGAACAGCAGATCGCCAATTCTGAGCGTTGGATCGGGGGTGATTTCCACGTTGGAACCAACCGAAACGCGCTCTAGCGCCGCGCGAACATTTTGTGCCAGAGCGGGATTCGTACGGATGCGCAAGACATCACGAAGGTGCAGTTTTTGAAGAGCGGCATGCACGATGCCCTGAATGGAATCGGGATCAGCCATCAACTCCCGATGCAAGATCCGCCGCGCGATGGCGAGAGAAAGGCGGACGATTTCTGCTTCCGCGGCATGGCCGAGCTTGTTTTTGAATCCTTCCAGGTCCTTCAGCGCGCCAGCGACCCTTTCGGCGCAGGCGCGGAATTCTTTGGCAGCCTCTTCTCCAGCTTTGCGCGTGCCTTCTTCGAACCCGGCTCGTCTTGCCTGTTCGATTTCCGTTCGCAGTTCGAGGATGGTACGACGCATGTCTGATTCACCCTCGGGTACGGGATGCGCCAGCAGGACGTTCGAAGGCGTAGGTCGCGAACCGTCGAGGGGCTCCCACTCGATGGGAAGTACAGTCTGCGATGAGGAAGCGATCTTGCAGGACATGGTTCCGCGTTTACGCTAAGCGTCAGCCTGGATCTTCCTCGAGCCAACCGCGGATCACATTGGCGGCAAGTTGCGGGTCTTTAACGACGGTTTCGCGTACTTGCTGCCGGACCATTTCCATGCGGCTCGCGGGAGCAGCGGAAGGGAGCTTAGGCTGGTTTTCTTCAAGGCCCGTTACCTTCGGCGTGTCCGCCTGGGCTG
>Ga0213882_10000357_pt1 | contig 16602 bp, 9 predicted proteins | sample BarmaccoBMER_R09_FD_160106 | JGI IMG/M metagenome (GOLD analysis project Ga0213882, IMG submission 160106) | Barbacenia macrantha exposed rock microbial communities from rupestrian grasslands, the National Park of Serra do Cipo, Brazil - ER_R09 ...
GGGTCAGGGTGGGGGTGGTGGTGAGGATCAGCACCGGGTGGGCGTCAGTGAGCATGAACGCCAGGCGCGCGGGTGGATAGTCGGGGTCCAGGGGCAGGTAGGCCGCGCCGGCTTTGAGGACCGCCAGAATCGCGACGATCATGTTTGCCGAGCGGGGGAGGGAGAGGGCCACGATGTGTTCGGGACCGACACGGTGGGTGATGAGGGTGTGGGCGAGGTGGTTGGCTTGGGTGTTGAGTTGGGCATAGGTCAAGGTGGTGTCACCGCAGATGACCGCGATGGCCTCGGGGGTGGCCGCGACCTGGGTTTGGAAAAGGTCGGGCAGGGTGGCGGCCGGTATTGGGGTGATGGTGTCATTCCAGCACTCCAGCAGCTGGCGACGCTCTTCACTATCCAGGATGTCGATGCGCCACAGGGGCTGGTCTGGGTTGGTGACTATCGCCTCGAGTAGGCGGATGAGTCGGGTGGCCAAGGCTTGGACGCTGGCCCGGCCGAACAGGTCGGTGGCGAAGATCAGTCCGCCGTGCAGTTCATCCCGCTGCTCCCGCAAGTGCAGTTCGAGGTCAAAGCGGCAGCTCCATTCTGGCGTACTCATCCAGCTAACCGTCAATCCCGGCAGCTCAATGGGGGGCCACTCGAAGTTATGGAGCGCGAAGAGGACGCGGAACAGCGGGTTGCCACCTGGATCCCGCTGTGGTGCCACTTCCTTGACGATCTTCTCCAGTGGGATGTGCTGGTGGGCAAAGGCGCCCAGGCTCATGTCCCGTACTCGGTGCAGCAGTTCGGCGAAGCTGGGGTGGCCGGAGGTATCCACGCGCAGCGGCAGGGTGTTGACGAAAAACCCGATCAATGGCTCGATCTGCGGGTTGTCCCGGTTGGCCACCGGCGAGCCAACCAGGATGTCGTCCTGCCCGGTGTAGCGGTGCAACAGGGCGGCGAAGCCGGTGAGCAGCACCATGTACAGGGTGGCGCCCTGGTCACGGCAGAGTCTCTTGATCCCGGTAGTGAGTTTCGGGGACAGAGTGAAGTCCAGCCGGTCGCCGACGAAAGTGCGCGTCTGCGGCTGCGGGCGGTCGGTCGGCAGCTGCACGGCGGGGAGATCACCGGCCACACGTTGCCGCCAGTAGGCCAGGCCGTCGGCGAGCAGCTGACCGCTGAGCTGTCCGCGCTGCCACTCCGCGTAGTCGCCGTACTGGACCTCCAGCGGGGCCCAGTCCGGTGGGGCACCACCGATGCGGGCACGGTAGGCCTGAGCGAGTTCGCGCGCGAACACGCCTAGCGACCAGCCGTCGAAGACGATGTGATGCACACAGATGAGCAGGCAGTGGTCAGCGACGGCGAGCCGTCCCAACAGGGCCCGCAGCAGCGGCCCGTTCTCTAAGTCGAATGGACGCCGGATCTCCTCCAGCAGCCAGGCACGGATGGGTTCGTGCTCGCTGATCGGGTCTTTCGGCCGGCCCCCCAGCAGCGCGGAGACGTCGGCCGTGGACAAGGGCAGCACGAGGTGCTCGGCGACGATCTGCTGCAGACCACCGTCGGATTCGGCGAGGGTTGTCCGCAGGGTCTCGTGTCGGGTGATCAGGTCGTTGAGGGCCGCGTGGAGCGCGTCGATGTCCAGGTCACCGGTCAGTCGCAGGAACAGCGGAATGTTGTAGGACGTGTCCTGGGGATCGAGCCGGTAGAAGAACCACATCCGTTCCTGAGCGTAGGACGCGGGAAAAGCGAGAGCCTCCTCGGCCGGCCCGGCTCTGACCTCATCGTTGGCCGTTTCGGGAGGGTCGTCGATGCGAGTCGACGGGCTTGACGACATCAGGTGCTCCATTCAATGGCGGGCGGCTCGTCGGCGACTCGGGGTGATCTTTGTTGTGGTAGCAGCCGGGGCTTGTTGGAGGTACTCGATTTCGCGGGCTAACTCGGCCACGGTGAGATTTTCGATGAGTTTTCTCACCGAGAGGTCGACCGAGAACTCGTCCCGGAGCCGACCGGCCATCTGGATCATCAGAAGGGACTCCCCCCCCAAGTCGAAGAAGTTGTCGTCGACGCCGACCCGGTCTAGCCCGAGAACGTCGGCCCAGTGGCGCGCCACTAATTTCTCTAATTCCGTCGTGGGGACGATGTAGGGCGTGGCCAGATCGGGTCGGTGGTTGAAGGCGCCGGGAGACGGTGGGGGTACCTCATCCGACCTAACTTGGACCGTCATGGGTTCGGGGGTGCCCCTAGGCTCGAGGTGGTCGGGCAGTTCGCTCTCGACGATGACGGTGACGGTGACGCCGAGGGATCGCAGTTCGTCGGTACGGGCTGTCTTGGTGTCGGCCGCTGTGGGAAGGGGCCGCATGCCGACGATCAACCCGTGGTCGGCGGTGACCTGGTCACCATGCGGAAGAGCGACGGTTGGCTGGAAGCCCAGGGAGTCGAGGAGCTGCTTCCAGCGGTGCGGTGGAAGCAACGGGGACTGTTCGCGTATGTCGTCGTTGAAATACCACCAGCCCTCGAGGAGCCCGACAATCATCATTGTGATCCGTGGCGTGGAAGTGGCTTCCAGGATGTAGAGCAGTCCACCGGGGGCGAGGAGTTCGTACAGGTTGCCGACGGTGCGGCGCAGATCGGGGGTGGCGTGCAGGACGTTGAACGCGAGGACGATGTCGTAGTCGCGGCTGTCCTGGGTGCCGGGGGCCCGGTCCATGTCCAGCACGCCGAAGGTCATGAAATCCAGACTGCGTTCGACCGCTTCGCGCTGGGCCGCCACCACGAAGGACCGGCCGAGGTCGGTGAAGCGGTACTCCACGTTGTGGCTGCCGCGCAGTGCCTCGGCCACTGGCCAGGTGAGATGGCCTTGGCCGCCTCCGACTTCGAGGATGCGCAGCGGACGGCCGTCGGCCTCGCGGACGAGCCTGGTCACCTCCGCCACGATCAGGGACCGGTATACGGCGACGTCGCTATCGCTCAGGAGGCGATGAGCCCAGGACAGGGACCGGAAATTGTGGCCGTCCGGCAGAAGCACCTCGGTGCCGGACCGGGTGCCACCGAGGACCGCGTCATACTCCGCAACACAGCTCCTGAGCAGTTCAAGGTCATCGGTGGCATCGGGGTGTTCGGCGAGGAGGGTCTGCTCCAGTTCGGTGATCTTCTCGACAGGGCCGGTGTCCTTGACGAAGCGGATGATGTCGGTGTCCGGGTCGAGAGAGACGATCTCGTCACTCGCGAGCATGCCGAGCAGGGCGTTGATGAACTTGTGGTATGCGGGCACGGTGCCGAGGCGGGTGAGCAGGTCCGCCCGGCGTAGTTCCGCACCCGGGTCGGAGCCGATGCCGTGGCCTCGTAAGTAGGCGCAGGCGTGGAGCGCGCACAGACGATCCGTCATCGAGATGCCATCGGCGCCTACCCGGCCGACCGGGGTCCGGGCGCGCAGGTCGCGTTCGCTCTGGGTTAACCGCTCGGCCAGTTCGGACGGTTCGCTGGTGGACGGTGTGGTGATACCGCCCGGGTCGGTGATGACCAGGTGTCCGCGAGTACGGGCGGCGATGGCCCGGGTGGTGGCGTAGTTGTCATCGCGCAGACCGTTGGGCAGCACGTACACGGTGCGTTCCACCACCGGGTTAGTCGCGGTCGGTGCGTCGATCCAGTAGCGGCGGCGCTGGAAGGGATAGCCAGGCAGGGGGACTCGCCGACACAAACCGTTGCTCTCGGCCGACCACGGCACCGGCGCTCCGTGGGACCACAGCGCGCCCAAGGCACTTAACAGCATGAGGGTGTCATCCTGTTCGGCCTTGGGGTGTCGCATGGTTAGCACGGTCAGCGTGTCCTGGCCCAGTTTTTGCCGGGCGAACCCAGCCAGCGTATGGCCTGGCCCCACTTCGACCAGGACGGGTCGCCCACGCCGGGACAGCTCGCCGTGCAGTGTCTTGATCCCCTCGGAAAAGCGCACGGTTTCCCGGTACTGGCGTAACCAGTACTCGCGGCTGGTCGCCTGCTCATCGGTGATCCAGGTGCCGGTGAGCCCGGAGAGAAACGGGATGCTCGGCGGGCGCAGCGTAACGTGGCGCAGAGCCTGGGCGTAGTCGTCCAGGACCGCGTCGAGGAGCTCGCTGTGTGGGGCACCGACCATCTGCACCCGGTGATGCTCGATCCTGGCGGTGTCCAGCTCGCGTTTCAGGCACTCGATCTCGTCCGTGGGACCGGAGACCGTGCAGACCTGGGGAGCGTTGACCGCGGCGAGAGACAGCCGACCGGTCAGCCGGGCACGTATTGCCTCCTCGGACAGGGCGACGCTCAGCGCTCCACCGCCGGCTAGTTCCAGCAGTCGTTCCCGTTCAGCGACCAGTGGCAGCGCCTCCTCAAAGGAGAGCACTCCGGCCACGCATGCAGCGGTGACCTCGCCGAGCGAGTGACCGAGGAGGGCGTCAGGTTCGGCCCCGCGCGCCATCAGGAGCTTGGCCATCGCGTACTCGGTGGCCACCAGGGCAGGGTACGAGCAGGCCCTGCGCGGTGCGGCGTCCTCGTACTGGACGGTCCGGATGTCCTGACCGAGGACGGGCAGCAGGATCCGCGCCGCGCGGTCGATCTGCTCGCGGAAGACCGGCTCCGCCGCGTACAGGTCCTTGCCTATCCGTGGATGGTGGGCGCCCCCGCCAGGGAGGAGGTACGCTACCTGAGGTTGGGCCGAGCCGTCGGTGCCGGGCCTGGGGTGGGCGAGCAGCGCGGTGCCCTCGGCGGTGCTGCGGCAGACGACGGCCCGGCGGTACGGGTGGTGTTTCCGGCCGTGGTATAAGGTGTGCGCCACATCGGTGAGTTCCAGATCCGGGTGGGCGGCGAGGTGCTCGGCGAGGCGGGCGGACATCTGATGGAGAGCTGCCGGGTTCCTGGCCGACAGGGGCAGGACGCTCGGCTGCCCGGACGGGGAGCTGGACCGGCGAGCCGCGGGAGCCTCTTCCAGAATGACGTGGGCGTTGGTCCCACCGATGCCCAGCGAGGTGACGGCCGCGCGCCGAGGTCCCTCGCCGGGTGCCCAGTCGGCCGTTTCGGTGTTGACGTAGAAGGGGCTACTCGCGAAGTCGATCTCTGGGTTGGGGACCTGGAAGTGTAAGCTAGCCGGGATTTTGCGGTGCCAGAGTGTGAGCACCGCTTTGAGCAGTCCGGCGATGCCCGCTGCGGCGTTGAGGTGGCCGATATTGGTCTTCACCGAGCCGAGCGCGCAGTACTGACGGCGACGGGTGCTCTCGCGGAACGCCTGGGTCAGCGCGGCGACCTCGATCGGGTCGCCGAGTGCGGTGGCGGTACCGTGTGCCTCGACGTAGCCGATCGACTCGGCGTCCACCCCGGCGGCGGCCTGAGCGGCGAGGATCACCTCCATCTGGCCCTGGGTGCTTGGCGCTGTGAAACCCACTTTCCGGTTACCGTCGTTGTTGATCGCGGAGCCCTTGATGACCGCCCAGATGCGGTCCCCGTCGGCCAGCGCGTCCGGTAGACGCTTGAGCACCACCGCGCCCACCCCGTTGCCTGGGACCATCCCGGCTGCCGAGGCGTCGAAGGCCCGGCAGTGGCCGTCGGGGGACAGCGGGCCGTCCTGGATATAGCGATAACCCCGCAGTGCCAACGCGTTGAGCGAGGCACCGCCTGCCAGGGCCGCGTCGCAGTGGTAGTTGAGCAGGTCCTGGCAGGCCAGGTGGACCGCGACCAGTGAGGTGGAGCACGTGGTGTGTACCGACAGGGCCGGGCCGGTCAGGTTGAGCTCATACGCCACCCGGGTGACGAACACTCCGGGGTCGTTGTTCAGCTCAGCGGAGAACGAGTCCATCGACAGCGCCCCGCTCGCCAGCCGCGGAGCGATGTTGGCCAGGAAGTACGTGCTCTGGCTGGCGCCTGCGTACAGACCGGTGAGGCCGCCGAAACGGTCGGGGTCGTGGCCAGCGTGCTCCAGTGCGTGGTAGCAGCCTTCGAGGAAGAGCCGGTGCTGGGGATCCAGCATCTCGGCCTCGGTCGGCTGGTAGCCGAAGAAGTCTGCGTCGAAGAGGTCCATGCCCTCAACCACGGATGCCCGCCGCACCAGGTACGGGTCATCCAAGCCAGCGGGGTCGCCGCCTGCGGCCAGGTACTCCGTGGCGGTGACCGGTCGTATCGACTCGTGGCCGGCGACCAGGTTGGTCCAGAAGCGGTCGAGGTCGGGAGCGTCGGGGAAGCGGCAGGCCATACCAACCACCGCGATATCTGTGTCCGCCAGGGCATCGGCAGTCTTGGCTGCCGCAGGTGTCTCAGTCATGCGGGGGCGTGTCCTTTCGGGTGAGGACGGCTAGACGTTGGCGTCTGGACAGCCCGCGGCGCTCGGCGCGCTCCCGAGCGGCGGCAAGCTTGGGGGACGTGGCAGCGGTGCAGCCCAGATGGCGGGCCTGCATAGCGACCGTGGAATGGGTGAAAAGATCGACGATCGCGACAGGACGCCCCAACAGGGCGGCGAGCCTAAACTGCAGGGTGACCAGGAGCAGCGAGTGGCCACCGAGATCGAAGAAGTTGTCGTCGGCGCCGACTTTGTCCACATCCAGGACTTGCGACCAGAGTTCAGCGATCCGCTGCTCGAGTTCACCGCGTGGGGCAATCCATGCCGTGGTCGGCGCACGCTCCACCGGACGCAACGCCAGTTGCCGACGGTCGATCTTCCCGCTAGGGGTGAGCGGCAGCTGCGATACTACGACCAGAGCACTGGGCACCAGGTGGTCCGGCAACCGCGCCCGCACCCACTCCCGCAGCAGATCCGGCCGAATAGCATCGTTGACAGCTGCCACCACATAGGCGACAAGCCGCTTGTCCCCGGGCCGATCCTCTCGAGCGATCACCGCCGCCTGCGCGACCCCCGGATGCCCAGCCAGCACCGCCTCAATCTCACCGGGCTCGATCCGGAACCCCCGGATCTTCACCTGGTCATCCACCCGACCCACGAACACCAAAACCCCATCAGGGTTCCACCGGACCAGATCCCCCGTCCGATACATCCGCTCACCCGACCCACCGAACGGACACGCCACAAACCGCTCCGCCGTCAACCCCGGACGACCCACATACCCCCGCGCCAAACCAGCACCAGCCACATACAACTCACCCACCACACCCACCGGCACCAACCCCAACCCAGCATCCAACACATAAAGTTGAAGATCAGGGATACTGGTGCCGATAACGCTCGGCGCCCCTGTAACAGCGTGGTCTGGGTCCAACGAGGCATAAGTGACATGTACCGTGGTCTCGGTGATGCCATACATGTTGACCAAGGTTGGTGTCTGGGCGGAGTGCCGCTGGTACCAGTCGCTGAGGTGGGCCGGTTCCAGTGCTTCACCTCCGAAGACCACGATACGCAAAGCTAAGGATTGCCCTACAGCGGGGTTGTCCTGCTCGGCTTGCATTAACTGGTAGAACGCGGATGGCGTCTGATTGAGTACCGTCACGCCCTCATTTGCCAATAAGTGAAGAAGCTGCCGCGGTAAGCGACTGACCTCGTACGGTACGACGATTAAACGACCACCATGCAGCAGCGCACCCCAGATCTCCCAAACAGAAAAGTCGAACGCGTAGGAGTGAAACAGTGTCCACACGTCGTCGGCGTTGAAACCAAAGAGATGCCGCGTAGCACCGAACAGTCGTACCACATTTTGATGCGCAATGAGTACGCCTTTGGGGGTGCCGGTGGAGCCGGAGGTGTAGATGAGGTAGGCGGGGTGTTGGGGCAGCGGGCGGGTGGTGGGGTTGGTGTCCAGGTATTTCCTTAATGCATGGATGGTGTCGGGGCTGTCGAGGATCAGCTGGGGTGTGGTGGTGTCGGGGGGGATGCGTCCTATCGTCTGTGTGCTGCTCAGCAGCAGGGTTGGTGAAGCATCGTGGAGCATGAACTCCAGGCGTGCGGGTGGGTAGTCGGGGTCGATGGGTAGGTAGGCGGCGCCGGTTTTGAGCACGGCCAGGATCGCCACGATCAGCTCCACACTGCGAGGCAGGGCTAGTGCCACGATCTGTTCGGGACCCACCCCGTGAGTGATCAGTGCGTGGGCGAGGTGGTTGGCTTGGGTGTTGAGTTGGGCATAGGTCAAGGTGGTGTCACCGCAGATGACCGCGATGGCCTCGGGGGTGGCCGCGACCTGGGTTTGGAACAATTCGGGTAGGCAGGCCGTCGGGATCGGGGTGGTGGTGTTGTTGTTGTAGTCGACCAGGAGTTGGTGACGCTCCTGAGCGGAGAGCAGATCGATCCGCCCCACGGGCAGGTCCGGGTCAGCGACCACCGCCTCCAACAGGTTGAGAAAACGTTGTTGATGGGCGGCCAGGTCATCGGTGCCGCAGACTTCCGGGTGTGACTGCCAACCGATTTGTAAACTTGAGCCATCCCTTCTGTCGCAAACGATGATGGATAGGTCACCAATCAGTCCGACAGAAAGGTTGCGCGCCGCGGCGCGGTATCCAGCAAAACGTAGGTCGTAGTCGAAAGACATGATATTGATTAACGGCGTAAAAGACGTTCCGATGTTATCGGATAGGCCAAGATCCCGACGGAGATCCTCACCCCGATAACGTTGATGTACTAATACTTGGCGGACTTCCTCTTCCGTTCGCGCTATGAGTTCGGATGAGCTCATGTGCGGGTGTACCGACAACCGCAGTGGCAACACGTTTGACACCATGCCCGGTACCCGTCTCAGTACGGAATCCTGACGAGCCGTGACCGGAAAACCGAGAACCACATCCCGCGCGCCGGTTAGGCGGTGCACATAAACAGCCGTGGCTGCGATCATAATTCGGGACCATCGCACCCCGGTCCGGCGCGCCGCTCCCCGCAATTTATCTGTCCCGGATAGTGCCGACGCAGCTGTCCGGTGGACGAAACTTGCGGGAGTCCCCGAAGGCCGATCAACGAGCCTAGCCAGCTCTGGCCGGTCAGCAAAACGCTCTATCCAGTATGCCCGATCCTGCGTGAACCGGTCCGACGCTCGATAGGAAGAATCACTGTCCAGCAGCTGGCGCAGCGAAGCGAAAAAATTTTCATTGCACGCTAAACCATGCGCGAGCGCCGTGTAGATGTCAGCCACCCGTCGCGCGATAAGGGAAAAACCAAACATGTCCATAACAATGTGGTGATAGCCCTGGTACCATAAGAATCGATCAGATCGCAACTTGATCAACGCGTAACTGAACAGAGGGTCGCGAGTCAGATCCATTGGCCGAGCCACGTCGGCGGCCATCCACGCTAGCGCAGCCGTGCGCGGATCAGGTTCCTCGCTGACATCGACCACCGGCATCAACCAGTCCGAGAACGCCTCGACAACCTGTTGCGGCCCATCGCCACTCTCGGCGAACAGGACATGCAGCGAGTCGACCTCCCTGACAACCCGCCGCAGCGCCGTCTCGAACAGTACCGGATCAACCGGCCCATATATCTCTATGCACTCACCAAGCTTGTAGACTCGGTTAGCCGTATTCAACCGTTGCTCAGCAAACCAAATTTCACACTGGGCGGCCGATAATGGTAGAGTAAGACCATCGCTACTAGGCAACTTTCCTCCCCGACCATCCCACGCCTGGACGGGACTGAACCGCCCTAAGCTGGAACTCCTTCACCAACCCAGACCATATCCGTAATAGGTAGATTTAGAGCTGGATACATAGCTGCGAGCCAGGATAGGTGCCAGGTGCAAGCGCGGCGTAAGCGGAGAGCGAAAACTGGATCTACTGCTGTTTCTGTGGGTGGCCCCGCTGGCCTCGCGACGACCGTCCTGAGCTGGGTAAACGTCCTAGGATTTTGGTCAGTGCAGTTCAGTTGTGCTGTCTGGGGGTGCCGCGCGTGGTGGAGGGCAGGCTCTGGCCTGCCCGCAACGCTGCCCGCAGAGAGGCATCCCAGGGCTTTATTTGTCAAGTCGCAGCTAGTTGATCTTCGTGGCTGGTGGTGGGCCAGGCGATGGTCTCGTCGTAGGGGGTGCGGGTCTTCAGGCAGCCGTGCGGGATGCCCACGAGGCGGTTGGCCGGCTGGCGCGGGGCGGCTCGGTGGCCGAGGCCTCGATGGCGTTGCTGGTCGTAGTAGGCGCGCGCACCGGATGAGACATTCAGCGCCGATCAGGCCTGGCCATCGAGGGTGTCGAGGAGCCGGTCGTTGTGCACGTGCCGGGCGTGCACGGTCTTTTTCTTGCCGGAGGCGCGGGTGCTCGGGCTGGTGGCGGCGTAGTTCTTGCGGGCGCGGGCATTGTGGTAGCGGTGCGGGTCGTCGCCGAGCTCGCCGAGCACCCGGGCGCCGAGAATGCCGCCCAGGCCGCGGCTGAGACAGGCGGATCTCAGCGTCCGGGTGCCGGCCAGAATGCGCCTCGACCTGCCCCTGCATGGTCGTGATCTGTGCCTGCAGGGCGGTCAGGACGGCCGTCTGGGCGCGCACGGTGGCCGCGTAGGCGGCAGTGAGCTGCTTCGGTCGGCCCAGTTGCTCGGTGGGCGGCGCGGCCCGGACCGCCCGCACCTTGTCAGCGATCTGAGGGCGCCGGGCCCGTTCGAGCGCCGCGCTGACCCGGCTGGAGGATAGCGTCGCCGCGCTGACCGGGTCCGGACCCGCGGCGAGCAGCTCCCGTGCATCGGCGCCAGCCAGATCCTCACCGAAGGCGACCAAGGCGGCGGGGAAGAACTCCCGCAGCGCACTGCGCAGCCGCGGCATGTGCCGAGTCCGTTCCCCGATCAGCTGTTGATGCGCTCGGGCCAGCACCTTGACCGCCTCGGCGGCGTCGCTGTCGCCAGCCACCGGGCGCAGCTGATGCCGGTCGGTGCGCACCATATCAGCTAGCGTGTGCGCATCCGCGGTGTCGCTTTTCGCGCCGGACACGCCGCGTCGTTCCCGATAGCGGGCCACCTGCAGCGGATCAACCGCATACACCTGACAACCAGCGGCGACCAATGCCACCACCCACGGGCCCCGGTCAGCTTGAGTTCAAACGGTGAGCGCGACACCGGCCTTGACCTGGGGCGAGGGCTCGTAAGCCGGCCCGCGCATCGGGCAGCCCCTGGCCTGCCCGCTATCAGCTCGATGTGAGCCCTCGCGAGGGTCCCAGGTCAAGGCCGGTGTCGCGCTCACCACTAGAGACCACCGTTCCGCTCTCCGAGCGGTGGTATCCGGACTTCACCCACCACGACGGCCCGGTCGAGCTCGCCGCATAGCCGAGCCCTCTCGGGCAGATGATCTCCCCCAGATCCGAACGGTCTCGAGCCTGCACAGACAACTGCCCGGCCTGCGCTATGAGCTGCTCAGCCTGCACAGACAGCCGCACAGCCTGAGCTTCGAGCCGCGCGGCCTGCCCGTCGACGACCTCACGAAGCCCGGTGTTCGCCCTCCGCAACCGCTCAACCAGCGCCGACAGCTCCGCCGACGAACGACCAGCGGAGGACGACGACACCCCACTATGATCACAAACCCGACAGTAAGATCAAAGCCGACACGTCGAGCAACGGCACCCTGCTGATCAGCTACCTTGACAGTTGGGGGCTGTGATCGACCAGCGTCATCCGGAGTGCTGCGTTGAGTCGCCGGCTAAGGGTGAGTGCGTCGGGGGCTGCGGCGGTGATGATTAGGCCGGGTCCGGGTAGAGGGCTTACTGCGGTCTCTGGCGCTGGTGCTGGGGCTAGGTGGTTGTGGCGAAGAGCGGTGTTTACTACGAGGATCGATCCGAGAGATTGGTGCCCGTCGGTGACGGCTGGGCCTGCCCATCCTGGGGCGTGTGTACCGATGGTGAGTTCTTGTGCGTAGAGGGGTTTGTCGGCGTACCGGATACGTAGGTGTTGGCACAGGTCACCGGGTTGTTCTCCGTGGCGGCCGAGGACGATGCTTTCGCGCAGCAGCAGGCGGGCACCGTCGTCGAGGGTGATCTGGATGTCATTACGGTGACTGCAACCCTGGGCGGCGATGATGGGTTCAGCTTCCCATGTGAAGGTGGCTCCCGAGCCGATGTGGATGCGGGTTCGCGTGGTGGATGGATCGGCATGTTGGCCGGGGAGTAGGAGGGTGGAGCCCACTTCGCGGAGAAAGAGGGTGGTGCCGGCTGCGACGTCGATCTCCAAGTGGAGCTGGTCGCCGCCGAGGGGACCGGCGGCGGCGGCAACCAAGTGCACTTGCGCTCCGTGGCATCCGGGGAACACTTCGCTCGTCGCGGCGCCGGTGATGCGCAGCAGGAGAGGTGGTTCGCTGCGCAGCGTATGGATGCGAGTGCCGGTTGCTCCGTCGGCTCGCAGGGTGGCAGCGGTGGTGAGACGGGCATGAGCGTTGATGGTGTGGCCTGTGCCGCGTTGTCTGGGGCACGCGGTCGTCATCGTGGGGAGGGTTCTGGTGCGGTGGCGGTGGCTAGTCGGTGACGTACCCAGGTAGCGACGTCGGTGGCGTGCGGGTCTTGGACTAGTGACAGCATGCAGATGGGTGCGTTGCCGCGTCGCGCCCTGGCGTCGTTTTCCATAACTGTCAGGTCGGCGCTGACTAGCGGGGCGAGATCGGTTTTGTTGATGACGAGCAGATCCGCGGTGGTGATGCCGGGTCCTCCCTTGCGGGGAATCTTGTCGCCGCCGGAGACGTCGATGACGAAGATCTGAAGGTCGACGAGTCCGCGACTGAAGGTGGCGGTCAGATTGTCCCCGCCGCTTTCGATGAGGATCAAGTCCAGCGGCGCGACGGCGGCTTCGAGTTCCTCGATTGCTTCGAGGTTGGCGGAGATGTCATCGCGGATGGCGGTGTGGGGGCAGCAGCCGGTCTCCACAGCGCGGATGCGCGAGGAAGGAAGGACGCTGTGTCGGAGCAGGAAGTCGGCGTCTTCAGTGGTGTAGATGTCGTTGGTAACGACGGCGAGACGCAGGGTATCGGCGAAGGTGCGGCACAGCGCGGCGACCAATGCGGTCTTACCGGAGCCGACGGGACCGCCGATACCGATGCGCAGGGCACGTTCGTGACGCGGTCCGAGCGGTTCCGCGTGGTCGCCGTGCGTGTGGGGATGAGTGATGGCCGGGTTTTCGTCGGCTGGGGCGGAGATCGAGCGTTCAGGATGCAAAAAGACGCACCTCCCATGTGGTGTGGTGTTCGGCGCGAATGTCGAGCAGGACGGCGCCGTGGCAGGGCAGGTCTTGCGGTGAACCGTGAGCGTATTCAGCGGCGGCTGCGGCTAGCTGATCCACCAACGGGGTGAGCCGGGCCACGGTGGCGTGTACGGCTAGGGGGTCTAGTCCCAGCAGGCGCACGGCGGCGGTAGCCGGCCCGATGACTGCTTCGTGTAGGGCTAGCAGCGCCGCTGATGGCGGTGTCAGTGCTGCTGCTGCGGTGGTAGCTCCCAGCATGATCGGTTGGTGCAGGCCGCCCGGATACACGGTCATCAGGTGTTCCCAGTCAGAATGTGGCCATAGGGCACGGGTGGCGCGCAGCAGTTGCCGGCCGAGCTTGCGGGAAGCGGCGCGCAGTGCCGCCGAAGGGGTTCGAGCGTCCAATTCCGTGTCGAGTTCGGTGATCGTGGGGATATCGCAGGGCCAGCGGGCGCAGGTTGCGGCGCAAAAGGCTGCGGCGACAGCGCCTGTGGTGGTGGCGCGTCCGGTGAGGAAGCTTTCCAGCGTCGGCAGGTCATGGACGCGACCGGCGGCCACGACAGCCTCCACGCCGCCGGAGTGGGCATGGCCTCCGGCGGGGAAGCGTCCATCCGCGAGCAACAGCAGCGTCGCGGTAGGGCCGGGTGAAATCGCTGGGTCGGGGTTGCGCGGCGTCATCAGAACAGGAAGTACCGCTGCGTCATGGGCAGGTGATTGACCGGCTGAGGTTCCACGAGTTCGCCGTCGATGGTCACGGCGAAGTTGTCGGACCGTACTTGTAGGCATGGGGTGGCGGTGTTCTCCGGCATCTGTGCCTTTGTTAAGGCACGGGTGTTGCCGACGGGCACCAGACGGCGGCGGATGTCGAGTCGGTCGGCGAGCCCGTCCTCCAAGGCGCCGGGAGCGACGAACGCCACGCTGGTGGCGTGAGCGACGGTGGGCTGTGCGCCGAACATCGGCCGTGGCAGCACTGGCTGGGGCGTGGGGATGGAGGCGTTGGCGTCACCGACCTGAGCCCACGCGATCATGCCACCCTTGAGGACGAGGGCTGGCTTGACCCCGAACAGCGCCGGATGCCATAGCACCAGGTCGGCCAGTTTGCCCGGGTGAATTGAGCCGATCTCCTGGTCGAGCCCATGGGCTATCGCCGGACAGATGGTGTACTTGGCGACGTAGCGGCGTGCTCTGGCGTTGTCGGCTGGCTTTTCCGGATCCCTTTGGTTATCGAGGTGGTCGCGCCGTTGTTTCATGACGTGCGCGGTCTGCCAGGTACGGGTGATAACTTCCCCAATCCGGCCCATGGCTTGGGCGTCGGAACTCATCATCGAGATTGCGCCGATGTCGTGGAGGACGTCCTCCGCCGCGATGGTGGTAGGGCGGATACGGCTCTCGGCGAACTTCAGGTCCTCATACACCGCCGGGTTCAGGTGGTGGCACACCATGAGCATGTCCAAGTGCTCTTTCTCGGTGTTCACCGTGAACGGTCGGGTGGGGTTGGTCGAGGACGGCAAGACATTGGACTCTCCCACCACGCGCAGAATATCAGGGGCGTGTCCACCACCGGCGCCTTCGGTGTGGAAGGCGTGCCAGCAGCGGCCGCCTGCCGCCTCCATGGTGGTTTCGACGAACCCAGCCTCGTTGAGGGTGTCGGTGTGCACAGCGACTTGGACTCCGAACTCGTCACACACATCCAGGCAGGCCTTCAGCGCGGCAGGAGTCGCCCCCCAATCCTCGTGGACTTTGAACCCAGCAACCCCGGCGAGGACCTGTTCGCGCATGGAATCCAGGGAGACGGTGTTGCCCTTGCCCAGCAGCAGGACGTTCACCGGCCAAGCGTCCAACGCCTCCAGCATCCGGGCAACGTGCCAGGCGCCCGGCGTGATGGTGGTGGCTTTGGATCCTTCGGCGGGGCCGGTCCCCCCGCCGATGACCGTGGTGATTCCCGATGCCAGGGCCTCCTCCAACTGCTGAGGACAGATGAAGTGCACGTGGGAGTCGACCGCGCCGGCAGTGAGGATCCTGCCGTTCCCCGCGATCACTTCAGTGGCCGGACCGATCTCCAAGCCCTCGGTGATACCACCCATGGTGTCTGAATTGCCAGCTTTGCCCACCGCGGTGATGCGACCGTCTCGAATTCCCACATCGGCCTTAATGATCCGGTCGTGGTCCAATACGACCACCCCGGTGATCACCGTGTCCGGTGCTCCCTCGGCGCGGGTGACCAGGGATTGTCCCATGGACTCACGAATGACTTTGCCGCCACCGAAGACCGCCTCGTCACCGCCGACACACCAATCCTCGGTGATCTGGATGAACAGGTCGGTGTCGGCTAGCCGTATTTGGTCCCCAGTCGTCGGACCGAACAGCTTAGCATAATCATTTCGGTTCAGTTCAAGCATGCGACTCATCCCTCGTGAACGGGAATGTGGGCACGGTCAGGATCAGGATCAAGTTCTCCGTTGGGCCCCTTTCTCTCGTGCTCTATCTGCAGTCCCGGTACACGGCGACGGCCGCCCACGGGTACCAGGGTGACAAGCTGGGGAATATTCGGCTCAAACCGCTTCGAGGTTCCCGCCGGTACGTCCAAGCGCATACCCCAGGCGGCATCACGGTCAAAGTTCAGGGCGGAATTGGACTCGGCGAAGTGGTAGTGCGAGCCGACCTGGATCGGCCGGTCGCCGTTGTTTCGCACCTCCAGCTCAACAGTGTCCGTCTCATTGAGCTGGATCATGCCTTCACCGAAGCGGACCTCGCCGGGGATCACGACCGGCTCCTCAAGTATGGGTTGTCCCTAAAGAAGACATCCGCACTGATCGGATCGTGGATGGTCACGAGCTTAGTCCCATCAGGAAACGTCGCTTCGACCTGCACCTCGCGTAACATCTCCTCGACGCCTTCCATGACATCCTCAGCCTCAAGAACGTTACGGCCGGACTCCATCAGGTCCACCACTGAGCGGCCATCGCGGGCGCCCTCCAAGACAAACGCCGCGATCATTGCGGTCGCCTCCGGCAGATTCAGCCGCAGCCCCCGCTCCTTACGCTTCATAGCCACATCAGCGGCCACATGAATCAACAACCGTTCTCGCTCATGCAGGGTCAAAAACATCACATCACTCCACGAAGAAGCGTCGGAACAATAAGGAAAACCGGACAACAGGAAATACCAGTGACCGCGCGGATGCAACAACCTGGACAACTGTAACAGTCACCTAAACTCAGACCCTGCCTTGACTCTCCCCCGGACAGTTCATTTATCAGGAGGAGTTGACGCCCCACGTATCGATTCTTACCAGCCGGAATCTAAGTAGTCCCCCAGGAGGTGGCTTCGACTACATCATCTATCCTTGGGAGAGGATCTACCTATGTCAACCATCGAACCTAAAATTTCTCCGTTCAGGTGACGCCCTGCGACTGATCGTCGGCGGTTTCAATCGGTCATGGCGACACAATGCTTCGCGATCAGCTCTTCGAAGGCCTCGACCGGCTTTCGCCAGTTGAGCGTCTTGCGTGGTCTGCCATTCAGTTCTGCTGCTACTCTATCAAG
>Ga0213882_10000358_pt1 | contig 16527 bp, 18 predicted proteins | sample BarmaccoBMER_R09_FD_160106 | JGI IMG/M metagenome (GOLD analysis project Ga0213882, IMG submission 160106) | Barbacenia macrantha exposed rock microbial communities from rupestrian grasslands, the National Park of Serra do Cipo, Brazil - ER_R09 ...
CAAAGAGACACCGATTTACGACGGCCTCGATCGCGACATGCAGGAGACGTGGGCCATTCACGGCCTCTATCCGACGTTTGCCTGGACGCCTGACAACAAGTCGATTGTTTTCTGGGCCGGAGGTCACATCAGCCGAATCGACGTCGCGTCGAAGGCAGTGACTCCGATCCCGTTCCACGTTCACGCCACGCGGCGTATTCAGGAAGCGTTGCGCGTTCCGATCGACGTCGCGCCGCCGAGCTACCCGGTAAAGATGCTGCGCTGGAGCACGGTCTCACCGAATGGCAAGCAGGTCGTCTACGGCGCGCTCGGCTATCTCTACATCCGCGATCTCCCCACCGGCACGCCGCATCGGCTGACGAAACAGACCGACCACTTCGAGTTCTATCCTGCGTGGTCGCGCGACGGAAAATCGATCGTCTACACGACCTGGAACGATCAGACCCTCGGCACGATCCGCATCGCGTCCTCGGCCGGTGGCGAAGGGCGCGTGATCACCGACAAACCGGGCCATTACATCGAGCCGGCCTTCTCACCCGACGGGACGAAGGTGGCCTACCGCACAACGAACGACGGCTACCTCCGTACCGCGCTCTGGTCGGGCGAGACCGGCATCTACGTCGTCCCGTCGGCTGGCGGCACTTCGAAACTCATCACGAAGAAAGGCGCATCGCCGCAGTTCGGCGCATCGAACGACCGCATCTTCTTCATGACCTTCGAGGATGAAGACAAGCGCGGTCTGCACTCGATCGGCATCGATCGCACCGACGAGCGCGCTCATCTCCTCTCCGGTTTCGCAACCGAGTACGTACTCTCGCCCGACGAAAAGTGGGTGGCCTTCCGCGAGAAGTTCAACGCCTACATCGCGCCGTTCATCCGCACCGGCAAGACCATCGACATCGGTCCCGATACGAAGTCGATCCCGGTCGCGAAAGTGACGAAAGAGGCGGGCGAGTATCTGCACTGGGCCGGCGACGCCTCGCGGCTGTACTGGTCGCTCGGCCCCGAACTCTTCTCCCGCGATCTCAAAGACTCGTTCGCCTTCATCGCCGGCGCGCCGGAGAAGTTGCCTGACGCTCCGGCAAAGGGCACGAACATCAGTTTCTCGCAGCCGTCCGACATCCCCACGGGCAAGCTCGCGCTGACCGGCGCGCGCATCATCACCATGCACGGCGACGACGTCATCGCCGACGGCACGGTCGTCATCGATGGCAATCGGATCACCGCGATCGGTCCGCGCGCGAGCACCGCCGTTCCCGCCGACGCGAAGGTCATCGACGTCGCCGGCAAGATCATCATGCCGGGCATCGTCGACGTCCACTGGCACGGCGCGATGGGCGCTGACGAAATCATTCCGCAGCAGAGCTGGGTCAACTACGCCGCGCTCGCGTTCGGCGTGACCACGCTGCACGATCCGTCGAACAACTCCTCCGAAATCTTCACCTCCGCTGAGATGCAGCGCGCCGGCGAAATCCTCGGGCCGCACATCTTTTCCACCGGCACGATCCTCTACGGCGCGAAGGCTCCGTTCAAAGCCGACGTCGCCAATCTCGACGACGCGCTCTTTCACCTCCGCCGCATGAAAGCGATCGGCGCGATCAGCGTGAAGAGCTACAACCAGCCGCGCCGCGATCAACGCCAGCAGATCATCGAAGCCGCGCGCGAAACCGGCATGATGGTCGTGCCCGAGGGCGGCTCGCTCTTCGAACACAACATGACCATGGTCGTCGACGGCCACACCGGCGTCGAGCACTCCATCCCGGTCGCCAACGCATACGACGACGTCGTGCAGCTCTGGTCCAGATCGCACAGCGGCTACACGCCGACGCTCATCGTCGGCTACGGCGGCCTGTGGGGCGAGAACTACTGGTACGCGAAGACGAACGTCTGGGAGGACCAACGCCTGCTGACGTTCGTGCCGCGCCGCGTGATCGATTCGCGCTCGCGCCGCCGCACGCTTGCGCCCGACGACGAGTGGAACCACTTCAGCAACGCGAAGCTCGCTCACAAACTCAACGACGCCGGCGTTTCCGTCCAACTCGGCGCCCACGGCCAACGCGAAGGTCTCGGCGCGCACTGGGAGCTCTGGATGTTCGTGCAGGGCGGTATGACGCCGCTGCAAGCCATCCGCGCTGCGACGCTAAACGGCGCGCACTACATCGGCATGGACAAAGACGTCGGCTCGCTCGAACCGGGCAAGCTGGCCGATCTGCTCGTACTTGACGCCAATCCGCTCGATAACATCCGCAACTCCGAGTCGATCCGCTACACCATCGCCAACGGCCGCATCTTCGACGCCATGACGATGAACGAGATCGGCAATCATCCGCACACGCGCCAGCCGTTCTATTTCGAACTTCCTGGAAACGACGCGGCGGGAAGGGCGACGATGGCGACGACGGAGGATGAGGAGTAATCACCAGTAGCCGGTCGTGACTTCAACGTCGCCCATCACCACGGCCTGACACGCCAGCCGTTCGTCCGCCGCAAATCCGCGCTGCGCCGAAACGCGTAGTTCGATCGTCGTGGGCGCGCTAAGGTTTTCCGCGCCGGCGAGGACGCGCACGGCGCATCGCCCGCACACGCCGACGCTGCCGCAGGAATTGCCGATCGGCGCGTCGGCGCGCCGGGCCGCATCGAGCACCGTCTCGTTCGAGTTGGCCTCGGCGGCCGTGCCGAGTGGGGTGAAAGTTACGCGCACCAAACGATTCTCCCATCCCCCGTTCACAAAGATTTCGCGTCGCTGTTAGAAACTTTCGCGCGTTGGCGGCGTCTATATGTGCAAGACATCGGAGGAATCAATGAGCAGCACCACCAAGACGACGGAAGAGACGAAACTGGCCGAGGCAATCGTGGGGGCACTCGATGCGGACGCGGTACGGGTCTGCTCGGACGACCGCGACTCGATCCGCTTCTCCATTCGCGCCGCCGGGATGAAGCTGCGCTCCATCGTCCTCCGCCGCTGGGCACTTCGCCGCCTTCTGAACGATCCGGCCGGCCCGGTGAAGATCGAGTATCTGCAGCGGGAGCTCCGCACCGCCGCCACGCAGCGAATCGAGTACGCCTACCCGCGCAAGAGCATCGTCCGCAAGGACCGTCCTGCGGTCTTCACGCCGCTCGCGCAGGCAAGGTAGATTTCAACCACTGAGGCACAGAGGACACCGAGAAGCCTCTGTGCACTCTGTGTCTCTGTGGTTACAAATCGTAAGTCTGCCGCTGGTTGAACCTTCGAAACGGGAGTAATATCCCGTCATGTCTGCCGATCTGGATGCTCTTGACCTCAAAATCCTGACGCATCTCCTCCGCGACGGCCGCGCCCCCGCGCAACAGGTCGCAGACAGCGTCGGCCTCTCTCGTCCCGCCGTCGCGGACCGTATCGCGAGGCTCGAACGCGATGGCGTCATCCGCGGACATACCGTCGTGGTGGAGCCGAAAGCGCTCGGCCGAGCCATCACCGCGTTCGTCGCCGCGCGCGGCCAGACGCTCGATGCAAAACGGAAGAAGGCATTCGATGCGCTGATGAAGATGGATGAAGTCGTCGAGGCACACACCGTCGCCGGCGACGACTGCTTCCTCATCAAAGTCCGCACCGATTCCATCACCTCGCTCAACGAGCTCGTCTCGAAGCTGACCGCGCCGCCGCTGTCGCTCGCCACGCGCACAACCATCGTCATGCAGACGCACTGCGAGAAAGTCGGCGGGATCACGCTGGGGGAAAAATGAAACGGGATCGCGCTCTCTCCTACGCCGCCTTCGCCGTCGTCTGCATCGTCTGGGGAACGACGTACCTGGCCATCCGCATCGCCGTGACGACGATGACGCCCTTTCTCCTCACCGGCGCGCGCTACCTCTTCGCCGGCATCGTTCTCTTCATCATCGCCAGGCTGCACGGCGACAAGATTCCGCGCGATCGCCGTGTGCTCGGCAACGTCGTGTTATGCGGCGTGCTCATGGTCGCTATCGGAAACCTGACCGTGGTGTGGGCCGAGCAATGGGTGCCCAGCGGATTCGCCGCGCTCTTCGTCGGAACCGCGCCGTTTTGGGCGACGCTGATCGAGCTGCTGCGCCGCTCCGGTGAGCGCCTCGAACGGCGCGCCGCGGTTGGCCTGCTCATCGGCTTCGCCGGCGTAGCTATGCTCGTCACTCCGCGCGGCGCCGGCAGCGCCTTCGATCGCCACTTTGTCATCGGTGCCATCGCGATCCAACTCGGCAGCCTGGCCTGGCAGTACGGCACGATTCGCGGCAAGTACGCGCTCGCGTCGATGGCACCGCTGATGTCGTCAGCGTTGCAGATGCTGGCCGGCGGCTTCGTCGTCTCGCTCGCCGGCCTCGCACTCGGTGAGCTTCCGCACTTTCATTCGACGCTGCGCACCTTCACTGCGCTGGCGTACCTGTCGATCTTCGGCTCCGTGCTCGCCTACACGTCGTACGTCTACGCGGCGCGCCACCTGCGCTCGACGAACATGTCGCTCTACGCCTACGTCAACCCCGTCGTTGCCGTAATCCTCGGCTGGCTCGTGCTCCACGAGCAACTGACCTGGGTCTCGATCGTCGCGATGGTCGTCATCCTCGGCGGCGTGGCGATGGTGCAAAGCGGCCGAGGAGCGAAGCGAAGAGTCACGATTTCGCGCGAGGCGCCCAGGCAAAAGGCGGCGTAGACTCCCGCGATGCCGCGCCCGCGCATCCTGCTCGTCATCGCCGCCGTCGCAATCCTCGCCGCGCTCACGTTGACGATGCACGGCGCGCCGCCGAAATTAGGTCCGGCGCCGGTCGTCGTCGAACTCTTCACGTCACAGGGATGCTCGAGTTGCCCGCCCGCGGACGCGCTGATCCACGACATCGCCAACGATCCCGCAATGCGCGGCCGCGTCATCCCGCTGGCCTTCCACGTCGACTACTGGGACTCGCTCGGCTGGCGCGATCCCTTCTCGTCCTCCGAGTGGACGCAGCGTCAGGCGCGCTACGCCCGCACCATGCGCCTCTCCTCGGCGTACACGCCGCAAGCCGTGGTCAACGGCACCCGCGAATTCGTCGGCTCGAACCGCGCGGCCATGAGCGCTGCGTTGGAAAAAGAGTCAACTGAGAAGCGAGGCGAGATCACACTGACTGCGCACCGCGAAGGCAACGTACTGCTCGCCACAATTCACACAGCGGTGCCCGCGAACGATGACCTCGTGCTTGCCATCGTCGAAGACGGCGTCATCACAAAAGTTGAACATGGCGAAAATGCCGGACGGACACTGACGAACGACGCGATCGTCCGAAAGCTCATTCGCGTCACGCCGGGCGAGACGACTGTTGCGCTCGATCCCGCATGGCACAACGTCACCGCAACTGCGTTCGTGCAGGATCGCGCCACGCTCGCGATCGGCGCCGCGGCAACCACTCAGGTGCGGTAGCTTTCTTGCCGGGCGTTATGCTCGCTGCATGTTGATCGCCGCGGCTCCGCCGGATGTCTCCAGCGTTTTCATCGAGCTCGGAGCAGCCACACTCGGTCTTGCGTTGCTCTCGCGATTTGCGAGCCGGTTCGGCTTTTCCTCGATTCCGCTCTACCTGCTGGCGGGCTTGGCGTTTGGCAACGGCGGTCTCCTTCCTCTCGCCTTCAGCAAGGATTTCGTTCACGTGGGTGCGGAGATCGGCGTGGTGCTCCTCCTTTTCATGCTCGGCCTCGAGTACACCGGCAGCGAGCTGACCGATAGCCTTCGCACCGGCGTTCGCGGCGGGATCATTGATTTCGTTCTCAATTTTTCGCCCGGCGCGATCGCGGGGCTGATCCTCGGCTGGCCGCCGGTCGTGGCCGCGGCATTCGGCGGCATCACGTACGTTTCTTCGTCAGGAATCATCGCCAAGGTGTTGCACGAGCTCGGGCGCGAGTCGAGCGCCGAAACGCCGGCGATCGTGTCGATCCTCGTCTTCGAAGATCTGGCGATGGCGTTGTTCCTGCCTCTGCTGAGCGTCGTGTTGACCGGCCGAAGTGGCTCCGGAGCCGTCATCTCGGTCCTCGGCGCGTTGACGGCGGTCGCCCTGGCTCTGCTGGTCGCCTTGCGATTCGGACCGCGGTTGAGCCGCTCCTTCTCGCATGGATCCGACGAGATCATCCTCCTCACCTGTTTCGGGATCGTGCTGCTCGTGAGTGGACTGGCGCAACGCATCCAGGTCTCGGCGGCAGTCGGCGCCTTTCTCGTCGGCATCGCGCTTTCGGGACCGCTGGCCAAGCAGGCGCATCGCGTCCTCTCTCCCGTTCGCGATCTCTTCGCCGCCGTCTTCTTTTTCTTCTTCGGACTGCAAGTCGCGCCGAAGGAGCTTCTGCCCGTTTTGCCGCTGGCAATGACTCTCGTCGTGATCACAGCCGCCACGAAGCTGTTATCCGGTTGGTGGGCAGCAAGGCTCGCCGCGTTGCACGGAGCGAGCGCCTTGCGCGTAGGCGCCACGCTGATCGCCCGAGGAGAGTTCTCGATCGTGATCGCCGGCCTGGCGGTGGCGGCAGGCGCAGAGCCGAAAGTGGCTTCGGTCGCCGCCGCGTACGTGCTGCTATGCGCCATCGCCGGACCGCTAGCTGCACGCGCCGCCGATCCGATTTTTGCGCTCATAGCCGGACGAAGTTCTCGTAAGTAGCCGCGGACAGCTTACGATTGGGTACTGCTATGAAGAAAAAGCGGACCGACACTAGCAACGAACTTGACTTGAGGAAGCGGAGCGAGATTGAGTCAAACGTCGTCGCGGAAACGCGCATCGCCCGTGAACGCAAGTTTCGAAAGGTGATGGACGAGATCAATAAGAAGTACGCCAACGTGTTTCGTCGATTGAGTGAGTAGTCGGCGGCTATCGTCGCGGACGTAACCGTCTTCGCCAATAACCCGGTCGGCGTTTGTGGGACGCCACCGCAACGACAACGACTTCCTCCGGTTCATTCACGTACAGCAGGTTGTAATGAAAGACGCGGAGAACTCGTTTCCTAACATTGCGCGACAAGCGTGAGCCACTCTCCGGATACTCGCAAATGTTGCGAACGGTCGCTTCGACATCGGCCACAAACCTGTTGCCAAGCCCGGCCGATTGTTCGTCGAAGTACGTGATCTGTTCCTGGAACTCGGCGTCCGCTTCCTCAAGAAAGCGGTAGGGCTTCACCCGTTCCTCGCGCGCGCCCGACGAAAGACCTCTTCGCCGCCAATCGCCCGGCTTCGTCCCGCCTTGAAGTCGGCGTAACGCGCTTCGGCTTCTTCAGCCCAAAGCTGGTCGTACTCTTCCTCCGACAGATCTTCGAGGCTATCGAGAAGGGTCCTGGCCAGATTCGCTCGGGCATGGCGGTCGAGTCGTAGAACTTCCGATTCGATCTCTTTCAGGTTGCGATCCATGGCGGTCAGTTTACGCTCGCAAGTAGTGGCACGTGTACCCGTTCGGATAGCGTTGCAGGTAGTCCTGGTGGTAGTCCTCGGCTTCGTAGAAGTTCGTGAATGGGACGATCTCCGTCACGATCGGGCGCGGCCACTTCGGCTGGGCGCGCGTGATCGCGCGTTGCGCGGCGTCGCGCTGCGATTCGTCGTGATAGAAAATCGCGGAGCGGTATTGCGTGCCGATGTCGTTGCCCTGGCGGTTCGCCGTCGTCGGATCGTGCAGGCGGAAGAAGAAGTCGAGGATCTCGTCGTACGAGATCTTCGATGGATCGAAAACGATCTGCAGCGACTCGGCGTGGCCGGTGCGGCCGGATTTCACATCCTCGTAGCGCGGCTTGTCGAGCGTGCCGCCGGCGTAACCGACAGTCGTGTCTACCACGCCGGGGAGTTTGCGAACGAGCTCTTCGACGCCCCAGAAGCAGCCGCCGGCCAGCGTGGCGGTCTCCGTCATTTGTGCGCGTCCTTCTTGAACAGGTGGACGTACTCGCCATAGCCCTCGGCTTCGAGTTTGTCGACCGGGATGAAGCGAAGCGATGCTGAGTTCATGCAGTAGCGCTGGCCGGTCGGAGCCGGGCCGTCGTCGAAGACGTGGCCGAGGTGGGAGTCGGCGTGTTTGGAGCGGACTTCGGTGCGGGACATGAAGAACTTGCGATCCGTTTTTGTCACGACGTTCGCCGGCTCCAGCGGACGCGTGAAGCTCGGCCAGCCGGTGCCCGATTCGAACTTGTCATTCGAGCTGAAAAGCGGCTCGCCGCTGACAATGTCGACGTAGATACCCGCCGCGTGATTGTCCGCGTACTCGTTGCGAAACGGCGCCTCGGTGCCTTCGTGCTGCGTGACTTCGTACTGAATCGGCGTGAGCTTCTTTTTCAGCTCCGCATCGGAAGGTTTAACGTAGTTGGCCATCCTGTCTCCTTTGCTGTGAACCTGCGGATTTCCGGGCGCGGCGACGACGGGGTGCTGCGTGACAATCGTGTAAACGCCGGTGAGGATGATCGTTCCGGCGGCGATCGGCAGCCATTTCTTGAGGATCGTGCTCATGAGGTTCTCCTTGTGCGAGCTACGAAAACGGCGGCGTTGGTGGATTCGTTCCAACTCAATCACGACGGAAATGCGCGCCGCGCGACACGGGATTCCGCAGCGCCGAATTGGCCACGATCATGGCCATCTGTTGGCCGTGGAAGAGCTCCAGGATCGCCTTGCTGATGGTCGACTCGTGGTAGTACTTCGTGAGGCGGCTGCCGAGCTCGCGCATGTCGGCCACGGCGCGTTTCAGGCGCTCGTAGGTGCGCACGATTCCCACGTAGTTCCACATCGTGTGCTGGATCGTGGTCCAGTCCTGAAGGATCAGCGCGGGGTCTTCCATGTTCTCGTGGCCGGGCGGACGCCAGTCGGGGATTGAGAGCAGGAGCGCGTCGTCGATCGATCCGATGCCCGGCGGGCGTGTGCCGTACGAACGGCGGATGGCGGGCGCATCGCCGAGGCGGGCGCGGCGGGGAATGGGACCGGTGGCCGATTCGACGGGTGTCGTCGATGATTCGTACTTTTCGCGAATTGAGACTGCCGAAAAATAGCCCCACGTCAGTCCTTCGAGAAGTGACGTCGAGGCCAGGCGATTGCCGCCGTGAAGCCCGGTGCACGACGTTTCGCCGATCGCGTAGAGCCGCGTCAGCGTCGTCTCGCCGACGTTGTTCGCCAGGATGCCGCCGCAGAAATAGTGAGCCGCGGGGACGACTGGAATCGGATCGCGTTCGATGTCGATGCCGATGTCCGCGCAGGCTTTGCGGATGTTGGGGAAGCGCTCCGCGATCGGTTCGTGACCGGTGTAGAAATTGGCGAGATCGAGGTAGACGAATTCTTCCTTGTTGGTCGTCATCTCCTCGACGATTGCGCGGGCCACGACGTCGCGCGGCGCGAGGTCCTTCAAAACCGGCGAATACTTTTCCATGAAGTACTCGCCTTTCTCATTCTTCAGTCTGGCGCCTTCGCCGCGCAGCGCCTCGGAAATCAGATAGTGATTGGCTTTTTTGTCGGCGAGCGCGGTCGGGTGGAACTGGACGTACTCAGCGTTCGTCACGCGCGCGCCGGCGCGTTGCGCCATCACCACGCCGTCGCCGATGGCGTTGCGCGTGTTCGTCGTGTGCAGGTAGATCTGTCCGATGCCGCCGGTTGCGAGGATGGTGAAGTCGCTGAAGATCGTGAAGACCTCGTTCGTGCGGTTGTCGAGCAGATACGCGCCCGCGCATTCGTTGGTGAGGCGGTAGCGAACCTGGATATCGGTCGGATGATGCTGCGTCGTCAAAAGATCGATCGCGGTCATCTCCGTCACGAGTGTGATGTTCGGCTCGTTCTTGACGCGATTCAGCAGCGAGGTCTCGATGGCGCGGCCGGTAGCGTCGCCGGAATGGATGATTCGCGGAAGCGAGTGCGCCCCTTCCTGCGTCAGGTCGAGCTCGCCCTCTTCGCTGACGGAGAAAGGGACGTGCATCTCGTCGAGCAGTAGTTCTTTGACCACGCGCGGCCCTTCGACCGCGAGGAAGCGCACAGCCTCTTCGTTCGAGAGACCGGCACCGGCAGCGATGATGTCTTCGATCAGCTTGGCGGGAGTGTCGCCCTCGCCTTCGTAGATGATCCCGCCCTGCGCCCAGAACGTATTGCAGTCTTTCGGATCAGCGGCCTTGGTGACGAGGAGGACTTTGATCCCCGCGCCGGCCAGGCAGAACGAGGCGGTGAGCCCGGCGATGCCGGTGCCGATGACGAGGACGGGATAGTGGTCGCGGTTCTTCAGCGCAGGCACGGTGCGCATTGTAGTGGCCACTAACCACTCATCATCACGCGATCTCCCACCGTTTCGTCAATTGCCGCGAGGCGATGAAGAAAACGACGGCCCAGCCGACGAGGACCGCCGCGGGCAACGCGAGCGACGAGAGCGGAAGCTCTCGCCAGAAGACGTTTGTGAATCCTTCCAGCGCCCACGAGTTGAAAAGGACCAGCCCCGCTTTCTGCAGGCCGGCCGGCATCAGGAAGCGCGGGAACATCGAGCCGCCGATTGCGGAGAACGAGAGCACGACCAGCGTCGACATCGCCCCGAGTTGCGCGCGCGTTCGGCAGACGCCGGCGAGCAGGAGTCCGAATGCTGAGGTGGCGAGGGAAGTCGAGAGAGCCATGATCAGGAAGCCGGCGATGTGTTGGAAGAGCTGCAGGCGGAATACGAGCGCGCCCCAGAGGAACATCACGCAGATCTGCGTGAAGCCGAGCGTCCAGAGATAGACAAGTTTGCCGAGGAGCAGTTTTGTCAGCGTGAGGCGCGTGGTGAGGATGCGGTCGAGCGTGCCGCTTTCGTTTTCTTCGAGCAGCGCGCCGCCAGCGTTGGAGGCGGTGAAGAGCAGGAACATGACTCCGATGCCTGCCGCGTACAGCGCCGCGACGACGTTCGATTTGTTCTGGCCGATGACGTCGGTCTTGTCGATGCGGATGAGCGAATCGGACGAGCGCGCAGCCGCCGGCCGCGCGCTGAACGTGCGATAGCTCTTCATGTTCTGATCGAGATTCGCTTTCTGCTGCGCCGTCAACCCGCCGCTCCAGCGATCGACCTCGGTCACGCCGGCGTCCATCATCATCTCCGGCATCGCCATCATCATGTTCTTCTGCAGCAGCCCGCCCACGACCTGATCGGCGATGGGATCGGCGGAATCGGCGAGGAGCCGGAACGCGGGGCCGTTGCTGCCGCCGGCGAATTGAATCTTGGTGGTGCCGAAGCCTTTCGGGATCACCAGCGCGACCGGCGCATCGCCGGCGCGAATCGCTGCCTCCGCCGACTGCGCATCGAACGGAGTCGCGCTCTTTTTCGGAGTGGTCACGACATCAAGCGCCGACTCGCGTTTCAAAGCGTCGACGAGCCGCCGCGAGCTGTCGCTGCGATCGAGATCGGCGATAACGACGGTCGTCTTCGGCGTCTTCGATTTCTGCGCGCCGAAGATGCCGGCGAAGATCGAGAAGAAGACGATCGGAACGATGAAGCTGAGCATGAGCGCCGCACGGTCGCGGCGGAGATTGAGCCATCCGGCTCGGACGACAGAGGCGATCATTCGCGTAGACCCTTTCCGGTGAGGTGCAGGAAGACTTTTTCGAGCGAGGGCGACTTCATGGTCAGGTCGCGCACGGCGCTGCCTTGCGTTTCGGCCTCGCGCATGACGCGCAACATTTCCGCGGCGTCGTCGATGAGATGGGTGACGCGCGAGCCGTCGGCGAATTCGACGATGACTTCGCGCTTCGTGCCGATGGTGTCGCGCACCAGCTCATCCTTCGTGCCGGTGGCGATGACGCGTCCGGAGTCGATGACGGCGATGCGGTCGCAAAGGCGTTCCGCTTCTTCCATGTAGTGCGTTGTGTAGATGAGCGAAACGCCGTCGGCGCGAAGCGACTCGATCATCTGATAGATGCGCTCGCGCGACTGCGGATCGACGCCAACCGTCGGCTCATCGAGCAGCAATACGCGGGGCCGGTGCAGGACGCCGACGGCCATGTTGAGACGCCTCTTCATGCCGCCGGAGAACGATTTCACCGGCTCGGTCTTGCGGTCCGACAGCGCTGCCCAATCGAGTGAGCGCGTAATCGCCTCGTCGAGACTTTTTCCGCGGAGGCCGAGGTAGCGGCCGAAGACGGTGAGGTTCTCGTGCGATGAGAGATTCGGATACAGCGCGATCTCCTGCGGCACTACGCCAACCTCGGCACGTGCCTCGGTGTCGCCGGCTGGCGCTGCTTTGCCGAAGATGGTGACGGAGCCGGTGTCGGGCTGGACGCGGCCCATGATCGTCCGCACGAGCGTCGACTTTCCAGCGCCGTTCGGACCGAGCAGCCCGAGGACCTCGGAGGGCCGCAGGTCGAGCGAAACGCCGTCGAGCGCGCGGCGGGATGCGAACGTCTTCACGACGCTCTCGATTTGTAGTGGATTCATGCCGCCAATGTAGGGCGCGCGATGCGATCCGCCCCGTGTAGAAAGTCATGAAGGCGGGATGACAAATGTAAGGATAATCGGCACATGCGCTACGCACTGATGCTCGCTCTCATCGCTTCCGCCGCAGTCGCCCAGGAGCCGCCGAAGGTCACCGCCGCACCGGTAGACAAGACGCTTCACAGCACGTTGCTGCTGCCGAAGGACACGACCAAGCCGATGCCGATCGTGCTGTTGATTTCCGGATCCGGCCCGACCGACCGCAACGGAAATTCGCCGATGCTGAAGGGCAAAAACAACGCGCTGCTGATGGTGGCGGAAGGCTTGGCGTCGAATGGAATTGCCTCGCTACGCTACGACAAACGCGGCGTCGGCGAGAGCGCGGGCGCGATGGTGTCGGAAGCCGATCTGCGTTTCGACACCTACGTCGACGACGCGCTGTCGTGGTGCGAGCAGCTCCGCAAGGACAAGCGATTCACCGCCGTCATCATCGCCGGCCACAGCGAAGGCTCGCTGATCGGGATGCTGGCCGCGAAGCGCTGCAACGCGGACGGCTTCATCTCGATGTCGGGTGCCGGCCGCTCCGCTGCCGACATCCTCCGCACGCAACTGGCCGGCAAACTTCCACCCGAGCTTGCGGCGCAGAGTGACGCGATCCTGAAGAATCTCGAAGCCGGCAGGACGACAGAGAACCCGCCGCCGGCGCTGGACGCAATCTACCGTCCGAGCGTGCAACCGTACCTGATCTCCTGGTTCCGCTACGACCCGGCGAAGTGGATCGCCACGCTGACTGTCCCGGTGCTCATCGTGCAGGGAACGACCGACCTGCAAGTCACTGTCGACGACGCCAAGCGGCTCGCCGCGGCGAATCCGAAAGCGAAGCTGCTCCTGATCGAAGGGATGAACCACGTCCTCAAGGAAGTCCCGGACGATCGCGACAAGCAGATCGCCTCCTACAGCAACCCCGACCTGCGGTTGGCTCCGGAGTTTTTGGTGGGCATCGTCGATTTTGTGCGGAAGGTGGGGAAGTAGGCCATTTTCACGCGCGCTGGTTTGAAGCTCGCGTAGCGGCGCGTTTCTGCATCCAGACCATGATGCCGTAGAGGATCGCGACGGCGACTCCGAAGCCGACCAGCCACATGGACTTGGATGAGAGCGCGTTGCGGAGGGCGTCGGGGTCCTTCATCAGTGCGGGTTGATCGCCGAGGACCTTCATGCCGAACCAGGCCAGCGCGCCGTTGAAGAGTCCGGCGCCGAGGATGGTCATTAGCGAGAAACGGGCGAACGGCATCCGGAAAAGGCCGGCCGGGATTGAGATGACGTGGCGGATGACCGGCAGCAATCGCGCTACGAAAATGCCGCCGGAGCCGTAGGTTTCGAACCAATGATCGGCGGCTTCGATTTTCGAGGGCGACATCAGAACGAAGCGGCCGTAGCGATTCACGAGCGGGCGTCCGAGTTTGTAGGCGATCCAGTAGCTGGCAGCGGAGCCGGCCCACGATCCCGCGGTTGCGGCCACGATCACCACCGCGAGGTTGAAGCGGCCCTGCGACGCCCAGTACGCGGCTGGCGGCATCACGATTTCGGCGGGAATCGGCAGCGCTGTCGACTCGAAGGCCATCATCAGGAAGATCCCGATGTAGCCCCAGTCGTTGATGAATTGCATCCAGGTGAGGAAAAAGTGGTGGAACCAGCTCATAGGGCGCGCAATCCTACTCGAAAGGTGAGTGCTACGATCGCGCCATGCAGCCCGATCGCTACGATGTGATCATTCTCGGCGGCGCGTTCAGCGGCGCGTCGACGGCGATCCTTCTGCGCCGCGATCATCCGCAACTTCGTGTGCTCATCGTCGAAAAGTCGGAAGCCTTCGACGCGAAGGTCGGCGAGGCCACGACCGAGATGTCGGCCATGTTCCTGACGCGCCGCCTGGCCATGTGGCATCACCTCGAAGCCGAGCAATTGCCGAAAGAGGGATTGCGCTACTGGTTTACGAACAACAAGGTGACCGGTCACGCCAATGCGACCGAGGGTGGTGGGTTCATTCGCAGCGCGGTGCCTGCGTTTCAGTTGCGGCGTGACGCTCTCGATGAGTATTTGTTGAAGACAGCGGTCGATGAAGGCGCGGAGTTGCTGCGTCCGGCGAAGGCGCGCGACGTCGAGCTGAACGACTTCGACAACAAGTTGACCATCGAAGTTGGGGACGAGGTTCGCGAACTTCATTGCCGCTGGCTCCTCGACGCCACAGGACGCGTCAACTTTCTAGGCCGGCGGCTGAATCTCATCGAGCGCAATGACGAGCATCCGGTTGCCGCGATCTGGTGCCGCTGGAACGGAGTCCGTCACATCGACGACATCGCCGCGCGTTCCGGCGATCTCGCGGCGCGCAACGTCAGCTCGCGCAGGCTGGCCACGAATCACTACGCAGGGTTCGGCTATTGGATCTGGGTCATTCCGCTCGGGAACGGCGAGACGTCGATCGGCGTCGTCTTCGACAAGCGCCTCATCGATCTCCATCACAGCAAAGACCGCGCGGCCGATTTCATCGCCTTCCTGAACGCGATTCCTGCACTGGCGGAGCTTCTCGACGGAGCGTCGCCGCGCCTCGACGATCTCCGTTTCTACTCGCATCTCCCGTACGTTTCGAAGCAGTACATGGGCAACGGCTGGGCGCTCCTTGGCGACGCGGCCGCGTTCCTCGATCCGTACTACTCGCCCGGACTCGATCACGCGTCGTTCACCGCCGAGGCGACGGCGGAGATCGTGGGGATGGATGCCAAAGGGGAGGACATCGCGACGCGAATCGTCGAGCACAACGAAGCCTTCGCGCGTTCGTACGTTCGATTCTTCCGCTCGATTTACAAAGACAAGTACTACTACATGGGCGAGGCCGACCTGCTCACGGCAGCGATGATTCTCGATACGGCGCACTACTACATTTTCGTAGTCATCCCTGCGTATCGCTTCGCAAAGAAATTTCTATGGATGCCGGTGCTCGGGCCGAAGCCGGCGTTTTTCAGCTACCACTTCATCAAGTTTTACCACCGCCGCTTCAAGGCGATCGCGCTGGCGCGGCGCGCGGCGGGCGAGGCCGGCGCGCGCAACGATGGGCGACGCATCAAGGCGTACTTCAACCTCAATTTCTCGCCGATGCACATGTTCCTTCGCGGCCTGAAGCTGTGGATGTTGGCCGAGGCGGACAACGTGCGGCTGCAGTTGCGGCGGCTGTTTGGCCGGCGCCCCGCGACAACTCCGGCGGCCGAGGGCGTCGAAGCACGAGGATGAACCGCCGCGTGGCCATCGTGTTCGATCGCGAATTCGGCGATCGCCTGCTGACGCTGGTGATGCGGACGCCGGTCTGGATCGTGGAGAGCGGTGCCAATCGGTCCGCCGTAGCCGAGGCGATGAATCGCGCCAACGAATGGCCGCAGATCAGCGTGACCGTGTTTCGTCCGACGGACGAGCTGAAACATCTCCTGTCGCAAATCGGCCATCCGCAGCGGGTGGATGTGATCGGGCTCCCGCTCGGCGATGACGTTCGCGAGGCGATGCGCGTCGCTGGTTTCACGCAGGTCGTCGAGACAAGCGAAGGTTTTCGCGCGACTTGAGAGAGATTTCAACCACAAAGACACAAAGGACACAAAGGGGATCTCTTCGTGTCCTTTGTGTCTTTGTGGTGATAAGCCTTTCAGAGTGCGGCGAGAGCCGCCCGCTTCACCTTCCCACGCTCATCGACCGGAATCGACTCGATCAGTTTCACGATGCGCGGAACTTTGTGCGGCGAGAGATGCGACAGGCAAAAGGCGCGGATCTGTTCGCGTGTGACGTCAGGGTTCGCGACGACTGCCGCCGCGACGACGTCGCCGCGCGCACCGGCTGGCTCGCCGTAGACCTTCGCCTCGCGCACGCCTTCGATCTGGAGTAGCACCTGCTCGACCTCGCGCGGGTTCACTTTCTTGCCGGCGGTGTTGATCAACTCGCTGGCACGGCCGGTGATGGCGATTTCGCCGTCCTCGCGAACATCGACGAGATCGTCGGTGACGAAGACTCCGTCGTCGAACGGCTGAAACGTCGTCGCATCGTGCAGATAGCCGAGGGCGACGTTGGCGCCGCTGACGGTAAGTCGGCCACGTTTCGAAGTCAGCGTCACGTTCTCCATCGCGCGTCCGACCGTTCCACGTT
>Ga0213882_10000359_pt1 | contig 16521 bp, 15 predicted proteins | sample BarmaccoBMER_R09_FD_160106 | JGI IMG/M metagenome (GOLD analysis project Ga0213882, IMG submission 160106) | Barbacenia macrantha exposed rock microbial communities from rupestrian grasslands, the National Park of Serra do Cipo, Brazil - ER_R09 ...
AGATACACAAAAGGTCATACTGATTAACCAATTTAGATATCCCACGTATGAGAAAGGACCGGGCTGGATATGTGAGGTGGTAGCTGGAATCCTAGAGGCGAATGAGAAACCAGAAGAAGCTATGCGCCGAGAAATAACCGAGGAAATTGGCTACAAATGCAGCGACCTGACTCATATTGCAACATTTTATGTTTCACCCGGTGGTACTTCTGAACGGATTTTTCTCTACTATGCTGAAGTCGGCGATGGTGATAGGGTTTCTACGGGAGGTGGGCTTGCCTCAGAGGATGAAGATATACAATTGATTGAGTTGTCTTTGCCCGAACTATGGGAAGCATTGGATACACCTACAATAGTTGATGCTAAGACTATTATTGCTGCAATGTGGCTTCGGAGAAGTTTGGAAGCAAAAAAATGACTTTTACCTCTTTAACATATTTAGTGCTATTGAATACATCTATTTTCTTGCCCGGACGGATGTTGAGCGTGACGTTTGCTATACAGTTTTCAAAGAGTTAGAACGATTAGGTAGGCTTGTAGAGATAGGTAGTACCAAGCCGATTGCTTGAGTATACAAGAAGTGCTACTGTGAAGAAGAACAGTAGCATTTCCTGTACCTACAGCGCTTCTTGTTTCCTGTTTATTTCTTCTTCTTAGGAGAAGATTTGCCAATCGCATTACTTTTTACTGGAACGTTAGCTACGCTTAGGGCCGTGGGCATGGCCGTTCCCCGTGGGACACCCACATACCCCAGCCCTATGCGAGACGTGGTAAAGATAGGATGGCCGTTTAGCCAGTCGATTTCCAGGAATTTGCGCGTGTTATTGATGGTCGGGATGTTGTAGGCAACAGTGTTGTTTGTGGTATCAATGATATCACCCGAGTCACCGACGACAACATAGCGGCCATTGCCGATAGTGAGCAGCCAGCCCTCTTTTGTACAGTCATAGATGCAGGGGTATTCCAGTCCACCCATAGCGGGTTTCAATTGGATATTCGCTACCTGTCTTGGGGCGGCTTTGGGTAGCCCACTGATGTCGAAGACATGCACATAGCTATTCGGCGTATCGATCAAATAGAGTCTTTTCTCATCAGGTGAGAGGCTGATACCATGCGCCGAGGTCGAGCCTGCTGCAGCACTGAAGCCTTTCACGGGAACTGTATAGAGAATCTTTCCCGTGCTCAGGCTACTGACCTGGAAGCCGAGAAAGCCAGTGTGCGTACTAAAAAGAAGTGACTCAGAGCCATTGATAGTGAAAGGACGCACTCCACCTGCCAACGGACCGATTGTCTGAGTGATGGTGTTCGTGCTGGTATTGGCAGCAAAGAAGGTGGGATTATTAAGGCCACCCATGTACACCTTCCTGCCATTGAATCCTACTATGGTATTGTGAGCAGCATTGCCTGGAGCAGTAAAAATCGAGCCACTGACACTACCATCACTAGTGTTGATAATGTTCCATATCCCATCGTAAGCTGCTTCACCATCGGGCATATAAATGGTCTTACCATCAGGAGTGAGCGCTCCACTATCAATGCCGAAAGGGTAATCCTGCGCCCAGACAACATTGTTGTTGATTAGATCATATTTGAGTAGCGATCCCTGGCCGTGGATACCGCCATCGCCACCATAGCTCAGATAGAGGTAACCGCCAGCCGGATCAGCCATGATGCCACGTCCTCCATCCGTCATTGGGAAATTGATTTGTTGTACCAACTGAAAGTTGTTGTCGATGTCATAGACATATACGTTTTCATCTGGAAATACGTATAGGTAGTGATGGATTGTGCCATTGGCGTGCGCTCCTCTGACACCTTGAGCGAAAAAGATGAGGGGAGCCAGCGCCATAAGCATAAGAAGTAATAGTAGATACCTCTTCTTAAGAATACTAGATTTTATTTTCAAGCGTGTTCATCCTCCAGACCAAATATGAGTAGTGTTTATTCTCATTGTGAACAGCAAATTACCAGAGTATTATACAAGAGAATACACGATAAGCAGGTTGCGTTCCCGTGTAAATATGGTAGTGATCGGGGAATATCAGTAAAGATTGCTTCACTTTATTCATATCAGTCTCATCCATCTTACATCTCGGATTTGCACCCGGATATCATGCACCCAGATTTGTTCCCTGTAGGCCAACCTGCACGGAGCAAGATGAAAAGTGAGTTGGAGCGTTCAGCGCGTAGTTCAGCACCATGCCGAAGGTACCTGCTGTCGTCTGTGCGCCGTTCTCATCGATAAACTTGCTTGCTGGGAACACACTTGCTAGCGACGCACTACTGTACACGCGTTGTATTGCTAACGGCATTCCCTGCGGATCATACAAAGTCAGGCTGCGTTTATAGATTTTATCCAATGGAGCGAAATTTAGACAAGCATTGGTTGCTCGCACCTGATCCCAATTTTGATCGGGGGGTGCATACAGAAGCACAAAGAATACCTTGCTCCCTAAGGTTGTAACCGAGAGGTCGTTCCTGCGAGGATTGTTATAGAGTGCAAACCTAGTGATGCCATTTGCAGGGCGACTATTAGCGTTTGGTTGTCCGTATGCGGCAATGAACGTGTTACTATCAGCTCCCAAAATGGCAGGGCCTGCGCTTACTCTTACTTCGGTTGCTTGCTTTCTAGGGGTTGCCGCTGTGTGCGTAGCTCTGATAGGCTGGCTCGTACTAGTCGGGGACTGCGATTTCTGTCCCTGCGAATCTGCACAAGCCATCAACGACATTATAACCACAACCATTACGGCCACGAGGGCAATCCAACTTTTTTTGATTTTTTGCCTGGGCTGCTGGGTGGTCGAGAGCATTGACTGCTGGTACCCAGAAGAGCGCTTTTGTGGGTTTGGTTGGCTTGGCTTAGCTTGACCTAGAAGCGGTGATTTGCATTGCACGTTCGATATCCCCCTTGCTACTACATAATTTAACGAGGGAAAAGGGGAGTATTAACATAGAACCTTCTTTCCGCACTTTCTTTGCAGGGAAAGTGGGGAAAAGCTCATCTATTTTTTCCACGATTTAGAATTTGTGGTGCAAGATAGAGAACTGTACTGTTTGACGGTTTTTTGAGGAATCCATTAAAGTGAATACATGCAAATCCGCACGGATTGTGCGCATAATCATAGCCGAGCACGCCGAGCGGCAGACCATCGATCACAGGAGAAAAGTACTGTTGGCATGGCAGTTCAAACGTGTTGTCATTTGCAAAGATGACAGCTATAAAGCCCTGTTCCCAATAGAATGGGTAATTGGGAGTCGGAGGTGCCTGCAGTGCCTGCGTTGCTAACCAATATTGATCTTTCGTGTTTCGCATCCAGAAGAGGCCAGCGTTGAAATTTGCCGTGCGTAAAGGCTGAGTGCTTTCATATATCATTCCCCATGTAGCCACGTATCCCCGACTACAATCAAGGTCTGGCGCGTATACTAAGTCATTCGTCTGAAAGGCACGCAGTGCATCATCGAGTGGGTCGAGAATAAACACATCATCATCCATCATACAGCATTCATCAGGTGGATAGAGTAGGCTGACACACATTTTCATCACAAACCAATAGTGCTGAGCCATCTCAACTAACGATGATCCCCCAAGGGAGTGTAACCTTGAGTGAATTTGATCTGTAGGGATAATAGATGCAAAAGGAAGCAGCGTCATGAGTATCTCACGTTCTCGCTTGCTCCATTGGTGTTCTCCGAAGAGATAGACAGCGGATGGTATATACCCATTGAGAATCATGCTATAAAGCGCCACTACACTGCGAATGGGCGTGTGCCCATTCGTGTACATTTTTAGAGGTGGTCCATTGGGATGACAAAGGCGATCCTGAATTCGTTCCAGATAGATCGTAAGCGCACGTGCTGGATCTAGTGGCTCGGCAGCGACAGACTTGTCTGCATGCGCGAGATATGCTCCCCATATCCACTCTCCCTGCAGGTGCCGTTGGGCAATATCCAAATAGTCCCCAGTTTTTACCACACATTCAAACCAAGAAGGTTGAGGACTGCTAGGGTGATGGTACTTTGTGTTGGCCCGATGTCGAATAATACAACCATCAGTATCTCTGAAAATGAGAATGCCATCTTTCTTCATCTGAAGGCTAAATATAACGTAGAAACCTCGCATTTCGCCACTAGTTACTGGTGCCCAAGCTTTTAGCTCGCATTGAAATATGTCACTCCAGTTAAGCATCCAGCACCATGCATCATCTACTATTTCTAACTGAGGTTGTGGTAGGAGCGGCAGTAGTGGAGCATCCCACGCGGGAACTGACGTCCACATGCCTTCCTTCTGTTCAATTGGACAGGGCCATGAACAGCTAATCAACTCGAATGGACATTCAAACATGGATTCCTCAAAGGCTCATTTCTTGCAATTGTTGTCGCTTACCTACATTCACGCGGGAAAAGGGTGACTCTTCACTCCTATTCTTCCTGAATAGTCTATTCGATTGAGCAGTAAACTGATAGTATTCTCCCTAAGATATTCATCTATAGCTTTTTTCGCTCCTAACCAATGGCCGTAGTCATCTATAATGATGACTCCATGAACAGAGAGGCGCGGGAATAGATGAAGTAATTCATGACGGGTAGACTCGTACCAATCTGTATCTAACCGGAGTAAACTAATACGTTCCGGCGCTTTCTCAGGTAGGGTTTCCTCAACACAGCCCTTCACAAAATGTATTTTAGTAGCATCATAGCCTGTACTTAGTACTGCCTTTTTAACCTGATCTATGGATGCATAAGACCAAACATCACTTGTTCTATATTTTTCACCCACTTCAAGACGAAGCAGGTCTGATGCTTTCAGACCTTCGTATGTGATATCTTCTTTTGTTGGCGTGGTCATTCCTTCAAACGTATCAAAAAGATAGATATTTCTCGTCGTTTCTCCTAGCTTCAACAAAGTGTAGGCAATTGCCATAATACTTCCCCCTTTCCAGACTCCACACTCAACTATATCTCCTGGGACACGGCTATTCACTACATACTCAACAGCTTTTATGAGAGAGAAGATGCGTACTGGGCCAGTCTTCGTGAATGGCTGAACTTTCCGTATTAACTCTATGTCGTCTTTGTCAAAGTCAGGAAAGGACCTGCACAAGTCAGGAGAGACTTGTGCAGATTCTGAAGAAGTTCTTTGGAACAGCTTCCTGATAATCGCTTTCATACTTCACCTATTGCTTACTGGTCGAGCTGCTTTAACGGCCTCAAATGGCGCTTTGGTTCTCGCCTTTACTTAGGGCCATGCCCTCATACGTATGCTTCTGTCCGAATCTCGAAGGATATCATATAATTTATCAATCACTCTTTCAAATTACAGGTAAACTGTGTAGATGAGGTAGATTCATTTCATGAGTACAGTGCGGCGAGAAGATATGCTTATTCACAATAGTATTCACTCAATGAGGAGTACTCGATGCGAATAGCGTATGTTTCTCGTGAATTTGGACCGATTACGGGTGGGAATATCGGGGCCTACATTTCTCATGTGACGCGTTGCATGGCTAGACGTGGACACGAAATTTACCTCGTCACAGATTGCTTTTCTGATACTACTATATATCATTTGCCAGAGGGTGTGACTCTTGTACCTGTAAAGTCAAAACAATCGGATAGACGTTACATCAGCTCTATTCATGAGTATTCAGAGTGGGTGTATCATACATTAAGGGACTTGAGCCATAGTGTGGCTCTCGACGTCATAGAATTTGCAGAGCGTGGTGCCGAGGGTTTTATTACCATTAGGGCTAAGAAGTTGCTGGACGAATTTTCGCACACGAAGCTTGTTGTGCAGTTGCATACACCTACATCGCTCTTATCGGAGGTAAGTGGAGAAAGCCCAAGAGACTTTCAAAAGTCTATTCAAATTTATGCTGAGCATTACTGTATTGAAAACGCGGATATTCTTACTTCACCGTCGCAGGCACTCGTGGATTATCTAAAAGATAAACTCGGCATACAGACGGTTTTTAGACGCTTCTCGCCGCTCTCATTGGCCCACGAGCACGAGATCAAGCTTTTCACCGACTCACAAGTTCATACAGTCATTTTTGTAGGTAGTCTACATGCCAGCAAGGGAGTCGACCTTTTTATTCAGGCAGCTCAGCTTATTCTCGCACGCGATTCTCATTTTACGTTTGAAATCTATGGCAAAGATACTCCTTCAGACCCGTTTGGTAATTCATACAAAGAATATATCAAAAGGCGTATACCAACCGCGTTAGATCACAAAATCTTGTTTCGGGGATTTGTACCTTACAGAGAGATACTCAAGGTCCTATCGAATGCCTGCTTTTGCATTCTTCCAGCGCGCTGGGCAAGTTGGCCTTACGCCTGCTTAGAAGCAATGTCTCTAGGCTGTGTTGTTGTAGGAAGCAAACACGGAGGGATGCCTGAGATAATCGAGCATGGTGTTTCAGGTTTTCTAGCCGATCCACTTGACCCAACTGAAATAGCGCATACTGTTTTAGATAATTATACCGACCTGTCACGCTTACAGAAAATAGCTGAGTCTGCTCATACTAAAACAGCACGCTTATGTGATCCATTGATGGCATGCCAAAAGATAGAGGAGTGTTACAACGTCACAACAGCTACAAAAACGAGCTACACACAGAAGCATGCTCCTAGAGTCTCTGTTATCGTTCCACTTTACAATCAAGGAAGGTATGTACAGGAGGCTATCGATTCTGTGAAAGCTTCTACTTACAACAATGTGGAAATCATAGTAGTGAATGATGGTTCTACCGATGAGGAAACACATGAAGTATTTGATGGGTTGGAAGGAGTCATGAAAGTGCGCAAGCCGAATGGAGGACTTTCTTCTGCCCGCAATGCTGGAATAGCAGTCAGTTCAGGGCAATTTATTATGCCTCTGGACGCTGATGATAAAATTCATCATCTCTACATCGAAAAAGCAGTACGTGCGCTACTAAATAACTCTGAGCTTGCATACGTCACCTGCTACTCAAGAAACTTCGGAGCGTTTGAAAGCGTCCATCCTCCTATAGGCTATGTACCCGATCTCATGCTATTCATGAATACGAGTGGTCGATCCATGAACTTGTACAGAAAAGAGGCACTCAAGAAAGTGAATGGCTATGACGAGGAGATGATATCTTACGAGGACTGGGATCTCCTCTTGAGCCTGCATGAAAAGGGATTCATCGGGGATGTGTTGCCGATAGAAATGTCTTATTATCGACGTCATTCTGATTCCATGGTATATACAATAACTAATAGTAAAAGAAGTGAAATAATCCAATATATGTTATGTAAGCATCACCAATTGCTTGAAAAGCACTGCAGGTCAGTGTCTTTAAATTTAGTAGACCTTTGGAAAAAGAACTACCAAGTAAATGAATCGATAGTTTACTCACAAAGCTTACAGTAAGATCAGATTTTGACTTGTAGAGCCTCGCAGCCGTTACCCTTTCATTCCAGAGCAGTACCAAATAGCTGGATACGTGGCAAGAAAGGACCACACAAAACCATTTAACCCCATCGTGATAGCGTTGAAGAAAAGAACCTGATCCTGAGGCCTGTGAACTGAAACACAACGGATGCGATGGCCCAGATGGTTAAAGCCCCTAGCCCCCCCCATTCTAGAGGCCCAATACCAATCATCGCTCCCTTCACTTTCTTGTCAACAGGGTGCGTCGTCTTTCCAGGAGATGACGAGTGCTTGCGGCTGGACCAGGGGAAGGTTCTTGGTCGTGGGGCAGAGCACTCGTGAAGCTGTCTTCAGCCTGCACACCGAGGATGGCGAGCTCGAGCACTAAGCACAGGGCAGGGTCAAGCCCGTTGTCTTTGCTTACCCATTGTTCTAATTGGTCGGCAGGGACGTGTGCTCGCGCTACTCGCTCAGCCTTTGTTAGCTGTACTCCGAGGTCGGGTGGAAAAGTCGTTACTAGCATGTTGCTCTCCTTCTTACCTGTCGTCGCTCATGCCCCTACCGGAGCTATTTGAGATGAGTTTTCAGAGAATCTCTTAGACACAAAGTAGACTTGTAGACAATTTTACACAATAACTCTATTTCTTGTCAAGGTTGCGTCCCAAGTTTTTGCTAAGTGCTGGCGACGTGGGGAGTAATGCACTATAATTTAAGCAAGAGTATCTCAAGGCTCATGACTGCTCTTCAGCAACTCGCACCACTAACAGCCACACATTGTTGAGGGACCATAGTAGATCGATCAGGATCGTCGGCACCAACCAGAGGAGTCCTCCAAACTGCCCGATGGTGAGGCTGATCCCGGCAATCAGGATGGTTAGCGTGCCAAGATTCAACACCAAGAGACGCATGGCCCAGCGCATGCGCCTTCCGGCATCCATCTTTTTGAGTGTCTGCAGTTGGAACCTTATACCCACTACTGCCATGATAAGGCTCCCTGCGATCAGTTCACCGCCAAGAACGCGACGATCTTGACCTGGAATGAGCAGGAAGATAGAGAGCACTAGTAGGCAGAGCAGACCACCAAGTGTTTCTCTGGCGCGTGCTCTGTATGTGGGCATCTTGATGATAGTGCTCAGGTCGAGCGAGAGGGCAATAAAGAGTAGCCCTGTTAAGGTTGCGGTTGCACTCGCAACAGTTGTATACATGGCTTGCCATGCCTCGGCTCGGTAGGCATATTCCATTGCGGCAGTATCCTTTTGGCAAACCGTGACAGATAGTCACAGTTGTCTATAGTTTATGGGGTCTACTTTATCATATCCTTGTCATTTTTTTAAGGATGTGCATGGTTCTCGCAAGATATACTATCTTTACAAGGAAAGTACAACATGGTCATTAAAGATGAATGTGCTATCGGAGTAGTGTTAGCGGTGAGCCGCAGCGCAACCCACACCTTTAGTAAGCAGAATCAGGAGAGCATCCAGCTTCTGACAGAGCTAGGGGTTGAGGGAGACGCCCATCTGGGCAAAACGGTCAAGCATCGCTCACGAGTGAAGGTTGACCCAACCCAGCCTAACCTGCGTCAAGTACATCTGATCCACGCAGAGCTGCATGACGAATTGCGAGCTGCTGGTTTCACTGTGTCGCCCGGGCAAATGGGCGAGAATATCACGACGCAGGGCATCAATTTGCTTGCGCTGCCAACGGGCACACGACTGCACCTGGGCGACAAGGCGGTAATCGAGGTAACGGGCCTACGCAATCCTTGCGTCCAACTAGACCATTTTCAGTCGGGCCTGATGGCAGCAGTGCTCGGACACGACGAGCATGGCAAACTTATCCGTAAATCCGGCGTGATGGGTATCGTGCTAGCTAGCGGCACAGTACGACCTGGCGAGCCAATCCGCGTCGAGTTGCCGTCAGCGCCGTATCGACCGCTAGAGGTAGTCTGAGACAAACGACCGGTGAAGATGTAGTATCTTTACACAGCAGTTCTGTAATATATACACTAGCTTTTTTGGGTGGAAAGACTTGTGCGTATACGCGTCTTCCAGCTATACTCATCAGAAGGAAGAGATTGCCTACACATATCCCATCATAAGGAGAACTTACTTGCATACACCGCGCATCCTTCTGGTAGATGATGATCTTGCACTTCTAGAGGCGCTGCCTCATATGATCGCATTACAGGTTCATGGCGTCGTGGTAGATACATCTGTTACAGCCCTGGGAGCGCTTGAGCAGATCCAGGAGCATGATTACGATGCCATCGTCAGTGACATCAAAATGCCAGGAATGGATGGATTGGAACTGCTGACAAAGATACAAGAGTTGCAACCAGAGGTTCCCACCTTGCTTATTACCGGCCATGCCGACCAAACGCTGATTACCCAAGCGCTACGTGGAGGAGCCTATGATTTCATTCACAAGCCAATTGACCGGGTGGCATTCGTGGCTTCGTTACATCGAGCTATTCAAACACGGGAGCTACGGCGTCGGGTCCACGAGCAACAGCGAGCTTTAGAACAACATGCGCATTCCTTGGAGCACCTGATAGAAAAGCGTACACGTGAATTGCTGGCGGCCAGCGAAGCGATGGAACTGCTCGTGCGTGATCTGCTCGATATCTCACGCATCGAGTCTGATAGGCTGTTCCTCCATCCCAGACGCTGTGACCTGATCGAACTGTGTCAGCACGTCCTGCATGCCTATACTGTCGGAGCAGGGCTTGCACTCTCCTTCACCTCTACCGAGCTGTCGCTTGAAGTTGAAGTGGATCGTGACCGTCTCAGCCAAGTGCTGATCAATCTCCTGTTCACTGCACGCAAGTGTTCGCCCAGAGGGTCTCCGATTACCATCATGCTCCAACACGTAGGAGATGAGGCCATCATTACCGTGACTGAGAGATCAGAGAGCGGCCCAGAGGAGACGATACCGGAGGAATTTACACACGTGTATTCCCGTGGAGAGGCGGTAGCTTACACAGATGTGTCTGCTCAGGCAGGGCTTGGGCTGTATCTAGCCCAGAAGCTAGTTGAACAACACGGTGGGCGCATTCAGGCGCAACGGGACATGCAGACAGGATGTACGTTTTCAATCATCTTACCTGTGCCTGCGCTGCCAACAGCAGAATTGCCAGATGAGAGCAGACACACAGGGAAACATCCAACGCCTTTTCATCCTCCGCAGTGGCTTATCTCATAAGGAGGCACTATGCGAATTTCCGCACAAATTCACCAAGGACCACAGGCGAAATGGCCGTGTTCCCACTTGAGAGGGCGCAATGCAGGAACTGAGAAGGAGAAGCGCACCAGTGGTAAATGAGCAAAAGAGTATTACCGAATTGACAGATATCCTCGACCAGGATATTGAGACGATTGTCGCGATGCGTCTACATGCCGAGCGCAAGATCAGCCATCATCAGCGGCTCATCGAAAAGATCACCGCCATTCTGGGACGCCCGCTCTCGGTCTACCTGATCTTGCTCTTCATCGCGCTTTGGAGTCTGATCAATGGGTTCTCTAGTTCCTTGGGACTTGCTGTCTTGGATGCTCCCCCCTTTCCCTGGCTTCAGGGGATCGTTGGCCTGAGTGCCTTACTGATGACTGTTATTGTGCTTACGACACAACAACGGCAGGGCAAACTCGCCGAGCAACGGCGTCACTTAGATTTACAAATCGCCTTACTTACGGAGCGCAAGGTGAGCAAGGTGATTGAACTGCTTGAAGAGTTGCGTCGGGATCTGCCCTCAGCGAAGAATCGTCTTGATCCAGAGGCCGAAGCGATGCAAGAGCCAATTGATCCTCATACAGCCCTCTCAGCCCTCAATGAGACCTTACAAGAGGTGGCCAAAGAGTACGAGCTGGAACTGGAATAAAAGGCAGTAATCGAGGTAACGGGCCTGCGTAATCCTTGCGTCCAACTAGACCATTTTCAGTCGGGCCTGATGGCAGCGGTGCTCGGACACGATGAGCAGGGCAACCTTATTCGTAAATCCGGCGTGATGGGCATCGTGCTAGTTAGCGGCAAGGTACGGCCTAGCGACCCAATCCATATTGAGTTGCCGACAGAGCCATATCGAGCACTAGAGGTAGTCTGAGACAAAACGAGCACTGAAAAGGAGTTGCTGGCCTTTTTGGATGGGGATTGGCATATAGCAAAAAGTATGATACCTTTGTGATATATTCATACTCCAACTGTATGCATGAATCGACCAAAGATACTAGACATTACTATCTTCCCTATCGAAAGGCAGGGTTACTATGACAACAATCGAGAAGTTACCCTTGGTTATACCTGCCGATTGGGTTGCTGGCCCGAGGCAAGGGCGGTGGACCTATGATGAATATATGGCCCTTCCAGATGATGGGCCTCGCTATGAAATTGTGAATGGAGTCCTCTATATGGCACCTTCTCCCAGTTGGTCTCATCAAGGAGTTGTTGGGGAAATCTTTGCTTACCTGCGAACTCACGTCAAACTGGCTGGTCTGGGACAGGTGTTTATGGCACCTCTTGATGTTGAATTGGCTCCCAATACGGTCGTTCAGCCCGATGTTATCGTTCTGTTGAATGCAAGTCTTGCAAAGCTCAAAGAGAAGCACATTATTGGTGCTCCTGATCTTGTTGTTGAGGTCGCTTCACCTAGCACAAGTACGTATGATCGGCATAACAAGCAACTTGCTTACGCTCGTGCTGCTGTACCGGAATATTGGATAGTTGATCCGGTGGCGCACACAGTCGAGGTGTGGATATGGGAGGGTGGGATGTACCATGCCGTTGGTATCTTTCAGGGAAAGATGACTTTGCAATCACAAGTGGTGCCGGATTTGTCAGGACACGTCGAGCAATTGTTCATATAAGATTCATCAGAAGTTATCCAGCAAGCAGAGTAAGAGGAAGTGAAATGCAACATCGGAGTAGTGTTAGCGATGAGCCGCAGCGCAACCCATACCTTTAGCAAGCAGAATCAGGAGAGCATACAACTTCTGGCAGAGCTAGGAGTTGAGGGAGACGCCCATCTGGGCAAGACGGTCAAGCATCGCTCACGAGTGAAGATCGACCCAACCCAGCCTAACCTACGTCAAGTACATCTGATCCACGTAGAACTGCATGACGAATTGCGAGCCGCTGGCTTCACCGTGTCGCCAGGGCAGATGGGCGAGAATATCACCACACATGGCATCAATTTGCTTGCGCTGCCAACTGGCACACGACTGCACTTGGGCGACAAGGCGGTAGTCGAGGTGATGGGTCTGCGTAACCCTTGCGTTCAACTAGACCATTTTCAGTCGGGCCTGATGGCAGCAGTGCTCGGATACGATGAGCATGGCAAACTTATTCGTAAATCCGGTGTTATGGGTATCGTGCTAGCTAGCGGCAAGGTATGACCTGGCGAGCCAATCCGCGTCGAGCTGTCGCCAGCGCCGTACCGACCGCTAGAGGTAGTCTGAGACGAACCGAGTGAGGCAAGCCTTACTCATAGTTCAGCTTTTCTCGTGCTTCCCCACTCGACGTTTTTACCCCGACGATAACATCATGGAAGATTCTTTCACCATTGGTTGAGTAGCGATGGAAACAGGACTCCTTGAGCATGAGGGTAAGCTGTTGGTGCTCAATTTTTCGGTTGATCCAGTCATTGAGATGAGTATATTCCTGCTCAGGGTCATTTGGTCTTGCGTGCCCGACATGACAGAGAAACCAGCCGTTTGGCTCAAGGAAGCGCCATGCTTGTTCAATTCCTTCAACCAGGATGTAATTTTTCCGACCTGCTGCGGAGGCAAATCCTACAAAAGTAAATTGCTGCTGTGATAACTCTGCGAAAGCTTCCGTCGATAAGTTGGTTAAATCCGCGACATAATATCCTGAATATAAACCACTCCTTTCTCTATAGGCTGCTATCTTTGCTTCCTGATGAATATCTAGCCCATAAATTTTCCCGATGTGTAAGGTCATTTTCAGATGCTCCGCAAAGATTCCTGATCCCGCTCCAATCTCAAGCATCTGGAGGGACGAGGTATCGACGTTCTGCTCTGCAAAAAGTTTTTGCAGTATCTGGCAAATGCCTCTAGGTGAGTCGCATCCCAGTCGTTCATACAAAACGGCTTCATAGAGCCAGGGGTATTGATAGATGGTTGGATAATCATGAAGGTGTATCTTCATCTGTTCGCCATCAAGAGTGAAAAAGAAGTATTCTTCGCTTGGATTCAATCCTTGCGTTGAAGGAAAAACGATATCATATGATCTCATCTCTGATCCTTTCTGAACCCAAAGCTCGTAGATACCTGCACAGTTTGCTCCTGCCCCTGGCTTGAAGTCTCTTGAAATCAATGCTCGTGCCTGGGGCCGTTCTCATAAAATCTCCTTCGTTATTGAGTGCTGAGCCAAACGGCAACATCCGATAGATCAAGTACACATAGAACACAATAAATTTTGTAAACAGATACCAAATAGTGCTATCTTCATGTTTATTGAGGAAAGCGTCATCTTTCTAGGTAGTAGGAGGATGCAGCTTGTGCCTGCATCCTCCTTAACCTCAGTTACGAACAGACAGACTAATTACCGCAGCGTCCCCTCCTGCCGAATATACTCAATAATACCCCCTGCAGCAGCGATGCGCGCCACAAACGGGTCTAGTGGTTCGGCTCGAAATGTGCGTTCAGTTGTTAGGTTGTAGATGGTGCCCGTGTCCAGGTCGACTTTGATGCGCTGCCCATCGGCGCTGTTCAGTACGGCGTCTTCGCAGACGAGCACGGGCAGGCCGATGTTGACGGAGTTGCGATAGAAGATACGGGCAAAGCTACGGGCGATGACAACACGTACGCCGTTGGCAAGTATGGAAGCGGGGGCGTGCTCACGCGAGGAGCCACAGCCAAAGTTGTGGCCAGCCATGATGACATCTCCTGGCTCTACCTGCTGCGAAAACTCTGGCAGAATCTCGCACAGACAATAGCGTGCAAGTTGTGAGCGGTCGGTCGTGACGTTATAGCGACCAGGGATGATTACGTCGGTATTTATGTTATCGCCAAGCATCCATATACGGCTCATAGCAATTCTTCCTTTCCTGTTACAGAACAGTTCTTGGGTCGGTAATATGGCCTGTTAGGGCGGTAGCGGCGACGGTGGCCGGGCTGCCGAGGTAAATTTCGGCGGTGGGGTCGCCCATGCGCCCGGTGAAGTTACGGTTCATGGTGGTGAGCGCACGTTCGCCGGGGGCGAGTACACCCTGGTGGCGTCCGATGCATGGCCCACAGCCAGGAGTACCTACTGAGGCACCTGCTTGGACGAAGATTTCTAGATAGCCCAGGCGCATGGCTTCGAGATAGACCTCACGCGATGCTGGCACAACTACCATACGTGTACGTGGATGAATGGTCTTGCCGCGTAGGATGTTCGCCGCGATGGCTAGGTCGTCAAGGCGACCATTGGTGCAGGTGCCTAAGAATACCTGGTCAATCTGCACGTGCTCGACTTGTTCAACGGGGACGACGTTGTTGACATCGGGATGACAGGCAATCATCGGCTGGAGCTGTGAGGCATCGATTTCGACAATACGCTCGTAGCGCGGATTGCGCGGTGCGAGCATGGGGTAGTCACGGTCGGTGCGCCCGCGCAACCATTCTTGCGTGGTAGCATCGGGTGTGATGAGGCCCGCTTTACCGCCCATTTCGATAGCCATGTTGCAGAAAGTGAAGCGCTCACTGACTGACATACGTTCGATCAAGTCCCCACTGTACTCAATGGCGCGATAGTTGGCACCGTCAACACCTACCAGGCGCACCATCTCAAAGGTCACGTCTTTGGCGTAGACGCCGAAGGGAAGATCACCCGTGACGCGAATGTTGATCGTTGTGGGTACGCGGAACCAGCTTCGACCAGTAGCGTAGGCCACGCCGATATCTGTAGAACCCATGCCAGTAGCGAAGGCACCGAGCGCACCATACGTGCAGGTGTGGCTATCAGCGCCGACGATGATATCGCCAGGGGTAACATAACCACGCTCCGGCATGACTTGGTGACAAATACCTTCCTGCAGGATGGTGATGTCCTGCTCCTGGGCAAAGGCGCGGATATCGCGCTGCAATGTTGCGGCTGCAATGGTCGCGGCTGGTATAATATGGTCGAATACGATGTGCGAGCGGCGCGGATTGAAGACACGTCCCCCGCTCTGGTGTGCAAGTTTGCGAAATGCTTGAATAGCCAGCGGAGAGGTCGTGTCGTGGCTCATCACGCGATCAACCTCCACTACCACCGTCTCACCCTCCTTGACAGCACGACCTAGTTTGTGACTAAAAATTTCTTCGGTTAGCGTACCCATAGTAATGATCCTTCCTGTTGTTGATGCCATGCGAGAATAAATTCGTCAACTTCTTCTTGCCCCAAGGAGCCGCGTTCGGCCTGCTCTTTCAGCGCATGCGTGAGTCGGCGTATTGCATCACTATCGAGTTGTAGACCCAATTGTGCAGCACGGTGCCCTACAGCATGGCGTCCGGTGAAGCGTGAACCAATATCAATATGGCGTGTGAGGCCGAAGTCGGCAGGGTCGAGCACCTCGTAGGCTCGTGGATTGCCCAGCACCCCTTTAGTGTGAACACCGCAGCGGTGCGTAAAAGCGACTGGTGCAGTAATTGGCATATTAAAAGGGATGGCACTATGTAGACATTCTGCCACAAACTGATCGAGTGGTGCAAGTTGCGTAAGATCATAGATTGCGATCTGTTCGGGATGATGAACGTAGAGTTGTGAGATCACCCCGCTGAGCGATGCAATACCGTTGCGTTCACCAATGCCCAGCACGGTCACGTCCGAGCAATCGGCCCCAGCCTCCAGCGCTGCCACCGTATTGGCAATGGCACATCCGGTATCGTTATGCCCATGAAATTCAATACCGACGTGTGGATAGCGCTCGGCACACAGGCGCACCAAATGCTCAACCTGCTTCGGCGTAGCGATGCCCACTGTGTCGGGTAGGCCAATACGCTGCACTCCCGCTTCAACGACGGCATCAAAGACGGTAAGCAGATCGATGAGATCGCTGCGAAACGCGTCTTCAGTCGAGAAGCGCACATAACGACCAGCAGCGCGAATACGCCGAACGAGCGGTACGGCATCGGCAATAATCTGCTCAATGCGAC
>Ga0213882_10000360_pt1 | contig 16515 bp, 16 predicted proteins | sample BarmaccoBMER_R09_FD_160106 | JGI IMG/M metagenome (GOLD analysis project Ga0213882, IMG submission 160106) | Barbacenia macrantha exposed rock microbial communities from rupestrian grasslands, the National Park of Serra do Cipo, Brazil - ER_R09 ...
TGACGGTTCGTCGCGTCTCGATCCGCAGCGATGCGATGCGGTGGAAGAATGCTTCGCCGTCGGCGCGGGTGAGGTTGGCGACGGAGCGGATGCTGCGCTCGTTCCACAGCAACTCGTACGGAAACGACGGGATGTCGCTCATGTGGATGCCGGCGCAGACCACCGTGCCGCCTTTCACGAGGTTGCGCAGTGCGGTCACGACCAGCGTGCCGTCCGCGGCGAAGATGACCGTGGCGTCGAGCGGCTCCGGCGGCGGCGTGCTCGATCCGTCCGCCCAGACCGCTCCCATCTCGCGCGCGAACTGCTGCGCGGCGGCGTCGTCATCGCGCGTGAAGGCGAAGACCTCGCGGCCGTCGGCGCGCGCGAGCTGGACGAGGATCTGCGCGGCCGATCCGAAGCCGTAAAAGCCGATGCGCCGCGCGTCGCCCGCCATCCGGTAGGCGCGAAATCCGATCAATCCCGCGCAAAGCAGCGGTGCCGCTTCCTCGTACGTGTACGTGTCCGGAATCGGGAAACAGAAGCGGCGGTCGGCGACGGTGTACTCCGCGTAACCGCCATCGAGCGTGTAGCCGGTGAACTTCGCCGCGTCGCAGAGATTTTCGCGGCCGCTGCGGCAGAAGCCGCAAACGCCGCACGTCCAACCGAGCCACGGAACGCCGAGGCGCATGTTCGTCGATTCATCGAGTCCGACGATCTGATGGCCGGGCACGAGCGGCAACTTCGGATCGCGAAGCTCGCCGTCGACGACATGAAGATCGGTACGGCAGACCGCGCAACATTCGACGCGAAGCAGCAGCTGATCCCGCCCCGGCCGCGGCAGCGCAATTTCAGCAGCTTCGAGTGGACGACCCGGCTGACGAAGCAGCATCGCTCGCATCGATGCAGCGTACAACGGACGTGAACGCCGAGGCGTGCGGACAGGTAGCCGCGATCACACCGTCCGGTGAGCAGCGGCGTCGCGCGTCATGCGGCCATCGCCGCGGCGTTGAAAGGAAGCATCCGACGCTCTCGATCGGGAGCTTCACGCCATTCGCGCGCGCAGCGCCTTCTGACCTCGTACACGGCGGCACGTCCGATCCTGGTCGCCCTGGCAGCGATCCCGTTCATCCCGGCCAACTGGCGCGCCATCGTAGGCGTGCTGGTGGCGACGCTCGATCAGGTCACCGCCAGCTTCAAGGCGGGGAAGGACCTCGCCGTCGGAGATGACGCCGCGGCCAGCACGATGGAACCGAAGCTCCCGGCGTGAGCCGACAACTTCATCAACGAAAGGAGAACGTCATGATTCGAATCCAGCGAGTAGCCGGCCACGGCCGGTTCGTGCCGGGGGCATACGGCCCGCCGCTATCCCTGGCTGACGGTGGTGGAGACGATGCGCATCCGCATCCCTCCGCGCGGCCGCCTGCGGAAGCGGTAACCCACAAGCAGTAGAGCCGGGGCCCGCGAAAGCGGGCTCCGGTGTTCGAGCGACGCGTCGTGAGCTGTCGCGCCGCTGCTGACGACCGCCGAGTAGCCACGCGAAGAATGCTCTAAAGTTGCTGCATGGTCGACACACTCACGCCCAGCCAGCGGAGTCGGCTCATGTCGCGCGTTCGGCAGCGCGGTACGGCACCTGAACGCGTTGTACAGGCCCTGCTTCGCCGCATGCACCTGCGCTATCGCTCCCATCCGCGCAACTTGCCCGGAACTCCTGATCTCATTCTTCGCGATTTTGGTGTTGCAATTTTTGTCCACGGATGCTTCTGGCATAACCATCGTGCCTGTAGGCGAGGAGCACTGCCTGCGTCCAATCGCAACTTCTGGGTACCGAAGATTGCCGGTAACGTTCGACGCGACCGCCTAACCGCCAGGCAACTCCGCGCCGCGGGCTGGCGCGTCGCGATTATCTGGGAATGCCAAGCGCGCAACGAACACCGCCTCACCTCACGTATCCGACGCATCACATCCCATTCAGATTAGGCTTTTCGTTCAGCCCGTTAACCTCTAAACTGCTGAATCGGATGGGGAAGCAGGAACTGCTCACCGCGATCGACCTATTCGCCGGCGCGGGCGGGTTCAGCCTGGCTGCTCGCGACCTCGGTGTCCGAATTCGCATTGCCGTAGAACTTGACAAGCACTCCGTATCCACCTACCGCAAGAACTTCGTTCGTAGGCGCGCATCGCCGCCCGTGGTGCTAGGAGCCGATATCCGCGACGTTAAGTGGCCGGAAACTCTCGCGGAGGCTGGTCTGCGGCCCGGCGAGTGTTCGATCCTCATGGGTGGCCCCCCCTGCCAAGGATTCTCAACTCACAGAATCAAGGGGACGGGAGTGGGTGACCCACGCAACCAATTACTTGCAGCGTATTTTGATGCGATGGCGCTTATACAACCCGCCTCCTTCGTCATCGAAAACGTGACCGGTATGCTTTGGCCGCGCCACGCGGGCTATGTCAATGAGTTCATGTCATCGGCCGAAAAGATTGGCTACACCGTACTTGAGCCGACCATTCTAAACGCCAAGGACTTCGGCGTTCCCCAAAACCGCAAACGTGTGTTCATCGTCGGGTGGCGCTCTGATCTGCCGCTTTCTCTGGAATGGCCACCCAAGCCGACGCATTTCCCCCCAGACTCGGAGGACGTCATCGACTTCAATCGGCGCGCGTTCGTCACTGCCACGTCGGTTTTTGCTACCCGTTTGCCCAAGCATGACCCGAACGCTGTGCACATCAATCACACCGAAGAACTTCTTCGCGTTTTTCGAAACACGCCCAAGAATGGCGGTAGCCGCTCCGACTCGGGTCGCATTCTCCCTTGTCATGAGGACCACGACGGCCATCGGGACGTCTACGGTCGTATTCGTCTGAACGAACCCGGACCCACGATGACGACCGCATGCATAAATCCATCTAAAGGTCGCTTCCTGCATCCCCTCGAAGATCACGGCATCACGGCGAGACATGCTGCTCGATTTCAAGGGTTTCCGGATTCCTTCACGTTCGACGGTGGCTTGTTCGCCGCAGCGCGGCAGATAGGCAATGCCGTCCCGCGACAACTCGGAAGGCATGTGCTTCGGGTGCTGAAGCGTGCGATCGAGGAGCGCCGCGCGAAAACTTGTCGAACAATCCACGCAGATCGCCTATGAAATCGACGCTTCGATCGGTTCCGTTTGCTGTGACGGCACGAACCGTCGATCACCTTGGGCGTGAACAGATAGCTGACAGCCCAACGGCCGTGAGCGAACTTTGGAAGAATGCATACGATGCATACGCAACCGGCGTGGGTCTTCACGTCTTTGAGGGGCCGCCTGCGGTCGCCGCTCTCTTCGACGACGGCCATGGCATGTCGGCGGATGAATTCATCGAGCGCTGGCTTGTACTCGGAACAAGCGCGAAACTAACCGACGAAGTTCCCGAGGCCGACAGAAACGGGTTGCCAAAGCGCGAGCGTCAGGGACAAAAGGGCATAGGGCGGCTGTCGGTCGCATTCCTCGGTCCTGTCAGCCTCATCATATCGAAACGCGCCGATGCTATCTTCACCGCGTCGGCAGTTGACTGGCGAGCTTTCGAAAATCCTTTTATCACGCTCAACGATCTGAACACGCCCGTCGCACAATTCGCAGACCGTGACTCGCTATCGCGGGTTATCGGCGACCTTGTCGAAAGCTTAACCGACAACGTCTGGCCGAAGACAAACGCGGATCACAAACGCGCCGAACGATTGCGGGCAGCGTGGGATAAATACTCCGCTTTTGAACGTGAAGCCGGCACGCAGGTGACGACAGAAGATCGAATGGCGAAGGCCGCCATCGATATCGACCTAACAGATGACTTGCTTCAGAATTGGAGTGTCTGGCGGGGCGATCGTCCAAGCGGCACCGCCCTGGTGATTTTTGAGCCGACGCCAGAAATTGTCGTCTGCGTCGATCCAGGCGTGACAGGCAATTCAGATGAGAGCGATGATCTACAGCGGAACCTTCGAGCCACCTTGATGGGATTCGTCGATCCATACGCGCAAAACCCGCTATTATTCGACTACGGTGTCTTCGCGCATCGCACCCGTGGAACTGCGGTCTTTCTGTCCGGTGCCCGCCAATTCGACAGGAGTAACTTCGAAAGACTTGAACACCACGTTGATGGACACTTCGACAAGAATGGTATGTTCGTCGGCACAGTTACCGCTTTCGGCAGGTCGCACGGAAAAGTGAAGATACCGCCACCGTGGGCCGGCCTGCGGAGAGCCGCGCCAGTAGGGCCATTCGAGTTCTGCATAGGCACATTTGAGCAGGAGGCTACAAACAGTACCCATACGCCCGAGGAGCACGCTGACTTACGCGAACAAGCTGTGCGCTACGCTGGGCTGCGGATATATCGCGACGGCCTGCGGGTTATGCCTTACGGACGCCCTGAAGCCGACTTTTTCGGAATAGAAGAACGGCGTTCTAAACACGCCGGGCGCGAATTTTGGCAGCACCGCCGGGTGTTTGGCCGCGTAGCTCTCTCCCGTAAGGCCAATCCAAACTTGCGCGATAAGGCCGGCCGCGAGGGGTTGATCGACAACACCGCCCGTCGTCAGCTTCAAAGTTTGGTTGTTCATGTCCTTCGCTATACTGCCCAGCATTTCTTCGGCTCTGACGCTGAGGTAAGGCAGTCTACCCTGGATCGAGTTCGCGCGATGAACATAGCCGCGCGCGAAGCTCGCGATTCAGCCCGACGTTTAACGAACAAGCGTGTTCTACAGCATATTCGAAAGAACGCTCCGCAGCTCGACGCGGCATTGCAGCGCACCGAGTCGCTCATCAAGGAACTTAGCGAGGCGAAGCTTTCAAACGATCGCTTGGCGGAGATCGATCGAGATGTGGATGCATTATTGGTGGCAGTCGAGGCATTTCGTCTCCCGCCGCGGGCCGGCAAGCTTGGCCTTAATGAACCTAAGTACTTAGACTTTCGCTCACGGTTTCGCGACTTCGCAGATGCCGTAGACTCCGCCCGATCTTCGGTGAGACGCCGTTATGAGGAAAGAACGGCCGCCCAAGTGGCTGACGCCGTTGCTACGCGGGTACGGCGAAGCCGCGTTGCCGTTGTGGTAACGCTTAACGACGTCGTGCGACGTATCCAGGGTGCACTCACAAGCGAGCGTGCTCGTATCGATGGGCGCGCCGCGGAGGATCGTAAGCGAGTGCAAGTATCCTCGGAAGCCCTCGCGGCGCGTGTCGACAATGCCGGCGACTTTCGAGGCGTCCTTGAAGAGGTCGACGCCGCGTTTGACACGCTTCGGACCGAAATCATTCCCTACTATGAACAATATGCGAGCACACTTGAACGGCTAACCGAGGGGCTAAGCGTCGACTTGGCTCTCACGAGCACGCTTTACCACAGCTCACTTCTTGAGGAGCGAGTTTCGCAGCTTAACGCGTTAGCGCAAATGGGAATTACCGTCGAGATCGTCGGTCATGAGCTCGAACGGCTCAACGAGGAGGCGCAGACGCAATTTGAACGTCTACCCCAAGACCTCCAGACCTCGTCTGTCTTCAAGCGAGCGATGAGGGCATACGATGCGCTCGTGAGCCGCCTGCGGTTCCTGGGACCGTTGAAGGTCTCGGGACCACAGCTACGCGAACGCATTACAGGGCGTGAGATTTACGAGTACGTGTGCGACTTTTTTGGCGCGCAGCTGAAGGAGCGAAATATAGTTCTGGATGCCACTGACGCATTCCTCTCTATGGTGGTCTTGGATTACCATTACCGGCTGTTGCCGGTATTTATGAATCTCACGAACAATGCCCTCTACTGGTTGCAGTTTGTCGAAGAACGTGCGATTCGCATGGATGTGATCGGTGGCGATGTGGTTTTGTCCGATAACGGCCCAGGCGTTGAGCCTGAGGATTTGGAGAATCTATTTGAGCTGTTCTTTACTCGGCGGGCTGGCGGCCGGGGTATCGGGTTGTATCTCGCGCGCGCGAACCTCGGTGCCTCAGGTCATACGATCCAGTATCGAAACGGGTCGCCCGGGCTGGCGGGGGCAAACTTTCTCATCCATTTTAGGGAGATGGCGCTTGGCGGGGACGAGTAGCTGTACGAAAGAGGAGATAGTTCAGGCGTATATTGCGCCGCTTCGCTCTGCCATTCTGGTGGACGACGGATTTCCGCGTTACGAACAATTAGTGAATGCGGAAAAGGACGAGGAAAGCCCCTGGATAGAATCGAAGACTGCCGCTCGGGTGGTCAATATGTGCCACCGCCGTTCGCTCATTTGCGATATCGAAAATCGTTCGAGTGATTTGCTCTCAAAAGAGCAGCTTGAGCGCATCACGAAGTCGGATCTCGTGGTACTGGATTATCACTTGACGCCGAAGGACGACGCCGATGTGTTGCCAGCGTTGGCGATCTTGGATACGCTTGCGGAAACTCATCACGCTAACTTGGTCATTGTTTACACCAAATACGACTTAAATAAAGCTCTGCGGGATGTCTTCGTGAGATTTCGCGGGATTGATCAATCTGCCGACTTCCCTTCCGAGTACGACGCGACCGATCTAAGCGAATGGGATCCGGAGTTCGATGCGGACACCCTTTTCAAGCATCTCGCGGGTGATCGCGACGCACTCAAGAACCTCATCGCGAAGGCAAGAGACGATTTGCGGCGCAGCGGCGTAGATCAAAAACATTTTTACGAAGTTGTTAAGGCTGGCGTTGAGCTTTGGTTGCGAAAACGCTACCGTCATGTAGGTGCCCCTAATCGCGCTGACGCGTTGGACATTACACGAAGTGCGGATGATGTTGCGGTGCCATGGATTCAGTTTAAGAACGTGTTCGTAGCGTTCGTGTCGAAACTTGACGAGTCAACTGACCTCATCGACGCTCTCGAGAACGCGCTTTTGGCTTGGAATCCGGGCGTAGTGCGGATCATTTTGAGCTATGCGCGGAGCCGCATGCAGCAGCGCGGCTTCACGTATGAACAGGTTACGGCGGGAGCGGCCGACCAGCAGATCGGTTTGCTATATCACGCGCTCGAAAGCGAGGAGCCCGACGAGACAGTACGGCTGCGGGACATGTTGCGTCGTCTGTTCGATAGCGTCAGGCGCGAACTCGCATCCGACAGTGCAACGTTCGGCGCGGAGATTATTCACGACCGCATGTCGTCAACTCCTGTGCCTCCGAACTCCACGGCGGACGAGAAGAAGCGCTACTTTATAGAACGAGCGCGCGAAATGACGAGGGAAAGCGACAGTCAGCCGGTCGGGGATGAGCAGGTGATCGCTTCGCTAAACGCATTTCTGTGCTCCCGTGACTTCGACGCAAGCCATCTTTGGGCCGGTACCGTTTTTCTTGATGAGAGTTCCAAGAACTGGTGGGTATGTGTTGCGCCGACGTGCGAAATTGTGCCTCGGACGCCGAAGTCAGGCACGTGGCAGCGTGATCTCCATCCGTCGTTGCCTATGCTGGCGCTTCGACTAGAGGTCACAAAGAAGATGAGTGTGGCTCTCAACGAGGCGACACAAGGCAAACATATCTTCGTGCGCGGCCCGAACGGCGTTGTTGCTCTGCGGGTGCTTGACGCAATCGCGGGGCATCCGCGGCCAGAGACATTGATTCTCCAAGATGAAGGTCGCGTTGACGCTGATCAGAAATTCAGGGCCTACGCAATCGTAAAGGGTGCAGCCGGCGAACCGGCACTCGACGCTCGAACGTTTCGCGTGATCGCGCAGTTGCGTAGCGAGTACGCAGATCGTTTTCTTCATCAGACGGGACATCACACCTCAAGAATTGGGGTGGACTTTGTGTCGCTGGGAGAGCCGGAGAAGATAACGGAAGACGTTGGCGCGGCTGCACCCGCATGACGCGCCAGCTCGCTGTTTTGCGTGGAGTAGGCCGGATCAGGCGGGTGCCGATCACCAGCACACGCCGGCTTTCAGCGCAGTTGGCGTTGAAGAGCTCCACGAACTCGTAGACGTAGGTGCCGGTGCCGAGGGCGTCAGAGAACTCGTTGATGAAGGCGCCTTTGGCGCAGCCACTAAGCCCGACAGTCCCGGGGGTGCGGAACGTCGAAGCGACTTGTTCCAGGTGCCGGCGGTGCCGTCCGTGCAGCAGTTTGCGCGCGGAAGGCTCTTGCCGCCGGTGGCTTCCATCGCCGCGGTTGCGCCGTCGATGACCGTGCCGGCGGCGTTCTGAGCGTTTACGTCTCGCTGCCGACCTGAGGCATCGTCGACGCTGTTGATGTAGACGACGTTCGAGGCGACGGTGACGCCGCAAGCAATTTGAAGGCGCGTACGACGCAGGTCAGCGAAGTGCAGCCGTGAAGCCGGGGATCTTCGCCGCGAGGAAATCCGATTCGGCGGAGACGACGTCGCGCAACTCGCGCGCGAGGACGGAGTCGACGGATTTGCCGTCGCGTTCTGCGAGGCGTTCCAGGGCGAGAATCTCGTAACAGGGGATGCGCACGTGCAGGTTGGCGAGGCGGAGGAGTTTGGGGATGCCCTTCGCGAGGTCGTCGCTGAGAGCTTCTTCGATCGTTTCCTGCGGCCAGTAGTCCATCGCGAAGGAGATCAACTCCTTACGAGACAGAGTCATGCCGCGGCAGGTTCGGACGCCTTCGAGCTCACCGCTTTCGATCCGCCTGGTCAGTTCGAGCAACTCCGTGCCGAGAAGCTGTGCGGCTTCGCTGTCGGAGTAGGTATCCTTGGGATCGAGGAAGAGGCGGCGGATGTGCGCGGTGGCTTCGGTCATGGCATGATCTCCTGCGTTTGATCCCGATCGTCGTTGTTTGTATGTCGCGATCGTACTAGTACGATTGTGCTACTGAAGCCACTCGTTGTCAAGCGGCGCGTTGCATCGTTTCGATATGAAAACCGGAACCAATGACACTGAGATTTTCGGCGCCGCGCTGAAGCGCTGGCGTGAAAAGCGCGAGCTAACTCAGGACGATCTTGCTCACGCCGCGGGGATTGCTAGCAGCTACGTCAGCCAACTGGAGCGCGCAGGCAAGAGCCCGAGCCTTACGATCATTCTCAAGCTCTGCCGCGCGTTGAACATCCCGCCAGCGGACTTGCTCTCCGACTTCACGCTGCCCACGGTAAAGCGGCTTCGCTTCGACGAGTGACGGCGGCCGCCGGCGAACGGCGTCGCGCTTAAGGAAAGAGCGGCCCCCCCTCACTTCGCCATGCTCAGGAGCGTCGCTTCCAACTCGACCGGCATGCCGAGGTGGTAGCCCTGGCCGTGGTCGACGCCGATTTCGCGGAGGGCGTCCGCGTGCGCTTCGCTTTCGACGCCCTCGGCGATCACTTCTTTGCCCAGGATTCGTGCGACCGTGTTGACGGCCTGCACCAGCGCGCGGTTGGTGGCGTTCGTGTCGAGATCGCGGACGAACGTTCGATCGAGCTTGATGTAGTCGACGGCCAGGGCGCGCAGGTATCCGAAGGAAGAAAAGCCGACGCCGAAATCGTCGAGCGCGATCAGGCAGCCGAGGTCTTTCAGGCGGCGGATCCAGTTGCGTGCACTGCCGAGATCGGAGATCGCCGCGGTCTCGGTGATCTCGAACGAGATCCGGCCCGGCGCGATGTCGCTGGCGCGGAGGCGGTCCTCGATGTGCGTCAGAAGCAGGTCGTCACTGAGGCTGCGCGCGGAGAGATTCATGAAGACGCGTAGCGCGCCCTCCGATTCGAGGATGCGCATCACCTCGTCGAACACCCAGCGGTCGACCTGCGGCATCAATCCATAGCGCTCGGCGGCAGGGAGGAACTTGTCGGGCGGGATGATCGCTCCGTCCTCCGCGCGCATCCGGATCAGAGCCTCGAAGTGCAGAGGCTCTCCGTTTCCGAGCTGGATGATCGGCTGGAACGTCAGCGCGAAACCGCCGTCGCGAAGCGCGGAGCGAATCCTGGCCAGCCAGCGGGTGACTTCGTGTACGACCTCGCCGCTGGCCAGCGGATAACCGGCCACGCGGTTCTTGCCGTGTTCCTTGGCCGAGTACATGGCCGTGTCCGCATGGGCGACGAGGGTTTTCGGATCCTCGCCGGCGCGGAGCATGGCGACGCCGACGCTGATCGTGACGGCGTAGACGATGCCTTCGTGCTCGAACCACATCGCTTCGACGGCGGCGCGCAGACGCTCGGCGATGTCGTGGGCGAGATCGCGTTCGACGTTCTGGAGGAGGACGACGAACTCGTCGCCGCCGAGGCGCGCCAGGAAATCGCCGGGCCGTAGGTGCGCCTGCAGGATTGAGGTGATCTCGATCAGCAGCTCGTCGCCGACCGGATGTCCGGCGGTGTCGTTGACCAGCTTGAACTCATCGACGTCGAGTACGAGGATCGCGGCATTGCGGCTGGCGCGGGCGTCATGAGTGAACCGCGTCAGTTGCGCTTCGAAGGCGCGCCGGTTGGGAAGCGATGTGAGGGTGTCGTGCAGAGCCAGAAAGCGGATCTGCTCCTCCTGCTGCTTCCGTTCGCTGATGTCCTGCTTGATGGCTACGAAGTGCGCGATCCTGCCGTTCTCGTCGCGCACCGGCGTGATGGTCTGCTCCTCGGGATAGATCGTCCCGTCCTTGCGGCGGTTGAACATCTCTCCGCGCCAGGTCTCGCCGGCGTTCAGTTGCTGCCACATCCGCGCATAAAACGTTCGGCTGTGATTGCCGGAGCGGAGGATGCGCGGCGTGTCTCCGATCGCTTCCTCGGCAGTCCAGCCGGTGAGCGTGGTGAACGCCGGGTTGACCCACTCGATCACTCCGTTCGTATCGGTGATGACGATGGCGTTCGCAGCCGACTGGAGCGCCACGCGCTGCAGCCGGATCTTGTCCTGTCCCAGGCCGGCGATCATCGACAGCGTGATTTCGTCCGCAAAGCTGCCCAACTCGTCGTTCATCTCTTCGTCGAAGGCATCCTTCGAGGTCGAAAAGATCGTCAGAGCGCCTAGGATCTGGCCGTGCGCGGAGAGCGGAAGCGAAATCGAGGATTCGAGGCCGAACTCCGCGGCGCGGTTGCGCCATCGCTCGAAATCGGGGTCGGACTCGATATCGCAAATCTGCAGGCGCCCTTCACGGATGGCGCGGCCGGTGGGACCGAGCGACTCCGCTCCGCGATCCCAGCGAACGTCGATTCCGTCCAGGAACGCCGATGCAGCACCGGCCGAGCCGCGGATGGAAATGCGGCCGCCGCGCTCTTTGAAGCTGATCTGAACGAGCGCGTAATCATTGAGCTCGACGAGCTGTCCGCAGATGAACTCCAGGATTGACTCGGCCGGCTGACCGCGCAGAATCGCGCCGTCGATCTCATGGATGATCGACTGCAGCAGTTCGCGACGGCGCCTGTGTGCGAGATCGCGCGCCACGCACAGCACGAGCGGTTCCCCTTGAACCTCGGCACGCACGGCGCTCACTTCGAGAGGGAGGAGCGTTCCGTCCGGCCGGCGATGCACGCATTCGCAGGTGCGCGCTTCTCCCGATTCGAGCGTCCGCTGGATCGCGCAGCGCTCGCCGTTGTGGCAGAGACCAGCCACCGGCATTCCGACCAGATCGGTGGCCGGCACGCGATAGGCGGCGGCCGCCGCGGCATTGACTTCGACGATCCGTCCGCCGGCGTCAACAAAGATGGCCAGATCGTGCATGGTTTCCGCGAGAAGGCGGTACTTGCCAAGAATCCAATCCGGGGCCTGAACCGATGCGTCCGCGGTCACGCGCGGATCGTGGTCGGAGCGCGATTTCGCAAAGCATGACGGCGCTCACTTGCACGTGTGACGAGGCGGATTGAGCGCGGCCGTCTCGCCGCCAAGTGGGGCGCACGATCACGCGGCATCGTGATCGCGGACAATGCGCGCATCGGCGCGAGGCATGACCTTCTCGGTGGAGGTGTCCCATGCGCCGAACTTTCTCAGCAACCGTTTTCGCGGCGTCTGTTTGCGCTGCTTTGTTCGTAATCTCCTGCGGCTCTTCCAAACCCCGGCCGGTGCAGGTGATTGGCGCTCCAACGGATCTCGCGCCGATTACCGGCGAGTGGATCGGCACCTATGAGAGCAGCGCCACAGGACGGAGCGGGAGTATCGCATTCCATTTGACGGCCGATCCGAAGGGGGCACACGGCGATGTGTTGATGGTGCCCAAACGGCAGATCGACTATGACCAGCCGAACGGCCAGCACGTGCCGATGGCGAGTGCCAGCAGCGTCCTGTCGATCGAATTCGTCCGCATCGCGTCGGGCGAAATCAGCGGCAAGCTGGCGGCGTACCCCGATCCCGAGGTTGCCGGCGCCACGCTCGAAACGCACTTCCAGGGACGCGCCGATGGCGAGTGGATCGAGGGAACGTTCGTCACCTACTCGGTTCGCAGCGTCGCGCCGCTGAGAGGCACGTGGCGGGTTCACCGCAAGGCCGCCGAGTAACGGTGTCGCAATCGGAGCGCTGGCGTCTCGCCGCCGAATGGGAGGCTTGCGAAGGCGTCGTGTTACCAGCGAAATTCGAGGGTTTGGCGGTTCGGCGGCGAGACGCCGCCGGGCCAGCCGGCGGGGACGCCAGCGCTCCATTGCGTCCTTGAGTGAACCCCAGTTCTTCCGCGACGGCAGCGGCTGGCCGCGCGAAGGAATCGGCCGGTAGTTGCGGGCAGTCCACGCGTGCAGCTTAACGTCCGCGCGCAGGCGCAGCACGAGCATCGTCACCGTGCTGTGTGATGGCGGATGCAGGAGGGAAGACGCGGACGTAACATTGTCGCGCCATGAGCGTGATCAGCGTGTCTTTTCCGGGCGGAGTTGCTGTCGACGCGACCTATAGGGGGCACACCGTCCACACCGATCAGCCGCTGTCGGCCGGCGGAGCGGATACGGCCATGTCGCCGTTCGATCTTTTTCTCGCATCGATCGGGACCTGCATGGGCTTTTACGCGCTTCGCTTCTGCCAGGAGCGGAACCTTTCGACCGAGGGGTTGGGACTGACGCTGGAACCGCTGCGCGAGGGCGACGGCAAACGGATGACGGCGCTGCGCATCGCGGTCGAACTTCCGTCCGCGTTTCCGGAGAAGTATCGAGGCGCCATCGAACGCGCCATCGATCACTGCGCGGTGAAAAACCAGATCGTGAATCCGCCGCGTTTCGAGCTGCTCCTGAACGGAGGATCATCGACAGCGTCAGCAGTCCCACCAGCGAGACCGTGCTGACGGCGGTGACGCTGAGAGGCGAGAGCGATCGGGCTCATCCCGTCCGGATCATTTCTCCGGCCTTGCTCCATTCGATGAACGAGCCGTCGTAGAGCGAGGCGTCGTAGCCGAGGTAGCGGAGAACGAAGTACGTCATCGACGCCTGCATGCCGGTACGGCAGTAGACGATGTTCGTCGTTTTCCTCCTCACACCGGCCTGGTGATAGATCAGGCGAAGTGCGTCGGCCGGCTTGAACGCGCCGGTGGCATCGAGATTCGAGGCGTAGGGATGTTCACCGCGCCGGGGATGTGCCCGCCGTGCGGCACGTCCACTCCGGCCTCGTTGCCGCAGAACTGCGCCTGTGATCGGGCATCGATCAACACGAGATCGGGGGCGCCGTCGTCGCGAAGACGCACCACGTTTCGCATGGTCGCCAGGAGCGTGACGGTGTCCGGAACGGGACACGCCTCGAACGATCCCGGTTTCGGCTGCGCCGGTTTCTTCGTGGTCGTGTAGCCGGCGGCGATCCATTTCTCCAGGCCGCCATCGAGCAGCGCGGTCCGGTTGCCCTGGCCGAGATAGTCGAGCGTGAACCAGGCGCGCGCCGCCGGCAGCGGATCGTTGCTGTAGATGACGATGCGCTCGCGCGTTCCGACACCTGCCGCGCGGAAGACGCGTTCGAGAGCGTCGATCGGCGGCAGCTCATTGGGCGTGCCGTCGCGCTGCACAAGCAGAGAGGACATTTCGATCAGTACTGCATCCGGAATGTGACCGGCGCCGTATCCGGCGGCATCGCCGATGTGAAGGAGTGTCATCGTCCCGAGGTGACGCTTGGCTCTGATTGTCCGTACGGGGCTGGGCCAGCCTTCTCCTCCTTCGATGCAATCTCAGTATTTCGCTTTCGCGATCGTGTCCTGAACCTTGCGGGCCTCGGCGACGTGCTTGCGAAGAGTGGGCAAGGTTTGATTCGTCCACGCTTTGAGATCGGCGTCGGCGACGATCTTCGACTCGGAGTCGAACAGAGCGATGAGCGTATCGAGGATGCCGGCCATGTTCTGAACGAACCGCTGGTCGAACTGCTTGCCCGACATGCGTTTCATCTCTTCGTTGGCGGTGACGATCGTCGCCTCCGCTTCTGCCGGCAGCGTCACATTTTTTTTGCCGGCGATGGCACGCAGCTCGTTCGCGAGCCGGTCGAGATCATTGGCCACGAGATGCGCGTAGGCCTTGGCGGCGACGTTCACGGCCTGCACATCGGCCGTGCGGGCGAATGCGATCGACCCCAGGAGTCCGGCGTAGCTGTCCTTCACGAACTGCGTGTCGGGGTCGTTCATGACGATCGTCGTCGTGGCGATGGTCGCTGAGGTCGGCGTGGTATCGATCGCGGTGGCCGTAACGACCGGAACTTTCTCTTCGTGTCGATTGCAGGAAGCGAAAACCATGGCCGCGGCCATCATCAGAGGCATCACAATTTGTCGTTTCATAAGTCCTCCTTCCGGAGCGCAATGTAATGCGCGGCCGAGCCGCCGAACGTTCGATGGCACACAGATGCCGCTGGCAATGACAATCGGTGTGAAATCGGATTGCCTATGCCGCGCCGCGGGCGGTGCGCTGCGCCCGGTACTGGTCGAGATTCCTCTGCATCATCTCGAAGCACTCGCAGGCGCGGCCGGCAAGCGCATTGGCGTCGATGACGCGGATTGACTCCCGTCCGCGCTCGACGATGCCGTCCGCGTTGAGATTGCCGATCGCCAGCGTCACGCTCGATCGCTGGATTCCCAGCATCTTTGAGAGCAGATCGTGCGAGACATGGATGCCGTCATCGGCGGCCCGGTCTCGAAGAGCGAGGAGCCATTTCGAGAGGCGCTGCTCGATGGAGTGAATGCGGCTGCAGACGACATTCTGGGTCAGATGCTGGACATAGAGAGCGAGATAGTCGAGCAGAACGGTCCTGGTTCTCGAGTCCGAGGCGAACTCGGCGCGCAGGCGCATCGCGCTCACGCAGGTGACGTCGCCTTCCGCCAGCACGATCGCCGAGCTGTCGATCGCGCCACGCCGGATGAGCGATTCCACGCTGATGAAGCCTTCGGGCCCGATCAGAGCTACTTCAAGCTGAGAACCGGTGTCCGTAGTGCACACCAGAGACAGAACGGTGCCGCGGTGCGGAAAGTAGAGTGTGACGGGATCGGAGGGCATCGCTAACAGTACGTCGTGCAGTCTCACCCGCTGGATCCGCGTTTCCAGGCGCGACAAAACCACCGGCGGCAACGCGAGGAGAACCTCATTCGTGGAAGGAGAGCGCGGCGCTCCGAAGGCAACGTAGGGCGCGATTTCCCGATTCATCATGTTCCCCTCACTTGCTGAAAGGCGGAGGCTTTCCATCACGCACGTGCCGCCGCGAAGCCGCCTGCACGAGATTCCGTTCGGGCCGCTGACGCAATCCAGGGCCGTCACGGACGGCGTGGTCGTCCACGAGAAACACGGCGATCTTCTTTATGATCATTCGATCGGAATCCCGCCCGCTCACTGAAGCGCTCGGCGGAACTCACGAACGCGACGACGAGCTCGTAGTCGTCGGAGTCAGATCTCTAATGTAGAGACGAACTCGGCGATCTTCTCTGCCGTCGCTGCCCTACGCGATTCGACTTCGGCACGCGGCAATCAGGAGCTCTTTACGGAACCGGTGGAGGATGCAACATCCGCACCGGTGCGCGCCGGATACCGACGTTCTGATAAATCTCCTCATTCAGCGCGCCTGCGTTCGACACCAGACGGACTCCCTTTGTGCCAGGCAATACCGTGAGGGGGTGATGAGCGACGACGAAACTCCCCTCAACGCCGGCACGGCCGCACCCGACTTCACGCTGCCTTCCGCTCCCGATCAGGAAGTGAAACTCAGCAACCTCGCCGGCAAGCCGGTCATCCTCGCGTTCTACCCCGCCGACTGGAGTCCGGTGTGCGGCGATCAGATGGCCCTCTACAACGAGATTCTGCCGGAGTTCGAAAAATACGGGGCGCAGCTCTGCGGGATCTCGGTCGATGGGGTCTGGTGCCATCGGGCGTTTTCACAAGCGCGGCACCTTCAGTTTCCGCTTCTTGCCGACTTTGAACCAAAGGGCGCCGTCGCCCGCCGATACGGCGTCTATCGGAAGGACGATGGGATCGCCGAGCGAGCGCTGTTCGTGCTCGACAGCGATGGTGTCATCCGCTGGTCGCACGTCTCGCCCATTCACATCAACCCCGGAGCAGACGGCATCCTGAGCGCGCTCGAACGACTGCACTGAGAGAAAGACAGGACAGACATGGCTCAACTGGTACAACCCGTCACGGAAGAGGATCACATCGCCGGGCCGGTGAATGCGCCGCTGACGCTCGTCGAATACGGCGACTTCGAATGTCCGCACTGCGGTGCCGCCCATCCCGTCGT
>Ga0213882_10000361_pt1 | contig 16426 bp, 17 predicted proteins | sample BarmaccoBMER_R09_FD_160106 | JGI IMG/M metagenome (GOLD analysis project Ga0213882, IMG submission 160106) | Barbacenia macrantha exposed rock microbial communities from rupestrian grasslands, the National Park of Serra do Cipo, Brazil - ER_R09 ...
TTCTGTCAACAGCAACAATCAGCGCCGCCTAGCGGTTAGCTTCCATCGGATTTCGATGCCGGATGGCTACGCACTCAGCCTCGACAAAGTCGCTGGACTCGATCAAACCGGGGCGTCCGCACTCTCAGGCAAGGTGAACAACCACTACCTACAGACCTTCGGTATGGCCATGGCTGTGGGCGCGATCGCCGGCCTGGCCCAGATCGGCAACAACGGCGCGACGTACTCGCCTTGGTACGGATTCCGCGAGGGCGTTTCACAGCAGACCGCTCTGTCGAGCGAGCAGATTTTGAATCGGTATCTCAACCGATATCCGACGATCACCATCAAACCCGGCAGCCGCGTGAAGGTGGTTCTTCTTGCGGACCTGCCCGAGGTTCCTGAATACCCGCATCACACGATGCCCGTCAACCGTTAACCCTCAACAGAAAGGAAGTGAATTCTTGAATTACTACCGGCAGCATCAACCTGTACCACCGCCTCGGGCCATTGCCATTCATCATCAAGGCGGTCCTGCTGATCGTGGCTTGCACGGCCGGAGCGCCCCTCATCTACCTCGCCCTGTTCGGCATCGGCCGCTTACTGAATTTCTTAGGAGGTTACTAAGTGCGCAAACGCATTCTTGTCCTCGGCTCGATGGCTTTGTTGCCGGCCGTCCTCGCCGCTCAATTCGGTGGCATTGTCTCCGATCCTATACAGGAGGGCCACTCGGCGGAGCAGCTCGTCAACGATATCCAAAAGATCAATCAGCTCATTCGCACGTACAACCAGATCACGGCGACGTACGACCAAATTGCATACGCGGCCACTTACCTGAGACAGAAGAACGCCTGGCTGGGCATCGCCACGCGCATGGTGAACAGCAATACGCTGGGCGGTTTCGGCGAAACCGCGGGCTGGAATAACGCGGCGAACATGGGGGTGAATATTCCTGGAGCATATGCAAATGCGACGTATGCGATGACGCCTCCGCCGTTCTACAGCAACTGGCCAATCGGCAACAGCATCCAGTCGGCAATCATGGCCAGTGTCCGGATCCTCGACGGCGCGAATCCTGCGGCTTTGATGTCCGTAGCGAACGCGCGCATGAATCAGCCTCAGAACGACTTGGCGCTTTCGCACCTGGAAGCGCAAACGCAAGATGCCACGGCTCAGACGAATTCCGAAGTGGATCAGCTCAATCTCGCGAATGGCGGAATTGTACTGCTGAACCGGCAGCTTCAGACGCTCAATTCTCTTTCGGCAGCGCAGACGGAAGGGCAGCTCGTCGCAAACAAGGTCCAGCGCGACGTGCTCGCCGATGCTATCAACTTCAACGGCCAGGTCGACTCCGCAACCGCCAACCAAGCCACGGCCTGGGGTGGCTCGGCAAACACGATTACGACTTGGTGAAACCTATGTATCTCGTCGTTAAAGTACTCCTCTCGGTCATTGCCGCGCTCACGCTCGCGTTGGCGACTTCTACCTATCTGCAGCACCGGCAAGCGCAGGAGCAAAAAGCGCATGCCCGGCAGTTCCAGCGGGAAATGCAACACGCGGGTAGCAAGACCTGGGGCAACTCGGCCAAAACGATCCAGAACTGGTAAGACTATCATGCAAGTCGCTCCCGTTATCCCGGTCAACAACCAGACCATTGACATGACGCAATATGTCACCACGTCTGTTGACCAGCTCGTCAATGCGTACTCCGGCATACTGCTGGGGCTCGTTCAGCCGTATCTGTTTCCGGCTCTCGTTGCAGGGCTCGTCATGGCCGGCATGTTGTGGCTTTTTGACCTGCCGCAACGTGCCATGCGAGCGCTCTGGGGGACTTTGATCGCCTATGCGGCCATCACTTGGCTGCTGCGCTATTACGATAACCCGATGCCACTTGTCGGCATCCCGTTCAGCCAGATTTTCCGCATGGAGGGCCGGTTCCTTTCAGCCAAGATCGACATCAGCGTTCTGAATGTCTTCCTCAGCAAAGTATCAGCTCTCTTCGCCGGAGGAGCGAAGCCGAACCCGCTGAATATTTTCGAAACGGTCGCTTACTACCTCACGCTCACCTCGATGGCCCTACCTGAAATTGCATTGTTCGCGGAAACATCATTCGCGATCATCGCGCTCGGTATCGGGGCGCTCCTGGGACCGTTGTTTCTCGCCGCTTACGTCTTTCCGTTTGGCTGGGCGAAGCAACTGTTTTGGAGCTGGTTTCACGCGATGGTGAAGTACGGCTTTTACCGTGTGTTTGCGTCCGCACTCGTATTCATTTGGGCCACGGCCGAGATGAATTTCCTAACCGCTTTGTTCGGCGGAAACTACTCCCTCTCCGCATTCACGGCATCGCTGCTAGGCCTGATCGTATTCAACGTAGCGTGCCTGATTCTCTGTCTACGGTTGCCTCGGCTCGTCGCTGACTTCACAAGCGGAACCGCTCATGCCGGCGGCGGTTTGGTCGGACCGGTTGCCGGGTTCGCCATCGGGAGAATGTTGTGACTTCTATCCCTGCGCCCGATCTCAGCAACTTGAAATTCAGCCGCGCTCGAGTCGAAGAATTCGGTCATCTACGCCGCGCGAACACGGCACTTTTACTGGTGCTGGTATTGGTAGTTGGCGCACTGTCGGCTGGCGCTTGGCAGGTTGCCCGGTTGCGAGCGGCCGTGGCTGACTTTAAGCCTGTTTACGTCCGCATCAACGATGTCGGTAAGGCCGAGGTCGTGTACTACAAGGACGCGAATTACAAGCCTCAGGCGCCGGAGGTGATCCGTACTCTGTCGGACTTCACCGGCGATTTCTTCGCGCGCATGAAAGGCCGCACGGACGCGTATTGGCGGGCCAAGTACCTCCTCAGCCAGCCCCTCATGCTCCGCACTTATCAGGAAGATCAGCGCTCCCACTGGATCGAGGATGTCGACCGTGGCAGCGGCATTCAGAATGACGTCACGGTCAAGCGCGTGACACTGGTCAGTCTCACTCCAAAGGGCGGGGTTGGCTACGTGGACCTCACGCGGAATTACTACGACGACGGAGTTACGGCGAGCCGCAAAGAAAATGACACCGTCACCTACTACTTCTCGTTTTTGCCGAAGGTCAGTGGCGATCTGTTGCGCTTCAACCCGCTCGGCATCTGCATTACCGACTACAACGTTCAGGAGGATTTTTCAACCAAATGAGCTTTATTCCTAAGCAGGACAAGACGCCGAAGACCCGCATTAATGTGCAGCTTCGGCAGGATGTTGCGGAGCAGGCCAAGCACTACGCCGCATACCTCGAAAGCGACCTGGACCATGTCGTTGAGCAACTGTTCCTGAAGGCGTTTAAGAGCGATAAGGCGTTCCAGAAAACGGCTTGCGCTGGCACTGCGCAGCCTACTCCGGTCCCTGTTTCCAAGCGCGCAAAGAAGCCAGAAGCGAGTGGAGAAAAGGTGGCGTGACCATGCCGGAAAATCCTGCACACAAGTTGTCAGCCGACCGCGATAACCAGCTTCAGGAGCAGGCCCAAAGCTCACGGCAAATAGCCCAGCAGACCACCGAAATTGCCACTGTTCAGCAACAGATTCAGGCCGGCGAAATCGGTGGTTCACGCCAACAGAATCAACATGCCGCGCGCCACTTTTGGCAGCTCGCCGGAGCCTCAGAATCCTTCAATCCAGAGCCTAAGAGCGAGCGCCGGGAACAGCGGGAGCAGCAGCAAGATTGTGATGGTTTTGGGTTTTCGTTTTGATCGGAGAACCCGCCATGCAGAAGCGGATCGGACCCAGGCGGAGTGGTCGGCTATCGCCGCCCGAATATTCTTCACGAAAGGCCACCCACTGTGTGTATACCAAATGTCAACGGCTTCCTCTTGTATCAGTTGCTCGGATTCGTAGACATTTGTCAGTCACTCGGATGTCATTTGTCAACTTCCTGAAAAGACGGGACTAGATGCTGGACGACGTTATCTCGATCAGGGTGCGGCCTGAGGACAAACTCGCACTCGAACAAAACGCCAAACGCGCAGGCAGGTCCCTCGCAGATTGGAGCCGCGATGTGTTGCTTGGGACTGTGCGTTTCGCACCTGATTACCGCGCACTGCTCGCTGAATTTTGCGCGATGCGAAAGGTTGTGCTGGATATTCATGCGCAGCTTGCGTTAAACGGCCAGGCTCCGTCGGGAGAAGCCATCAAAGGCATCGTCGAAGCCGCCGAGACGAACAAGTTCACGATGGCGGATCGCCGCATCGTGGGTTACCTGGAGTAAACCGATGCAATTTCCGACTCGCGTTCCTGTTGGATTCATGGTTGGGGCATGCCTAGCGCTGGCTGCGGCGCCAGTTACTTACAAAGTTTGGCTGCACTTCCAATCTCCACTGGAGTCGTTCTATTTCGGCACCTACCTGAAGGCGAGTGTCATGCCGAGCAGGGCACTCCTCAGTGGACGGCCGCTGCTTCACCGGTTTTACATCGTAATGGTCAACGGCCACGATGCGACACCGGGTACGTTGCCACAAACGATGACCGGCCTCTCTGGCCGGTTCGTTGATGTGCAGCCGTCCGTATTTGGCCAATGGCTGAGAGCAGCCATTTATCACGGCGAGACGCCTGGCGATCTCATCGCTCTCCCCCTCATCGTTTGGGCCAGCATCGCGGCCATTCTTCTTGTGGCCGGGGCGATCTTCGATTTCCGACGGCGGCGAAGAGCTCGTGAAGGTGAGCAGTTGCGCGGCCCCGAGAGTATGACCGTCTCGCAATTCAACAGGACTATCCCACGGAAGGAGAAGGGTTTTGCTCTTCGCACGCGATAAGGTACTGCGGATGCGCCGGAAGGATGAGTCCAAGCACTTCCTGGTGATCGGAGACACCGGAGTCGGCAAGTCGACGTTCATCCGGCAGATCCTGCATTATGCCCAGCACTGCGGCGACACCTGTGTAGTGCTCGACTCAAAGCTCGAATTCATTCCGGAGTTCTTCGATCCGCGCCGGCAGGACCGCATCCTGAGCCCGAAGGATGAGCGCTGCGTCTGGTGGGACTTCGGAGCCGAGGTCACGGACGAGGTAGATGCAACGCTTGTCTCCCGGTCGATGTATCCGGCGCACCCTGAGCAGCAGTATCAAGGCAAGTGGTTTGACGATCAGGCATGTGCCATTGCCGCGTATCTCTGGACGTACTCAGATCCGCGCCCGACGTGTGAACAGTTCGCACGTTGGTTGTGTGACCCCATCAATGAGATTCTTCCCCGGCTCATAGGGAGTGAACATCTCATTACGCTGAACACCGCAGCGGCGAACCAGTTCAGCGGTGTGCAGTCCACGATGGGCCAGGTGGGAAAGGCTCTCCGGATGATGCCGCGCGATTCCGAAAAAGGTTGTCGGCAAGTGTTCACCATTCGGAATTGGGCGCAAGACCCGCAGGGCTGGCTGTTCCTGCCGAACACGGCGGAGACCCGCGACGCCTTGAGGCCGCTGCAAAGCGGTTTGGTGGATATGTGCATTGCTCGCATCATGTCGTCGCCGCAACGAGCGCGCCGCGTCTGGGTTGTGCTCGACGAGTTGGATAGTTTGGGAACACTCTCGAAGCTGCACGAAGGGATGACGCAATTGCGTTCGAGCGGGCATCCGATGGTGCTGGGCGTTCAGAATGTTTCGCAGCTCGAAGGCCGTTACGGAAAGCAAGCGAAAACGATTGTCTCGCAGGCGTTCACCAAGCTGATCTTCGCCGTCTCGGAGCCCGATTCCGCGAAGACGCTGGAGCAGTTCTTCGGAGAGGTGGAAATCCGGCGCTTTCGCGAGAGCCGCACCGGTTCACTATGGGGCGGCCACGATCGCAATAACTTTAGCGGCCCCGAGGACATTCGCAAGCCGGCCATTCTGGCATCACAGGTTCAGGGCCTACCCGACCTGAACGGCTACTTCGTCCAACGGCCAAGCGATGAAGGAGACGGTCTTCACATCGTCAAGGTGAAGCTGCCGTGGGAGCAGCCAATCTATCGAGATCGCCCGTTAGTGGAACGCGCGATTCCAGCCATGAACGCGCCTGTTGCTGAGACATCGGCGGAGCCGGCGGTTCAGTTGCAAACTTTGAACTCGACGCTATCGCCCAAGGCCGCACACCTAGAGACCATAACAGCTGCGTCAACCCCAGTGCCGAGCCGACTCACATGGACGGGCGGTACGACTACGGCGGAACCGGGTAAACCTGTGGTCGTTCCTCCGCAGTCCACAACTCAAGCGGAGCTCTCGTTCGAATGATCGACATATCCAAGCCGCTGACCACGGGCAAAGCAAAGACCTACTATCAGCAGGAATACTCCGTTGCTTCGAACAACTACCTCAGCCAAGGCCAGACACTGAGCGGCCACGTTCGCGGCCCGCTCGCCGAAGTGCTCGGCCTCTCCAGTGAAATCAAGCCCGAGCAGTTTGAACGCCTGATGGAAGGCCGGCACCCGATTACGGGCGAGCAGCTCATCCGCCACAAAGACACCGTGAAGACGCGTGACGGCCGGGAACTTGGGCACCGCGCCGGTTGGGATGTGACCATCAATGCCTCGAAGAGCGTGAGTGTGACTGCGCTGGTCGGCGGCGATGAAGAACTGCGCCAGGCTCACCTGCGTGCCGAACGGAAGGCCATCGAGTGGGGCACGCAATTTATTCAGGCGCGCACTGGCGCCAGCGCGCCGGCGGAGACGACAGCCAAAGCTGTCTGGATTTCGTTTGAACACACAACGGCCCGGCCGGTCGATGGATACTCCGCGCCGCAGCTTCACGGTCACAACATCTTGGTGAACCTGACGCAGGACTCGGCGGGTAAGTGGAGATCGCTACAGACCGCGGAGCTCTTTCGCATTCAGAAAGGAATGCGGGCGGTCTATCACTCCGAAATGGGTCACTACTTACTGTCGCGGGGGTTCGAAATCGAGCGCGGCAAGAACCATTCCGTTGAGATCAAAGGGTACTCAAAGGAATACCTCGAGGCCGAAAGCCCGCGCTCTCGGCAGATCCGGGAAGCAGTGGACAAGTGGGAAAGAGAAAACGGCCGCAAGGTGGACCGCGAAATCCGGCAACAGCTCGCGCATGAGATTCGCGACGAAAAGGCACAGCTTGCGCCGGAGCGTCAGCACGACGCCTGGCGCGCGAATGCGGAGCGCTTTGGCAACGAACCGGACCGGATGATTCAGCAAGCAGCGCGGCAGCATGAGCGCACGTTTTCTGAGCACGAGATCCAACGGAAGACGGAGGCGGCCGTCTCACACGCGATTGCCAGTCTGTCTGAACGCGAGGCAGTATTCGAGCACTGGAAAGTGGTCGAACTCGCCCTGGATCACAATCTCACCACGAACCTCGACCGTGTCGAGGCGGAGATAAAGGGTCGGCAGCAACGCGGCGAACTGATTCGCGTCGACCATGTGCGTCCGAATGCGCCGCTTCACCGGTTCACAACGCCCGAAATGCTCGCCATCGAACGCGAGGTGATCGAGCGTGTGTTGACCGCGCAAAACCAACCGGAAATGACCGCGCCGATTCTGGAACAACATTTGCGCCGCTATCCAGAACTGAACACCGATCAAATCGGCGTCCTTCGCGAAGCATTGTTGTCGCACGATCAAGTGTTCGGTATCCAGGGCAAGCCAGGCACCGGAAAGAGCTACCCGCTCGCCTCGATCAAGGAACTTGTCGAAGAACACGGCTACCGGGTTCGCGGGCTCGGACCTACCTCTCAGGCAACGAAAGGCCTCCGTCAGGCCGGCATCGACTCCGAGACTCTACAAATGCACTTGACGCGGCCACAATCGTCTGATAGGCCCACGCTCTACCTGCTGGATGAATCGAGCCTCGCGTCCGGGAAGCAGATGCGTGATTTTCTGCGCACGCTCGAGCCGCGGGATCGCGCGCTGCTGATCGGAGACATCGGACAGCATCAATCAGTGGAAGCCGGGCGCATCTTTGCCGAGCTGCAGGATGCCGGGATGCGCGTAGCCAAGCTCGACAAGATACTCCGGCAGAAGGATGAGGGCCTCCGCCTGGCTGTTGAAGCTGCGACGGATGGCCGGATAGACGAAGCGCTACGGTTACTCAAAGAGCAAGGCCGCATTCACGAAATCCCGCAACGCGACGAGCGCCTCAAAACGATGGTGCGCGATTATGCCGTCGGCCAGGGCAGCGGGCTGCTGCTGTCTCACGATAACTTCACGCGCCAGGATCTGAATGCGGCGACGCGCGCGGAATTGCGCAGAACGGAACGGTTAAAAGGGGACACTCGCGAAACTGGCATTTTGATCACCCGCCAGGATGTGACCGGCGCAGATCGCGAACGCGCCGTCTCCTATCAACCCGGTGACACAATCCGCTATCGCAAGGGCAGCAAGCGATTGGGCATTAAGCCGAAGTCGTATGCGGAAGTCATTGCGGTCGATCCCGAACGGAATTTACTCATTGTTCGTCAAGGCGAGCGATACCAGACGTACGATCCGTCCACGGTGAAAGGTGTCTCAGTGTACGAGCCCGCCAAACGCAGCTTTTCTGTCGGTGATCGCATTCAGTTTCTCCAGAAATGGGATGACCACTCGATCAGCACACGCGACCTGGCCACCATCACAGACATCGATCGGCATGGAAACGTGAAGGCGACGCTCGAAGACTCTGGGCGGACGGTGAAATGGAACATCTCGCAGTACCGGCATATTGATCACGCGTATGCGATGACAAGTTATTCCGCGCAGGGTGCGACCGTGGACCACTCGTTCATTCACATCGATACGAGCAGCGGCATCGATCAGACAACGCTGAAAGTCGCGTTGAGCCGGGCGCGGTTCGACGCGCACATTTACACGGACAGTACGGACCGCTTGCTCGCGGCTGTGTCGCGCACCAACGACAACACGCAGGCGCTCTCTCCAGAGCAAGTTGCGCAGTATCGGCAACCCGAGCGCGTTCGGGCTGAACGTATTCCTATGCAGCAAAGTCAGGACTTGAACTATGGTCACGCAATTGAATTCTGAACAGGCCCTGAAGGCCTTCGATCTTATTCTGCCCTTCATCCCGGAGCTCGGGCCATTCCTGACAGATGAAGCCATTCAGGACATCTGCATCAACGGCAATGGCACTGTGTACGTGGATCGCTGCGGCCAGATGCGCTGCGCGGGGCGCAACGTCCTCGACTCGAAGAAATTGATGTTTGCTCTCCAACGCATCGCGAGACAAGGTGGTGAAGAGCTTGATGAATCGAATCCGTTCCTGGACAGCCGCCTGCCGGATGGCTCACGTATTGCGGCGGCGATCGCGCCGTACTCGGTCGGCGGTCCGACGGTCACCATTCGAAAGTTTCAGCGCCAGCACTTTTCGCTGGATCACCTGGTCGAGCTCGGAACGCTCACCCATGAGCTTGCGGATCTACTCCGCGGAGCGTCGAAAGCGCGGACTAACATTCTGATCAGCGGCCAGCCAGGATCCGGTAAGACGTCAATTCAGAACGCACTTCTGAACGAGTTAGACGTGACCCGCGCTCGCCTGCTCGTAATCGAAGAAAGTGCGGAGCTGCAGATCCACGCGGAAAACGTGACGCGCTTTGAATGCCGAAATGTCGGAAAGCAAGTCACGATTCGAGATCTCGTCAAAGTGGCCCTGCGCCACCGGCCCGATCACTTGGTCATCGGCGAGGTCCGCGGTGCGGAAGCAATGGACCTGCTCGATGCGCTCAACACGGGCAATAGCGGATCGCTGACCACCATTCACGCGAATTCGGCGCAATCGGCACTGACCAAACTATCCAATCTCGCGCTGCGCGCGAGCGCTGATGTGCCCTACGCCGCCGTTCAAGCTCAGATCGCAGACGTGATCCAGTACGTGATCCACATGGAGCGCAAAGGAAACAAGCGCTCCGTAGCCGAACTGCTTCGTTTGTGCAGCTATGACTTCCGGAACAATGCGTTTCAATTCGAACTTGTTTTCGAGGGGAACCAGCGCCATGACTAAGGGACGCCGCCCCTGCCGCGCACAAGACCATGTGCCTGCGGTTTCGGGTAGTACCCTCTTCCGGTCGCTGCGCTCCTCCGTCTCCCGAAAAGCTTCGCTCACAGGTCTTGCTTATGCTTGGCTCCCCGTTGCTCGCCGCAAGGGCAGATGAGATGAGGAGGTCGGTGCAGTTAATCGAGGCTTGCGGCTTGCTGCCGGCTTTGGAGTTACAACAGAACACAGGCTTATGAAGACAACCAATCGATCTGACATTTGCGTGGCGTGCGCTAAAACGAAGGGCCCCATCACGATCGGGCTCGATCTGGGCGATAGGAACACCTACTACTGCATCCTCGACGGCGAAGGCAATGTGGTTGCCGAAGGGAAGTTCCGAACAACGCCGGATGACTTCAAGAGCCAATTCGCTCAAGTGTCGCGATGCCGGATCGCGATGGAGGTCGGTACACATTCACGTTGGTCCAGTCGCACATTGACGAGTCTCGGGCACGAGACTATCGTCGCGAACGCACGAAAGGTGCGGCTCATCAAGGAAAGCGACAACAAAACCGACACGATGGATGCGCGCACATTAGCTCGCCTCGCGCGAGTCGATCCTGCGTTGCTGTCGCCGATTTCCCATCGCGCCCAGGAAGTGTATCCCGACATGGCCAAGATCAGGGCCAGGGAGCTGCTGGTCCGCACTCGAACGAAGTTAATCAACGCGGTGAGAGGCATCGTGAAAGCAACCGGGTCGCGCCTTGCCGGGTGTACGACTCGTACGTTCGCAAAGAAGATGGAGACGGAACTGCCAGGGGGGTTGGAGGCCAGTCTAAAGCCGCTCATTGAAACGATTGCCCATCTCACTCAGCAGATCGCCCTTTATGACAAGGAGCTCGAGGCGGTAGCGAAGCACGACTATCCGGAGACAGAAAAGCTTCGGCAAGTGCATGGCGTCGGCCCTGTGACAGCACTGCAATTCGTTCTGACTATCGACGACCCTGGACGTTTTGCTAAGTCTCGACAAGTCGGCAGCTTCCTCGGCCTGCAACCTCGACAAAGTCAATCAGGGGATCGAGCGCCGCAGCTTGGAATCTCAAAAGCTGGAGACTGCAGCCTTCGGCACATGTTGGTTCAGTGCGCCCACCACATCCTTGGGCGTTTCGGCAAGGATTGCGATTTGCGGCGCTGGGGATTAGCTCTTATGCAACGGGGTGGGAAGAACGCCAAGAAACGAGCGGTCGTCGCAGTGGCGAGGAAGTTAGCCGTTCTGCTTCATCGCCTGCTCGTAAGCGACGTTGAATATAACCCGTTTCGTGGTCCGGCCCAAACTGCGACTGCAAGTGTATAGGAAAGAAGTTTTGCCGGACATGCCGAGTTACGGGCGACTGCGATTGCAACCCAGGTCTTCGAAGGCCGAAGGGCAGATAGGCAGCGCCCAACCGAATGAAGAGAACCTCAACTTGCACGTAGCGGCAATGCGTTGCTCTACGAGAATGCGTATAGAAGCGAGGCATCGTCGGCCAGCTCCGCACAATTCATACACAATCGCGAAAGTTGAACACTTCGCGCGATCCCAGCAAGAGCAACTCGCGAATCTTAGGACGCTAAGGAGGCGCCGCCTCCTCGCGTCGGCAAGTCATCCCCCAGCCTTCGCTTCGCTGCAGGCCTCCGCTGGCGCTCCGCACTTTCCGCTTTGCTCCAAGTGTGGGTGGTCCCCCCTGACTTGCCTCTGCTACCCACCGTCCCTCGCCGGGAAGGCAGGGGAGCAGCTATGCAGCTCCCTTCTATCCAGAAAGGCCGACCACAAGTTCTGGCTTGACAAAGGCGACCTCCTCATAGAAGGGGTTGCTTTTCGCAACCCAAATCCCATTCCAGAAAGGAACAAACCCCCAATGTATTTGAACAGAGTAACTCTCGTCGGCTTTACTGGCCGCGATGCGAAGACCAGCGCGACGCCTGGCGGTAAGAACATCACTAGGCTGTCGGTTGCCACGACGAAGCGCTACAAAGACGCTCACGATCAGTGGCAGGAAAGGACTCAATGGCACTCCTGTCTTGCCTATGCGGGCACCGCCGATGTTTGTGCCAAGATCCAGACCGGCGCTCACGTGTTCATCGAGGGCGAGCTCACCTATCGCGAGTATGAGCGAACCATCGAAACGGACAATGGCCCGGTTAAGGTTCAGTGGCCGGTCACGGAAATTGTGATTGAAACCATAAAGGTGCTCGATCGCAAAGCTGAGAAAGGGGCCGCCGCGTAAGCGGCCATCTTTCTTGGCAGCACCATGCGACAGAAATCAGTGTATTGCCTTGATTGCATTTGCGGGCAGCACATCGAGAGTGAAACCACAACGCTCACCTGCCCGGGATGCCAGCGACTGATCGAGATTCAGTGGCCCGCGCGGGAAAACGAAGCGGTCGCACCAGAAGAACGAAAAGCACTTAGCGCGGCAGCGTGAGCTGTTCGCGGCCAATCCAGGGAGGAAGAGCGTGGAGTATCTGAACGGATCATCACCGTCAAGAATGGCGCCAGATTACCGAAACGGAAAAAACGGTCTCTCTGGGACCAATCCAACACCTGGAATCGATCTGGTGTTTCAGGACCAGGCACTTCCGCCGAATCTCGTGGGCGAGGAGCTTACCAGTTCCGACATTGCCGCCCTCGAGGCGCGTTGGATCGACAGGCAATTGGGGCAAGCAGCGTTTTTGCGCCGAGTCGATTCCTTTACCGGCGCGCAGCTCGTCGGCCGCAGAGGTGGCGATTACGCCGGCATTGCCATTCCCTACCTTGCGCCGGGCTCTCACCATGTCCGTGAATATCGATTGCGACGCGACCATCCCGATTTCGAAGAAGGAACGAACGGTGAGCTTCGAGTCAAGCAGAAGTATCTAAGTCCGCCAGGCCGCGGAAACATGCTCTATCTTCCGCCTGGTTGTGACCACATCGTTCTCACAAACACAGAATTGCCGCTCGTGATCACAGAAGGCGAATTTAAGACGCTCGCCCTATCGCGTTTGGCTCGATGGAACAACGATCATTCAGCACGCTTTCTTCCCATCGGGATCGCCGGCGTCTTCAATTGGCGCGGAGTGATCGCGAAAGCAGAAGGTCCCGACGGCCAGCGGCTGAACGTGAAAGGTCCGATTGCTGATCTCAACTGGATTGCCTGGCAAGGCCGCAAGGTTCTGATTGCGTTTGATGCGGACGCCGGCACAAAAGAACAGGTTCGTTTCGCTCGCGCTGAGCTCGCACAACACTTACGTCGCAGGGGCGCGTCCGTTGGCTTCTATGAATGGGCACTGGCCAAAGGCAAGGGAATCGACGATCACCTCGCAACCGTCGGCCCCGAAGTCGTGTTGGACGAAATCGGCCGCGCGTCCTTCATCAGTTTCGATTGGCGGGAAGAGTTGATTCGGTCAAAGCCGACTTCCATGAACAAGCAAGGGAACGTGTATCCGGTTCTGGCGAATGCCATTGCCGCGCTCCGGTACGCGCCCGAGTGGAAAGGCGTTCTTGCTTTCGACCAGTTCGAGCTCACGCCGATGATGATGCGAGCCGCACCTTGGGGCTTAAGCACCGCGGGACACTCCTGGACGGACCAGGAAGATCGGCTTGCTGCGGATTGGCTACAGCGCAACGGAATCCTGGTGGACGTGAATACCGCGGCGCGGGCCGCGCAAACCGTTGCCAAGGATCATTGCTTCCATCCCGTTCGGAGTTATCTCGAGTCTGTCAAGTGGGACGGAGTCGAGCGTCTGGAACGCTGGTTATCGACATACCTCGGAGTGGAAGATACGGGTTACTCGCGGGCGATTGGATCGCGATGGCTGATTTCGGCAGTGGCCAGGATTTACCGGCCAGGCGTAAAAGCGGACTGCTGCTTGATTCTCGAAGGACCGCAAGGCATCAAGAAATCGACTGCGCTAAAGACATTGGCAGGGCCGTACTTCACGGATGAGCTAGCAGACCTCGGCAGCAAAGATTCGGCCCTACAAACACGCGGTGTTTGGATCATCGAGCTTTCCGAACTCGACACGCTGAGCCGCTCCGAAGTGAGCCGGATCAAAGCCTTCATGAGCCGAACGACGGACCGTTTCCGGCCACCTTATGGGAAGCGGCTGATCGAATCGCCCAGGCAATGCGTATTCGCCGGCACAGTAAATCACTCAACCTACCTGCGCGACGATACCGGTGCCCGCCGGTTCTGGCCGGTTGTTTGTGGCTGCATCAATATCGAACTCTTGGCGCGTGATCGCGACCAGCTCTGGGCGGAAGCAAAGACGCGTTTCGACCAAGGGGCGGTCTGGTGGTTGGACAGCGCGGAGCTGGTGACCGCAGCGGCACAGGAGCAGGCGAATCGCTTCGACACCGACCCGTGGGAAGAATTGATCGCGCGTTGGATTGATTGTCGCGACAGCGCTTCCGTCTCGGAAGTCATGTCGTGTTGCCTCGACAAACCTCGGGCGCACTGGACGCAGGGAGACAAGAACCGGGTTGCCCGCTGTTTCCGCAGCCTGGGCTGGGAACGCTATCGCGAACGCGTCCGGACAACGCTCGAATGGCGATACCGCCCGACGGGGACTGAGGCGAGTGAACCCTTTGTCTAATTTGCGGCAGCTTGTTCCCACTGCAGCGCCCCAGTTCCCAGTTGCGTTCCCACTCAGTTCCCAGTTGCATATTGCTGAAACAAAGCATTGTTCCCAGTGTTCTCAGTCTTTTGGCGCATGCGCGTACATCGACAGCGGCTGCTGTCTCCCAAAACTATTCAGACCTAGTGGGAACACTGGGAACACTAGGAACGGGATTATCAAATCAACAACTTGCCGCGTTCCCAGTCTGTACTGCCAAGTGGGAACACTGGGAACCGCACTGGACTGCGGTGGCAAATTGAGACAGTGAAGGTAGGGAACACTTTCAGCGAATGGAGCGAAAGTGGAGCGGGCGGACGGTCGTTGGTGGTTTAAATATAGTCCGGAGTTTAAAAGGCAGGCAGTAGACCGAATGATGGCGGGCGAAAGCATCTCGGCCCTGGCTCGGGAGCTGGGGGTCGCGCGCAAGTTTTTCTACGCTTGGAGGGAAGCCGGTTATGGCTCGGCCGGCCCGCAAGCACCGATTCTTCTGAGACGCCAATTGGCAAAAGAGAGCCAGTGTAATGAGGCACAGGAGCGCGAAGAAGCGAACCACCAGAAACTCGAACAGCGCAAGGACCCCAAACAGCCTAAGAAGGTGGGATCCCGTGCCGTTGAACGTCAGAAAAAGCGCATCTTGCAGTTGGAGCAGTTGGTAGGCCGGCAGGCGGCCGAACTAGATTTTTTCGCCGTGGCCTTGCGCAATATCGAGGAGTCACGCCCGAAGAGCGGCGACGATTCCGGCAACGAATCTACGCCACGATCGAAGCCGCAGCGCAAGGCCCGTTAAGTGTGGAATGGATGTGTCAGGCGGTCGGCGTAAGTCGTGCAGGATTCTATCGCGATTGGCAGGAACGCAAACCTCAGGATGCGGAGATGGCCATTCGCGACGCGGTGCAAAAGGCGGCACTGCGCTATCGCCGTTATGGATACCGCCGGATATTGGAGGTGGTGCGGAGAAGCGGTATAGCGGTGGGCGAATGGGTGGTCCGGCGAATCCTGCGCACCGACAACCTACTAGCCGTGCGCAAACGCAAGTTTGTCGTAACAACGGATTCCGAGCACGATTTCGCCGTCTATCCGAATCTCGCGCGATATGTGCGTGTGAACGCGCTCAATCAACTGTGGGTGGCCGATATCACATATGTGAGGCTGGGGCGCGAGTTTGTGTACTTGGCAGTCGTGCTCGATGTCTATTCGCGGCGCGTGGTCGGCTGGTCACTAGGTAGAAGCCTGCACACCAGCTTGCCGTTGACAGCGTTAAACCGTGCAATTGCAACCCGACAGCCGGGCCCGAACTTGGTGCATCACTCCGACCGTGGCACCCAATACGCCAGTGACGAGTATGTGCAGCGATTAGAGGAAGCTCAAATGTTCATCAGCATGAGCCGCCCCGCACGACCCTGGGAAAACGCCTATTGCGAGAGCTTTATGCGCACGCTAAAAGACGAGGAGATCGAGTGCCGGGCCTACTCGACTATGGAGGAGCTGGAGCAGAATATCGAAAACTTCATTGAAGGGTTCTACAATCGGGAACGGCTGCATTCGGCCTTGAATTATCGATCGCCGGAAGAGTTTGAGAACCATGCTGCACAGCAACCTTTGTCGCTGCCAGTGGCGTTGAGTTTTCCAAGGCATCAGGAAATCTATCCCGATGACAAGGACCTTATTGAACAGGAGAACGGGGGTGCCGCTCTCCTGTGACTCATCGGAATGAGTTTCCGGCAGAGTATTCCTTGACGGGTTGCTCTCCAGCAGTGCCCGTCTCCGCTTCCTCTGCCGCCCTCATTCTCAACCAGAAATCACCCGTTCGCCAGCAGTTTTCAGCGAACGACAACTGTTTCCTATCCGTACTGTCTCATTTCGCCGCGCAGTGCACACCCCCCCCTCACC
>Ga0213882_10000362_pt1 | contig 16397 bp, 11 predicted proteins | sample BarmaccoBMER_R09_FD_160106 | JGI IMG/M metagenome (GOLD analysis project Ga0213882, IMG submission 160106) | Barbacenia macrantha exposed rock microbial communities from rupestrian grasslands, the National Park of Serra do Cipo, Brazil - ER_R09 ...
CGGCACGTTCGATGCGACCGACCACAATGCCATCTGAGCCGAGGACCAAGGGATTGTAAAAATTAGGCGCCTCGAGGACCGCGGAGGGAGTGTGGAAGTGGCGCACCGCAAAGGGTTGGCCTACCGGCTGCTTCGTGTCTTTATTAAGGCGCAACCCCCAGATGCAGTTAAATCCGTCCCGGGACGAGCTGAAGAAGAGCACAGTTCCATCCTTCGACCAAACAGGCTGGGGGTCAGAGTCCGGCGAGTGCAACACCTCCATCCAGGAGCTCCGAGCAGGCGGCCGGGACAGAGAAAACGGCGCAGCGTAAATTTTGTAGTCGCTTCTGGCTTTGAATGCGGTGAATAGCAGCCACTTTCCGTCCGTTGAAAGAGAATCAGCACGCAAATCCAGAATGGGATCCCGCATGAAGATGGTGTGGGTCCACGACTGGATAGTCAGCGCCCCAATTGAAGTCTTGGGAAGGCTCGGCGTTCGGTAGAGAAGAACACGGCTATCAGGAGTCCAAACCTCCGGCTGCTGACATTCCGCACATGCTTCGCGCGACGTACCGCCCACAAATGGCGTAATGAAGATGGTCGGGTTTGCAAGATAATTCTCGCGCCAAGCAACCAGCGTGCCATCCGGGCTGATTAGAGGATCTATTCGCTCCCGAGCACCCCCGAAAGTCAATTGGTGCTCCACATCTGTCACCGTGTCTCGGGTCCAGACTTCCTCGTTTCCGCTCCTGTCGGTCGTGAAAACGAGCTTACGGCCATCTTCGGAAACAGAGCCTGGGTAATCGTCACCGGTATCTCTCGTCAGCGGCACGGGCTCAGCAGCGGCTCTAACGGTACGTGGGTCGATGGGAAAGCGCGACAGGTTGGTAGCTTGGCTCAAGTTGGAGAACACAATGCGCCCGTCCCGTGCCACCGAAGGGGAGTCTTCAATAGCTGTCGCAGTTGTAAGCCGCCGTATGGGCCCGGAAGGCTGATAGGTGCGCGGGTCGAGAGCAATCTCGCCGATATACGCGGGAGATGCCATGTCTTCGGTGAACAATACGAAATGTTGGTGCCAGGAGTGAGGTCTCGGAGCAGACTCCTCCGTGATCATGTGGCCGCAAGGAACCGCGGGACCGCCGTCCAGCGGAGTCGTGTACCAGCCATACGTTGTGTTGTCGCGGTCACCGGTCCGTATGCCGACGAAGAGGATCCGTTTGCCATCCGGGCTCCACACCGGATACAGAGAAGCGCCAAGATCGGGACGGACTTGCTGAGTCGTGAAGTTTGACAGGTCAACAATGAACAGGTCTCCGCTGCCGGATCTGATCGGGTACGGGTTGCGCGGCCCCTTCCAATATGCGATTTGCGTTCCGTCGGGAGAGAACTGGGGATCGCGGCCGCCATCGGCGATACGGCGTTCGGACCCACCGAGCGTAGGAGCGAGATACAAGCCACTGCCGCCACGCTCGGAGTGAAAGGCGATTTGGGTGCCATCAGGCGAGAACGTTGGCTCGTCATCGTCCGCGGGGTCGTGTGTCAGGCGGACGGCTTGCGATCCACCGATCTGGCGTACCCAGATATCGAGATTGCCTTCGCCGCTTCGATCGGAAGCGTAGGCTACGAATTTGCCATCGGGAGAAATAGCTGGATCGATGTTTAAGCCGCCTTCTGTGGTTAATCGAGTGAGCTTCGGAAGCTCGGGTTGGGGCTGATGTCGACCGTGCAAAATCCAGAGACCGGCACCAACGCAGAGCAAGAACAGGATGAGATTGCCGAGAACGAGCCAGCTACGAAGCGTATCTTTTGCCCGAGTGGTAGCAGACGGCGCAATGCCAGGGGAAAGCAAGCTGCGAGACAGGTTGGAAGAGCTTTCGGATCGGAGATCCTGGAGGGCTGCTTTGATTTCCGTCATGCTCTGAAACCGGCGCTCGGGATCTTTGCGCAGACAACGCGCTACGATCCACGCGAGTTGGGGAGCGATTCCCCGTACGAGGTCGGTCAATAAGGTTGGCTCCCTATGGACGATGGCGGAGAGAACTTCGAACTTCGGGCCCGCGAAGGCCGGACGCCCGGTCAGCATTTCGTATAAGAGCAGGCCGAAGGCGAAGATGTCCGAGCGCGCATCCACGGGCTGACCCAAAGCCTGTTCCGGGGCCATATAAGACAAGCTGCCGACAATCATGCCGGCAACCGTGTAAACGGGCCGGAACGGCGATAATTGCGTATCCGAGGAGGCGGGCGTTTTCTGATCCACCTCAGGATCGGCCCCCGTCAACTTAGCCAAGCCGAAATCGAGCACCTTCACTTGTTTTCGCGAAGTGATTATGATGTTGCCCGGTTTCAGATCGCGGTGCACGATGCCGGCGGCGTGCGCAACAGCCATCGCGTCGGCGATCTGGATGGCATATTGAAGAGCTTCATCGACCGGCAGCGGGCCGCGTTGCGTGACAGCCTGCAAAGTCGAGCCCTCCACAAACTCCATGGCGAGATAGTCGAGGCCTTCATGTTGGCCGATGTCGTACACCTGGATGATGCCAGGATGATTCAGAGCGGAAACGGATCTGGCTTCCTGGAGAAAGCGGCGCTTTCGATCCTCAGTTATGTCTTCGGATTTGAGGAATTTCAGAGCGATGAAGCGTTCCAGGCGGGTGTCTAGAGCTTTGTAGACTACGCCCATTCCGCCTTCGCCCAATTTCTCGAGAATTTGGTAGCTGGAGACGGACTGGCCAACCATCAGCGACATCGGCGATGCGAAATTCGGTGCGTTTCATTATCGCGCAGCGATGCGGTGCCTCGAGTACGGATTCGGGCAGTACCCTTTCGAGTTATGCCTTCTGTGCTGGGACGCTTACCGTGGTGCGCCCTGTTCCGACCAAATCCAGCACGGGCAACCCAGAGTTTTCGATCTGCCGTGCGATCGCGTCACGTTGCTTCTGCCCCAGAACGACGTAATCGGCCCAGGATAGGAGCCGGCCGAGATCGCTTTCCATGAGCCGACCGATATGGGGAATCGTAGCGAGGATGTAATTCTTGTTGCTGCCGTAAATCGCGTCAAGCTGAATATGCGGATCAAACACCCGCACGTCGCGCCCTTTTCCAATGAGCTGTTCAAGCAAGGAAACGACAGGGCTTTCGCGCAGATCGTCGGTGTTTTCCTTAAAGGCAAGGCCGATACAGGCGATGCGCTGAGCGGGCAAGTCCATGACGGCTTCGATGGCGCGGCTGAGTTGCTCGTTATTGCTCGGCAGCACCGATTCAAGCATCGGCAAGCGAACATCGAGCCGTGAGGCCCGGTATACTAGACCGCGCAGATCCTTCGGTAAACAGGAGCCACCAAATGCGAACCCAGGCTTCAGGTAAGCCGCCGAGGCATTCAACTTAACATCGGCGCAGAGAGTGCTCATGACTTCACTAGGCCCAATGCCGAGCCTTGCGCTCAGGGCACCGATCTCATTTGCGAATGCAATTTTTACGGCGTGAAAGGCGTTGCAGGCGTACTTGATCATCTCGGCTGTGCGGAGCGGCACCAGACAGGGAGGAACCTTGAGCGGCTCGTAGAGGCTGGCGACCCGATCCACCGCGGCGCGATCCTCTCCCCCCACCACCACAAGCGAAGGCTCCATAAAATCCAGCACAGCGACGCCCTCGCGCAGAAATTCGGGGTTCGAGACGACCGGCGTCGAGGGACCAAGCGCGGGAATCACAACCTCTTCGCAGGTTCCGGGAAAAACGGTACTGCGGATAGCAACGATTAGCGGCTTGTGGCGCGAAGGCAGAGACTCGGCAATTTCGCCAACGACGCGCCGGAGCTGATCGAGGTCCAGATTGCCATTCTTTTGGGAAGGTGTACCGACGCAGATAAGGGCAATGTGCGCCTCGGCAATAGCTTCGGGTAGAGAAGTAGTCGCCCGTAGGGAACCGGCCGCCACGGTGGCGCGGATGATCTCTGCGAGGCCGGGTTCGAAGAACGGTGCTTGCCCGTCTAAGACATTTCTGACCTTATGCGCGTCCCGATCCACGCCGAAAACATGGTTCCCGAGGTGAGCCAGGCAGGCGGCGGTGACGCAACCCACGTAGCCGAGCCCGACCACAGCGATATTGACGGGTGCGGTGTTGACAGGTGAAGAGGCAGAGCTCACTGACAAGAGTCCTTCTAAGAATTGGTGTCGAAACCTCTTAATCGTATCCGTTCAGAAAATAGGCGCTAAAGCTCAAATCCACCCGCGCACCCAATAATAGGCCACCTTTGAGGTCTCGCCGACAAGAGAGATAAACGCCGACCACCGCAAATAGAGTGTGGCGGCTCGCTTTCCAGCATCTGGAATCGGAAGTGGCTCAACCGCGAGGCCAGCTTTGCGAAAGGCATGACTGGCGCGGAGCATGTGGAAGTCGCTGGTCAGGAGCACGTTGGGGCCGGGCGCGTCCTTGAGTAAGTGCGCGCAAGCGAGCGCATTCTCGCGAGTGGAGTCAGAGGTGTTTTCGATGATGATAGCGTCTCGCGGAACTCCGGCATACACGAGGAATTTTCCCAGAGGCCCGGAGACATTATGGCCAACCACGACCACACGACTCCAGCCGCCCTCGTGCCACGCGTTTGCGGCGTAGAGCGCGCGCCAGTAAGAGGAGTACCCTACCAGACCGTCGCCCGCGGATTCCGCGCCGAGGACAATGAGCGTTTTCCCACGCGAATCGGGCCAGGGTCCGGTCAGAGCCGCCGTCCACCAGGAAACGATCGGGGTAAACGTGACAAGCAAGACTAACAGCCCGATAGCGGCCAGCGCGTTCCAGGTGGATCCGAGTAAAACGCGAATATCAGTCTCCGAGAATCTGCCGCGCCCGTTCGACTGTGATACCTTCGCGCGAGCCAACTTCCAGCAGCGTCGCCATTTGTAGAGGGAAATCGCCTTCCAGGGTGGAGACTAGCGACTGGCCCGGGCACTTGGCGCCGTACGTAGAGGAAAATTTCGATTCGACAGCGCTCTTCGGCGCGGAAAATGACAGGTTCACCTGCCCTGCTGCAGGACCAAGCTGCCAGATCTGTTCGCAGCTATGCCGGCCCGAGCCTTGAACCTCATCAAAGACCAGCAGCCGATTGGGGCGAAGCAGGACTCGCCGGCGATGGCTGAATTCTCGATAGTGGCAGCTAGCATCGATGAGTCCGCCGTCTCGATCCGGCTTCCATGCATTCAAGGAAACTTTGGGTTTTGAAGCCCAGCGAAATGGCCCGGAAGGAATTGCTTGGTCAAGACCGTCTATGCGGATCGTATTATGAGCGCCAGAACCGCGAAACCAGTCGCGCTCCTGTGGATCGGCGACATAGGTATACGTTCCGGGATCCACGAAGACGCGCTCATCATTGAACCAGACGATCACGTTCAACGTGTCGGAGTGGCTGTGCCCTGCGCCACCCCAACCAAATGGGCCCGCGTCGATTTGGACCACGAGATCGCCGGCCTGCAGAAAGGCTGTTCCCGAGTCGGAGAACAAGCGCGATCCCTGCGGACGGGAAGGCGTCGAATTGTTGGCCCGAAGAACCTGTGGGCCCAGCCACCACACCGCTTGCTCATGCAGATCCTCCAAGTTGCCGCCGAAAGCGGGGCAATCGAGAAGGACTCCGGCCGTGGCGAGAGTGGCACGGCCAAATGAATCGCGGAGGCCGTAGGGGTGAAACAGCCGGCCGCCATCGTCATCGCCAGTGAACGTGATGCGCCGCGCGGGTCCCAGCAACCAGAATAGGTATTCGGCCATCAACTTCAGCGCGGACCGAAGCTGCGCCGGACGTCCGGCGAGGACATAGAACAGCAAGAACAGATCCAGTGCGTAGATGTGGTAATAACTCGATTGCTCGAAATGAGAGCCGTCGGGCCGAACCTGAAAGTTAACTTGGGCCAGGACCACTTGGGCGCCGCGGCTTCGCCATTTTGCCGCCCCGGGAAAACTCGGAAAGAGCGTGCCGAGGGCGTGGAGGGCAACCGCTTCGCCGAGCAGGTGAGTGTTCGGCGAAAAATAGATCGATAAGTTTTCCGCCAAATGCAAGCCGTGGCGATAGAGCCCTGTCAGGAAGAGCCGCCGAAAGCTGTCGGGCATGCACGAGGCGGTGAAATGATAAGCCCAGATCCACGAAAGCGATCGGAAACCTACTTCGAGCGCGCTGGCCCAGTTTATCCCTCGCTGGAATGGGTTCTGTTCCAGCCAGCTTTCGAGCTCCTTGAAGATCTCGTTTAGGTATCTCCGATTTCCGGAGAACAGAAACGCTTGCGCAAGGAGAACCAGATGCTGGTGACGATTCAGCTCCCAGACGAACTTGTGATCGCCGACCGCATCGAACGACAGATAGGGGATGCGGCGGAAATAGGCCGTGCTCGACCCGCGATTGTGCCTGTAGTCGTGGCGCCAGCGAATATCGGGACCCGTGCTCAGCGAGCAGCCAAACAGCGGAAACTCGTGCCGAAGCACCAGATCGGCATTGCGTATGACTTCGGCCGCAAATATCGAATCGCGCAACGCTTTGATTACCTGGCGACCATCCGGAAGCGCGAGCTGTAGCCGCGCTTCACCGCGGAAACGCGGCTGAGTTGCCAAAAGAAATACGTTGGCCGCCTCCTGACGCGCGCGGAAGGCAACCTCAGAGGGGCTTCGCATCTAATATCTCGAAGACTATCGAGGTAGTTCGATACGGCTGGCCGTCGTCTCGACAGCTGCCCTTGAGCCGTGGAAGGAGCTCATGATGCCGTCAGCGATCCGCTCACTGGCCTGCCCGTCCCCGTATGGATTGTGTATGCGGGCCATTCGCTCGTATTCAGATGTGTCCTCGAGCAGTCGGCTGGCCTCCGCGTAAATCGCGCCTTCGTCGGTCCCAACCAGCTTCACCGTGCCGGCAATCACAGCTTCGGGTCGTTCAGTCTTTTCACGCATCACGAGAATCGGTTTACCGAGCGATGGACCTTCTTCCTGAACGCCGCCTGAGTCCGTCAACAAAATATGCGCGCGGCGCATTAGATCCACAAAGGGGACATAAGTCAAAGGCTGAATTAGAAGCACATTCGGCCGGCTCGCCAAATATTTGTTTACGGGTCCCTGCACGTTCGGATTCGGGTGTACAGGATAGACGATTTGAACATCATCCCGCGTGGCGAGACGCGCCAATGCACTGCAGATTCGCTCGAATCCCTCGCCGAAGCTTTCGCGCCTGTGCGCAGTAACCACGACTAGTTTCTTTGAATTGTCCAGAGTGAGGCCGGTGAGCGGTGACAGCTTCCCGCGCTCGAGACCGTCTCTCACATATAAGACAGCATCGATGCCAGGGTTACCGGTGACGAAGATCTTGGCTGAATCTACGCCTTCGGCCAGGAGATTGTCGCGTGCCCATTCGGTTGCGGCGAAGTTCAACCTCGACAGACGGGTAGTGATGACGCGGTTCATCTCTTCGGGAAATGGCTGCCGCATATCGAAAGTGCGCAGGCCAGCCTCGACGTGGGCGACGGGAATATCTAAATAAAATCCAGCCAAGGCACCGCACAGAGTAGTGGTTGTATCTCCCTGGACGATGACCATATCGGGCCGCTCGGAGGTCAGCACCCCTTCAAGAGCCGCTATCATCCGTGAGGTGGATTGGAACAATGTCTGGCCCGGCTGCATCACATTCAGGTCATGGTCAGGTTCCACGTCGAAGACGGAGAGGACCTGGTCGAGCATATGCCGGTGCTGGGCGGTGACGCAGACCCGGGGTTCGAATTCGCTTCGGCGATCGCGTTGGTGCAACAGAACGGGGCACAATTTGATCGCTTCGGGGCGCGTGCCGAAGATGAAGAGAGTTTTGATCATCCTTCCGATAGAATTAGTGTACGATTGCCGTAAGTACAGGAAACAAAAGGACCGAACGAGACCGTCCCCAGCCCGGAACCAGTTGGCAAGAGATAAGTTCCCACCGGGCAAGCACCTACCAAGAAAGGGCCCGAGAACACAATGTGCGGGATTGCCGGATTTGTCAAGTTGAAGCACTGTAGCGCCTCGGCTGGCGACCTGCGGCGAATGATGAACACCATCACTCATCGCGGGCCCGATGCTTATGGTTTTCGGGAAGACGGTTGTGCGTTCCTGGGTCACCGCAGACTGAGCATTATCGATGTTGCCGGCGGGCAGCAGCCCATGTTCAACGAGTCCGGCTCAATGTGGATCACATATAACGGAGAGATCTTTAACCACGCTTCGCTGCGGCCGAACCTGGAGAACGCCGGGCACCGTTACACCACGCGATGTGATACCGAAACGATCATACACGCCTACGAGGAGTACGGACGGGCTTGCGTCGAGCGTTTCCGCGGCATGTTCTCCTTCGCCATTTGGGATGCGGAACGGCGGACCCTGTTTTGCGTGCGCGATCGGCTGGGTATTAAGCCGTTCTATTACTTCGCAAACGATCGCATTTTCACTTTCGCTTCCGAAATCAAGGCGCTACTGAGCTTGCCGGATATCCGCGCCGAGCTTGATGAGACGTCGCTACCCGAATACCTGCTGTTTGGTTACGTGAGCAGCGAATCCACCCTGTTTCGCGGGATCCGGAAACTGATGCCCGGGCACACGTTGCTGCTCGATGCCAATACCGGGCGAATTGACATCCAGCGGTACTGGGATGTTCCAGAAACGGCAAAATGGGAGCAGCAAACCGACGAAGAGTGGATCCGCGAGTGCCGGGAGCGGCTAGAAGAAACAGTGCGCATGCGTCTCATGAGCGATGTGCCATTGGGCATGTTCCTGAGCGGTGGCGTGGACTCAAGTGCGATCGCGGCGCTGATGAAACGGCTGCGCAGCGAGCCGGTTAAAACATTCGCAGTTGGATACAAGGAAGATTCATATAGCGAACTGTCGTACGCGCGGCATGTATCCGAGGCAATCGGTACGGACCATCATGAAGTTGTCGTTGGAATGGACAATTTCTTTAATAGCTTGCCGCGGCTGATCTGGCACGAAGACGAGCCGATCTCGTGGCCCTCCAGTGTTTCGTTGTACTTTGTCTCCCGGCTCGCGTCCGAGCACGTCAAAGTGGTCCTAACGGGCGAAGGCAGCGATGAGTTATTCGCGGGCTATCATCGCTACCAACATTATCTTTCGAATCGACGCTGGGCCGACAGATACGCCACAATAATGCCCGCCCTGCTGCGGAGTAGGATTCGCAGCTCGATCCAAGATTCGGGCCTGCTATCGGCCAACATACGCCGGAAGCTGCAGCACACGTTTCTGGGTCGGGAGAACAGCGTGGAGTCGCTGCATCTCGACAATTTCTATGGAGCCTTTTGCGCAGCCGAACCGCAACCGATGGTCACGGATCCGGTCCTAGCTGCGGAAAATCCGTACGCAACATACCTGGGCTACTGGAATTCGCGGCACGGCTCGGTTCTTTCGCAAATGCTGTACGCCGATCAGAAGACGTATCTGGTGGAGCTATTAATGAAGCAGGACCAGATGAGCATGGCTGCTTCGATCGAGAGCCGCGTGCCGTTTCTGGATCACCCCTTTGTGGAGTTTGCCGCGCGCGTTCCGAATCATTTGAAAATTCGAAACGGATCCGGAAAGTACATTGTGAAACGTGCGGTAGAAGATCTGCTTCCGCACGAGATCATTTACCGGCAGAAGATGGGATTTCCAACGCCCATTCGCGATTGGCTGCTGGACGAGCGAGCAGAACCGCTATTCGCTTTACTGCTGGACCGAAAGAGATTACTAGCGGAATATGTGAGCCTCGAATTTGTCGAGGACCTGATCGAACGACAGCGCAGCCGGACAGAAGATGCCACAGACCGCTTGTGGCGCTTGCTGAATCTGCAGCTCTGGGGAGACATCTTCCTCACTGGCCGCAGCGAGGAGCATTGGGATGGGTTGTTGCACACGCGCACCGCTCAGCCGCAGCCGGTGGCATGAAGATCCTCTGGGTTAAAACCGATTTTCTCCATCCGACAACGCGCGGCGGCCAAATCCGAACGCTCGAGATGCTGCGGCGATTGAGCAAGCGGCACGAGATTCATTACCTTGCGTTTGACGATCCTGCGCATCCGGAGGGTTCGCGTCGCAGCGGCGAGTATTCGGCGTATGCGCATGCGGTGCGGCACGAGGTGATTCCGAAAGGGTCAGTTCGCTTCGCCGGGCAGCTCCTCGCGGGCCTGTTCTCGCCGCTTCCGGTCGCCGGAATGCGCTACCGGTCTGTGGCGATGCGCTACACGATCTCCAAACTGCTTGCCGAGCACGATTTCGATGCCAAGATCTGCGATTTTATCTTCCCCAGCGTCAATATCGAGGACTTGAGCGGCTGGATCGTCTTCCAGCACAATGTCGAAACCATCATCTGGGAACGGCACGCCAAAAGCGGACCTACGCCCGCGCACCGAGCCTATTTCGCGTTGCAGGCGCGCCGCATGTTCGATTGGGAAAAGTCTGTTTGTCGCCGGGCCTCGCATGTCGTGGGAGTATCGGAGCTGGACGAGCGAATAATGCGGGACAGATTCGGGATCGCGAGCACTTCCTCAGTGCCTACCGGCGTCGACCTGAACTTTTTTGAGCGTCGCAGGGAACCCGCGCGTTCGCATGATCTGGTCTTTGTCGGGTCGATGGATTGGATGCCGAATATCGATGGGATGCGCTGGTTTCTTGACGAGATCTTCCCGATGATCCGGCGGCGCCGCCCAGACACAAAGCTGGCGATTGTGGGACGAAATCCTCCAGCTTCACTCATGGCGGCGACTCATCATCCTTTGGTCACAGTTACTGGCACTGTACCCGATGTGCGTCCCTATCTCTGGGGATCGGCAATATCAATAGTGCCTTTGCGGGTAGGCGGAGGAACACGATTAAAGATTTTCGAAGCGATGGCGGCGGGCACTCCGGTCGTTTCCACGACCGTGGGCGCGGAAGGCCTACCCGTCCGGCATGGAGATAACATCCGGCTCGCCGATACCAGTGCCGATTTCGCGGCCGAGTGTCTCAACCTTCTTGAGAACGAGCCTGTCCGGCAAACAACAGCGGCAAATGGCCTCGAGCTGATCCGTGCTAGATTTTCCTGGGAGGAAGCAACCCGGCGTTTTGAGGAGACACTTTGCTCAATGAAAATTTCTCGCGATAGCAATAATGGCGTCCTCGTTTGAGAAGGTTTGTGTCGTCGGACTGGGCTACATCGGCCTGCCGACGGCAGCTATTCTAGCCACACACGGACTCTCAGTAACCGGCATCGACAAGAATCCAACAGTAGTCGAAACGGTAAACAAAGGAAAAATCCACATCGTTGAGCCCGAGCTCGAGGCAGTAGTCAGCGGTGTGGTCGCAACCGGGCGACTCAAGGCGGCAAGTGCTGTTGAGGCGGCCGAGGTCTTCCTCATTGCTGTGCCAACTCCACTTGGCAAGAACGAGGCTCCGGATCTGTCGTATGTCCAAAGCGCTGTGTCGGACATCGCTCCGCTACTAGTGCGAGGAAATCTGGTAATTCTGGAGTCGACGTCGCCAGTCGGAACGACGGAACAAGTATCCGAGGGGCTGGCCAAGGGACGCCCTGATCTCACATTCCCGCATCAAGCCGGTGAACTGGCGGATATTCAAATCGCTTATTGTCCCGAGCGCGTTCTTCCGGGCCAGGTGCTCCATGAATTGGTAAACAATGACCGGGTGATTGGAGGAATGACTCCACGCTGCGCAGAGCGAACCGTAGGACTATACACCACGTTCGTGCGCGGAAATTGCTTAGTGACGGACAGCCGCACTGCGGAGATGACGAAGCTCACGGAGAATGCCTTCCGCGATGTAAACATCGCGTTCGCAAATGAGCTGTCTATGATTTGCGACCAACTTCGCATCAATGTGTGGGAGCTAATCGATCTTGCGAACCGGCATCCACGAGTCAAGATTCTGCAGCCGGGGCCGGGTGTAGGAGGCCACTGCATCGCGGTCGATCCGTGGTTCATCATCGATTCTGCTCCGGAACAGGCCAAGTTAATGCGTACCGCGCGCGAGGTGAATGATTTGAAGCCACGCTATGTGGTCCGCCATGTGCGTGAACGCTCGGCCCGTTTCAGCAATCCTGTAATCGCGTGTTTGGGCCTGTCCTTCAAGGCTGATATCGACGATCTGCGAGAGAGTCCGGCCGTTGAGATCGTAAGGGATCTCGCCGAAAGTGTAACCGGTGAGCTGTTGGTAGTGGAACCGCACATTCGCAAGCTGCCTGCAGTGCTGGCCGGGCGCGATCATCTCACGCTAGCCTCAACCGAAGACGCCATCGCGCGGGCTGATATCGTTCTCCTGCTCGTGAATCACCGCCGGTTCCGGAACATCGACCGCCGGCTGTTACTCGAGAAAGTTGTCATCGACACGCGAGGTATGTGGCGCTGACGACGGCGAGCCCGGTTCTGGTGCTCGCTTACGTATTTCCGCCGGACAATTACTCCGGCGCTGATCGGCCTTATCGTTTTACTAAATACTTGCGCCAGCTAGGCCATCCGGTCACCGTGCTTGCGGCCGGCGAAAAAGACGGCGTTCATCTCCAAGGTGAAGAGGTCTATCGGGTACGGGGCGAGTTGCAGCACCTTCCCCGGAAGAATCGCGCGGAACAAATCGCGAGAATCGCGTTTCTTTCGTATGACGAGGGGGCGACATGGGTCCCACGAGCAGTCGGTGCAGCCAAGAGATGGATGCGGAATTCGCCTGTCCCTGTGGTGTTCTCGACTTCGCCGCCGGTAACGACCCATTTGGCAGCGCTTTGGGTCAAACGCAAATATGGGGCGAGGTGGATTGCTGATTTTCGTGACCCCTTGTGTGGAAACCCTTTCCGGAACCTCCTCCGTGCGAGGCTGTCCGACAAGTTGATCGAGCGCCAGATTTTCCGGCACGCGGACGTGGTTCTGGCGAACACAGAATTAGTGGCCGATATGTGGCGGCTGCGTTATCCAGACGCGCGAAACCGGATCCACGTGATCTGGAATGGCTTTGATCCCGATACTGTGCTTCCCGCATTGCCCATACCAGAACGACCACGGAAGACGTTAACTCACATCGGCCTCATTTACGGAACACGCCAGCCGACAATTCTGCTGAGAAGCATCGAAAGGCTCACAAGGCAATTGCGGCTCGACGCCAATTCGTTGCTAGTGCGCCTATTTGGCCCAGCGGAGCTGGAACCGGCGTCGGCGGAGCTCGTCGAGCACATGCGGAGCAAGGATATGGTCGATTTTCAGCCGAACCAAATGCCTAGAGATCAAAGCGCGCGGCTTACGGCTGAATCGGATTATCTTTTGCTTCTGGATGTACTTCAAGAAGGCTCCGGATTACAAGTTCCGGCCAAGCTTTTCGAGTACATCATGATCGGGCGGCCAATCCTCGCCTTGACGGTTCGCGGATCTTCGGTCGAGCAAATTCTCTCGCGATGCGGCATTCCGCATGAATGCATATATCCCGATATTGCCGAAGCGGACCTAGATGCGATTGTAATGAAATTCTTCTCTTATTCTTCCATTCCAACCGTACCGTCCGCATGGTTTACAGAGAATTTCGATGCGCGGACGCAGGCGGCTTTCCTCTCCCGCCTCATTTCAAACAGTGCACCGCGCACGGAATAGGCGAGTCAGGGCATACGACGGCTGCCGCTACGCCATAGCAGGGAAATTTTTACACTGCCAGAAAAGCTGGGAACTTCGGACGTTACCAAACGACTTCTCAGCCCAGCACCTCCCGTTGAAGGTCAACGCATTACGCCTGCCTTGGAGAGTCTTGTGGCATACGCACGATGCAATCAGCCAGGCTCCTGGTGCGAATCATCCACCAGTTGTAGGCTGCGCAGCTAGCGGCCGCACTGGCTACAGCTTCGCCTCCCGCCTTGGGTTCACTGGCAAAAGCACTAGAGTCAGCGCCACGCGAATCGGTATCCCATGTGCGGAGGTATAAGAAAGCCCGCGCTCGGCTGCGATGGGGCCTGCCAACACAACAGAGAGTGCAACATACGCGACGGCAGCCTGGGCGTGCGTACCGATGGGCGTCATTTCGGAAATCGTCAGCTCACCTGCCCGTCAAACATAGGCAACCCTAGGCGTATCGGCAACCCTAGGCAGTGATCGCTAATGGATAAGGGAGATAACGCTATTCAATGGTCATAATGCTGTGGGGGCGCAGGTTCATAGATCGGCTAGGGCCCCAGACGGACGAAAGAGTTCCACCCGAACCGCATAGGCGTCAGTGTAATCCCACTTGCACACCCGAGCAAGTGCAGTCAGAATATGAATCGCTCAACCCCTCTATCCCAGCGCGCCAACATGCCCCGCTAAAGCCAGGCGCATTCGAATGGATCGCACTATGTGCCACATTGTGGACACTATGCGCCTTTTTGCAATGGCGCGGGCACGCCTTCGCCGTAGAATTCGGAAGCCATCCGGATGAATCCGCCCATTATGTCACCGGACTTATGATCCGGGATTATCTCGCTTCCGGGCATTATACGTCTCCTGAGGCTTACGCCGAGCACTATTACGTGCATTATCCGAAAGTCGCCCTTGGCATGTGGCCGCCGTTCTTCCCCCTAGTAGAGGCCACATGGATGTTGATTTTCTCGCCCGCAAAGGCTTCCGTCCTATTGCTAATGGCTCTGATTACCGCCATCACCGCGGCTTGCGTTTATCGTGTCCTTCGGAAAAAAAAGTTTGACTGGCCGCTTGCGTTCGCCGGCGCCGCGTTATATGTGCTGCTGCCCGCGGTTCAGACCTCTACCTCAGCAGTTATGGCTGACGGCCTCGTCACCTTACTGGATCTCTGCGCAATGATGTGCCTGATGCGCTATGTGGAGCGGGAACGGACACAAGACGCAGTTCTGTTCGGATTATGTGTGGCGCTCAGTATGCTGACGAAGGCCAACGGCGTGGCGCTGTTGCTGCTGCCTGTTTTCACAATCCTACTCACGCGACGCTTCCGCCTTTTGCGCGCGCGTGCGCTGTATTATTCCGCGGCGATCGCGATAATTGGTGGCGCCCCCTGGCAAGTGGTTTCCTATCGTCTGATTGCACGTTCCGGCGGCGTTCACGTAGCGAGTCTGATCGGGTCTGTTCGCGTGTGGCTCGGTAATCTTCAGGTTCTTGGGACCGCGCTTGGTTGGGGCCTCGCGCCATTTTGTGTTTTGGGAATTCTTATCTTTCTGATCCGATTCTGGCGTCCTCACACTGACGTAATCTTTGCTTCGGCATTCTCGCTGCTTTTAAGCGTATGGCTGTATCACAGCCTAATTGGCTCTTCAGCCCCCCGTTATATGCTGGCCGCGCTCCCCCCGGCTCTCGTTTTCTCGGTGGCCGGTTTTGTATGGGCAGTGCGGTGGATATCGGTACCGGCAGTGCCATGGGGCGTCCGCGGGGTGGCCCTTGGCGCGCTTGCTGGTGGCCTGTTCGTGACCCGGACCTGGAGAGTGCCCTACAAGCCCTATCAGGGCTTCGATCAACCGGCTCGCTTCCTACTGGCAAAGCCGGAATTTGCCCACGCCGATTTCCTCGTAATTTCCAATGCAAACGGCGAAGGCGCGTTCGTCTCAGAAGTTGCTATGCATGACCGCCGGCCGGACCATTTCGTTCTGCGATCCACGAAGGTGATGAGCAGTTCCACCTGGTACGGCACGATTTACCAGTCGCGCTACAAAACCGCCGAGGAGATTCGTGCGTTTCTCGATCTGGCTCCGATTAAGGCCATCCTCCTGGATACGCGACCCGCCGCCGTCGAGCAAGACAAACCCACATTCGAATTGCAGAGGCACGTGGCTGAGGTGCTCGACTCCGACCCGCATTGGAAGCTGCGAGAACGCTTCCCCAACCTGGCCAGTGTCAAGCCCTGGATCGATCTCTACAGCCGTGTAGGCCCTGAACCTCCAGGGCAGGTCAGCCTTGACCTGCGATACACGCTAGGAAAGCAACTCGTGCACTCCAACTGCAAGCAAGCTCAATGTGATGGGAAGGAGTAAGTGTCGGATAACCGTTCACTCGGTGCGAGCAGGCAAAGAAGTGATACATGGTTTCACCCGCTGGCCGATTGTGCGGCCGTGAAATGCTCTGACCCGGGTAAGCTGTCGGACCTGATGAGCAAGGTTTCGCACGTAGGCCTACGAAACGTCCTCGTTGCCCTTTTGCTGAAACACACCTTGGAGTAGGAGAAGCTGCGGGGGCATTTGCTTGTGGAGAAGATTCGCGAGCCAGCATCCTTGGCCAAAAACCCTTAACGGGTTTTTTTACGGAGGGATAGGCTCGGGGCGCACGGCCCAAAGCCATACCGGTTTGTCCGTCCGATCCGCTACGAACGAGGGGTTGAGTAGACAGATCCTTCTGACTCCCCGAAAGCAACGTTAAGATTTATTAAATCCGATCACAAAATATGTACAATTTATATAATTTCGATACATTATGTTTCCATGATAA
>Ga0213882_10000364_pt1 | contig 16338 bp, 13 predicted proteins | sample BarmaccoBMER_R09_FD_160106 | JGI IMG/M metagenome (GOLD analysis project Ga0213882, IMG submission 160106) | Barbacenia macrantha exposed rock microbial communities from rupestrian grasslands, the National Park of Serra do Cipo, Brazil - ER_R09 ...
AACCCAGCCGACGACCACGGAAGAGAGAAAGGTCGATGCGGGGCCTGCAGCGGTAAGGGTCTGCTGCTCGCGCTCGGCTTGTTTTGCCTGTGACGCATTCAGAAAATTCGCTTCGGGCGGGTGGCCGGGCGGATAAAGCCGCTGCAGCAATGGCGAAAAAGCCGCTTGCATATCGTAATAGTTGAACATGTAACCTTGCCCGTCCGCTTTCTTCGGAGCACACCACCAGTTATCACGGAAATCGTCGATTTTGCCGTCGGGCGCGCTGCGTTGGACCCCACTTCGAATCCAAGGTTGCAATTCCGGATGATGGAGAATCCACCAGATCGCCGCAAAGCGTTGGGCGGGGCCGGGTACCGCATTTGCATAGCTATGCATAGCTTCGGCGTAGGACGGCTTCAGCCTGGCAAGTTCACGGGCAAATTCCCTGCCCTCTCGATCAACAAGGATGGCCCGCACCCAGCCTGCTTGCGCAAGTTCGCTGCGTAGGTTCTCGGCCAAGTCTTTATGGCGGATGGCCTCAAGCCACAGCGATTGCGGGAGGGCGCCATTGAAGATGTCGGTGGCGTCGGAATCGAAGCTTGCGAGCGGACGGACTTCGGCGGTGCGCGAAAACGGACTCTCCCCGTCCATGCCCTCGACACCTTGCGCGATAGCGGTTCGGGGCGCGTATGCAACGAACTCCGGAAAGTTCGCGGCGACCTTCATGCGCTCGGCGCGAAAGGCGTTTTCAGTGGAACCAGCGAAGTTGCCCTTTAATGTGGCGTCCAGCACGGAGGCGGCTCGCTCGCGCTGGCCGTCTTCAATCAGCAGGCGTACGGCTTCAAAAGTGGCGGTCGCGGACGCTGGCGAATCACGTGTTAGAGCCAGAGCCGCATCGGTCAGTTCGGCTGCGGTTTGACCGTTGCCGTTTGCATAGTGGAGGGCGGCAATGAGCCAGGGCAGCGCCTTGGCCGTGCGCCAGCGCTCAATCAGATCGTTCTCTTTTTCTACCTTTGCAGATTGAAACGCGGCGATCCAGTTCGTCAGGGGATCTCGAGTGGCTAGCGAGGCGAACGTGTCCTGGTTCTGTTTCAGCGCAGCCGGAAACTTGCCAGGCGGCAAATTGAAGGAGGGGTATTCCAAGCGATCGTAGAGAAAGGTGTAATCACTGAGCGTACGGCCCAGATCCGCTGCGTCCGGCTGCATCAGGCGCTCTGACAAGATGAGGAACTGTGCGGACGGATCCGCCCTGGCACTGACGTAGCCAAGTAAAGAAAGAGCCGCCGGGCGCATGCTTGCTTCGGCTGGATCGGCTGCGATTTTCTTCAGCGTTTCCGCCGCTGCCGAGAGATTCCCGGCGCGAATATCGCAGCGCGCCACCAGATAAGGGGCGAGCAGCCGCCACGGCGAAGTCTGATCCTGGGCAATCGCTTCGTATTCAGTCTTGGCTTGATCGTACTCGGCTGAGTAGAAGTGGGCGCTCGCGATTTGGTATTCACGATGAGCGCGCAGCAGCGAGGGCATGCCGGGCGCAGGTGGATCCGGGATATCGGGCCCAGACGAGCAACTGACAAAGACTTTATCTTGGGCTGCCAGCCACTCGCGTACCTGAGCGCTTGATGCGCTGAACTGGGTGATCAAGCCATCCAGCGTCTGTTTTGCCGTCAGAAACGCGTCCGGTGCGCAGTTCGGAATGCTTATGAAATAGACGCCCTGCTGCTTGAATGGGTTTACATTTACCGGTTGCGTTCCAGGAACTTGTAGCCGCGATGCGGTCCATTGCTTGATAGCGGCGTAGACATCGGAGGCGCGATATCGGTCGAGGTCCGTGACCGAGGCGATTTGCGCATCGCTCAGGGGCACGCTGTTCAAGACGCGATACGCCATTGCGAGATAAGCTCGCGCATAGCTGGGCTCGAGAATTCCCAGATGCCCCCGATAGAAATCAGCTTCGTTATCGGGCCCTTGCGTCCGGGTGAAGACCATAGTGGGGAAGAACGGGCCGCAGCTTGACAGATCCGAGGGGCTCGCGAGCAGCAGAGCGAGTAAGGCGAGGGTAGCGGTCCGCTGAATTAGTTTGCAAACCATTGTTTGCTGGCCTCAAGAACTGCGCGGTAGGATGTTTCGGTCCATCGTTGGCTGGAAAACACAAAGACACGCCGTACGTGCGGCACGGTGACGTAAAACTCGTCGGTCGAGATACCGAAACTGGATAGGCAGAGCGGTTCCCGCAGGTGCTCGGTCGTCGCGTGCGGATCCATGCCCATTCGAAAAAACATCGGAACCGCCTCGGCCACTTCCAAGCCGTTAATCCAGTTGTCGTCCCGGCACCAGGAAACGAGTGCAGTCATTTCGAGAGGCAGCTTATCAGGAATCTCACGACGAAGCTGGGTGATCAGGTCGCGGTAATACTGCCGCTGCGAGCGGCGGGCATCGAAATCGATCTGCACGGCGCGAAGGCCCGTGCGCGCCGCCAAGCCCGCGATCGCCTTGCTCACCTCCCTGACCGGCGCTAAGCGGCCGCTATCAGTTTCAATGCGGATAACAGCGATCACGGGCGTCCGATCCGGCACAAATAGCGGTTGCAGACGCGGTTGCGCTTGCACTTCGGAGCGCGCGAGGGAAACCGTTCCGGCCAGATAGGCAACACCCGTGGCAGAAGGCACGATGTATTCCAAATGTTCGGGCCGCTCCCAAGCCCAGAGCACCAGGCGAGGCATTCCGGGAAGCGGATCAGGGCTCCCGTGATGGCCGCAGCCCAAGGTCATCGCGATGAAAAGCACCACCACAAACAGAGGCGCGATCAGCCGCAAACGTCGCACCCGATACTCATCACCCGCGGTGCAGTAATTTCTCAACGTGCTTGGCGAGAATATCTACCTCGAGATTGACAAGCGATCCGGGACGTGAGGCATGCAGGGCGGTGTTCTCATATGTGTGCGGAATGATGGTGAATCCAGCCACATCGTCTGCGATTTCGGCAACGGTCAAGCTGATCCCGTCCACAGCTAGCGATCCCTTGCTCACGATATAGGGCGTGAGCTCTCGAGGAACACGAATCCGCAGCCACCAGTTCTCGTTGCCCAGCGGCTCGAGCGAGACAGTCTGAGCGGTTCCGTCGACGTGCCCCAGAACGAAGTGACCATCCAGACGGCTATCCACCCGCAGCGGCCGCTCGAGATTCGCCAGCGAATCGGGCCGCAACGCTCCCAGGTTGGTCCGCCGGAGCGTCTCCGGCGCGAGATCAGTCGAAAAATGGTACTCGCTCAGTTCGACCGCGGTTAGGCAGGCTCCATTCACCGCAATGCTTGCGCCGACCGCGGCGTTCTTCAGAACACTGAAACAGGAGATGGTGAGCCGCGCGCCCGCCTGCCGGGGCTGCAGTTCGATAACCGTCCCAACCTCCTCGATGATGCCGGTGAACATTATAATTTGACGAGGTAAGCTTCGACGGCGAACTCGTTCTCCGAAATGGGATGAATTGTGACCCGGTCAAGCAGCATGGCATCCGCGCGGCGCATCCGGCCCGAGCCGCCGGCCACCGGCAAGCTTCGGAGCCCGCCCAATATTTTGGGGGCGTAATAGAACAGAATCTTGTCAGCGATCTGGCTGTCGAGCATTGTCCAATTAACGTGACTCCCCGCCTCGACCATTAGCGAAAGATAGCGCCGTTCGGCCAGGTAATCGAGAATCTTGCGCGGATCGGGACGCCCGCCCGGCCCGTCCGCGACAAGCACCTGAATTCCCAGCTCCTCGAGTGCTTTCCGGCGCTCTGGAGAGGCCGCCGACGTGCAGACGACCATCACGTCGCCACGTGCCGAGGTGACTATTTTCGAAGTCAGCGGAATACGAAGCTGCGAATCGAGGACAATTCGCAGCAGCGGCCGGCTGCGCTCCAGCCCGGAGCGATCCGTCAGCAGGCAATCGTCCTCGCGCACCGTGCCCAAGCCAGTAAGAATTGCGTCTGACAAGTGCCGGATCTGCTGGACGTCGGCGCGAGCGACCTCGCTGGTAATCCAGCCGATGTTGTCCTGCGGAGCCGCGATTTTTCCATCGAGCGTTAAAGCCGCTTTGACTGTGACCAGCGGCTTTCCCGTCCGCATGAAATGAACGAACGCTTCGTTCAGGCGCTCCGCCTCGGAGGTGTATCGGTCATCAATGGCGACTTCGATCCCCGCCTCGCGCAGGCGTTGCAATCCTTCTCCGCCGACTTCTGGATTGGGGTCCGACATGGCGGCGACCACGCGCCCAACACCGGATTGAATCAGGGCATTGGTGCAAGGACCGGTGCGGCCGGTATGGCAGCACGGCTCCAACGTGAGGTAAACGGTAGCGCCTCTGGCGCGCTCTCCCGCTTCGCGCAAGGCGATGATTTCAGCGTGATCCATGGCGGCCCAGGTGTGACTGCCGCGGCCTACGACTTCGCCATCTCGCACGATCACCGCGCCGACAGCGGGATTGGGACTGGTTCGCCCGCGGCCCTGGCGCGCCAGCTCGAGCGCCTCTTGCATGAAGTCAGGCATAGAAGCTAGTCGAACAAGGACTCGACAAATTTTTCGGGTTCAAAGGGCAGCAGGTCGTCAATCTTCTCGCCGACGCCGATGAAACGGATGGGCAGATTCAACTCGCGCGCGATTGCGATTATTACACCGCCTTTCGCCGTACCGTCGAGCTTAGTCAGGATGATGCCCGTAACTCCCGCGGACTCGGTGAACTTTCGCGCCTGCTCGAGCCCGTTCTGACCGGTGGTGGCATCGAGGACCAGCCAGACCTCATGCGGCGAGCCGGGCACAACGCGCTGGCAAGTGCGACGCATTTTTTCCAACTCGGCCATGAGGTTCTCTTTGGTATGCAGCCGACCGGCGGTATCGACGATCACGTAATCGACCCCGCGCGCTTTCGCTGCTTGAAGCGCATCGAAGACTACCGCGCTCGGGTCGGCGCCCGTCTTCTGGCGAATCATGTCCACGTTCGACCGCTGCGCCCATATTTCCAACTGCTCAATGGCTGCGGCGCGAAAAGTATCAGCGGCGCAAAGCAGGACTTTGCGTCCTTCGCCGAGAAATCGATGCGCCAGTTTTCCAATCGTGGTCGTCTTCCCAGACCCGTTTACTCCCACAACCATCACCACCGCGGGAGGCGTATGCACGACGCGAATTGGGGTTTCCGAGCCACGGAGCACTTCAAGGAGTTGTTCGCGAATCAGGCCGCGAATTTCAGCGGCATCGCCGGTGAGCCGACGATCCACCTGCTGGCGGATGCGGTCCAGAATGTCATCTACTGTCCGCACACCGATATCAGCCGTGATGAGCGTATATTCGAGTTCCTCCAGCAGGCCGGCATCGATTTCCTTTTTCCCCGAGAGCACATCTTCGAGGCGGTCGACGAGGCCCGAACGTGTCTTCTGGATGCCAGCCTTCAGGCGATCAAGCAGGTTCGGTTCGGCAGGAACCGAGCCAAAAAGCGTCTGAATAGCCATGATTGAATTGAGCGCGAGAAGCCCCAAGACCTCCGGCGCGCTTAGGTTCAGTGTAGAACGTGGATCATTAATGAAACGCTGCGGCGTAGGCCGGTACGGGAGGTAAGGGCTTCGGTACCGTCAGCACTACGCAACAGCTAGCTTTCGGAGCATACTGGGCGCGATGCAGGCTGTTTTTCCAGGCAGGATCGAGCCACCAGTTCCACCCGTGGAGGAGCGGGCGAGAACTAATTCGGCTCGATCCCTTTTTTCTTGGAAACTGCTGCTGCTCGCCGTGGTGTTGGGGTGCGCGATCGAGGTGGCGGGCCCGGGCTGGGCCCAGGCGATTTTTCGCGCGATCAGTATTACCGATGCAGGCGGAATTTCGGCGATATTCGCTGCTCTGTTTGCAGCCGTGGTTCTTCATGAACTCGGCCATTTTCTAGCCGCCTTGGCAGTTGGCTTTCGAATCCTCGGTGTTTCACTTGGTCCGGTGCGGGTCAGCTTCTGGCATGGCCAGCGCATGTGGAAACTTTCCACCAAGAACCTGCTAACCGGATCCGTTTCGGCTATTCCACGCACCGACAGGCAGTGGCGTAGCCGAATGCTGGCCGTAGTGGCTGCCGGACCGGCAGCGACGCTCGGTACTGGGGCGCTAGCATCCTATCTGCTGCTAGCGCCTCACAGCTCCCCCTGGATGGTTTCGTTCTTAGGCGCACTGTCGCAACTGAGCTTTTTCCTGTTCGTGCTGGGTTTGATCCCGAATAGCGCCCAAGCGCGCATCCGAAATGACGCGCGGCTTCTGTTGATCTTGTGGCGGGACGGCGTCGAAGCAGATGAGATCCGAACGTATCACGAAATCATGGAAATGGAAGCGAGCGGCATTCGTCCGGGTGCAATTCCACCAAACGTGATTCGCAAGCTCGCCGTCCAGCGATCCTCAGCCGACGTCGCGATGCTCTGCGCCCGAACAGTCGTGAATTGGGCCCTTGATTTTGGAGACATCGGCATGGCGTCGGCTTGGGACAACCACGCCTTCACACTGAGCACCCGTTGCGACGAACGCCTCCGGAACAGCGCGGTAGCCGCCTCCGCCTGCTTCGATATCCTCTTTCGTGGCGACCTGGATGCCGCGAGAAGCAAATTCGCTACTGTCCAGTTCGAACCCCTGACCCCCAAGTGTTTCCATCACCGCGTCAAGGCAGCCTATTGGCTGGCGGCCTGTAAGGTGCCAGCGGCGTTGGCTGAGATCGCGCAGGCTCGTTGTTCGTTTTCCGCTAAGTTGCCGTACTATCAGTTCGAAGCTCGCCTGCTATTCGCGCTGCACCACGAAGCGCTGTCCATGGCCAGTCAACAGGCTGTGGCCTGCCCCGCAAATCGCGGTTAATCTCTCTTCAACCCTCCATTCTCAGGAAAGCGTCAGACTCACTTTGCCTGGTCTATAGCAACCTGTTTCAAAGGCAAAGGATAATCTATTAATTAATCAGTCAAATTGGCCATTGGTCGGTGTCGGTCCGCCGAGGGATCAGGCGAAGCGGCAGGAGGACTAGGGTGCTCTGCCATCACCCGTAACTAGCAGGATGACTCTTTCAGATCAGACGAAGACGCGTCGCCGCCTTGCTCTTTTATTTTCCGTTCCTCTGGCGTTCAGCTTGTTGTTCTTCCTGGTCAGCATTGCGGAGGAGCATACGGATACGCAGTTGCTGAAGATTCAGGGACTTACCCTCAGTGTCGACCAGCTTCGGGCGCTGGCGACGGACGCGGAATCAGGCGAGCGCGGATTCCTTCTCACCGACGAAAAGCAATACCTTCTACCCCTCGACCAAGCGATCAACGATTTGAAGCCGCAGATCCAGCGCTGCCGGGACCTTGAACCCGACAATTCCGCACTGCGTACCCAATTGGAAAACGTGGCGAGCCTGGTAACGCAACGAGTGAACGAGGCGAACCACGTGGTGGCGACAGCACAGCAAACTGGCAAACGAGCGGCGCTTCTCGCTATGCGTTCAGGCAAGTCCGAAGTCACGATGAACCAGATCCGGCAGAGCGTGAACCGTGTAGCCGACCTGCTCAACGACGTAAAAAACGAATACGTCGAGAAGGAGAAGCGAAATGAGCGTTTAGCTTTCGGTTTCTTCATGGGAGGAAGCATAACCACCCTGCTCGTGACGGTGTGGCTTTACAACGCTGTTCTTACGTACCTCCGAGAACGCGATATGGCGCAACTGGAAGTACAGCGCGCCAACGAGGAACTGGAAAGGCGAATTGATGAGCGGACTCAGGAATTGCAGCACATGAACGAAGAGCTTCAGCAATTCGCGTACGTAGCCAGCCATGATTTGCAAGAGCCGTTGCGCACTATTACCAGCTTTTCGCAACTGTTGGAATCGCGCTACAAGAACCGGCTGGATGAGGACGCGGACGAGTTCATCGGCTTCATTGTCACCGCTTCGCGCCGCATGACGGATCTGATCAATGGGCTATTGGCGGTGGTCCGGCTGCGCAAAACGGGCCAGCCTGTGGCGCCCGTGCCCTTGCAAACTCTGCTCAATGAAGCGGAAGCCAGTTTGCAAGCCGCAATTCGCGACGCCGACGCCAGCGTTGAGCACGGACCTTTGCCTGCGCTGGTGGTGGATCGAGTGCAATTCAGCCAGGTTTTTCAGAACCTGATTTCGAACTCGATCAAATACCGCAGTGCCGAAGCACCGCGCATTCGCGTAAATGCCAAACGGGACGGAAGCAACTGGATCATATCTCTGGCAGATAATGGCCGCGGGTTTAATCAGGCTTATGCCGAGCGCATATTCGGCCTGTTCCAGCGACTGCACGCGCGGGAGGTGGAGGGCACCGGCATGGGGCTATCAATCGTGCGCAAGATCGTCGAGAGGCATGGAGGACGGATCTGGGCTGAGTCTCAAGAAGGCGTAGGATCGACTTTCTACATCAGTCTTCCGGTGAGCCTGGAGCGTCTGCGAATCGATCAATCCGAGCCGGTTCAGAGCACGGCCGCACGTGCCTGAGGCCCGCGCCCACAAATTCAGTGAGCCATGGCCGGCCGCCCGGGCTTGGCTTTCCTCATGAGAAAAATGAGAGGAATCAGGAGCCCGAACACAATGCCCATTGACCAGAAGCAATCGATATAGGAGAGGGTTGTGGCTTGCTGCTGCAAACGGCGCAGAATTAAGGCATAGCTCTCGTGTCCACTCGAGCCGACGAGCCGGCCGGCTGAATTGAGCGCTTGATTAAACGCGGGGTTGAGCGCAGTCGTGTGCTCCACCAATCGCGCCTGATGAAATTGCGCTCTGCGGTCAAGCAGGGTGGTTACGATCGAAATGCCAAGGCTGCCTCCAACGTTCCGGGCCAGATTGATAAGCCCCGAAGCCGCATTATTCTTGGTGGGAGGCACGAACGCATACGCGGCCGTGTTGATGGGCACGAACAGGAATGCCAGGCCAGCCGCTTGAAAACATCGCGCGAGAACAGCGTACTTGAAATCCATCTGGATATCGAAATTCGCCATGTGGATCAGCGCAAGCGAAGTAATCGCCAGTCCCACACCGATCATCCAGCGCGACTCCACCTTCCCGAGCAGGAAACCGACGAAAGGCAGGAGGCACATAACGAGCAAGCCTCCGGGCGAGATGGCGAGACCCGCCTGTGTAGCGGAATAACCCATCACGAGTTGCAGATACTGAGGGATCAAGACGGTGCTGCCCAGGAGTACAACGCCGACCATGAACATCAGGAACGCGGAGATTCCGAAGTTACGGTTCTTCAAGAGACTCAGGTCGACCACTGGCTCCTCTTGTTTGAACTCCCAATAAATCGCCAGAATGAGACCGGCCGCGGAGATCAACATGCAGGTGCGAATAAAGCCGGAAGCCCACCAATCGTCCCGCTCTCCCTTATCGAGGACGATCTGCAGAAATCCCAGGCCGAGGGCGACGAAGATGATACCCCAGTAATCCACACGCAGCTTGGTTTTCAGTCTCTGCAGGCGCTCCTGGACGAGGTAAGGCGGATCCTCCAGCATGAAGCTAGTCAAGAAGAGCGAAACAGCCCCGACCGGAATGTTTATGAAGAAAATCCAGCGCCAATCCCAGTTATCGGTAATCCATCCGCCGAGCGTGGGCCCGATAGCTGGAGCGGTAACGACCGCAACGCCATAAATCGCGAAAGCCATCCCCCGCTGCTTGGGCGGAAAAGTATCAGCGAGGATCGCTTGTTCGCTCGGCTGCAATCCGCCGCCGCCAACTCCCTGCAAGACACGGAACAGCACGAGAAGTCCCAGCGTCGGCGCAATACCGCAGAGAAACGAACTGAGCGTGAACAGTGCCACGCAGGTCATGTAGAAGTACTTGCGCCCGAGCAGCAGTGAGAACCAGCCGCTCAGAGGAAGAATGATCGCGTTGGAAACAAGGTACGACGTGAGCACCCACGTTGCCTCATCTTCGCTGGCCGAGAGTCCGCCGGCAATATGAGGGAGCGCCACGTTGGCGATGCTCGTATCGAGCACCTCCATGAAGCTTGCCAGTGTGACCGTCAGCGCGATCAGCCAGGGATTAAACTTGGGCGTCCAAACCGCTTCCTGGCCAGAGGAAGCCGGTGGTTTCGATGGGGCGGCTTCGCTCACGCTGGAGGTTTCCATGCGAGCACCTCTTAAGAAGCGTTATTCGTTCCGCTATTCAATAGGACGGTCGGCTCCACTGACATACCCGGCCGCAGGGAACGGTCGCGGTTTTCGCCAGGCTCAAGAACGACCTTCACAGGAATCCGTTGGACGACTTTAACGTAGTTCCCGGTTGCGTTCTCCGGAGGAAGCAGGCTGAACCTCGCGCCGGAAGCGGCGGCAATGCTGTCAATGTGCCCTCGGTACTTGCGCCCGCCGTAGGTGTCAACAGAAATCTCCACTTTCTGGCCAACTCGCATATTTTTCAACTGGGTCTCTTTGTAATTGGCTGTGATCCAGATATCGTCGAGCGGGACGACCGCCATGATCTGCTGTCCGGGAGAAACCTGCATGCCAGGTTCGGCATTCTTCTTGCTAATGATTCCGTCGACAGGAGCGCGGAGAATCGTGTAACCGAGGTTGAGGTTCGCCTGGTTGAGATCGGCCTGGCGCTGCTGAACCGCGGCTTGTGCCTGCTTGTACCGCGCTTCGCTGACTTGTTGCTGCTTAGGCAGGAGCTGTTGGCTTTGACGCCTCTGGATAATTGCCGATTGGAGCCGTGCCTTGGCTTGGTTCTGTTGGGCGACGGCTTGATCCAGGGTATGCTGGGCCGCAACAATATCGGCTTTCGCCGACTCGACCTGAGCGGCGTTGGAGGCAGCCGCGGCGACAGCGGCATCGTAGTCCTGGCGTGAGATCTCATCTTTTGCGACGAGGTCCGCATAGCGCGCCAAGTCTTTTTGCGCTTTCACAAGATCCGCCTGCCGTTGTGCCAAGGCTGCATTGGCGGCGTTCAGACGGGCTCGCGCGGTATCCACAGCCCGCTGCGCGGCGGTCACTCCTGCCTGGCTTTCCAACTCAGCGGAACCACTGGTGCTCACCAGAGTGCGCGTGTTGATTCCGGTAATCGGCACATTTACGCTGGATTCGATGGTGTTAGCATTCGCCGTTGCAAGCGCCGCCTGAGCCTGTTGCAGCGTTACTTGATAATCCGCGGGATCCAGACGGACGAGTTCTTGCCCTGCCCTAACTTGCTCGTTATCGTTCACTAGCACTGTGAGAATCGTGCCGGCAATGCGAGGACTAATAGGAACGATGTGGCCATCCACCTGGGCATCGTCTGTGGATTCGCGGACCGAGTAGTAAGCGTAAATGGGAATGGCGACGATGAGACCGACGACCACCAAGGCAAGCAGCACGAAACGAATAGCCCGTTTGCGCCGCGGATTCGTTCGTTTTCTCCTCGTGTCATCCCTTCTTTGCGGTTCCGGGATTCTACGCTGATTCTCCTCCGGGGCGGACGGCTGATGGCGTTTCTGATCCGGCTTCTCTCGTTCCTGCTGCTCTTGAGTCTCTGGCATAAATTCGTGGTCCTCTAACGCCCAACCGCCGCGCAGGGCATGCGATCACTCTTCGAGCATTCTTCGGCGTGCGCGTCGATACTGGCGCGCGTCTTTCTCAGCAGGCGAGTGAGAGTGGCCTTCTCTTCGGCGGAGAGGTCCTGAAAAAGCGCCCTTAGCGTGCAGTAGTGAAGCGGCATGAACTCATCGAGCAAGTCCTCGCCTTTCTTTGTGATTCTGGCGTTCCTGGCCCGCCGGTCAGCGGGGTCCACAACCCGTTTGACGTAACCCTTCTGCTCCAGATGATCCATGAGGCCGGTTATGTTTGCGCGGCTGACGAGGAGAAGCTCGCCAAGGTCGTGCAGTTGCATTCCCTCACGTGGTCCATGGCGCAGGAGCAAGAGGATGTTGATGGTTGATTTGGACAAGCCGTATTCGGACGCGTAACGCGATACGAACTGATGGAAAACGTCGTAAGTATAGAGGAGACTGACTGCGATCTCGGCAGATGCGAGGTCAAAACCGGGGTACTGAGGGCCGCACTGGCGCATGCGCTCGTGATAGTAACTGTCGCGTCGATCCTCTGGCACGTTTTTTGGATTCCGGCGAGATAGTAAAGTTCCTAATTATTTTGTCACCTTGGAGTTCCTGAGCCACAAAACACCCGACATCCGGCTTGATCTTCCGCGTCAATTAGACGGGGACCAATGCTCAGAACTTTGTCGGTTGTTTGCCTCACAGTGGGACTTGCGGTAGCGCTTTCGGCAGAGGACCTGCAGGGTGTCGTGGTCGATTGGAGATGTGCTCAGCCGATGGTGCAACATGGCCGCGAGAAGACGCTCCAGCACGACCGGAGCTGTTCATTGATGAAGAATTACCAGCGCTCCGCCTATGGGCTGATCACCGATGACCACAAATTCTACAAGCTGGATGACCCTGGCAATCAGCGCATCCTGCAGTTGTTGCGCGATCAGCCGGACAAGGACAATTTAAAAGTAGTGGTCAGCGGCGAACTGCAGGGCAACACGCTGAAGGTGGCGAATATCAGTATGCTGTAGAGCCGGGCGATCCAAACCTTCGTCTGGTCCACTCCGGCCCTTCATTCGACGGTAAATCGAAATCAGACTTCCCGGTCAGTGGCCATACTGCTGGACGGCAGACTCGGGCGTATTGCCGGTATTCAGTAAGCGGGCATTCTCGTGTTTCAGATTCTTGCCGAGAAATTCGCGGACATATCTCTCGATCAAGGTCAGATTGTGCAGTGCAACGTGCGGTCCAGCAAAGCCGTCCTGACCGGCGAAGAGCAAGGGAATGTCATCGAAACTTGGGTGGGCAATGCCAGGGGATCGCAATATGACGTCGTAGCTTCCGGGGCGAGAAGCCTGAAGCTGCTCTTCTTTCTTCTTGAAGTACGCTGCATGCTCTGCGGGCGTCCCGGCCATTTTATTTTGCGGATGAAAGGCTTCGAGAAAGAGAAGCGGCTGCTTCAAGGTCGCGTGGTCCGGATACTCGGGAAGAGCGGCAATTGGAGGCATCCCGCCATCAAGGTCTACACACGCCTTAAGACGCGCATCGAGCTGGCAAGCGCGCGCCGCGAATTCCGCGCCCGCTGAGTGACCCATCGCCGCGATACGGTTCAGATCGATTTTACCGTCGAGCAGAAACTGTCTGGTGTCGCCCTTTTCCGCCGTAATGCGATCGAGCACGAAGCGAACGTCCGCAGCTCCCTCGCTAATCTGTTCCGATCCGCGTTCCACAATCCACTTCCATTTCTGCTCAGGAGTGAGTCCAGAAGGCGGAGCGTCCTCGTGTCTTAGGACAACCCTTCCATCCGGGAACCAAACAGCCAAAGCGATATAGGTGTGCTCGATGGAGGCAACCACGTATCCACGGCTGACCAAATCCTCGATTAGACAGGTGTAGTTGAAACCCGTGCTGCCGAGCCCGTGGGAGAAAACGACGACCGAAAATGGCCGGGAGCTCTTTGCCACAGGCGCACCTTCCATCGCGTGCGAGAAAATGGCGCCCGAAACCATAGCCGGCCACCTATTCTCAAATTCCTGCTGCATCACCGTCCGAACTTCCGGTAGCGCATCCATGCGCTGCGCGCCGGGAAGGTATGGCCCTTTGGTGTCCCCAGACTTTGTCGAGGTTGGGTACCAAAAGTACACCATCAACTCGCGATGCGCGTCCGGTTTCGAGGAATAGTGGTCCGGGCGAGACGCGTCCACCCAATCGTAGCCGACCCGCCCGATACCAAATGGACCAGAAGGGACCGGTATCTTTGGCAACGCATTTGTCGGCTGAAACCGTCCCGGACTACTGGTCTGCCCGAAAACCGCACAAGCACTAGCGGTGAACCCAAGGAAAAACATATACGTAATCGGACGCGTCTTCATTAGTTCAGCCTCACATGAGTCGATTACGTCATAACCCAGGTTGCCTGTGATCCAGGAGCTATCCGGCAACTGCTTCCGACATCCGTAACCACACGGCGACTGATCGGGCGGAATCGGCCGATGCGGATATTGAGATGACCAGGCGCAAAGCATTTCGGGCGATTCTGAGACTACGGGACAGTAGTTACAGAAAACCGATTGAGTGCGGTAGGAATGCCCTTAGGGCTTTGAGGACGGCGGCTCCCAGAGCTCAATCTTATTCCCATCCGGGTCATAGATCCAGGCAAAGCGACCGTAGGATTCATTCATTCGTTTGGCGTCGATCTTTACTCCCTCTTGTTTTAAGCGGTCGAGCAAAGCATCCAGATCGTCCACGATGTAGTTGATCATGAACGGTGCGGGGCTCGGATCGAAATAGTGAGTGGAGGTGGGAAAAACAGTCCAAACTGTAACGTGTTCCTTTCGCGGGTCGTCGTGTTCGCGCCACGGAAGCATCGCGCCTTGGCCTTTGTCAGCGATTCCAAGATGCTTCGAATACCATTCGCGCATCTGATCACGACTAGCGGATTTGAAGAAGACACCGCCGATTCCAAGAATGTGCCCGCGCTGCTCCATTTTGACGGCTGGCTTCGAGTTTTCAGGTTGCGGAGATTGCACTTCCTGTCCTCCTTTTGAGCAGGGCGAGATGAGCAACAGCGAGCCGAGCGCAATTGTGCTCCAGCGTATCCCTTGCATATTGGATTATACAAGTTTCGGCCATTGCTAGCCGGTGGGGTCGCCGTGAATTTCGAGTACGCCGTCTTGTTCGGCTACAGCCGGTTCGGGAAGTTTTCCGGTCCAATTCGCCCAACCCCAGAACAGGGCCGTGGATGAGCTGAGCAAGCCGGAAGCGGCGCCGATCGCACGAATGCTGAAATATTGGGACGCGCTGCCCGCGCCGAGCATGGATAGCATCATGGTGGACCAGTTCATCGTTTCGATGGTGGAGAACACGCGGCCGCGAAAGCGGTCTTCGACATGCTTCAGCAGGTTCGACCAGTTCAGAACGGAACTCACCGCGACACTGGCGCGCGAAAGGCCCATAAAGAACAGCGCCCAGCCCCAGTGGCGCATTTGACTGAAGACAACATAGGACCCGCCGTGCAGCAGATAGCAGAAGAAAACCGTTTTCTTATAAGCCTCGAAGCTGATGCGCTTGCCCAGGTAATTCCCAAGAAAGCCGCCGATCAGCAGACCGACACCCGCAACGCTCCATAGTTCGCCAAGTCCCTGCGCGCCCCGCTTGAACACCAACTCGCTGAAAAGCGTGAAGAGCACCTGAGCGGCACCGCCGCCGCTGGCCCAGCCGACGCCAATGAGCCCGATTCCCAGTATGAGCGGACTAGCGATCATATACCCGAGGCCCTCGCGGTACTCATGCCAAGGACGGGCGACTTTCGTTTCGTCGAAGGCAGGCTCCGCGGCCCGGAAATGGCCGTGAACGGAGCGCAGATTGCCGATACAGAACGCAGAGAAAAAGAAAGACAGCGAATTGAAGATGAAGGCGAGCTGATAGCCGAACTGGGCGACCACAGTTCCGCCGAAGAACGCGCCGATAGCCAGCGTCATCCAACTAGTGGTTTGCGTGAGCGAATTGGCTGTGTGCAGTTCATCTTTAGTAGCGATGCTGGGGAGGATTGCCGAACGGCCGCTCGTGAAGAACGGCGAAGCGATCATCAGAAGCGCACTCAGCAGATACAGCAGCCAGAGCTGGTGGTAGCTGATGGCAAGGATGAAGCCGAGAGCGATCGCGCCGCGAATCAGGTCACTTGCGATCATAATGTGCTGGCGGTCGAAACGGTCGAGCAAGATACCTGCTAGAGGACCGGCGAGCACAGCAGGTATGGCGCGCGCCAGCATCAGGGTGGCGATCACGGCTCCACTGTGCGTCTCCTCCACTGCGAGGCTGAGCACCGCGACATTGTTGAAGTGATCGCCAGCCTCGCTGACGATCTGCCCCATCCAGGTGTATCGGTAATTTCGGTTCCGGCGCAGCAGCCGAATGAAATCGGACATTACCCCGCTTGCCGGACGATCTTCGCTGTCGTGACGATTTGGCCCAAATGGCGCTGCGTGTGTTCCGCGATGTGAACGACCAGGCCAAGAACGGTGGTCGGCAGCGCGCGGCGACCGACGGAACGAGCATCATAAAGCGATGCAGGATCGAGCCGGCGCAACTCGTCCTCCGATTTGCGGAGCGCTTCTTCGATGAGCTGAAGCAGAGCCGGTACATCGCCATTCGGATCGCTCTCGCGACGAAGGACATCCATCTGCGCTTCGCTGAGTTGATCGTCGCGAAGATAGGTGGTCAAGCGATCGATGCTTCCGGCGATGTGCTTCAGATGAAAGCCCACTGAAGCAGCTCCATTCGGCTTGCGCCACAACTGCTTCGATGTGAGCCCACTGGTGTGCTTCGGGAGCTCCTCGCGAACGTGGGCGAATGTGAAGAAC
>Ga0213882_10000365_pt1 | contig 16307 bp, 17 predicted proteins | sample BarmaccoBMER_R09_FD_160106 | JGI IMG/M metagenome (GOLD analysis project Ga0213882, IMG submission 160106) | Barbacenia macrantha exposed rock microbial communities from rupestrian grasslands, the National Park of Serra do Cipo, Brazil - ER_R09 ...
TAAAGCCTCCGGCGAGCCGAATGACTATCCCGCGAACGCCGCCGTCGCCGATCAAGATGTTGCTCCCCGCGCCGACGACCCACCATGGCATTCGCCGGCGCGCGCAAAACAGCAGCAGCGCCGCGAGCTGATCTTCACATTCCACGGTGACAAGCGCATCGGCGGGACCGCCAAGCTTCCACGACGTCAGCGGCGCTAAGGGCTCGTCGAATCGCACCTGCGCTCCAAAGAGCCGGCTCAGCTCGCGGCGGCTCGCCGCAGTCAGCAACGATCGCGTCGCGGCCGTCGTCGTGAGGCTCATGCGGAGGCCGTCGCAGGCGCGCGTAATCGCGTCGCCACTTTGGTCGCGACGTCGCTGATGTCGCCGGCGCCCAGCATCAGCACCAGCGCGCCAGGCTGAGAGTCTTTGAGGATCGCGCGCTGCAGCTCGTCGGGTCCGCGCACGTACCGCACGGGTCTTCCAAGAGCCGCAAGCTTCTCGCCGATCGAGCGTTCGCTGACGCCCGGAATCGCGGGTTCAGACGCCGAGTAGATCGGCGTGAGATAGATGCGATCGGCCGCCGCGAGCGCCTGCGCGAACTCGCGCGCCAAGAATGCCGTTCGAGTGTAGCGGTGAGGTTGAAAGGCTACGATGACCTCGCCGGCGTGGTACTGGCGCGCGGCCGCGATCGTCGCGGCAATCGCCGTTGGATGGTGCGCGTAATCGTCAACGAGCGTCAACCGGCCGTCCGACACCAAAATATCGAACCGGCGCCGAACGCTCGTGAACTCTTCCAAGGCGCCGGCGACCATCGCGAACGGCAAGCGGAGATGGTGCGCGACGGCGACCGCCGCCAACGCGTTTTGAACGTTCATCAATCCCGGGACGCGCAGGCGCACCTCGCCAAGCGGCTCGTCATCGATCAGCACGTCAAACCGCGATCCGAAGTTGGCGAACGCGATGTTGGCGGGCCGCACCGCCGCGGTCGGTCCGACGCCGAACGTTACGACGGGCGCGCGCAGATCGTGCGAGGTCAGCGAGCCCGCGAGCGCGTTATCCACGCCGATCACCGCCAACCCCTCGGCCGGAAGCTTCCCAAGAAACTCGCCGAACGCGCGCGCCAGGCCGACCAGCTCCTCGTCGCTCGAGAGGTGGTCGTTTTCGAGGTTGGTCACGACCGCGATCTCGGGATCGAGCAACGCAAAGGAACCGTCGGATTCGTCGGCCTCGCTCACAAACCATGGCGCTTGGCCATCGTGAGCGTTGCGTTGCAGCGAGCCGTCGATTCCGCCTAAGACCAAGCCTGCGTCGATGCCACAGCCGCGCAGAACGGCGTGGATCATCGCCGTGGTCGTCGTCTTGCCGTGCGTTCCGCAGATCGCGATCCCGCGCTTGCCGCGCAGCAGACGCGCGAGCATCTCCCCTCGGTGAAGGATCGGAATGTTGCGACGAGCGGCCGCGACGTATTCCGGGTTACGCCGGGCGATTGCGGAGCTGACGACGACGGCGTCGACGGCGCCGACATTGCCCGCCGCGTGTCCAATTGCGACGGGAATGCCTTCGCGACGGAGCATCTGCGTGAGGGACGTTTCCTGCAAATCCGAACCATACACGGTATCGCCGCGCGCGCGCAGAACGCGCGCGATCGCGCTCATGCCGATGCCGCCGATGCCGACGAAATGATAGATCACAGTGCGAGAGGCTCCCGGCGGTCGTTTCGAGCTACCAGGCTTTCGATCCGCGCGAGAATCGTCGTAAGAGGATCGCTTCCCTGCATCTGCTTCGCTCGGTCCGTCATTTCCGCCAGTCGCTGCGGCACAGTGACGACCGCCAGCATGCCGCCCAGCGCGCCGGCGGCAACCGCCGCGTCGTCGACGACCAGCGCCGCGCCGGCGTCTTGTAACCGCGATGCGTTGCGCGCCTGGTGCCCTTCCGCCGCGTGGGGGTACGGCACGAGGATCGCCGGTCTTCCAAGCGCGCAGAGCTCTCCCAGCGTTGACGCGCCTGCGCGCGCGACGACCAGATCGGCGCAGGCGTAGGCGTCGGCCATATCGTCGAGGTAGGCGCGCACGGCGTACCGTTCCATTGCCGGTTCGTTTTCAAGCGCGGCGGTCACGCGCGCATAGTCCGGCTCTCCCGTGACGTGCAGCACTTGCCAGCCTTGCGGGATCGCTCCCTCGCGCGCGAGCGCTGCAACCGCATCGTTGATGGTGCGTGCGCCCTGACTTCCGCCGAGGACCAAAATACCGCGCAACGATGGATCGAGGCCGAGTCGCTGGGCAGCAACGTCCCTCGACGGCAAGCGGCGGAGCGACTCGCGAATCGGAACCTGATGCCACGTTTCGTCGACGATCGGCGCGAGCAGCCGGTTCGTGAGACCGGGCGCGGCATTCGGTTCCAGCAGCACGACGGGTGGGCCGCTGCGCTTCGCCAGTCGCGCCATGCGCGCGGCGAGCGCGACCGGAAAGCAGACGTATCCGCCGGTGGCGACGATGAGATCCGGACGAAGCGCCGCCAGCAGTCGCAGGCTCTGCGCCGTTCCCCAGAGATTAGCAACCGCGGTCTTGACGAGGTCGAGCGAGGGCCGCCGCGGCATCGGGTGTCCCGCGATCGTATAGAGTGGATACCCGGCCCTTGGCACGATCGTCGTCTCGAGCCGGTTTGCCGCGCCGATAAAAGCGATGGACGCGCGGTCGCGCAGCGCGTCGGCGATGGCGATCGCGGGGTAGAGATGGCCGCCCGTTCCGCCGCCGGCGAAGACGACGGTCAATGCGCCCGGTGCCGGCCGACGTTGGCGATCAGCGCTATGGCCACGAGGTTGACGATCAACGAGCTTCCGCCGAACGAGATGAACGGCAGCGGGACGCCCGTCACGGGCCAGGACGACGAGACGACGCCGATGTTGACGAACGCCTGTATCGTGATCATGGCGGCGCAGCCGATCGCAAGGAAGAAGCCAAAGCGGTCCGGCGCTCGCAGCGCGATTCGGATCGCTCGATACGCGAGCGTCACGAAAAGCGCGACCACCGCCAGCGTGCCGATCAGACCCAGCTCTTCGCCGAGAATAGAGAAGATGAAGTCCGTATATTGCTCGGGGAGGTAAAAAAATTTCTCGCGCGAGGCGCCCAGCCCAACGCCGAAAAGCCCGCCGCTTCCGAGCGCGAAGAGCGACTGCACGATGTGGAATCCCGTGTTGAGCGGATCGCGCCACGGATCCAAGAATGCAAAGACGCGCGCGCGGCGGTATGGACTCGCCAGCACGGTGAGGGCGGCGACCGGTATGATCGACAGTGCGACGGCCGCAAGATGCATCAGCCGCGCGCCGGCGGCAAACAACAGCGTAAAGGCGATGAAGAGGAGGAGGCTCGCGGTACCCATATCCGGCTCGCGCAACACGAGCACTGCCATCAGCGCGACGGGAACGAAGAGCGGCACGACGCCGCGTGAGAGCGACGTTATCCGTTCCGGGCGCGCCGAGAGCACTGCGGCGAGATAGACGATCAGCGCGAGTTTGGCAAACTCGGAGGGCTCGACGCTGAACGCTCCCGCTCCGATCCACCGCCGGCCGCCGTTAACGCCGACCCCGATATGCGGCACGAAGACCAAGAAGAGCGCCGCCGTAGCCGCAAGCAAGATGTAGGGGGCCCATCGCTTGAGACGATGATAGTCAAACCGGTAGACGCCATAGGCCGCCGCGAGCCCGACGACAAGCCATACCAGCTGGCGCTTGGCGTAGTATGCGATGTCGCCATGTTGCGCGTACGCCGTCGCGCTCGAAGCCGAAAAAACCATGACGAGCCCGATTCCGATCAGCGCCGCCGTGACCGTGAAGAGCACGGAATCCAGGGGTGCAACAGGACGCGACGACCCCTCGTGCGGGCGCGCCGAGCGCATCGCATGCTCCGCGGCGAAACTATGCACCGGCCGGCGCCCGTAACGCGGCAACGGCATCCGCGAACCGGTCTCCACGCGCCTCGGCGGACGCAAACATGTCAAAGGAGGCGCAACCGGGCGACAGCAACACGACGTCGCCGCGCTGCGCCAGCTCGCGCGCGCGATCGACCGCCTCTTCCAGTGAAGCGGCCGGGAGCGCCGTCACGCCCTGGATTCCACCGAGAATCTCAGGCGCCGCCTCGCCGATCGCGATCACGCCGCGCACGCCGCGGCCCGATATCTCGTCGAGCACCGGCGAAAAGCTGGTGCCCTTCGAGCGGCCGCCGGCGATCAGTATGACGGGCCGGTCGAACGTTCGCAGCGCCGCGATCACCGAAGCGGGCGTCGTTGACTTCGAATCATCGACGTAGGTGACGCCGTCGATTTCGGCCAGGGTCTGTAGACGGTGCGACATCGGCTCGAACGAACCGATCGCCTCCCGCAAGGTCGCCGCCTCGCAGCCGACGGCAAGTGCCGCGAGGAGCGCGGCCATCGCGTTGCGCAGATTGTGCTCGCCCGGCAACCGTATTCCGTCCCGCGCCACGATCGGAATCGGACGCGGATCTCCCGTCGGAGGCGCGTAGATCAGCGTATCGTCGCGCAAGTACATGGCGGCCTGATCCGGATGATCCAAACTCAACCAGAGCTGACGCGCAAGAACGCGCGTCTCCCCGCGCCGCCAATCGAGCGCGGCGACGTACGGATCGTCGAGATCGCCGACGAACCAATCCGTCATTCCCTGATTGGCGGCAATGCGATACTTCGCTTGTGCGTACTCCTCCATCGAGTGATAGCGATCGAGGTGGTCGGGCGAGAGGTTGAGCAGCACCGCAACCCGCGGCTTGAACGAGCGAATCGTCTCCAGTTGAAACGACGAAACCTCGGCGACGACCCAGCCGTCGGGGCCAACGCCGCCCACCTCTTTGATGAGCGGATTGCCGATGTTGCCGCCGACGCGAACGTCGCGGCCGCACGCGCGCAACAGATGTCCGATCAGCGCGGTCGTCGTGGACTTGCCCTTCGTTCCCGTTACGGCAATGATCGGCGCGCTGCAGAGACGGTACGCGAGCTCGATTTCGCCGACGACCGGCACGTTTCGCTCGTGGAGCCGACGCACGACCGGCGAGGTTGGGCCCACCCCCGGGGAGAGCACCGCGCAGTCGACCGCGCCGAGGATCGAACGTAGATCTGCCGGCGGCACGAATTGGGCGCCGAGACGCTGCGCGGTGGCGATTGCGGGCCGGAGCCGCTCCTCGGACTCCTCGTCCGTTGCGTAGAGCGTCACGCCGAACTGCGAAAGCACCTCGACGCAGGCGAGGCCGCTGCGTCCCAGTCCGATGATGAGCAGCGACTCACCGCGCCGCAATCCAAAGATCTCACTCATCGCACGATGGCCCATCCTAGCAACGAACAGACCAGCGATGCAAGCCAGAAGCGCAGCGTCACGCGCGTCTCCGGCCAACCGGAAACCTCAAAATGATGGTGCAGCGGACTCATCGCGAGGATTCGCTTGCCGCGCGTGGCCTTGAAATAGGCGACTTGCAGCATCACCGAAAGGGCTTCGGCAACGAAGACGCCGCCGATCAGCACGAGCAATAGCATCTCGCCGGTAAGGATCGCGACGCCCGAAAGCAGCGCTCCCAACGCCAGCGAGCCCGTGTCGCCCATGAAGAGCTTCGCCGGATGCAGGTTGAAGAGCAAGAATCCCGCGCAGGCCCCGATTCCGATTGCGGCCGCCGTCGCCGCAGCGGGCATCGGCAACCACGCCGCGATTAGCGCCAACACGATCAGCGGCGGCATAATCGTCCCGGTCGCCAAGCCGTCGAGCCCATCGGTGAGATTGACGGCGTGAATGGTTCCCGTGATCGCGAGTATGCCCAGAACGAGCCACAGCCAGTGCGGTACGACGAGCCACACCGTTCCCGCGTGGAAGATCGCATCGAGCGGGAAGAGGCCGGGCGCGGCGGAGATCGCGCGCAAAAAAATCGCAGCGACCAGAGCCGTCGCCAAGAGCTTGGTCCGCGCCCGCAGTCCACGGTTGTGGCCGTGGAGGACGCCCAACGTATCGTCGATTGCGCCGATGCCGCCGCATAGGACCGTCAGAAAAACCAATTCGGGCATGAGCGCAAAGCGCCCGAGCGCCCCGGCGGCGAGCAGGACGACGACGAAGACCAAGCCGCCCATCGTCGGAGTTCCGGTCTTACCTTGATGCGTCGCCGGCGCGTCTTCATACGCGCGCTGGCGAATGCCGAACCGGCGAAACGCCACGAGCAGCAGCGCTGCGGCCGGCACCGCGATCGCGAAGCCCATCGCGGCCCATGCGCCGAGCAGCGACGCGCTCACTACGCGACCTCGACCAGGGGAGAGTCGCCCCCTCCGCGCCATTTGAGAACGACGACCGGCGTCTGCTCGTCGCTGTTACCGTGCGGATTCTCGAGCAGCGCCGCCTCAACGACGTTTCGGCGGACGCCCGCCGTCGCGCCGAGAACCTTCGCCTTTCCCAAATCGTTCGCATCGACGACCGCGCAAGCAACTCCGGTTCGCTCGTAAAAGAGCTGCGCGAAACCGTCGGAATCGCGCGGCGCGAAGACGATGGCGCGCTCGTAGGGCGGCAGCGTGCCCGTGTATCCGTCGAACGCCGTCACTGCGTCGCCCATCAGCTCGTAGAACTTGCCGCGCCGTCCGGCCGCTCGCGCGATCGTGTGTGCGACCGTCGCATACACCACTCTCCACGTGCCGACCCTATCGATGACGAGCTGCATGGATTCGGGTTGATTCACCGTCGCGAGCGCGCCGGTTCGGCGAGAGAGCGCGTACGCGAGACGGGACGGACGGACGTGTTCCGCGGCCAAGAACTCGCCTTGAGCGATCGCCACGGCGCTCTCGGAGACCGCGACCACGTCACCACGCTGCGCGATGCCCGCGGTCGCGGCGCGGATCAGCGCGATCAGGTCGTCGTCCGGACGCACCAGACCGGTTCGAACGGGAATCGCTTTCAATCCAGGCGGCGCTTGCGGCACGGTGACGTTGAACGAACGAAGCGCAAAGCTCACGCCTGCAAATCCTCGACGATCTCTTCCATTCGGTACTTGCGCGAGCCCTTGAGCAGCACGACGTCATCGCGTTGCGCGTGCGTCCGAAGCCAAGCCGCCACTCCCGCGTTGTCGTCGGCGTGAATGATTCGCTCGGCGGCCAGCCCCGCGCGGCGCGCCCCAGTCGCCAAAGCATCTGCGAAGTCGCCTTCAACGACGAGCAGGTCCACGCGACGAGCGGCATGCTCGCCGACCCGTTCGTGCAGGGCGCTTGCCTCATCGCCCAGCTCGGCCATGCCGGCCAACACGGCGATGCGTCGCGGTGCGGCCTCGGCGGCAAACGCGTCGAGCGCAGCAATCGTCGCGCTCGCGTTGGCATTATAGGCATCGTAGATGACGCGCACGCCGCCCGGTAGCGCGATCGAATCGTAACGGCCTGCCGGCAGTTGCACGCGGGCGAGTTGCGCCGCGACGGTTTCGAGTGAGAGCCCGAGCGCCAGCGCGGTCGCCGCGGCCGCCGCGAGGTTCGCTCGATTATGCCGGCCCGGCACGCGCGCGTCGGCCTGAAGCTCATCGGACGCCGCGCCGGCGGCGTGAAAAAGCCGGCGCTCCCCGATCAGCGCCGTGAGATTTGGGAGTCGCCGGCAGCTTTGCAGCTCGTCGGCCGAATCGAGCGCGGCGAACCACCACACGCGCTGTGTCAACGCAACGGAGCGCTCTCGCGAAACCGCATCCTGCGCATTCAGCACCGCCTCTGCACCGCGTTGGAAGAGGGCCCACTTCGTTTCGGCGAGGCGCTCGCGTGAACCCATGATCTCGACGTGCGCTTCGCCGACGTTGGTGAGCACGCCGACATGCGGCCGCGCGAGCTCCACTAACGTCGCGATGTCACCGAAGTGGCGGGCACCCATCTCGACGACGAGCACGTCGTGCGCGGCGTTCGAGCTGCTCAACAGGAGCCGGCTCACGCCGATCTCATTGTTTTCGTTCGCGGGAGTGGCAAGGATGCGTCCGCGATACGCGGGCTCCAGCAAGTGCGCGAGAAAGTCTTTCGTCGTCGTCTTTCCGGCGCTTCCGGTAATCCCCACGACGCGGCCGTTGAATAGAGCGCGTGCCACTGCGGCCAACGCCATGTACGCGCGCAGCGTGTCGTCTACGAGCAGCATCGCCGCGGCATCAAAATCCGGCGTAACTCGATCGACGACGACCATTGAAGCGCCGCGCCGAAGAGCCTCGCCGGCGAAATGGTGACCATCATAACGCTCGCCGTGCAACGCCACGAACGTGTCCCCCGCTTCGATCGTTCGCGTGTCGGTCGAGACGCGGATGTGGGACGGAGCGGCATCCCGGTTGCGCAGCGTTCCATCGGTGGCGCGCAGCGCGACGTCGAGCGGCAGGTTCATGCGTGCGTACTGCGCGCGCGCAGCGCCTCGCGCGCGACGGCGAGGTCGTCGAACGGCAGCGCATCTTTGCCGACGATCTGATAGCGTTCGTGGCCCTTGCCGGCAACGAGCACGACGTCGCCGGGACCCGCCTCCGTGATTGCGCGCTCGATGGCTCGGCGCCGATCGAGTTCGGCCACATAGGCTTTTGGAGCGATGCCGGATGCAATCGCCGTCACGATCTCACGCGCATCTTCCGTGCGCGGATTGTCGTTCGTCAAGTAAACGTTATCGGCGAGTCGGGCGGCAACGGCGCCCATCTCGGCACGCTTGCCGCGGTCGCGGTCGCCGCCGCATCCGAAAACGACGGCGAGCCTAGCCGGCGCCGTTTCACGCAACGCGCTCAACGCGTGTTCGAGCGCCGACGGCGTATGCGCGTAGTCGATGACTACGGCGACGCCGTCTTCGAATAGGCGCTCCATGCGTCCGGGAATTGGCTCCAGCGCCGACAACGCGCCGGCAATCGTCGGCGCGGCGACGCCCAGCCGCCGTGCGACCGCGATTGCCGCCAACGCATTCTCGACGTTGAATCGCCCGATCAGTCGAAGTTCGTAGCGCGTAGGCGGCTCCTCGGCCGTTACGGTGAAACTGCTGCCCTCCGGCGTTACGACGATATCCGACGCGGCGTACGGGGAACCCGCGCGCTCACCGTAGGCGATCACTTCCTTTACTTCGCCCTTTAGCTCGGTCGCCCAGCGCTCGCCGAACGGATCGCCCACATTCAGCACGCACACCGGCGCAAGTTCGAACAGCCGGCGCTTCGCGGCGGCGTACGCGTCGATCGTCTCGTGAAAGTCCAGGTGGTCGCGCGTCACGTTCGTCAAAACGGCGACGGAAAACGCGACGTCTTCGACGCGTCCCAACGCGAGTGCGTGCGAACTCACCTCCATCGCCACCGCGGTCGCTCCGCCGTCACGCATACGGGCCAGAAGAGAATGCAGCTCCGGGGGAAGCGGGGTCGTGTTGCTCAGCGCCCGTTCGTTCGAACCGAACTGCGCGCCGACAGTTCCGATGACGCCGCACGGCATTTTCGCTGCATTCAGGATCGCCGCGATCATGCGAGAGACGGTCGTCTTGCCGTTCGTGCCCGTTATGCCGATGACGGTAAGCGCATGCGACGGATCGCGGTAAAACGCTGCGGCGATCCTCGAGAGCGCTCGGCGCGTATCCGGCACGCTAACGACGGCCGCTTCCGCAGGGAGCATCGCGCGCGCCGCTGCCTCTACGACGACCGCGCCCGCGCCCTTCGCGAGCGCCTGCGCCGCATAGCGATGGCCGTCCGTATGCTCGCCCCGTAGCGCGACGAAGAGGGCGCCCGGACGTACCACTTGCGAATTCGTTTCGATTCCGGTTATTGCTTGGCCGGGATCGGCGCTGGTTGTGGCGTCGGGCAGGTGACTCAGCAGGCTCCCGAGCGCGATGGTTGGCTCATTTTCCACGGTGCGGCACGTCCGGGGTTGGTACTACGCCGGCGTGCAGCATAGCCTCCCGCGCGATCGCCGCAAACGCCGGGGCGGCGACGACGCTGCCGTAGTACGATCCGATGGGACGCTCGACTTTCACGTAGATCAGGTAGCGTGCTCTTGGATACGGAACCATCCCGATGAACGAGGCGGCATAATACCCCGCGCGATATTCGCCGTCAACCACCATCTGCGCCGTGCCGGTCTTGCCGGCGGTCGCATAGCCCGGAATCTGGGCGGTAGGATTACCGGTGCCGTGGAGAACGACGCGGCGCAGAAATTCGCGTAGCTCTTCCGCCGTGCGGCGCGAAAAAACCCGCCGCACCACCTTCGGACTAAAGCGCCGAACGAGCGTTCCGTGCTGATCGTAGACGGCGGCGACGACCCGCGGCTGCATCAGCAAGCCGCCGTTCGCAATCGCGCAGTAATACCGTGCCATCGCGAGCGGCGTCACGGAGACGCCTTGGCCGAACGACATCGTCGCCAACGACGACGCGCTCCACTGCGGCGGCGGAGGAACGATGCCCGGATTCTCGCCGGGCAGCCCCACGTCGGTCGGCTCTCCGAAGCCGGCCCTGCGCTCCATCGAATAGAACGTCTTCGCTCCAATAGAGAGCCCCACTTCGGCCGCGCCGACGTTATGCGAGAGCTCGACGATCTCTCCGAGCGTCTCGCTCGCGCCCGTGCCCGCCATGAAGCCGTCCTCGGCGTTGTGAATCGTGCGACCGCCGACGACGATCGCGTCGCGCGCCGGGAAACGGCTCGCCAACGTCACCTTCCCCGAATCGAGGGCCGCCGCGGCCGTAACGAGTTTATAGGTAGAGCCCGGCTCGTATGCGTCCATCACGGCGCGATCCCGGCGCTGATCGTCGGGAAACTTCCAGAAACGATTGGGCTCGAAGTTCGGGAGGTTTGCGACCGCGAGAATCTCGCCGGTCCAGGGATCCATTACGATCGCGGTGCCGTCGAGGCCGTGAAACGCGTGCACTTGCCGCGCAAGGGCGCGTTCGGCGACGAACTGCAGGTACGGATCGATCGTCAGCGCGAGCGTCATCCCGGGCTGCGCGGCCGTTATCGTGCGCTCCAGCCCGAAGGGAATCGGCCGGCCAAACTGGTCGGCTTCGAGCGTTATTCGACCGGAGCGACCGCGCAACAGCGAGTCATAGGCGTACTCGACGCCGTCGAGTCCGTTCTCGTCGGTTCCAACGAAGCCGAGCAGCGTGGATGCGAGCCGTCCCGCGCTGTCGACGCGCAGCCCGGTATCCTCTTCTTTGAGGGCGATGCCCGGAAGGTTGAGCGCCGCAATCCGCTGCGCGACGTCATGTGGAACCTTACGAGCGATCCATACGAACCAGCGGTGCCGGTCGTGCAGCGCCTCGGATACCGCCGGGTCGAGAGAACCGACGACCGAGCGGAGTTTGGCGATCGTGAGATCCGGCTGCAAAATTTCCTTTGGAACCGCATACACGCTTTGCGACGGCAGCGAACGCACCAAGACGTTCCCATAGCGATCCAAAATGCTGCCGCGCCGCGCAAAGACTTCGACGGTGTCCGAACGCTGCGCGAGCGCTTGGCGCGCATAGGAGGCGCCGTTGACCGCCTGGATCATGCAGAGCCGGTATGCGAGAAAGAGCGCGACGATCATGCAGGCGTAAAAGAAGAGGCGCGCGCGAATGGGAGCCACGCGCACGAACGTTCGCTGATGCACGAAGGCTCTTAGAGCGAGCGCCGCTACTGCCGGCGAGCGACAGCGGGCACGAACAGGCCGGCCAACGAGGACAGCAGCGGGAATGGCCTGCGCGCCACGGCGACGTGCAGCGGCTGCAGCCGGATCACGGCAAAGCGTTGCGGCTCGCTCATTCCCATGCGCGCCGCGAGCGCGGAAAGACGGTCGTCGGATCGGAGGGCCGCGATGCGGTCGTCGAGCCGCATCGTCTCTTCCTGGAGCACCTCGCGCTGAGCTTTTGCCGCTGCGATTGCGTAGCTCAACCCCGTAAGGCTCGACATGAGCACCACGTAGCTCATCAAAAGCATCAGCGTGGCGACGATCACGGCGCCCGCGCGGGCGACGCCTGCGTATCGCGCTCGGCTCTTGCGGGCGATCCGCCGCTGCGTCGCAGCGCGAACCGTTCGGGAGTTGATGCCGCGCGGCCGGCTCTCATGCCATTGTGCGGCGAGCACTCAACTGGCCTTTCGTTCGGCCGCGCGCATCTTTGCGCTGCGCGCCCGCCGATTTGCGGCGATTTCGGCCTGATCCGGCCGGATCGGCCGGCGAGTAACGACTTCTAGGCGCGCGTCGTTGCGGAAGGTCTGCTTGACGATGCGGTCCTCGAGCGAGTGGAAACTGATTGCGACGATTCGCCCGGCAGCGCGCAATCGAAGAATCGCGCCTTCGAGCCCCTCGCGCAGAGCGTCCAGCTCGTCGTTGGCGGCAATCCGCAGGGCCTGGAAGACGCGCGTCGCGGGATGGATGCGTTCGCGGCGTCCCGGGCGGCGAACGACACCGGCGATAAAAGCTGCGAACTCCGTGGTAGTTGCCGGAAGTTCGCCGCCGGCTCGCCGCGCGATGATTGCTCGCGCGATGCGCCGCGACGCGCGTTCTTCGCCGTAGCGGAAGAAAATGTCAGCCAGCTCGGCCTCGTTCGCGGTCGTGAGAATATCGTAGGCGCTGCCTCCGGCGGCCGGATTCATGCGCATGTCGAGCGGCGCGTCCTTGCTCAAGGCGAAGCCGCGTCCCGGATCGTCAAGTTGCATGGATGAGACTCCTAGATCGAAGAGCGCCCCGTCGATGGCGGCGATGGCGCAGCCGTCGAGCACTGCGGGGAGCGCGCGAAAGTTCGCGCTGATAAAGGAAAAGCGGCGGTCCCGAATGGTCGTCGCGATCTCGGCCGCGCGCGGGTCCGCATCGATCGCAATGAGCCTGCCCGACGTTAACCGCGACAAGATTGCAGCCGCATGTCCACCGCCGCCAAAGGTGGCATCGACGTAAATCCCATCCGGCCGGATCGCCAAATACTCCAGGGCCCGTTCCAGCAAGACGGGGACGTGCGCCATCGCATCGCCACATCGCCGGTTCAGAGCCCCAGCTCGGCGAGAAACGCCGGGACGTCGCCTTCCGGAGGCGTCTCGAACGCGTAGCGCTCTTTCGCCCAGATTTCGACGCGGGTCAAGAGACCCACGGAGACGACTTGCCGTTCGATCCCGGCATACGATCGCAGGAGGGCGGGCACGACCATGCGCCCCTGGGCGTCCGCGGTCACCTCTTGCGTGTGGGCGAAGAGGTAGCGCACGAAGCGGCGGTACCGCGCGTCCTTCTGGGGCACCGCCTCGAGACGGCCGCAGAATTCGATCCACGTGGCGCTAGGGTAGAGCGCGAGGCATGGATCGGGCGGGGCAATAGTGAGCACGAAGACCGGCCCGAGGCGTTCGCGGAAACGGGCCGGGATGATGAGGCGCCCTTTATGGTCCAGAGCATGTTGCTCTGAACCAGCAAAACGCGGCAATTCCGCGTGCACAATGCCCTCCGAAAAGCACCACTTAGCACTACTTCCCACCACTATACGCCCCTCGTGCGGGGATGGCAAGATAAAAATAGAGCGGCTCGCCGTGTCGCGAGCCGCTCGGGACTGATGCCGCGCGGGCTTTAGCCGCCGGGGACAGGCACCGGGACATCCTTAATTTGCGCGCCGTCGGCGGCAGCGCCGTTGCTGACTGTCGTCGTTTGATCCGTCAGCGAATCGGCGTCGGCGGACTCGAAGTGCCCGCCCTTCATCTTTGCACCGACGGCGGCGAAGGTCGCGCCGAGGGCGGCGACCTTCCCGTCGAGCGCGTGGAGCAGCGGGTCGCTGCTCTTATGGGCGATGTCTTGCGCCACGCGGATCTCGTGAACGGCGAATAGTAACGCCACGCCGCCCTTGACGAGGGCCGCGACGCGGTGGGGAGCTCCGGGCGCAAAGGCTCCCTGCCGATACGGGTTGCTCACCCAATGGTGAAAGCAGAAGTACGCGATGCCGACGTGCGCGAGGAAACGAGTCTTGTCGAGAAACGCGCTCGCCGGGCGCATCGCGCCAAACGTCAGCGTCAATAGGAGCAACAGCGTAACGGCCGCGCGCTTCGACGACGTCATAGCGACCCTAAGATCCCTTTTGCAAAGTCCGGCGCAAAGTGCGTCAGGATCTGCGGGTTGTTGCTAATCAGCGAGATCGCCTCCTGTTTGAGCGCGGCGGGATCGGAACCGTGCTGCGAGATCAGCCCCATGATCTGCTGCGCGATGCCGGACTGGCCGTTTTGCTGTGCGTTATCGGCGGCGGTTTGCAGATGTTCCGTGAGCTCTTCGTGATCCATCGAGCTCACGTTTGACTGCGCCGCTTGGGCGACCGACTGCTGATCGATCTCGCCCGATGCGAATCGTTGGACCATACCTTCGATCTCTCCGAACACTTCTGTTACCTTACCTTTCTGCGGCTGCGCGGTGCGCCGCCGGCGTAGGAACTGACTGTCCGCGCGCCGCACCGCTTCGCTGCGACCCAAATCGGCGCGCGTAGACGTGCGTGAATTCGGCGCCGATCAGCAGTATCTGCGCCGAATAAAACGCCCAAATCAAGAACACGACCAGACCCCCGAAGGTCCCGTAACTCGACGAGATTCCCGCCCGCCCCAGGTACCAGCCGAGCAAAAACTGGCCGATGACGAAGAGCAAAGCAGAGACCGCCGCGCCGAGCCACACGTCGCGCCACGAAATTCGACACTCGGGCAGATACTCAAAGAGCAGCGCGAAGACCAGCGTGATCAGCCCGAGTGAGAGAATAAAATCCAACACTTTCAGCGCACTGGGAAACAGCGGCGCCACGCCCGCAAGAGCAGCCCCCGCCACCGTCATGGCGGAGTTGATACCGAGTGACACGAGCAGAACGAACGCGATGCCGAGCACCATGCCGAAGGAGAGCACCCGCTCCTTCAGCGTGTCTACGAGACCTCGCTTTTTCGGCGTGACGTCCCAAACGGTGTTCAGCGCCTCCTGCAGCGACGCGAATAGCCCGACGGCGGCCAATACGAAAACGACCCAGCCGACGATCTGCGCGAATAGGCCGGCTTTGCGCTGAGCGAACGTCGCCGCGACGATCGATTGAATTCCGTGCGCCGCCGACGGTCCTGCCGTGCTCGCCAGATAGCCGTAAAGCTGATGCAGCACGACGCGATGGTGTCCGAGCACCAATCCGGCGATCTCGACGATCACGATGACGAGCGGCGCGATAGCAACCATCGTGAAATACGAGATCGCCGCCGCCAGCCATTGGCTCTTGTGGCGCTGGAACTCCGAAAACGTCTCCTTCGCGAGCGGGACTATCGCCGCGACGGCGGCGCGCCCGACCGTGCCCATTGCAGATCCTCTTTCACGTCGGCGATTGTCTGCTCGGGAAGAAAAGGGGTGGCGTCTTCGACTTTCTTCTTCCCGAAGAGGGCGAGCGCGGCAGTCGCCGCCGCCCAGACGATCGTAACGATCAAGGCTGCCAGCCAGACCGGCAGCGCGAGTGACAGCGCGGCGATCAGCAGCGCCGTTAAGCATGCCAGTGTGAACAATGCGCCGATCGCGGAGGCGCTAAGCATTCCTGCGCCCAGGCCGGCCGCCTTCGCCTTCTGCGCCATCTCGCGGCGAGCCGACTCGAACTCGCTGCGAATCAGCACCCCGAGGTCGGTGGCGAACCGTTCCACCCACGCCGGCACGGAACTCTCTTTCGACTCATCTGCTGCGCTCATACGCCCTCCCGAAAATCGTTGCTACAGCATACCCTGAAGCGAAAATCTCCACCCGCGTCATTTCGGCGCGTTTCCGTACGCGTGGAGCTGGGAACAAGTTCGCCTAGACAATCGGAGGAGAGAAATGCCTGCAAAGAAGGCCTCACACAAACGCACGTCTAGACCGGCGCGCTCGTCTGGAAAATCCGCGAAACGCTCGAGTAAAAAACGAACCGTCGCCGGAGGCGCTCGGAAGGTCGCCAAAAAGGCCGGGAGCGCCGCGAAGAAGGCCGGCAGTACCGTGAAAAAAGCGGGCGGCAGCGTGAAAAAAGCGGCGCAGAAAGCCACGCGGGGCGTACGCAAAGCCGCGTCAAATCCTCGCCGCACCGTCGCGGCCGCGGCCGACAACGTCCACCAGACCGCGACTCGCGCCCGGGGCATGGGCGAATCTGTCGTCACGGCCGGAGAGATCATCGTGCAAACGGCGGACATGGTGGACGCGATGGCAGCACGCGCCAAGAGCCGGACTCGGCGCCGGCGTACCCCCACAAGCAAGCAAGACAAGTAGGGTTGCAACTTTTGGAGGCTTTTGGCACTCTAAGAGGGTGAGTGCTAAGGCTCTGCGGGGCCGCACTGATTTCATGGAAAGGAGGAACTTATTGATGACGGACTCTCTGGCGCCCGCTAATCGCGGCAACGCCTCTCGGATGGGCCCTGGACG
>Ga0213882_10000366_pt1 | contig 16290 bp, 20 predicted proteins | sample BarmaccoBMER_R09_FD_160106 | JGI IMG/M metagenome (GOLD analysis project Ga0213882, IMG submission 160106) | Barbacenia macrantha exposed rock microbial communities from rupestrian grasslands, the National Park of Serra do Cipo, Brazil - ER_R09 ...
CAGTCTGCTACCGGGCCTCCTGACAGCTACCCGGACCGGACTCACACCGGCAAGCGACGACGAACTTACGACCACAGATCACCTACACCAGGTCACCTCCAGTCTGCTGGGCGCGCGAATGACCGAGGTTAACTCCTCGGCCAGCCCACCGTCCGCACCCGACTCCGGCCACGCGTCGCGCCCACTGTCCTGACCGCGCTCCCGCGCGGCAGGCGAGGGTCCGGGTGCGGCCCTGAGGGCGTCCGCGCCGGCTTGCGCCGCCGCTTGCCGCGCCTGGCGCTGCTGGGCACGCCACCGACCACGGTAGTCCTGCTCGGCCTGCGCCAGCGTGGTGTGCTCGCTCACCAGGGCGCCCTCAGCGCGACACACCTCGTCGGTGATCCTCCACTGCTTCCCGGGCATCCCCCGGGTGCCGTGCTCGACCTTCGAGATCGTGGTCCGGGTCCGGGTCCGGCCCAGGGCCTGGGCCAGCTCGGGTTGGGAGACCCCGGCCGCGGTGCGGTAGGTGGCCAGGTGAGCACCGAGGTTGCGCCGCAAGGTCTTCAGCCGCACCCGGTCAGCGGCCAGCTCCCCCGTATCGACCGTCACAACCGTCGACCCTAAGGGGTGGCACACCGGGGTGACGGCCTCACAGCTCGATGCGAGCCGCCCTCCACCGCCTCTCTGGTCTCAGCTGTCACAGTGCGCCATGCACCTGGTGTTGGGCCGCCGCGATAAACCCGTGACGCGGCGGGCGCGGGCGACAGCAACGACTGCTGGCCTGCGTGCAGCCCCCCGAATCCCCGGCACCAGGTGCCTCCACACCCAGAGATGAGGTGATCACCAGTGGGTCCGATTGAGCCCGAGTTCTTCGACAGCGATGAGATGCGCGCCGCGCTGACCGCCCGCGACATCGCCACCGTCTACCGGCTCCTCGGACGCCTAGGCGTGAGTCAGCGCCGGATCGCGCAACTGACCGGGCAGTCCCAGTCGGAGGTGTGCGAGATCCTCAACGGCCGTCAGGTGCGGACGTGCGGGTACTCGAGCGCATCGCCGACGGTGTCGGCGTACCCCGGGCGCGGCTGGGCCTGACCTACGGTGAGCAGGCACCGGACCCGCCTTCGCCAGATGGGAGGTGACCGAGGCCATGAAACGCCGCGTCCTGGTCGCCGCCACCATGACCGCCGGTCTGGGTCAGGCGTTGGTGGTCTACCCGAGCTCGCCCTCCCAGCCGCGCAGCCGCTGCCCTCGCGGCTGGGGATGGTCCATGTGCACACTGTGCGGGCAGTCACCGAGGGGCTGCGCGGTATCGCGCGGTACTACGGCGGGCAGGCCGAGTTGTTCAGCACCGCCGCGACCCTTTACACCCGGTGGATGCACGTCCCCGCGACCGATGCCGTCACAGCACAGCTAGCCGCCGCGCTGGCTGAACTGCACACCGAGGCAGGCTGGGCGTGCTACGACTCCGGGCTGGACGGGACCGGCCACTTCACCCGCGCTATGAGGCTGGCTGGTGCGGCCCGGGACACCTACGGGATCGCCAACGCGGCCTAATGGGTTTGTACCAGCCGGTTGCTGATGTGGCAGGGTGGTACGCCTGAGCCGCCGGTGGGTGAGCTCTCCTGCCGCCGGGGCCGATGTGAGCTCTAGTGCCGGATCGGGCCTCTGCCGGTTGGTGAGGAGAAGTGATGGCTGGTGGGATGGCGTGCCAAGTGTGAGCACTGATCCATGAGGTCGCTGTATTCTTCCTCCGTGCTGACCAACTGGGGAAAGGAGGGTATGAGTGTTGTTCGTGGGTGATGACCGGGCCGAAAACCACCACGATGTGGAGCTGGTGGATGAGGCTGGTCGGCTGTTGGCTCGGCGGCGTCCTCCTGAGGGTGTCGAGGGCATGGCCGGACTCCATGCGTTGATCGCGCAACACCTGCCCGAGGACGGCGAGGCCACGGATGTCGTGATCGGTATGGAACACGGATGTCGTGATCGGTATGGAAACGGATCGGGGCCCGTGGGTGACGGCGTTGACCGCCGCCGGCTACCAGGTGTATGCGATCAGCCCGATGCAGGTGGCGCGGTACCGCGAACGCCATTCGACCTCGGGTGCTGAGTCGGATCGTGGCGATGCTCACGTCTTGGCTGAGGTGGTTCGCCTGGACCGGGAACATCACCGTCAGATCACCGGTGACCCAGACCTCGCCGAGGCGGTCAAGGTACTGGCGCGCGGTCATCAGAATCTGGTCTGGACCCGCCAACGGCAGACCAACCAGCTCCGCTCGATACTGCGCGAGTACTACCCGGCGGCTCTGGATGCCTTCGATGACCTGGCCGGACGCGATGCCCTCGCCGTCTTGGCGGTCGCGCCCACACCGGAGCAAGGCCAGGCCCTGACCGTCGAGGCGATCAGTACGCCGCTGCGCGAAGCCGGCCGCAGGCGCTCCCTCGAGGCAACCGCGGGCAAGATCCACGCGGCGTTGCGCACCGAACACCTCCGCGCGCTTCCCGCGGTCGCCCACGCGTTCGGCGCGTCAACCCGGGCGTTGGTGTCCATCATCAGCGAACCGGTGAAACAGATCTCGATCCTCGCTGCCGAGGTGGAGGAAAATTCTGGCCGACACCCGGATGCTGAGATCTACCTGAGCCAACCCGGACTCGGGATGATCCTCGGCGCCCGGGCACTCGCGGAGCTCGGAGACGACACCCACCGCTATGCCGGCGCAGAAGCCCGCCGTAACTACGCCGGAACCTCCCCAGTCACCCGAGCTTCCGGCACCAAGACCACCGTACCGGCCCGCTACGCTCGCAACCGGCGGCTGGGCGAGGCCTTGTTCCAGCAAGCCTTCACCGCCCTGACCGCCTCACCCGGAGCCCGCCGCTACCACGACGCGATGAGGGCTCGCGGCATCGGGCATAACGACGCCCTACGCCGCGTCGCCAACCGGCTCGTCGGCATCCTCCACGGCTGCCTACGTACCCGCACAACTTATGATGAGGCCACCGCCTGGCCCACACCCCAACAAGATCAACAAGAAGCGGCTTGACAACTTACAGCCGTGGGATGTCTGGCACGCCGGAGTGACACTGGCCCGCACCGGGCACCCCAACGACGCGCTCAAGCTCCTCCAGCTCGGGCGTGGCAGCACCGAGTGCGATGGGAGCGGTCGACTAGTCGACTATGCCGACCAGGAGCCGTTCGTCACGATGGACCAGGCACTATCGGATGGGCGCGTCCGCGTGTACTGCTTGGGGCTCACCCTCGATGCACTGACCCTCTGCGGGGATCCATTAACGAAGCATCAGCAAGGGTTCACGGTTGTTCACCCGTCCAGCCTTCCCCTCGCCTGTGGCCCCCGGACGGAACGGGGACCCTTGGGCCAATGCCACTAAGTTAGGCGACCCGGCGTAGTTCCACGGTCGGTGGCCCGTCGTGCTTGGTCCCGGTATCCGTAGCTCGTTTGACACGGTAGGAGTTATGGCGGGCTCGTTTGACCACGCGGGGGTAGGTGCGGTGCCGGCGGCGGTTTATCTTTTCTAGGATCTCAGTGATGGTGGCTTTGGTCGCTTTCTTCAGCCTCCGAGGGGGGAAAGCCGCCTGGTCGGTGACCTGGCGACGGATGACGCGAAGTGAGCGCGTGAAAGAGAGACGGTCAGGATCGAGGCCGGCTTCGTCGGCGGCGTGGCACATGAGTCTTCGGGTTGCGTAGTGGGTGAGCAGCAGTGCCCAGATCTCTTGGCGGTAACTGGTCAGGTTCTCGAGTTCGCGTGATGTGGTGTCAGGTAATTGTGGGTAGGCAGGGGCGGTCCTCGGCGAGTGTGGTGAGGGCCGCGAAGAAGTGGGTGCCGTGTTTGGCGGCGGTGGCGAGGTAGCTGCGGATGGCGCGGAATTGTTGGGCTCCGGTGAGGGTCCGCAGGCACCCGGAGACCTTCTGTCGCAGTTTGACCATCCGGACTTCCCGCTCGGCGGCGTTGTTGTCGAAGGGGACCCGGGGGTCGGTGGTGAACCGCGGGTAGTCGTCCTGGCGGTCGATCAGGCGCCGGGCCAGGGCGTGGTGTTCGGCCATCAGCTTGCTCGTTCGGGCGCTGGTGGCCTCCCTGCCGAGTAGCGCCGCGCTGCGGTAGCGGTGGATCGCCGCGGTGAGCGCGGCGGCGTCGATGCCGCCGAGATCGTCGTGGGTGTCGCCGGCGGCGAGTGCGTCTTTGACCAGCTGGTTCATCTCGCGCAGCGCGTCGGCGCTCTGCTGGGACCAGCACCACCGGCCCCGCGGGGTGGTGTCGGTGACGGCGTGGGGCTCCCGCAGGGCGTGGGCGTTACCCAACGCGTGGGTGAGTGCTGGGTAGGTGTCATAGGGCGCCCACGCGTCGTGCACGGGCGAACTCGGGCAGCACTCCGGCGGCGTTCATCCCCTTGGTGCCGCGCCGGTCGTGCACGGTGATCAGACTGTACTTCCCGGTGGAGGCCGAGTGCACCCACCGCGGTCGGCTCTGGACCCGCAGCCCGGTCTCATCGAAGTTCACCACTTCCGCGGCGGCGAGGTTGGTGGGCACCCACTCCAGGAATCCGCCCAGCCCCTTCGCCGCGCGGGTGGTCATCGTCGCGACGGTGCCTTCCGAGACCGGCGTGCCGAACAGCTCGGTCAACGCCGCGGCGGTGCGCTTTTCAGACAGGAACTGCCCGACGTAGAGGTAGAGGATGACCGCGGTGACCCGCGGCCCGTACCGCACCGGCGCGGTCACCCCCTTAGAGGCGCCGGCGCTGGTAGTGGTTCCGCAAGCGCAGCGCCGCTCGACGAGCTGATGCTCGGTCACCCGCACGCTGATCGGCGGGATGTCGAACACCTGCCGGCGTTCTCGACCCACCTCCACAGCCCCGCCCAGACCCTGCCCACACTCCCGGCAACACCCCGGCTCGTGTTCGATCACCTCGTCAGGAACCGCGACCGGAGCTAAGGTCGATCCAGGATGGCCAGCCAGCCCCCCGGGCTTGCGGGCGCCGCGTTCGCGTCGCGACTTCGGCGCCGGCTTGGCCAACCCCTCCGAGCTCGGCGGCTTCGAGGAGTTCTTCGACGTCTGCCCCAGCCGAACCTCCAGCTCAGCGATCCGCACCCGAGCAGCGCCCAGCTCCGCCGACAACAACTCGATCAACTCGTCCCGCTGCGCGAGCCGCTCAAGCAGCTCCACCACCGACAGCGTCCCGGGCACCGCCAGATCATCAACAACCCCGGCGACAAGATCAAGCCGCCACGCCGACCACCGCGACCTGACCAGTTACGCCGCCTCAACCACAGGCAGGCTTCGCCTGTTCTTCCTCCCGCCCTACTCACCGGAGCCCAGTCCCGACGAACGGGTCTGGAAGAACGTCAAGCACGACCGTGTCGGTAAGACCGCCATCACGTCCTTCGACGACCTACGCGACAAGGCCAAGTCCGCGCTCCTACGCCTCCAACGCTTACCCGACCTTGTTCGCGCCTTCTTCAGCGATCCATGCCTGAGCTACATCAAGTAGCCCACCGGTCGGTCTAGCTACTTTCGATCTCCTTAGTACCAACCAGCTGCGCGGTCTGCTGCGCGACGTGTCGAACCGGGACCTCATCCTCCAGCTCGGCCAGGACGCCCACCGGGGGCACTCTCTCGCTGCCCGCCGGTCGAAGGCCATCGACCGCGCGCTGCTCGGCATGGGAGCTGCTGGGCTCTGGCTACTCAGCCGACGCAAATCACCGTAGGACAAGCCGGCCCCGTCCTGCCGGAAAGTTTAGAGGATGCGTTGATGAACACGTGGACCAGGCGGCTTGGTGAGCGGTCTCTAGGGGTGAAAGCACCACCCGAGCCATCTCCCGCAGGTACCAATACGGCTTCCCGTTGACCACCTTCCGATACAAAATCGCCACACATCAGGTCACACAACATTGAAAGATCGAAAACATGACGACACATAGCAGATCCGCAGGTCACACACGGTCGGGCATGTCCTTCAAGACCTCATGATCCAAATAAGCAAACGGGCGCTACTGACGTTCCTGTGGGCGCCTGAGCATGATCAAATGAGGGCGCACGCCGTCTCCTGTCTAAAGTTTCCGGCTTACCACGGTCAGAAACGATCTAGAGGGGAAGGGAGTTGGAGCGGCTCAAGTGGCTGCTGTGGCACGGCAACACCTTCCGCGCCGAGCGGGTACTGTCCTGGCTCGAAGACGACCTTGACAGCGAAGATCCGGGAGAAGCGCAACGCAAGCTCGCCAAGTACCTGGTCGAGTTCGCCGGATACATCCGGGCCAATGCCACATGGATCCCCAACTACGGTGAGCGCCGCCGGTGTGGGGAGGCCATCTCCTCGGCGTTCGTGGAGTCCACGGTGAACCAAGTGGTCTCCAAGCCGATGGGTGGTCTCTAGTGGTGAGCGCGACACCGCCCTTGACCTGGGACCCTCGCGAGGGCTCACATCGAGCTACTAGCGGGCAGGCCAGGGGCTGCCCGATGCGCGGGCCGGCTTACGAGCCCTCACCCCAGGTCAAGGCCGGTGTCGCGCTCACCGTTTGAACTCAAGTATCCTCGACCGCCAAACAACCTAATGAGACCTAATGCCGTGTGGGCGCCTCACCCGACCGGCTCTGCTGCTGAAACTGGAGGCGCTTGATGACCGTTACCCAGCCCGGTGGGGGTCGACTCGCTCTCGCGGTGCTGGCTCTCGCGACTTTTGGGTACGGAGCGTTGGAGACGATGCTTGCCCCGGCGCTGCCGGTGATCCAACAGGCAGTGGGCGCCTCGACCCCAGCGATCGCCTGGGTATTCACCAGTGTGCTAATCGCCGGGGCGGTGTCCACACCGGTAATCAGCAAGCTGGCCGACACTCGAAACAAGCGCGGTGTCTTGCTCGGCGTGCTCACCGTGGTCTGCGCAGGCACGCTGGTCGCCGCCCTCGCTACCTCGATTACCGTGCTGACCATCGGTCAGTTTCTACAGGGTGTCGGGATGGGCCTGGTGCCGCTTAGTGTGGGGATTACTCGACATACCCAGCCATCCGAGCGGATACGCTCAGCCAACGGCCTGATCATCGGTGTGGGGGCGCTGAGCTCGGTGATCGGGCTGACGGTCGCCGGGCCCATCGTGGCGCGGATGCCCTATACATGGTTGTTCTGGTTTCCTTTCGGGTTGCTTGCTGTAACGTTGGTCTTCGCTTGGCTCGTGGTGCCCTCATGCCCACCAAGCGGAGTCGGCCGTGTGGATTGGGCTGGTGCGGTTCTGCTCGGGTTGGGGCTTGCCGCAGTGTTGATCGCTATCACGCAAAGCACCGCATGGGGCTGGTCGTCGACCAAGGAGCTAGGGCTCGTTGCGGTCTCGGTGCTACTGATGGCAGCCTTTTTCCTGCTCGAGCTGCGCACGCGCGAGCCGCTTGTGGATCTGCGGCAACTGAGCGACCGAGCCGTGCTCCTGGCGTGCGCAGTGTCGTTCGTGGTTGGCTTCGCCAGTTTTGTGTTCATGTTGATACCGCTGCTCGTCCAGGCCCCAGCGAGCGCTGGGTACAGCCTGGGGGACTCGGTCACCCGAGCCGGACTTTATCTGGCCCCGCTCGGGTTGGTCGCCGCGTTCAGCGCCCCACTGGCCGGACGGTTCGAACGAAGGATCGGTGTCCGGGCGGTGATGGTGATGGGCACTGGGGCAGCTGTCGTGGCCAACGCGGTACTTCTCGTGGCCAACTACTCCCAGCTAATTTTCGTCTCCACCGCGGTGGCCGGATTCGGCATCGGGCTCGGTCTTACTCAGGCAATGAACATCATCACAGCCACCGTTCCGGCCGAGCGTACCGCCAGCATCAGCGGCGTGGTGTACGTGATCAGGGCTGTCGGCGGTGCACTCGGGGCTCAGGTCGGCACGAGTATCCTCGCCTCGGGCCACGCACAAGTGCCGACGTGGGCCGGCTTCCGCGTCGCACTCCTTCTCAGCACGCTGATAGGAATAGTCGCCGTGGCACTGAGCTGGGCGATTCCCACGAGAATCATCACCACAGCATCAGGCAATGTCGTCCGAGCCAGGTGGGAAAATGACGTGGAGATGACAAGATCAGCAGGACACCCCCACTGACAGTGTCATTCATTCATACTCGCGCTCACCAGCTCCTACTGATAGTCGGCGCCTACCTTTGCTTTTATCCCCAGTGGCCAGGAGCGATCCGGAAGCGTAGTCCCCGAGTCGCAAACCTCAGGGAAATCAAAGGATGTGGGGGATACCCCTATTCGGGGCACTATCATCGACTTGGTGATCAGGGGGCTGGAATGATCGAGAGGTTGCTTCTGGGATGAGGAGGTTCGGTGACCGTCGGTGAGCCATCCTATGAGGGCTTGGGCTCGAACGGTCGTAACGACCCCCCATTATCCTAGCAGATTTTGATTCTGCCAAGGTACCCCATTTCCGGTGGATCTTCTGGGGGAATGATTGACGAGTGGGGCTGAGCCGTTGTACGCCGAAAAACGGGAGACGATCTCCCGGGAGCTGCACCTAAACCGGTCGGCACGTTCTATCGGGAATTGCTCGGGCGACATCATAGCACGATCTCAAGCGAGATCAAGCGCAATGGTGGTGCCGCTGATCACCGGGCTATCGCCGCCCAAGAGCGTTATGAACAGGAGAAGGCGCGTCCGAAAGAGCGGAAACTGGTGACGTCGGCCAGGTTGCATGACGGGTGGACCGGAATACGGCAGAAAGGGGCCGTGAGCCCGCATCGCCGCTGGTCGGGGCTGGTAGAGGGGTGACTGTCCACTGTGGTTAGGGTTACGGGGTTCATCTGATCGTGTTTGCCGAGGTGCGTGGTGGCGTCGATCGACCGCACTGCGGTGTGTTGACCGGGCTACGGACCGACTGACCAGCGTGTCGGGGGAATCTGCTGCTGGCTGATCGGTAGGACTCACGCAGCTACGAGGAGAAGGGCTGCGCGAGGTGCTTGATGACGTTCAGCGGGATGTTGAGTCGATCCGGCTACCCGTGCTGGATTCGGACGGTCAGCCGGTCGAGCCGATCGTGCGGTTCCTGGGGGATTTCGTGGCTCGCGGGAACAAGGTGACCAGCATCCGCAGCTACGCCTACGCATTGATGCGCTGGTGGCGGTTCCTTCTGGTGATCGAAGTGCACTGGGATCGGGTGACCTCGGCCGAGGTCCGTGACTTCGTGCTGTGGCTGCGGTATGCGACCAAGCCGGGACAGCGCACCGCGTCGGCCGTGACCGCCGGCACCGTCAACCCGGTCACCCGCAAGAAGCACCTGGACACTCGTTACCAGGTTCGGACGTTGCGCCACAGCAACGCGGTGCTGCGCACCTTCTATGAGTACTGGATCGAGCTGGGGCATCCTCCGCTGATCAACCCCGTGCCGCTCGACCGCCGCCGTGGCGGCCGTCCTGGTGCCCACCACAACCCGATGGAGCCGTGGCAGCGGGACGGGAAGTTGCGCTACAACCCGAAGGTCCCCAACGTCGCCCCCGAGCCATGCCCGATGAGCGTTGGAACGACCTGTTCAGCGCGATGCGCTCCAACCGGGACCGGGCGGTCCTCGCGCTGGCCGTCAGCACCGCCGCGCGGGCCTCCGAGTTGTTGGGTGCTGGCCCTGCCGACCTGGACTGGGGAGACCAGCTCATCCGCGTACGCCGCAAGGGCACCGGCGCGGAGCAGTGGTTGCCGGCCAGCCCGGAGGCGTTCGTCTGGTTACGGCTCTACCTGGCCGACGTCGGTGACCCGCCGGGGGGCTCGACGATCTGGGTGACCCTGCGCCGTCGACGCCGAGGGGACCAGGCCGAGTTGGCAAGCCAACCCTTGAACTACGACGCCATGCGGGCCGTGTTGCGTCGGGCCAACGCGCTGTTGGGCAGCAACTGGTCGATGCACGATCTTCGGCACACGGCGGCGATCAGGATGACCAGGGACGAGTCACTGTCCATGCGGGACGTGCAGGTCATCCTCGGACACGCCGATTTGACGACAACCCAGATCTATACCGAAGACGATGACGATGCGGTCATCCGCCGGTCCGCCAGCACCTGGCCGAACACGCGACCGGGAGCACACAGGCCCCGGTCGTGGCGCAGGGATATGACCCGGCCGCCCTGGCTGTGCTGTTCGGGGAGGTCGTCCGATGACCGCGACCACAGTGGGCGAGACCGAGCAGCGCACCCGCTACTGGCGCGGCTTCGACAAGACGCTGCCCCTGCGGATCGGGTCGCACGACCGCACCGGACGCGACGCGGTGCTCACCCTGCTGCGCGAGCTACCCCAGTACTCGAACCTTCCCCGCGATCACAAGCCCCACCCGATCAAGGGAGCAGCCACGATCCTGGACTGGCTGCTGACCCCATCCCGGCGACGGCTGGCAGGCGCGCTGGATCGCAGCCGGCGCCGACGCCGGGGTCGACTGGCTCTCCCGACTTCCCCCCGATGACACCCGCTCCGAACCGACGAGGCGCCAGGAAACGTCCCGCGGCCTGTACTTCCTGCTCATCGCGCGAATCGTGCTGCCCACCTACGACTTCCTCACCAACGCCTACGACTGCCACCACCTGTTCCCAGCCGCACGACGCGTCTGGTGGCCACCACGGCTACAGGAGCAACTCGACGCCGTGGCCGACAAGTGCGGAATGCACCGAGGTCAGAAAGCCGCAGGCATCCGGATCCTGACCAAGATCATGGTCCACGCAGGCCAGGACATTGAGCAGCTGACCGCGGACGACTTCACGAGTACCGCGAGTGGCGCTACCAGGCGCGCGGCCGCTGAATCTGGTCAGTGGGCCGCCTGGGACCTCCTGCGCGGCATCGGCGTGATCCCAGCGGACCGCACCCTGCGGGACGAGCTGTGTCCCGGCTCGCAGTCGACTGCGGCGCTGGTCGACTTCTACGGCATCACCAACCCCGAGATCCGCACGGTGCTGATCCGCTACCTCAACGAGCGGCGCCCGCACCTCGACTACAGCACCCTTCGGAACCTGGTCACGCAGCTCGCTGGTCTGTTCTGGGCGGATATCGAGGCCCACCATCCCGAGGTCACCACGCTGCGGCTGCCCTGCGAGGTGGCTGAGGCATGGAAGCAGCGTATGGCGTTCCGCAAGGCCGACGCCGGCGGGTCCCGCCGGCCACGCAAAGCGGTGATCGAGGCGCTCACCAACGTCCGCGCCTTCTACCTCGACATCCAGGAATGGGCTCTGGAAGACCCGAGCTGGGCCCAGTGGGCCGCACCCAGCCCTGTACGCAAGGCCGACACCACCGGCCAGGCCAAGCGCAGGAAGGCCCAGCAGTCCTGGTCCCATCAACGCATCCGGGAACGGCTTCCCCATCTGCCCATCCTCATTGCCAGCGCCGAGCGACATCGCGATGACCAAGCCGAGCTGCTAGTCAAGATCACGGCGGTACCGGTCGGTGACGTAGTCGAGCACGGCGGGCGGACCTACCGGCGCGTGATCTCCAAGCTCGCGGTCCGCGATCCGGCTCGGTTCCCCGCGCCGCAGGCATGGGCCGAGGACGTCGACACCGGCGAGCGTGTCGATGCCGGCTGGGCCGAGGACGACGCGTTCTGAACCTGGGCGGTGATCGAGACCTTCCGGCACACCGGGATCTTCTCCGGGCCGAGGAACTGATGGAGACCACCCACCTCGCGTTGATCTCCTACCGGTTGCCCGACACCGGTGAACTCGTGCCGATGTTGCAGATCGTGCCATCCAAGGTCAATGAGGAGCGGCTGCTGCTGGTCAGCCCGGAGCCGGCCAGCGTGCTGGCCGCCGTCATCAGCCGCCTGCGCGCCGCCCATGGCGGCGCGGTGCCGATGGTCGCGCGCTACGACGCGCACGAACGTGTCACCGGTCCGCCGCTGCCGCACCTGTTCCAGCGCACGACCGGGCACGGCTGGCGGTCCCAGATGTTCAGCCACGCTCTGACCCAGCGGATGCTCAACGACGCGCTGGCGCGAGCCGAGCTGCGCGACAACGCGGGCCAGCCGTTGCGCTACACCCCACGACTTCCGGAGGTTGTTCGCCACCGACGCCGTCACCGGCGGCCTGCCGGTGCACATCGCGGCCCGCGTGCTCGGACATCACAACCTGGCCACCACACAGTCCTACCTCGCCGAAGGCTCGGGAATTGCACCAGACGGGAGAGAAACCCCAGGTCACCAGATCATCATGGCCTTGGAGCGTCGTCTTAGACCGATCTGTAGTGGCTGTCTGAGCAGGGCGGATACCTAAACAATCCCTTCTGATGCAAGATGCTTCCGTCAGAAGGGACGCTGAGCTGGGGGCGGGGCCAACAGCCTTACTGCCGCGCCGCTTCCGCTCCTCGGCGCGCTGAGCGCGCCTGTGGTGCGGGTCGGCTCGCCCATGAGCTATGTGGGCGCCTCAAGCGATGCACGCCGCACGGCGTGCTGGACCGGCATTCGGACAGTTCCGATATCCGACTCCGCCATTATGTTCCAGGACGAACTCGTCCGCGCCTACCGAGCCTTCCTCACCAAACGCCGTGCGCTGCGACCCGAGTCCGAGTACCGGCAACCCACCGACGAGGAATGGCGGGAGTTCCAACGCCACTTCGAGCTCCGTAAGGTCGAGCTGGGAACGTGCGGCCGGCCCTACGGCCACTCCCGCCAGCACGAACACGCCTGCATTCGATGCCCCATGCTGCGGATCGACCCCCGTGCACGCGGGCGGCTGACCGAGATCACGAAGAACCTCACCGCCCGGACCGAGGAAGCCCGCGCCTACGGGTGGCTGGGCGAAGTGGAGGGTCTACAGGTCAGCCTCACCGCCGCGAAGGACAAGCTGGTGCAGCTCGAACGCGCTGAACGCGCCATCACGTCCAGCACCACTGACCTCGGCATTCCGGTGGTCCGAAGCGATCCGTGACGCACTCTTCGATCCGCGACGCCGACAAAGCAATGATCAACAAAATTAGTCCGGACAAGGGTAGGCCGTCCGCTCGATCGACGCCACCACACACTCCGACCCACCATCCGGCCCAACGTGATGGTGCGAACGCTACCGAGCGGCGCCGACAGCAAGATCACCAGGTCCGGCAGCCCGACGCCGGGGAACGCCGCAGACCGATCGGCCTTCGGTCCGCGCCTCCAAGTCAGCTGCTGATCAGGGAAGATGCCCGGCCGTTAGACGTTTCGGCCGTATCTCGGTCGGCCCCCCACCATCGACGACGTCATCCGTGACGGGGAAGGGGTCCTGCTCCGGCTTGGGAACCACCCTCACCGGTCCCTACCCCCTTCGCGCAGCTCCTGCTCACCTGGATCAACGAGCGGGACAACATGAACACTGCCACCAACCCCAACTCCCGCTGGCTGTTCCCTGGCCGCCGAGCAGGACAACCCATGCACCCCGAAAGCCTCGCCGGGCTCCTCCGCAAACTCGACGTCCCCACCAGCAGCGCCCGCACCGCCGCCATCCGCCAGCACATTCTGGAAATGCCGGCACCCGTCGTCGCCGACGCCCTGAGTTACCACCCCGTCACCACAGCCAAGATCGCCACCCAGGTCGGGGCCACCTGGAGTCGTTACGCACCTGGTGATCACACACAACCATCGGCACCGCGAACCCGCAGCAGCTGATTACGCGGTTTCCCAGCCCCGGGCCCCCCTTATCCGCCACACGGACCGATCGAAACCCGGTCAGGCGGCGATTTTCTCCCATATGGATACGTAACCATTGCCGACGAGATGGTCGAGTGGAGTCCGCAGTTTAGTTCGGCACTCCTCGTGGACCACGACCGGCCCCCAAGCCCAGCCGACGGCGGAGGAATCCTGGCGGGCTACACCTTCGCGCCGGATCTTGCCCTGGTCGTCCGGCTGGACCGCACGGTCACAGACGTGGCAGCTGTGGCAGAGGACCGGGCCCCCAAGCCGGCCGATGTTGTCGTGGCGCAGCCCGGCGGTGATAGAGCCCGAGCGGGGCTGGCCCGACGGCGTGCGGGTGTCCACGCCACAGGCCTCGGCGAAGCGGTAAATGTCAAGGTTCGGGTCATGGTGACCCAGGACCTGGGCTACCACCCACATGACGTTGATGCGCACGTTCTCGGTCTGGGTAGCGTCGAGGTGAAAGGCACTGGCATTCCTACCGTCGTGTTCGCGGCGGTGCCCGGCACGGTCGGTACGAAACGGTGCGTCCGACCAGTCGTGGTAGCTGATCTCGGCGGCGAAATCGCGCGCCAACCTGCTCAGCGGCATGTCAGCCATCGGCCCCTTCTCAGGGACTCCTCACGTAGTGCGCCCGCCGACCGGACACCCGTCTTGCGGACGCGCCCTCCGACAGGGCCCGCCCGATCACTGGAGGCCAACCGCTTCTGTAGACAGTTAAATTATGCCACCAGAATCGCTCCGGTGTCAATTCCTAGCTCGTATTCGAATGGTGTGCGGTAGCCCAGCGCTTTCTGGATCCGCCGGCGGTTGTAGTACACTTCGATGTATTCGAAGACCGCTTGTTTCACCGCGCGTGGACCGGACCACACATGCAGGTTGATGAGCTCCTTCTTCAGTGTCGCGTTGAATGATTCGGCCGCGGCGTTGTCGAAACAGATTCCGGTGTGTCCGACCGAGGGGAGGATACCGTTGGTCAGGCACAGATCCCGGAACGCGTGGCCGGTGTATTGACTGCCGCGATCGGTGTGCATAATAAGCTGACCCGTCGCCGGGCGACGATGGCGGATCGCCATCCGCATCGCGTCGAGCACCAGGCTTTCGCGCATATGATCGCTCACCGCCCAGCCCACCACTTTCCGGGAATAACCGTCGATCACCGTCGCCAGGTAAGACCAACCAGCCATCGTGCGGAGATAAGTGATATCACCGTACCAGAGTTGATCCTGCCCTTCGGGCACAAAACCGCGTTCGACGAGGTCGAACAGGCCGCACGCGCGCCGATCCGGGTCCTGGACCGTGGTCCTCTTGTAGGGCTTAGGGTGCACGCACTCCACACCGGCAGCCCTGGCCAGCCGCCGTACCCGCTTCGGCGAATGCCGGCGCCCGCGGCGGGCCAGCTCCTGGTGGATCCGGTCGATGCCATAACGACCAGAGTTCTCCTGATGGATCGCCACAATCCGCTCGGTCAGCTCCTCATCCTCGCCCCCACGCGCCGACACACCCCGATTCTTCCACGCATAATAACCCGCCCGTGACACCTCGAGCACGTCACACATCAGATCAACCGGGAATCTCTTCTCGCGTGGCATGCCAGCGTTCTCCCTCTCCACCTCAGAGATGAAGCCGAACCTCACTGGCTTTGGCCGGCAAACCACGCCGCCGCTTTTTTTAAGAAACCCCGTTCCATCTTGACACGCTGGAGTTGCTTTTTCGTCTCCTCGAACTCAGCGCGTTCAGAAGCCGACAGGGGCTTCTCCACGACGGTACCATCACGCTTCGCCTTGTCCAGCCAGTTGCCCAAGGTGCCCTCATTGATACCCAGATTCCGGGCGACCTCCGCTATCGGCCGACCCGAGTTGATCACCAACTCTACCGCCTCGGCCTTGTATTCCTGGGTATATCTCCGGCGTGTCGATCCCACTCAGGACTCTCCTTTAGACAGTCATACCACTTCGGGGACTGTCTACGGAAGCGGTGGGGGTCCAGTCGTGCGTCGCGACGCAGCGCATACAGCCACACCCGCTTGGGGTTGCCGTAATGGTGGTAGCTGCCCGCGCTACGCGAATAACTCAGCGTGTCACCGAGCGGGGCGAAGTCGCTGGCCTGGTAACAGCCGCCGGTGTGCCGGGTGGGGTCGGTGAAGGTCTCCACCACGAGCACCCGATACCCATACACGCTCCGATAATCATCCGACACGCGCCTCAGCGCCCGCGCCAGCACTGCGGAAGCCAGATTGGGTCGCCGACCCGCAGGCAACACGCAGAACCGCTGGTTATTGACCACATGCCGCAACCGCGTGTACTGCTGCTCGCGGCTCCACCCCACACACCGGTCCCGCGCCGAGCAGGACAGCGCGGCAGAGCCAAACCCGACCAACGCGACCCACTCGCCCTCCAACACCGCGACATAGCGCATCACCTGCCCGGTCAGCCGACGCCCGAGCCAATGATGCACCCGCAACAGCGCATTGAACCGATCGACCTCGCTCACGAAGATCGGCCGGACCATCACATCGGCAACCCCAGACCCTGACACCCAGCAAGACCTACCAGCCCACCTCAGACGACGCCAGCCGACACGTGTTTCCCGCGTAAACATTCAGCCTGGTGCGTGGAGCGAGCTGATGCGCGGCTCGATGTAACGGTGTGTGGTACGGGCGTGTCGGTTGTGGTGTGATCGGCTGGGGTGCGGTCTGATCTCGGGGTGCCTGCCCCG
>Ga0213882_10000367_pt1 | contig 16233 bp, 17 predicted proteins | sample BarmaccoBMER_R09_FD_160106 | JGI IMG/M metagenome (GOLD analysis project Ga0213882, IMG submission 160106) | Barbacenia macrantha exposed rock microbial communities from rupestrian grasslands, the National Park of Serra do Cipo, Brazil - ER_R09 ...
ACGCCGCAAACAGCAACGTCGAATACTTTGTGTAGACGCCTAGCACCGTGATTGCCCCGAGGGCAATCCAGAGGCGCGGCTGCGCGGCCTCCCGCGCCCTGACGATGCGAATCGTGAGATAGAGCGCGACCGTCCAACAGAACGGCTCGACCGACGTCGTCGTCAGGACGTTGCCGAGCAGCAGATACGCCGGCAGCAGCAACGTCGCGCACGCGGCAAGAAGCTGGGCGAAGCGTCCGCCGCCCAGTTCGGCAGCCAACCGCGCCGCAACGTACACGGTGAGCGCCGCCGCGAGAATCGGTACGGCGCGTAGCGCAAGTAGGTCGTATCCTGTCGGCGAGGCGATCCACCCTGCGAGGGCGACCAACGGCGGCTGATCGACGTAACCCCAGGCCAGATGCTTCGAACACGCGATGAAATAGAGCTCGTCGCGAAAGTATCCGTAGCGCCACGCCGTGGCGGCGTGCAGTACCGCCGCCAAGAGCGCGAACGCGGCGATCATGCGCTGCGGCGCGCGAGAATCAATAGGCTGAGCGCAAGACCGCAGACGCCCGACCAGATCCAGGAACCGAGTGCAACGTTCCAGTCCCACCAGATCCGATCCAACGCGAAGGTTCCGACGAGGTAAATGCCGACATACGTCATCGGCACGGCGATTGCGAAGCTGCGAAACGCGCGCGTTCGCCCGAGCGCGGGATGCGGATCGTAGCGCAACACCAGGGCGTCGGCGAGCAAACCCGCTCCGAGCGACTGCGCGAGCGTTACGGCGAACAGCGGCGTCTGGTTCGTGAAGGCCGCCGCCGCCGGAAGATTGCCGATCAGAAAGAGCAGAGTGAACGTGCCGGGACAGGGATGCAGCCTCGAAACGACCCACAGCGAGAATCCCGTGATCAGCACGCTCTGAAAGATGACGATCAGCACGCCGCTCGCGATCTTGTAATACCCGATTGCCAGCGCCGTGAGATAGTCTGGCGTGAACGGCGAGATCGGCGGCGGCGCGTTCGTCCGCCCGGCGCCGGGATCGAATGCATAGGCCGTCCCAAAGCGAGCCAAGATGATCCACGTCGCGAGGCCGAGCACCAGGGGCAGCTGCCGCCAGAGCGTCGAGGCGTGCGGTCGTTCGGAGAGCACCGATCGAATCGGCCCGCTCGCCAAGAAGAAAATGCCGAGGCCTAAGATTTGATGGGTTGGGCTGAGCAGCGCGTCAACGCCCTCCTCAATGCCCAAGATGCGGTGCCATGCCATGTCGCCGACGCCGCCGAGCACGAAGATGGGAACGCCTAAGAGCGCGAGGCGATACGGCCGCGGCAGCGAGTTGGTCCAGCTGTAGCCGGATTCGTGATACCGGATCAGGGCAACGACGATGACTCCGGCCAGGGCCAACATCCCCGAGTAAAAGACGGCGTGATAGGGGGTGAAGAAACTTTCGACCGGTACGTGCCCGTGCGCCCACGCATCCAGGAAGAATCCGCCCGAGATCCATACCCCGCAAATTGCAACGGCATAATCGAGCACGATATCCCGCGGTGCGGCGTGCTGCGCGACCATGGGGGTGCCGTTACGCAATAACGGCCATGGCGCCTTCCCGTGCAGGTGCGCGCAGCGCGCGGTTCGTACGACGTCCGGCGTGCCGCTTCGCAGCGCAGCGATGGTTCTTGCCGCCATGTTGGCGGCATGTGCATCGAGGCTTCCGCCGATTCCCTCGAACGTGGCAATCGGTTTACCTGTGCAGTTGCCGACGCCGCCGACGCAGCCCAACGGCGCGCCGCCGCGCATTCTCGCGATGCGCTTCTCGTCGCTCGACATCCGCCGCGGCGGGCGTTGGTCTGGGGCCTTCGTGACCGGCACGAACGTCGCGAGCGTCGAGGTCCGCACGAATCTGTTCTCCGTCAACGTTCCGCATCGCGCGCCCGGGCGCTTCGCGTTTGCCCTGGATGTCCTCGATACGCCGCCGATCTTCGTCCGCGCCTTCCGTCTGCGTGTAATCGCGCGCAACAGCGCGGGACAGACGTTCGAAGAAGATTTGCCGTTCCGGATCCGATGACGCGCGCACGCTTCGACGCCGACGGGCGCGTCTTGACCGTAACCCTCGACGGGCCGTCGCGCAAGAACGCGCTGAGCTTTGCGCTCTACGCCGAGTTGCGCGATCGCTTCGTCGGATTGAGAAACGAGAGCGGCGTAAAGGCCATCGTTCTGACCGGGGCCGGCGCCGATTTCTGCTCGGGCGGCGACGTGCACGAAATCATCGGGCCTCTCACGACGCGAACGCCGGAGCAGCTGCTCGAGTTCACGCAGATGACCGCCGATCTCGTCAAGGCGATGCGCACCTGTCCGCAGCCGATCGTCGCGGCGGTTGACGGCGCGTGCGCAGGCGCCGGTGCGATCTTGGCAATGGCGAGCGACATTCGGCTCGGCACGGAGCGCTCACGCATCGCGTTCCTCTTCGTGCGGGTGGGATTGGCCGGCAGTGACATGGGTGCATGCGCGATGCTGCCGCGAATCGTCGGCCTTGGCCGCGCTTCCGAGCTGCTCTACACCGGACGGACCATGCCCGGCACGCAAGCCTTCGAATGGGGTTTCTACAACGAGCTCTGTTCTAGCGACGAGTTACATCCGCGCGCGCTGCAATTGGCGCGCAGCATCGCCAATGGACCGACCGTCGCGCACGCGACCACAAAGCGCATGTTGTATGAGGAATGGGCGCTTCCGCTGGATCGGGCAATCGATGCGGAAGCGCGGGCACAGGCGCTCTGCATGGAAACCTCGGACTTCCGGCGCGCCTACGAAGCCTTCGTTGCGAAACAGACGCCGGAGTTCAAAGGGGAGTAGCGTTGGACGAGCGGCTCGCCTGGCCGTTCTTCGATGAGTCGCACCGCAGCTTCGCGACCGCGCTTGCACGGTGGCTCGGCGAGGTCAATGTCATCGAAGACGAAGCGCGTGCGCCCGACGCATGCCGAGGATGGGTTCGCGCGCTCGCCGCCGGCGGTTGGCTCGGCGCGTGCGTGCAGGGCCGTTTCGGCGGTGTGCGCGAGAACGTCGACGCGCGCACCCTGTGCCTCGCTCGGGAGTCGCTCGCCTATCGCTCGGCGTTGGCCGATTTCGCCTTCGCGATGCAAGGGTTGGGCAGCGGGCCGATATCGTTGTTCGGTTCGGCCGAACTGCGCGACGCGTACCTGGCGAAGGTGGTCGGTGGCGAAAGCATCGCAGCCTTTGCGCTCTCTGAGGCGGCCGCCGGGTCCGACGTGGCGGCGTTAGCGACGACCGCGCAGCGCGACGGTGACGAGTACGTTCTCAACGGCGAAAAGAGCTGGATCTCGAACGCCGGCATCGCCGATTTTTACGTCGTCTTTGCTCGCACCGGCGAAGACGGCACCCGCGGTTTGAGCGCCTTTGTCGTTGACGCCGGGCAGCGTGGGCTCTCCGTGGAGAAGACCGTCGAGACGATCTCGCCCCATCCCCTCGGAACGTTGAGGTTCGACAACGTGCGCATCGCGGCGGGGCGCCGAATCGGCCACGAGGGACAGGGATTTAAGATCGCGATGGCCACGCTCGACCTTTTTCGCAGCACGGTCGGAGCCGCGGCGATCGGATTCGCACGGCGCGCATTGCACGAGTCGCTCCGTCACTCGAAGCAACGCCGGCTCTTCGGCGCCACGCTCGCCGACCTGCAACTGACGCAGGCGGCGATTGCGGCGATGGCAACCGAGATCGACGCGGGCGCCCTCTTGGTCTATCGCGCCGCGTGGACAAAGGACACGCTGCGCGACCGCGTGACGCGCGAGGCCGCGATGGCAAAATGGTTTGCGACCGAAGCCGCCGGGCGCATCTGCGATCGCGCCGTTCAGATCTTCGGCGGGCGCGGAGTAACGAAGGGCGAGATCGTCGAGCGATTGTACCGTGACGTGCGCGCCTTGCGCATCTATGAAGGGGCGAGCGAGATCCAGCAACTGGTCATCGGCAAAGCGCTCCTGGGCGAGACCTGATGCGCCCTACCGGCCACGCCGACACGTTCGCGGAAGAACGCCTGCCCGCCGCCGGCGCGATGCCGGAGCTGCTGCTGCGGCAGCTGGGATATCCCCAATGGTTGAACGCGGCGACGGAGCTTCTCGACAGGCGCGCTCTCAGCGACGGCAACCGGCGATGCATCCTGACGCCCTCCGGCGACATCTGGACGTACGACCGGCTGTTCGACGCGTCGAATCGTATCGCGGCCGTACTCGTTGACGACCTAGGCCTCAAGGCGGGCAATCGCGTGCTGCTGCGCGCGCCGAATACGCCGATGCTTGCGGCCTGCTGGTTCGGCGTGTTGAAGGCGGGAGGTATCGCGGTCACGACCATGCCGCTCTATCGCGCCGCCGAGCTGCGCGTCATGATCGACAAGGCGCGAATCAGTCACGCGCTCTGCGACGCTCGTCTGCAGGAAGAGCTGGATAGTGCCTGTGCCGGAAAACCGGACATCCGGACGATTCGTTTCCAGGAGCAGGAATCGTCGCCCGATTCGCTCGAGCGCCGCATGCGCGCAAAGAGCGGCCGGTTCGAGAACGTTCGAACCGCGGCGGAAGACGTGGCGCTCATCGCGTTTACCTCCGGAACGACGGGCACGCCGAAGGCGGCGATGCACTACCACCGCGACATCCTCGCGATCTGCGACACGTATTGCTCGCGGGTGCTTCAGCCGCGCGAAGACGACCTGTTCGCCGGCAGTCCTCCGCTGGGATTCACGTTCGGCCTGGGCGGGCTGTTGCTGTTTCCGGTGCACGCTGGTGCCGCAACGCTTTTGTTGGAGAAATCCGGTCCGGCCGAGTTGTTGGAGGCGGTCGCCAAGTTCCGCGTCACGACGATCTTTACGGCGCCGCTCGCCTATCGCGCGATGGCGGCGGCGTGGGCGAATTATGCGCTCGGCTCACTGCGCAGTTGCGTCTCCGCGGGCGAGACGCTGCCAAAGGCGATATGGGAGGAGTGGCTGTCCAAGACCGGCATCAAAATCCTCGACGGCATCGGCAGCACGGAGATGCTCCACATTTTCGTCGGTTCGCCCGCAGCGGACGCGCGCGCCGGCTCGACGGGCCGAGCGGTTCCCGGTTACATCGCGGAGATTCACGACGGAAACGGATATCCCGTCGAAAACGGCGTGATCGGTCGGCTTGCCGTGAAAGGGCCGACGGGCTGCAAATATCTCGACGATCCGCGCCAGGCGAGTTACGTGCAGAACGGTTGGAACTATCCGGGCGACGCGTATCGCATGGACGACGAGGGCTATTTTTGGTATGTCGCGCGGACGGACGACATGATCGTTTCGGCTGGGTACAACATTGCGGGACCCGAAGTCGAGCAGGCCTTGATCGCGCATGCGGACGTGAAAGAGGTGGCCGTCGTGGGAGAGCGCGATCGGCAACGTGAGACCAACTACGTGAAGGCCTTTGTCGTGCTCGTTGACGGCTGCCCGCCGACCCCGGAAAAAGCTGAGGAGCTACGCGACTTCTGCAAGTCGCGGATCGCGCCGTTCAAGGCACCGCGTGAGGTCGAGTTCATCTCGGCGCTTCCCCGCACCGAGTCGGGCAAACTGCAGCGCTACAAGCTTCGCGGCGCCGCTACTTCGAAGGAGGGCACAGCGATTTGAGCGCGAGCTCTGCCTCGGAGCGCGGCCGCTGCGAGGCGCTCCGCGTGTAGACGGCCGCGTAGACGTTCGTACCCGCGATCGTCATGACGGATTCGGCAAGGATCGGCTGCGTGCCGGCCGAGTACTCCATCGCCACGAATACGGCGTCGGTCGAATGGCAGAGCTCGACGGGAGAGCGGCGCAGCACCGTTGCGTGGCCCTTCGCGAGATGCGCGAGCATTGCACTGAACCCGTAGGAGAGCCCGCCGTGGCCGGCCGGGAGCGGAAACTTTAGCGCCACGAGGCGTTGCGAATATTCGGCCTGCGGCGCAATCCAGGCCCAAGCCGTCACTCCCACGGGGAACGAACGATCGGCAATCTCGGGCACCGCCGTCCAGCGGGCCGGCGCCTGCAGCGGCGGCGGAGGAACGTGTACGACCGGATCGGGCGGCGGACAGAGGCTTTCGGCGGCAGCTTCGCCCTCCGGAGAGGATTGCCCAAAGCTATAAGTCGCGACGTACAGGTGCAGCGCCGTTACGGCAAAGACATACGTTATGCCGCCGCCGCTCGACGCGGCGTACATTTGTTTCCAGCCGTCCTGCCCGCGACAGAGGCGCACGGTGCCCGCTTCACGCAGAGCGAACTGCGGGTTGCTCCTGTGCATCCCGTCGGCGATGCTCTGCGCGAAGCTTCGCAATTTGACGCCGAACACGTCGGCAACGTCAACCGCGATGGACTGATCCCCGTCGCCGGTCGCCCACGCTGCGAGTCGCCTCAAGTGGGGATCGCTGTCGTGAACGCTCCAGTTTTCGCTCCGCCAGGAGACCGGAACGGTCACCATTCCGTGCAACATCTGCGCGACGGGCCCGGGAGTGACCAGCGGCGTTGGGCTTTCCGTCGGCTCGACGCCGGCTTGCATCCACGACAACAGCAAAAGGGCCGAGAGGCTAAGAAGCATCGCGTTGCGGCGGTTTCGCAGGCAAGACGGCCGTTGCCTCGATTTCGACCTTGGCGCCATCTTCCAGCAGATCGGCGACCTGTACGAGCGCCATCGCGGGATAGTGCTCGCCTACGATCTCGCGATACGCGGCGCCCAGTTCCTCGAGGGCTGCCCGGTATTCGTTCTTGTCGGTGATGTACCACGTGAGACGAAGGAGGTGCTCGGCCTCCCCGCCCGCGGCCCGCACGACGGTCATGACGTTGTTGAGTGCTTGACGAGCCTGGGCGACGAACTCGTCGGAAACCAGCTCGCTGCGCTCGTTCCAACCGATCTGGCCAGAGATGGCGAGATAGCGGCCTTCGGCGACGACTCCATTGGAGTAGCCGCTCGGGCGACGCCAGGCGCCGGGGTTGACGTACTCGCTCATTCGACCCTCCGCATCAATAGGGTGAGCGCGGCACTCACCAATAGGTTCGCCGCCAACGCATAGAGCGCGATGAATCCCGTCAGGGACCCGCCGAAGAAATGCAGGGTGAAGTTCGGCGTGAAGCTCGAGGCGTACGCCATCGCGCAACTCGAGGCCACCCCGCAGGCCCAGCCCGCGAGCAGCGCCGAGGGATGAAGCCAGTCGCTCCAGAGACCAAGAACAAACGCCGGGAAGACCTGCAGCATTAATGCTCCTCCCAAGAGCTGAAAGTCGATTGCGTACGGTACGGGAACGAAGAACACGAAGAGCAGCGCGAACGCGCAAATCACGAGGGTGAGCGCCTTGGCGACGGCGGTCTCGACGGGCGAACGTTGCGGAGAGAACTCGCGAAAGACGTTGCTGGCGAAGAGGTTCGCCGCACCGATGCACATGATGGCGGCGGGGACGAGCGCCCCGATCACAACGGCGGCGTCGGCCAGCCCCGCAAACCAGGATGGAAAGTATCGAACGAAGAGCAGTGGCACGACGCTGCTCGCGTCCTTGGCCGCGATCCCAGCGGAAACGGCGCAGTAGCCCAGCAGGGCGATCAGTCCGAGTAGCAGCGAGTAGATGGGCAGCAGCGCGGCGTTGCGGCGAATCACTTCGCGGCTGCGCGCCGCCAATACGCTCGTGATCGAGTGCGGGTAGAGAAAGAGGGAGAGCGCCGAGCCGAACGCCATCGTCGCGTAGGTGAAGTACTGCGGGCGCGCCAGGAAGATAGACCCGGGATGCGCTCTCGTGCCGAGCAATCGCTGTGACTCGCCAAAGACGTGCGCCCATCCACCGAGCCGCGCCGGAATGACCACGATAGCGGCGATCACCGTAATGTAGATGAGGGTGTCCTTGACGAGCGCGATCAGCGCAGGCGCGCGCAGGCCGCTAGTGTACGTGTAGGCCGCCAACAAGACGAAGGAGACCGTGAGTGCCGGCGCTGCGTGGCCGGCACTGAGCAGGCCGAAGCCCCCGAACACCGCGCGCATCCCTACGAGTTGCAACGCGATGTACGGCATCGCGGCCACGACGCCCGTAAAGGCGATGGCAAGCTCGAGACGGCGATTGCCGAAGCGTTCGCGCACGAAATCGGCGGCCGTGACGTAACCTCTTTGCCGCGCCACCGTCCAGAACTTTGCGAGCACCACCAACGCGATGGGATATGCGATCGTAGCATACGGCACCGCGAAGAATCCCAGCGCGCCGACGCCGTACACGAGAGCGGGGACGGCGATGAAGGTGTACGCCGTGTAGAGATCGCCGCCGAGCAGAAACCAGGAGAGCAGTGTTCCAAAGCTGCGCCCTCCCAACGCCCACTGCTCGAGATCGGCGAGGTCCGCTCCCTGCCAGCGAGCCGCGGCAAACCCCAAAATCGTGACGGCCGCTACTGCGATTGTAAGAACGACCGCCGCGCCAGACATGGTCACGCCATCGTTTTACTCGCATCAGTCCGCGGCCTGTTGCGCCCAATCCAGCGAAGGGCTCTTCGTACGTAGAGCAAAGAATGGCATTAGATTTTGCGGCCTCTCAAAAGCGAAAGGTGCTCTTAGTATGTCGATAACGCAACCTCCGAAGGATACTCCGTTCGGCCTCGAACCCAACGTCGCGGCGGGCCTCGCCTATCTGTTCTGCCTGCTGGGCGGCATCGTGATGCTCGTCGGAGGCGGGACGAACCGGTTCGTCAAGTGGGCGGCAGCGCAGTCGATCGTGATTTGGGCGCTGTACATCATACTTGGGTTTGTTTTGAGCTTCATCCACCTGTGGATACTCTATCCGATCCTTTGGATTCTCGCGCTGATCGTTTGGGTCTGGACCTTCGTTAGCGGATTCCAAGGCAAGGAAGTGCGGGTTCCAGGCGTCGAGGCGATTACCCAAAGCGTCTTCAAGTCCCAACTCGAGTAGAACGATGGCGGCCGCGCGCAGGCCGCTTCAGTTGCAGTAGCGGCCGCTCGAATCCGTAAGTCACGACTGCGGCCTGCGCGATCGTAACGGCGGTCGCTACGGCCATGAACTGCCGCTGCCACCACGGATCTCGGTGAGGATCTCCGGCATATTGCGGAACGTGGTGCCAGAGCAGCTCGCGGCCGAGCAGCTGATGGTACAAATAGAGATTGTACGAGATCGTCGCGAGAAAGCGGAGCGGTGGATTGTCGAGGATGGCCTGCCACGACCGCGGGCTCCTGAGTGCCCCCAGTGCGATCATGGCGAAGGAAAGTCCGAGCAGCGATCTGCCGTTGATTTGCCAAACGCTCTGCCACTGATCCCGCAGGCGCGTGCTGTAGAGATTCTCCAGAAGCGCGACGAGCAGGGCGGTTCCGGCGACCGCGCAGAGCGGCCCAAACCAGCGCGCGCGCTCGGCAGAGCCTGCGATGCGGCCCGGGTTCACGAAAAGCCACGCGCCGATCATTCCGAAGGCGAAGAGATCGAGGTAGCCGGGCAAGTTTTCTTCGTATTGCGCGAAGCCGGCCGCATAGCAGCACTGCGCTAAGTCGGCGCGCCATAGCCAAGCAATGGCGATCATCGTCCCGGCGGTCCACCACGGTTGTCGCCGCAGGCACGCCCAGATCAACGGGAAGCAACAGTAGAACTCAACCTCGACGGCGAGCGTCCACAGCACGCCCTCGATCGTACCAAACCGCGCGGGGAACCAGGTATGAACGAAGAGCACGTGCGTGACGATGTCCGGCAGCGTTGAGGCGCCGGGCTGTAGCTGCGCATACCCAACGCCGTACGCAAACGCGATGCAGAGCAGATAAGACGGAACGATCTTGATGAAGCGACGCCATGCGAAGTTTTGCCACGACGGCGTAGGGGCGCCCAACGCCTCGGCGCGCACGAACGGATGCGAAATGACGAAGCCGCTCAGGAAAAAGAAGAGCGAAACGCCGACAAAACCGGTCGCCGGGACGAAAGCCAGCCAGGCGGGCGTGCCCAGCCATGAGATCTCCCAGAGGTGGTACCACAGGACGAGCAGCACCGCGATGCCACGGAGGCCGTCGAGGACGCCGAGCCGCGACTCGCTCGCCGAGCCGACAGAGCTTGTCATCCTGAGCGGAGTCGAAGGATTGCACCAAGGGGTTGACACAAAACTGCGCTTTGTATTAGCATGGTGACACAATGCACGAACACACCGAATCGCTGACGCGGCTGCTCATGGCCGTAATCTTCGCCGGACTCGGCGTTGCCGCGTTGGCCCGGCCGCGCTGGTTCGCTGGCGTCGCGGGCTTTTTCACGTGCTCGCCCGGATTATCTGCGTCCGAGCGGGAGCGGCTAGACCGAGTCGTCGTGGCACGCGAGCGCGCGGAAGGCATATCGCGGGCGTACGGCCGTTATCTTGCCGTCGTGGCGTTTTTGTGTGCGCCGCTCGAGGCGATCTGGACGATTCCGTTCATCCTCCCGTATGCGCTGTTCTGTTTCGCCAGCGCGGTCGTGATGTTGCTGGCGTACTTGCAGTACCGGCGCGCCACGGAGCAGCGCGTAGCGCCGCTGGTCCCGCGCTCGCTATTCACGGCGCTTCCGCCCATTGTCGTTGGCGCAATGGGGTGCAGCCTCGTAGCATCCCTGGCGCTCGTCGCGGATTCGACGGCGCGACTCGGCGGATTGGCGGTCGCGACGTGTACGCTGGTACTGGGCATTATCGCGTGGCGAGTCGCCGTTGCGCCGGCCCTGTTGATCGGAGCTGATCCGCAGTGGGAATATGCCGTCGACGAGCGCGTGCGCATCGGCCGGGCCCGAACGATCGCGAACCTGGCGTGTACGCCGGCGTTTGTGCTGCTCGCAATGCTCGATCCCAGGTCGCCATCGCAATACGCTCACTTCGGGTCGGCCATCTTCTACGTCGCAGCCGTTGCGTTCTTCGTTACGTTGGTCGCGGCGATCGCGCCGCTGCGCCGGCGCATCCGTCCGGCGTGAACTCGTTCTATCTCGTCATAGACGCGGGTCTTGAAATTCCGCCATATCAGCAGATTGTCGAGCAGATCCGAGCGGCAATCGAGCGCAAGGAGCTGCCGCCCGATTCGCCCCTACCGACCGTCCGGCAGTTGGCCGGTGACTTGGGCATCGCGCCTAACACGGTGGCGCGTGCGTACGCAGAACTGCAGTCGGGCGGCTACCTCATCGGAGACGGGCGACGCGGCACGCGAGTCGCGGCGGAGCTGCCGCTCGATCGGCGCACGCGGATCCGCAGGTTGCGCGATGCGACGGAAAAATTCGTCGATTCACAGCGCCACCGCGGCTTCACGCGAGAGGAGATCGGCGCCGCATTGGGCCGCGTCCTGGGGACGTACGATGCGGCCAATCCGGCAGGACGGTCGCTTCCTTTGGAGATTTGACGCCAAAAACGGCCCTTGGTATAGTTGAGGCCACCGGTCCCACCTGCGGGTGAGGCCGTTTTATGTGTGAGAGGAGCAGCGAGGCCAGGCTTTGCCGACCATAAATCAACTGGTGCGCCGCGGGCGCGAAAAAACGGAGCAGAAGGTCAAGACTCGAGCATTCCGGATGATCCTCACGGGGCCAAAGCCCGGCCATCCGGATCTGCCGACACGCACCTTTGAAGTCACCGGTAATCCGCAGCGGCGCGGCGTCTGCACCCAAGTGAAGACCGTGACCCCGAAGAAGCCGAACTCGGCGTTGCGTAAGGTCGCGCGCGTGCGACTGACCAACGGCGAAGAGGTGACGGCGTACATCCCCGGCATCGGCCATAACCTGCAGGAGCACTCCGTCGTCCTCGTCCGCGGCGGCCGAGTCAAGGATCTGCCGGGCGTGCGCTATCACATCATCCGCGGCACGCTCGACACCGCGGGCACTGCCAACCGAAAGCAAGGCCGCTCAAAATACGGCGCTAAACGAGAGAAGAAAAAGTAATGCCACGCAAAGGACCCGCACCGAAGCGCCAAATTTTGCCGGACCCACGCTTCAACTCAAAAGTCCTAGCCCGCTTTATCAATAAGGTGATGCTGCGCGGAAAGAAGTCGACCGCCGAGCACATCACCTACGGCGCGCTCGAAATCGTGGCCGAGAAGAGCGGAAAAGATCCGATGGAAATTTTCTCGACCGCGCTCTCGAACGCGATGCCGCTGGTCGAGGTGCGGCCGCGCCGAGTCGGCGGCGCCACCTACCAAGTTCCCATGGAGGTGCGTCCGGACCGCCGTCAGGCGATGGCGATGCGCTGGCTGATCGGTTTCGCGCGAGCGCGCGGCGGCCATTCCATGGAAGAGAAGCTGGCGGCCGAGCTGCTCGACGCGTCCAACAACACGGGCGCGACGATCAAAAAGCGCGAAGATACGCACAAAATGGCCGAAGCCAACAAAGCCTTCGCGCACTATCGATGGTAACGATCGCTCAAAAGTAACGCCATGGCTGTAAGGGAATATCCACTCGAGCGAACGAGGAATATCGGCATTGCCGCACACATCGATGCCGGCAAGACGACCTGTACCGAACGCATCCTATTCTTCACCGGACGCGTGCATAAGATGGGCGAGGTGCACGACGGCGCGGCGACGATGGACTGGATGGTGCAGGAGCAGGAACGCGGCATCACGATCACGTCGGCCGCGACCGCGACGACCTGGCGCGACACGCGAATCAACATCATCGATACGCCCGGCCACGTAGATTTCACCGTGGAAGTCGAACGGTCGCTGCGCGTGCTCGACGGCCTCGTCGCGCTCTTCGACTCCGTTGCCGCGGTGCAGCCGCAGTCCGAGACCGTATGGCGCCAAGCCAACAAGTACCGCGTTCCTCGGATCGTCTTCGTGAACAAGATGGATCGGGTCGGCGCCGATTTCTTCAACGTCGTGGAGAAGATCCGCGAACGTCTCGGCGCGCGTGCCGTGCCTATTCAGGTGCCGATCGGCGCCGAAGACAAGTTTAAGGGCGTCGTCGACCTGTTCACGATGAAAAAGATCGTCTACACCGACGATCTCGGCTCGACCATGGCGCTCGAGGACGTCGAAGACGGTGAGCTGCGCGACCTGGCGATGGAATGGCGCCAGCATCTGGTCGAGGCAATTGCCGAGCAGGACGACGCGTTGCTCGAGATGTTCTTCGAAGGTAAAGAGTTGCCGATCGAGCGCATGAAGGCGGCGCTACGCAAGGCGACGATCGAAGGGACCGTGCTACCGATGCTCTGCGGCTCCGCGTTCAAGAACAAGGGCGTTCAGCCGTTGCTCGATGCCGTGGTAGAATACATGCCGTCGCCGCTCGACGCGAAACCGATCGTCGGGCGCGATCCCAAGACGGGCCAGGAGATCGCGCGCAAGCCCGATGATAACGAGCCGTTCTGCGCGCTGGCGTTCAAGATCGCGACGGATCCCTACGGCAACCTGACATACTTTCGCGTGTACTCCGGCGTGCTGAACAAGGGCAGCTACGTGCTCAACTCGCGCACGGGCCGCAAGGAGCGCATCGGGCGCATCCTGCGCATGCATGCGAACCACCGCGAAGACATTGACGCTATAGGGGCCGGCGACATCGCCGCGGCCGTCGGCCTCTCCGACACCCGCACCGGGGACACGCTCTGCGACGAACGCGCGCCGATCGCGCTGGAATCGATTACCTTCCCGGAGCCGGTCATCCATCAGGCGATCGAACCGCGGAGCAAGGCGGATCAGGACAAGCTCGGCCTAGCGCTGACGCGACTCGCCCAGGAAGATCCGACCTTCCGCATGCGCACTGATGAGGAGACGCTGCAGACAATCATCGCCGGGATGGGCGAGCTGCACCTCGAGATCATTCTCGACCGGTTGCGCCGAGAGTTCAAAGTCGATGCCAACGTCGGTAAACCGCAGGTCGCCTACAAAGAAGCGATCACGAAGACGGTCGAAAAGGAAGGCCGTCACATCCGCCAGAGCGGCGGAAAAGGCCAGTATGGCGACATTTGGATTCGCGTCGAGCCGCAGGAGCCGGGAACCGGCTTCGTCTTCGAATGGAAGATCGTCGGCGGTGCGGTCCCCAAGGAATACGCAAAAGCCGTGCAAGAGGGCATCCGGGAGTCCGCACAGAGCGGCGTGCTCGCGGGCTTTCCCGTGATGGATTTTAAGGTTGCAGCATTTGACGGCTCGTACCACGAGGTCGACTCTTCGGAGATGGCGTTCAAGATCGCCGCGTCGCTGGCGTGGAAGGAAGCGAACCGCGCAGCGGGTCCGATTCTGCTCGAGCCGATCATGAAAGTCGAAGTAACGACGCCCAAGGAGTACATGGGCGCGATCAACGGCGACTTGAGCCGTCGTCGCGGCGCGATCCACGCGACGGAAGAAGCTCCGGGCGGCGCGCAGGTCATCACCGCACACGTTCCGCTCTCAGAGATGTTCGGCTACGCGACCGACATGCGCTCCGCGACGCAAGGCCGCGCGACGTACACGATGGAGTTCTCGCACTACGAAAAGGCGCCGAGGACCGTCGAGGAAGAGATCGTCGCGAAAGCCGTCGGCAAAAAACCCGTTCCCGCGTAACCCCGGCCGTTCACGCCTCGGTGCGAGTCGCTACGGCCTCATCGCGTAAACCGTGCCTTTCCCGTTCGTACCGCCGCCGCTCGTCGTGCCGAAGAGGACGCCATTGACGCTGGCTAACGTGCCGCTTGGGCTTACGCCGTCGTAGCCGCCTCCGAAACTGTAGAGCACGGTCTCTTTGCCGGCGAGCGTCATCCGAAAGATCGTCCCGGCATTCTTCGCGCCGCCCGCGCTCGTCACGCCGTAGATCGCTCCTTTGTAGTACACGAGTCCGCCCAGCGGCGGCATTGCCCCGTCGGCGCCGCGAAAGCTGTGAAGCACCTTGAGGACTCCGGCCTTGCCGACTGCGAAGACCGTTCCGAGATTCTTCGCGCCGCCGCTGGAGGTCGTTCCGTAAAAGATGCCGTTGACCAAGCACAGTCTGCTCAGCGGGCTGTTGCCGTCTTTGCCGGTGAAGATGTGAAGGACTTTTTCGGCACCAGAGAGCGTAACTTTGTAGACGGTGCCATCCTGCTTCGGTCCGCCTCCGTCGGTGGTGCCGTACAGCACCCCGTTCAGGTTGGTCACGCCGGCTACCGGCGTACCGGCGTCGTTGTAACGGCTGCCTTTGAAGGCGTAGAGCACCTTCTCGGATCCCGACGTGGTGATCTTGAAAACGGTACCGTCGCCGACGCCGTTCTGCTTCCCGCCGTCGTGCGTGGTCCCGTAAAACGTGCCCTTCACGTCGAGCAACGGGGCTTCGGGTGTGCACCCGTCGGCGTTGTTCTTGAAACTATGGAGAGTCTTTATCGCGCCGCCGAGCGTCATTCGAAAGACGGTGCCGCAGTTGGCGGATCCTCCGCCTACGGTCGTCGTGCCGTAAAGAAAGCCGTTTGAATACTTCAGCGAAGCGATCGGGACGCCGCCGTCGTTGCCACCCGTGAAACTATAGATCGCCTGTTCCGCTCCCTGCGGGGTAATCTTGAACACGACTCCGGGCCCCGTGCCGCCCGTTGAGGTCGTGCCGTAAAGCGTGCCCTTGACGCCGACGAGCCCCGCGTACGGCACAGCCCCGGCAGTTCCGCCGAACGAGAAGATCGACTTATATGCAGCACGCGCCGGCACGATGGGGCGCACCGCATCATAGCTCTCTCCCGGAACGGCCAACGGGCGAATCGCACTGGAACAAGCGGTGAGGATCAGGCAACTCAGAAATGCGAAACGGACGCGCATCGTTAGAACCTCCGACGGCTAGTACGTGGACCCGGCGTACCGCGGCGCCCGAGCGGGTTCCTGCACCTGAATTAATATGCCACCCGTTACCGTAAGACAGGGTGAAGCGTGCGGCAGTGAGTCAGTGACCTCCGAACACTTCTCAAAACTTATCTTCAGCTAAAGTGGAAGCGAACGTCGGTAAGCCGCAAGTCGCGTACAAAGAAGCGATCACCAAGACGGTCGAAAAAGAAGGGCGATTCGTGCGCCAGATCGGCCTGAAGGGTCAGTACGGCGACGTGTGGCTGCGCGTCGAGCCGCAAGCACCGGGCACCTGATTCGTCTTCGAGTGGAAGATCGTGGGCGGCGCGATTACGGCCGGCGCAGCACCGAAAACAGATCGTAGACCGCGAACGAAAATCCGGCGACCGCCGGATGCTCGATCGCCCGACTCTCGTCGAGGCGCGCCGCGCCCGAGGAGTCGTGGAGCTCCACGATTCGTCGCAGCGGGTCGACGACGATCACGAGCGCCGAACCCGCGCGCAAGTACGCGTCGATTTTGTCGTCAACGTCGGCGCGCCGATCGTCGGGCGAA
>Ga0213882_10000368_pt1 | contig 16176 bp, 15 predicted proteins | sample BarmaccoBMER_R09_FD_160106 | JGI IMG/M metagenome (GOLD analysis project Ga0213882, IMG submission 160106) | Barbacenia macrantha exposed rock microbial communities from rupestrian grasslands, the National Park of Serra do Cipo, Brazil - ER_R09 ...
GACACCGGTACCAACGCCGCACCCCACGCGTCCGTCGCCGTTCAACTCACCGCCCAGTCCGCCAAAGCCCACGAACGCACAAACACGGTCCGTGCGTTGCCGAATTAACCCGCGTACCCTTGTCTGTCAAGGAGGCGCCTGACAGCATGAGCCAGCCAGAGCCACGAACGCAGCAGATCGCCGCTGAGCTGCGACAACAGATCACGACGGGGGCTCTCGGCCCCGGTGCCCTCCTCCCGTCTGAACCCGAGCTGGCCCGGGACCACGGCGTCAGCCGGCAGACGGCGCGAGCCGCGCTGCAAGCCCTCGAGCGAGAGGGCCTCGTCACCGTACGTCCCCGACGTGGGCGCATCGTGCGCAGTCACCAACGGCTACGTTGGCGTCTGTCGGAGTTCGAGCTTCCGGAGAGCACCACCATGACAACAGCGGATGCCTGGGAAGCGGACATCGAGCGGCAAGGTCACGACCCCACGCGGCAAGACCTCGTGGTGACCACTATCACCCCACCCACCGACATAGCCGCACGACTCAACCTCAGCCCAACCAATGACCTATGCGTCGTCAGGCAGAGGGTCCGGTACATCGACGGAAAACCCACGGTCATCTCGGATGACTATTTCGACGAACGAGTCGTGCGAGGAACGGAACTGGCCGAACCGCGCGACACAACCCGTGAGGACATTCTCGCCGAAGCCGGCTACCCGCAAACCTACGATATCGACGAGATCATCACGCGCATGCCTACTCCCACCGAAACGCAGCGGCTACAGATACCCGCGGGGACTCCCGTGGCGGAGCACACCCGCACCGGTTATACAGCGCAGGACATGGCGGTGCGAGTAATGGTCTCAATCGTCCCAGGCGACACCCTGATACTACAGTACAAAGTACCCACCTGACGCGGTAAACAACCACCAGGCCCGGCGACCCAGCGTTCACCATGGGCAGCCATACGCGCCCGGCCCGCCCCCACCCAAGGCCACCCGCAGTCCGTCCTCGACTACGCCGACACCGGTACCAACGCCGCACCCCACGCGTCCGTCGCCGTTCAACTCACCGCCCAGTCCGCCAAAGCCCACGAACGCACAAACACGGTCCGTGCGTTGCCGAATTAACCTCTATGGGATCAAGCACGCCGCCTGTGGCGGCGTCGCTCTAACGGGGTTGCTCGCCTGCCCGCGCGGGCCGACTCCGCTTGCTGCGCGCGGCCTTCGGCCGTGCTCGCGCGGATCGTCCCGCGCGGGCAACCGGTCACTGCCGTCATCGCACCTCTTCAGGCCCTCAGCAGCAGTGTGTCAATTGGCTCCAACGTCGCCGGTGTCGGCGGCTCGCCGGTACCAGGTTTCGGCCTCACCCAGCTCACCGTTGTCCTTGAGCAGGTCCCCGAGGCGGGTCATGGCGTAGTCGTTGCCGGTGTCGGCGGCTCGCCGGTACCAGGTTTCGGCCTCACCCAGCTCACCGTTGTCCTTGAGCAGGTCCCCGAGGAAGGCCATGGCGTACACGTTGCCGTTGTCGGCGCCGAGCCGGTAAGCGCGCTCAGCAACATCGTGATGTCCATAAGTGACCTCGGCCTGATACCCAATCGCGTCTAGCTCGCCCACCTCGGCATTGTCAACGACGAGCTGCCAGGTCTCCGCCGGGGGCGCTTCATCAGTCGTGGTGAGTCGATCGAGCGCAAAGTCATACACGGTGTAGTTGCCGTCGCCTGGTTCGAGAAGGGCTACCGTAGGGTTGATCTCTCGGGTCGCCCACGCTAATGCGTCCGTGTACTTTTCCTTGTCAGCCAGAGCGATGCGCTGTCGCGGAGTCAGGTACGGGGCGGCAAGGTCCGGCAACAGATCGGCAGGAACTGGCCGGGTGATGCCCGTTCGTCACCAGTCGGCAGCGCCATGCACAAGAGCGTATCCGAGCGGGTGGGACTGGGCTCCCAGGGCTAGCTGATCGGCGATGTGCTGGCCAGCGCCGACGTACTCGCCGATGCCCACCCGATTGATGCGCTCACGGACCTCGGGGTCAGGCACGGCCTGCGCCAAGTCTTCGTCGCTGGGTCGATCACGGTCGCGATCCAACGTGACCTTTTCAAAGACGCTCAGAACATCCCATTCTGGTGGTCGCAACCGATCGGTGGGCTGGATCCGGTCCCACTCCCGGGTCCGCAAGGTAGCCACGACGGCGTTGCGCTCGGTGAGGCGCTCGATCAGGCCAGCTGTCAGACGATCTCCACTCAGGTACCGATCCAGGTCATCGAGCCAGATCACGTGATCACAGGGCAGCATGTCAGCTTCGTCCAACCCGGCTAGGGCGGCTGTGCTGTCGGGAATGAGTATGGGGCGATTAGGGTACAGATCGCGGGCCACGGCAGCGGCTAAGCGGGTCTTACCGACCATCGAAGATCCGATTAGGAGCACCGGCCGACCCGCGTGCAACTGCTCACGCACCTCTTGTTCCTTGGCGGTTCGGTGCAGGTAGGGCATGTGGATGACGGCTGGGTGAATCCGCAACGTGCGTAGATCCACTTCGGCGACCGTGGGCAGGTGATCACCAGCGGACCCTCGGCCACCCCGCACACTACGCCGCACCTTGATCGCGGCATCCATCCGATGCTTGCGCGAGTTCTGCCACAATGGACCGGTTCCAGCCACTACCACGGCAAGGCCAGCAGTGACGACTGACGTCCACCACGGGGCGCCGATCCACTTCTGCGCGACCGTTAGTCCACTCGCGACCAAGAGCAACACCACTGACACCATCAGCGTCAGGCGCTGCCCTTTCGGGCGCAACGACCGCTTATTGATCATCGTCTCGACTCTGCCACAGATCTGTAATCTCAGTCAGTGATCGCCCAGTTACGTGGCGCGGGAGAATCCATCACACCGGTGTCGGAGACAATTTAACCAAACCAGGCCCTCGCCGGGCGGGCAGGCCTCCAGGATGGCCGCCACCAGCACGGGGGAGGCGGGACAGGGTGGGCAGGGTGTGGCATCCCGTCGACCTCCCCCCAGGGCTACCACACGGCGCCCCGAGGGCAGAGCTACCGAAGGCCGTCATCGGTCATGTCGAGGGCTGCCCCCGGGGCGCCGTGTGGTCGGGCTCCGCCAGGTCGACGGGATGCCACACGGCTCCCCGCGTGCAAGATCTGTGAGTGTCGTTGCGGTGCTCCTGGGTGGAGGACCACCAGGCTGGGTGCCGGTGACCGCGACGTGAACCATGCAAGATCTGGCCGCTTCGGTGTGCGTTTCTGATGACTTGTCCGTCGTGGTTGCCGGCACCGGTCTGGCCCACCAGTTGGCTTGATCAGAAGCATGTCCGCGCGAGCGTGACCCGTCACAGATGTGCCACTCCGGTGACCCTTGCCCAGGCCGGTGCCGACGTTGACCGTGCCCTTCAGAAAGGATCATCGGCCAGTGCCCATGTTGGCAGAACTCATCGACGCCGTCATCGGTGTCGATACCCATCGCGACACCCACCACGCGGAGCTCGCCTTGCCGACCGGCGCCCCGGTCGGCACCTGTTCGATCAGCAACGACAGTGCCGGCTACGCGCAGCTGTTGGCCTGGGTCGCAGACCACGCTCCCGGCCCGCGGCTGGTGATCTGCATCGAAGGCACCCGCAGCTACGGTGCCGGGCTGGCCCGCGCCGCTACCGCGGCCGGGCTGACGGTGATCGAGTGCGAACAACCCACTCGCACCACGCGCCGGGGCAAGGGCAAGTCCGACCCGATCGACGCGCACCTGGCCGTGCTGAGCGCGCTGCAACTCCACGCCGATCGGCTGCCCACTCCCCGTGCCGACGGCGACCGTGAAGCCCTGCGGATCCTGCTGTGCGCGCGGGAGGAGCTGACCACCACGGCCACCGGGCAGACCAACCGGCTCCGCGCGCTGCTGCGCGACGGGGAGGACACCGACCGCCGCCTGGCCCGTGCCCGCCTCAGCGACGCCGTCCTGGCTGGGTTGGCTCGGCGCCGCCAGCCCCGCGAGGCCAGCCGCCAGCAGGCCGTGCGCCACGGCGAGATCCGCCGGCTCGCCCTGGCGCTGCGCGAGGCAGCCCGTGCGCTCAAGGTCAACCGCGCCCAGCTGGCCGCGATCGTCAACGACCTGGCCCCGGGGCTGACTGACCGGCCCGGGATCGGCCCGGTCAGCGCCGCCCAGGCCATCGTGTCGTTCTCCCACCCTGGTCGCTGCCGCAACGATGCCGCCTTCGCTAAACTCGCCGGGGCCAGCCCGATCGAGGCCTCCAGCGGGCGTACCGTGCGCCACCGGCTCAACCGCGGCGGAGACCGGGCACTGAACAAGGCCATCCACATCATCGCCACCACCCGGATGCGCAGCGACCTCAAAACCCAGGCCTACACGCTCCGCCGCCGTGCTGAAGGAAAAACCGGTCGCGAGATCCGACGCTGCCTCAAGCGGTACATCGCCCGCCAGCTCTACCGCAGCCTCACCATCGCGATGATCCCCACCGCCCAAACCTGACCTGCGGATATGACCAAGAATTCTCGCTTCTACCCAAACACCAGCGGGGGTTAGCTCCAACAAAGCCTCGGCCCCCAGTACCTCCCACCTGCGATGGTTGTCTGTTCCACCAGCTCCGCCTGGGCGGTGATCTCCTCACGGCGCGGGTCTTCCCTGCCAGACCGGGGGTCCGGAGCGCAAGCCGGGAAAGAATGGCTTGCGCTCCGGACCCCCGGTCTGGCAGCCCTCGGGCGCGCCGCGAGGAGATCACCGCCGATCCTCACCCTCATCTCCGACGCGGTGCCGGGTCTGGGCGGAGCCCGGGGATCCCCGGCCCGTGCCCCGGCGACAGGACGCTCACTCCAAACCCGCCAAGGGACCGCAGAGGCCCGCAGGTCCAGGGCGCCCCCGACCTGACAGGGACAGCCCACAAACCGCCACGACATCCCCACAGACCCCCACGAACAGACAAAAGAGACAAAAACCCATCGGCTACTTGACAACACATAGAAGCGTCATCAGTGGTCGTCGGGTATCGGGAGCCTCACGATGGTGAACAGATCAAGATCAGGCCGTCTCCAGGCCGTGAGACGTCGAGTTACGGCAAGAACCGGTGAGAACCAGTGAGACATGTTTCACCTGCTCAACCTCTGTTTTCCCGGTAGATCGCCAAGTCGGCCCCGGTCAGGTGAGAGATCACCCAGATATACGAGACCGTCAAACGGAATGTTTCACCCAGCTCACGCTACGTGACAGTCCAGGCCTTGCGCGTCGGGGGCCGGACCCGGCGCGTTGTGCCACTCGCGTGCCACAAGAGGGGGTCAGCAACGGTCAGCTGGGGTCACACCTGACCACGGACGACCGCAGGTCATGACCTGGACCAGGGCAGCACTATAGGGTTCCCAAGCTCTAGACGCGGGTTCGATTCCCGTCACCCGCTCCACGATGAAGGCCCAGGCCAGAGAACGTTCTCTGTAGGCCTGGGCCTTTGTGGTCAGTGGTCTCCATTCCCCGGCGTGCTGTCTGCGTGCTGTTCAGCCAGAGCCCATCACCCCCACCTCCCCTCCCCGTGCCGTCATCACTGCCGTGGCCGCTACCCCGTCCAGGTCAGCCCAGCCACTCCGTCAATATGTAGAGCAGCGTCCTGGCGCTCTCCTCATCAAGAGCCATCACACAGGCGCCCGTGACATGGGGATCGAGCACGATCGACCCCTCCTGCATGCTCACCAGGAGATTGGCGAAACCCACCGGACCCCGATGCAACCCACACGACGCCGATATCGCCTTACGACGACGTTTGTTCGGGCCGTCGGCATAATAACTGTGCCAGTTCACCATGACTCCCTTCCTCGATTGTGTGAAACACGCCTTCCACCACTACCTCGACTTCCTCCGTCCTCCGGTTGGGTCATGACTCGCCACCGGTGGTGATGGCCCGGCCTGGGTCCAGGTCGGCCGCGATGCGGGAGGCCTCACGAGCCAACTCACGGCAGAACCGAGCCAGCACCACTGCTCCCCCACTGACCGACGGCACGTCGATCACGACTCGGCCCGGGTCCATGGACAGCACGAGCGAGGCCCAGCCGGGTCCGATCCGCCGTATCCCAGCCGCTGCGTCCCGGCCGGGTGAGCAGGTCACCGTGAACGTCATGACCCCACCCGACCCTTATGCCGCAGCGGGTCGGACATCAACGGAACCGGCAACGCCGGGCCTCGCGTCGGTGCCCTTGGCGCTTGTCTCGTTGACAGCGTGCCTGCCGGTCGCCCGGACCACCCAGGTGAACCACTTCGCCTGCCCGGATGTCTCCGCCCGTGGTTGTCCGGTGATCCCTTCAGCACCACCGGCCGGAACGGCAGACCGTTGACGGCGGCCGGCGGTACCGGCGGCACCCGCGCGGCGATCTCCACGGTGACCGACCTGTCCCAGTCCTTCTCGGCCGAGGGATCAGCGATCGTGACCTTGACGATCGGTGGTCCGCCGGTCTCATCGGTCCGTGGGCGAACCGGCCGGTTCCGCGCCTTCTCCTCCCGGGACTGGCACTCCGTCGGGACCTCTCCGACGACGTACGCGCCTTGGGGTGACAGCTCGTCGAACTTCATCGGGAACCGCTTGCCGTCGGGAACGGCCATCCTCGCCTCCTGTCTCCAGTCATCGACCACTGGCTCAAGCCAGATCTGGCTTGAGCCAGTGAAGCACAGGCGGTCGAACCCGTCAAGCAGCTGGCTTAAACCAGTTGTAGAGTGAGTGGCATGAACCTGGACACGGCCGCGGGCCAACTGCCGAGCCGCCGGATCGCCGACGCGGTGCGCGCCCTGATCACCGCAGGGGAGCTGGCACCCGGGGACAAGCTGCCCTCCGAGCGCGAGCTCGCCCGGCGCTTCGGCACCGCCCGCAACACCGCCCGCGAGGCCATCCGGCTGCTCACCGAGGAGGCCCTGGTCACCGCGCGGCACGGGCGTGGGGTGTTCGTCCGCGAGAAACAGCGCGTGGTCCGCTGGGGCAGTGAGCGCTACTCACGGCGCACCTACCGCGAAACCGGACTGACACCGTTCCGGCTGGAAATGGCGCGCCAGGGCATGACCCCCCGCGTGGAGGTGACCTCGATCGAGCAGGTCACGCCACCCTTCGACGTGGCGGAGCGGTTGAAGGCATCGCCCGAAGAGCCTTCGGTGCTGCGTCGGTGCAACATCTACTACGCCGACGACGAGCCGCTGCAGGTGGTCACCACCTACCTCCGCTGGGCTGATGCCGAGGGCACCCTGTTATTGCAGGCCGAGACCGGACCCGGCGGCATCTACGGCCGGCTCGAAGAACGTGGCCACACCATGACCACCGGCCAGGACGAGATCACCGCCCGGATGGCCAGCCAAACCGAAGCACAGGAACTCGACCTGCCCCCTGGGGTGCCCGTCCTCGACGTCCTGCACACCAGCCTCGACCAGGACGGCGAACCCTTCGAGGTCTCCCGGTTCGTCCACCGCGCCGATCGCGCCGGCCTCGTCTACAACTTCCCCATCGAGGGCTAGTTCCCCGCGCGCGGCCCTGCGTCGGGACTGACCCTGGTCGTCGCGCTCACGACGCGACACCCAACACGAAGGCGAAGCGATCCCGGAACTCCACCCACTCGCCCGGATAACGGCGCCGAATCTCCCCCACCCCAGCGGCCAGTTCCTCATCGTCGAACATCGACAGCAACGACAGGTAACGGTCGCGCACCATGGCCACATACCGCTCAGTCGGGAACACCAGAGGGAAATCATCATAGGACAGGTCCACCGCCAGCCCCGCATCACCCATCACCGCAGCAACCACCTCGGGAGAGGGCTGCAACTCACGGAACCGGTCGTGCGCAGCCTGGAACAGCGGATACTCAATGCTGGTCGGCAACATCACGATGAGGAGCCGACCACCGGGAGCCAGCAGCTTCGCCAACCCACCGATGACCGTTCCACGGTCGGCGACGTGATGGATCGCCTCCTTAACCAGGATCGCCTCGAACTGCCCCCTCGGTAGCACCGTCGATCCTGAAGCCAGATCCTCCGCCGACGCCCGCACAACCACCAGCCGCGGATCGTCCGGAACCCGCTCCAGCATGCGCGCCGAAGGATCAACACACACCACAGACCCCGTGTGTTCCGCCAGCCGACGCGCGTACAGCCCCGTGCCACACCCCACATCCACGACCCGATCACCGTACTTCACCCGCAGACGGGCGAGGATGCAACCACTCATCCACTCCAGAAAGTCCGGGCTATAGGCCCAGTTCTGGTCATACACCGGCGCCAGATGGTCATAGTGGGCCCGCGTCTCATCACCCACCGAACGACGCCTCCACTCGCTTCGCTCAGCCACGCCCGATACCCCACCGTATTACGAGGCCGTGGCGCCGGCCGAACCGTCGTCGCCATCATCATCGTCGTCGTCCGCATCGACCGTCTGAGTGGTCGTTTCGTCGGACCCCGCGCGGTGCGCATCGACCAGACCGCTCAGCTGGCCCGCGATCGCCCGATCCTCCACAGTGGTGGCGTGCTCGTAGATCATCACTCCTCGGGGGACGTCATGACCCATGCGTGCCATCAGGGCACGCAGGCTCGCACCCGGGGCGTGCGCGCCACCCGAGACCGTGCCGGCCATACGCGACGACAGGTAATCGTCGCCCACCTACCCCATGGCGCGATCCGCTCAGCACGGCCCACGCCGGGCGCCCGCGCGCGGATAGCGACATGAGAGTGCTTTGCTGATTCGTCTGCGCATCGGCGGCGGATCATGCCACTACCGAAACAGAAACCAGTCACGCCACCGACCCTTCACGTGGTGTGAATACTGACGTTCAGGCTCGACGACATGCCTTGGGCCGACGCGCCACCAGGCCACCGACACCTGTTCTATTCAGGCCAGTGCATCGACATGCAGGACCGTCAACGCCCGCCACTCGGCATGATCGTGTATCCGGCAGCGTCGGCGCCACCCGTCGTGTCCGGGTGAGTAGTACGGCAGCCGCACGATGTGATCTCGATCCGCAGCCGACAGGACATGATCACGGTTTGGGTGCGTGGAGCGACACGTGGTGTCGCTCCACGCACCCAAACCGTGATCATCGTGTCCGGGGTGCGGCCCGCGGCTGCGCCGGCGATGTCACCCCAGCGTGCCGCCGAGCATGCCAGAACCACCGACGACACCTCGAAAATCACAGGATGCGGCTGTCGTAGTAGGTGGAGTTGCCCTCCATCGATCTCTGCGGTCATCCAGCCGCAGGTCGGTTGGCGGCGCTGGTCGGGGAGCCCGGGTTCAGTAGCTCGACGCATACCCAGTCCCCGGCGTGCACCACGACGTCGGCCTCGGCGACGGCCCGCCACAGCTGCTCGGGCAGATCACGGGCGCGGTGCGGGACGTGCGTGTCAGCCATCAGCAGCAGTGTCACGCGTCCATCGTGCCGTGGGAACAGGGCACCGCTGACGGTCGCTGTCCGATCCCGGTGGCGATCTCCCCGGCTCTCCTGCCGGGAACGTGGGGCGACAGCGGCGGTGTCGGCACCCTGGCGCCGCGTCGCGGGTCCTGCAAGAACTGGTGATGTCCTCGCGTGAATGGTGGCGAGCTGACCAGCCATCCGACTTCGACCCTCAAGCCTACAAGGACCGCAACGTCGTCGAGCGCTGCATCAACAAGCTCAGACTGTTCCGCGCGGTGGCCACCCGCTACGACAAACGCGAGACATCTTCCACGGCACCGTCGACATCGCCTCGATCAGAATCTGGCTCCGCGACCCCGTCCCATGATCTACAGGACACGGCCTGGTTCCTCGTCGCAGGCGACCAGTACACCGGATCCTGCCCCGTACCTCGGCCAGGTGCGCGAAAGTCGCCGGTACCCGGGGTCGTAGCCTGCGCCGATGGTGGATCAGGAGCCCCGTTGTGGTTTCAGGCCGGACATCGAGGGTCTTCGTGCGGTCGCGGTGTCGGCCGTTGTTTTGTATCACGCTGCGGTTCCTGGCCTGCCCGGTGGTTTCGTCGGCGTCGACGTCTTCTTCGTGGTGTCGGGGTTTCTGATCACCGGTCTGTTGTGGCGGGAGGTCGTGATGACCGGTGCGGTCCGGTTGGCCCGCTTTTACGGTGCCCGGGCGCGGCGGTTGCTCCCGGCTGGGATCACCGTGCTGGTGGCCGTGGCGGTGGCCTCGGCCTGGTGGTTGCCTCCAGTTGCCTGCGGCCCCTGCGGCAGCGGAGACACTCACCAAGACGACCTGTCCCCTACTGCTCGACCTGCCCCTCCGCAGCCCCTATCCGGGACGGGAATACACCGAGTGCGACCAGTGGCGGATCCAGACCTCGCCCGAATCCAGGCCGAGCGGCCCGCCGTGGTCATCCTCGGCATGACCCGCCGCTACGCCCAGGATTTTCACTTCACCGTGTCCGGAGCACAGTGGCTCACCAGCCTGACCCACATGGTGACCGCGATCCGGGCAACTGGCGCCCTCGTCCTGGTGCTGGGCCCGATTCCCGATCCGCTGGTGACCGTTCCCACCTGCCTGTCGGCGCACCTGGACTCCGCGACCGCCTGCACCCCCGACCGCACGAGGGCGCTCAACGCCGCCGGCATCGCCGCCGAGCAGGTCGCGACGGCGGCCGGCGGCGGCTACTACGCCGACCTGACCTCACTGTTCTGCACCGCCACCCGGTGCCCGGTCATTGTCGGCAACAACCTCGTCTTCCGCGATGACAACCACCTGACCATCAGCTACGCTCAGTGGCTAGCCCCGGTGATCTCCGCCGAGATCAGCAGCGTGATGGCAGGCAGCTCAGCGGAGCGGACCAGCATCCACCCCGGGTGAGTTCACGGTCGGCGCGGTCGCCGGTCCACCAGGGCCCGGTAGAGGAGGACCGGAACAGCACCGCCCACCCGGCGCGACGCACCTTCCGCCAGACAGACGCCGTAGTGTCGACGCCGCGATCGACATGATCGCTGTCGGTCGGTTTATCCGGCGGAGGCCGGTGTCGGTCATTCACCGAGCACCATGATCCGGCCGACCGCAGGTCGAAACCCCTGACCATGCGGCAGGCGCAGTCTTCCCAGCCGGCCATACGGGCTCGATCCCGGTCGTCCGCTCCGTGCATTCTTTCCTAGTAGGTGGCTTGTTCTCCGTCGGGACGTGGTGGGGAATGCGGCGAGTGTGGCGGCGGTGGCGGCCCCGATCAGTGGCACCGATGTTGTGCTGCCACCCCCGCTCGACGACGCCCACCAGCACGAAGGTTGCCAGCACGTAACTCCAGCCCGCGAGCACGTCAATGAGGTAGTGCTCGGCGCAGTAGAGCACGGTGAGCATCATCGCCAGCGGGTAGGCGAACAACAGGGGTCTCCATCGCCGGGGCACCCTCGGTAGGAAGAACACTGCGAGGAACATGGAGAACGCGGCGTGCAGCGAGGGCATCGCGGCGACCGGGTTGGCCAGCGCCTGACCCTGGTCGAACAGGGGGCCAGTGCTGTCCAGGCCCAGGGCGGCCCACCCTCGGGCGGAGAGCCGCTCGACGTGCGCACCGAGATAGCCGTGCACCGAGGCCCACCAGGGTGGTGCCGCGGGGTAGGCGAGGTAGGTGGCTACGCCGGCGATGGTCAGAAATAGCCAGCGCCGCACAAACGCCGACCACAGCTCCCGTCTGCACAGCCACAACACGCCCGCGACCGCCGGCACCGCAACGAAGTGGGACAAGTAGACCACCGACGCGAGGACGTCCCACCAGTGCACTCGCAGGGGGTCATAGAGATGCCACTGCAACCACAGCGTCGGCAGCCGACCGCCCGTGAGGAGCTCGTCGGCCCTGATCATCCCCGTGACGTGCGGCGCCAGCCCATGCGCGGCGATCCCCCGGCTGTAGTCGTAGCCCACCAGCAGACCCAGGACAGGGCCCCAGTCACGCACCCACCGCAGCGCCCCACACCACGGCTGGCCGGCGTTCCAGCACAGCGCCCCGGCGCTGAGCCACCCGAAGACGAGCAGCGTGTCGGTCGGCCACCCCCACCAGAGACACTGCACCGCGACACCCACCAGGCAGCCCACCACCGCGAGCACCCGGATCGCCGGCCACGTCCTCAGATGACGTGGCGAGATCGCGACAGCTCCGTCGAGAGCACGCATTCCAGACCGCCAACCAGCGCAGCTGGACATACCGAGGCCCTCGCCCAGGAAGTGCTGACCCACCTACCCGCCCGTCCCTCTCTGTCACCCGAGGCCGACCTGCGTCCTCATTGGCCTACTCGATCCACCACACCTTCTGGGGCCGCGACCACGATCACCGAAGCCCGCAACGTCCTCAACCTGTCTCCTCAGGAGGTCGAGGAACTCGGGCTCGAAGTCCGACGAACGATCGGGACGCATAGACCGACACCGAGCTCGACAAGATCGCCCGCCGGCGTTCTCGCCGCCGGCGGGCATGACCTGTGTGACGCCGGAGGTGGTCAACCGGCCATGCTCACCTGGCCACAGCGGCCCGGCCTGGTTGCCGCGCTACCGTAGCCAGGCGGTCAGGCGTTCTCTCGCCGGGGCCGCAGTGTTGTCGAACAAGCCGCTGCCAGGAACCATTTGATGACATTTCCGCTGTTCAGCACCTCGATAACTGATCATCACGTGAGGTGGGGAATCGTTCGCGGACTCGCTCAACTCAGCCTTGCCGGCCAGCAGAACAGCGCCCTCGGCACCTCATGGCGGCTTCCTTGACGACGCCCCCGTTCGGGAGCACTGGACCGTCACCACAGCCGAGGTAGGCCGGGCCTGGCCCGCGGAACCTGCACGAACCCGCGGGCCAGGCCATCCGGTGAGGGATTATCCGACGCTCGTGGCGAAGATGCTCACCGACGGTTCCACTGACGGCCATCCCAACGGTCGTGGTTCCAGCGGTGGCCATCCCACGTCCACCGGTCCCCACGACAGTGCCCGTCGCCACGGTGGTTCCAGTCATCGCAATACTGGGACCAGAAGTCTCCCCGACGGTTCCACCGGTGGCCATCCCAACGGTCGTGAACCCAGCAGTGATGGGCCGGGTCCCAGGTCCAGTGGTCCCCGCGACAACCGTCCTCGCCACGGTGGTTCCAGTCATCGCAGTAGTCCCAGTCCATGCGGTACCCCGGGTGGCTGGAGCTGATCACAGCCACCCGCGGAGCCGGGGTGAGCGTGTCGGCCGACGCCGAGCCCACTCCGAGCGCCAGCGCGCCAGCGGTACAGAGCGCTAGGGCGCTGCCTCGAAGTGCTGTCCGGCCTAGATGCATGGTGAACCCTCCTCGATCGAGTACGTACGGACCTCAGAAGGGACGTTGCGGCACAAAATACGGTTGCGTGAAGTAACTGAGAGTTCACTGGGAGTGCCTGAAAGTTCGCTGGGAACATCCGGTCACCGCCACGCCGAGCGGAGACACCGACCCCGCAGCGAACGCGCCGGCTCGCAGCGTGTCCCATGCTTGCCAGCACCCGGGGGCGGCCAGCGTGTGCCCGGTACGGTGCAGATCATGGAACCGCAGCCCGGGTGCACCGACACCCGCTACGTCCTTACCCCACTTCACCAGCGGGCTGACGTTTCCCGTCCCATCGGGCCACCGCGAAGCGTGGTGAACACCAACGCGTCCGCTCGCGACGCGACGAAATCCCGTAGGTGCGCCACCAGCTCATACCCTATGTGGCGCCCGGACCGACCCACGGAAACAGCAGTAGAGCCGGATTCGTCCAGGCTTCCGGTATCCTGTCCAACATCGCTCTCGGGCCGCGCGGAGGCTGCGTTGATTCAGCTTACGTACCTATCCCATCCCACAGCCTTGCGGCTGGGGTCGTGCCGAGGTGACCGCTGACCATGACAACCGTCTTCATGAGCTATCGGACGAGCCATGTGACATGGCAAGTATGTGCCGCATACAACCAACTCTTCGTCTATTTGACCGACCGAGCATGTTCAAGAGATCACGTCGATCAGTTTCGCCGACAATTTTCCGTCAGTCATCCGGGAACATCCACGGCAGGCGCGAAGGTCCCGACGACTGGAGTCGCCGGAGAGACCACAGAAGCCATCGAAACCAAAGGGGTTATCCCGACGCCCGTCGATAATGCAACCTTACCCGGCAACGAAGACCCCGGGGCCGCAGCTTCCTGTCAACCTCCAGCTTTTTTGCCGATCAACACCGAGTACCCAGAGATGACGGCGTCGGATGCTTGAGGAAAACTTGGGGCCATCGACAGGAAGCCGACAGAAGGCGTCTTTATCTGACAGCGGCGGGCGGCTCGACTCGCTGCTCGCCGCCTGACTGAGGCACTGCGCTGCGACTGGAACCACGAGATGGCGGTACGGGGGCTTCGCGGCGCACCTCCGCTAACAGTCCGTTGGGCGGCCGCAGAGTTGACTAATGCGGTCCATCCATGGGCAGATCCGTACGATGACAACTCACCCGGGCGAACGATGCCGATATCCACGCGGGGCACCGTCGGTGAAATGGCTGCCGCATTCAGGATGCTGCAGAGCCGGCAGCTGGTGGTGCTCGGCGAGGCGGGCTCCGGCAAGACGATCGCGGCAATGATGCTCGCGCTCGGCTTACTGGAGGACACGCAGTCAACCGAACCGGTACCATTCCCGGCGCTGATGGCCTCTTGGCATCCAGATGGTCAACGTCTCGACGACTGGCTGGCCGACGAACTCACACGAGACTTCCCGTTCCTCGCTTCGGATTACGGCAGCAACGCGGCATCTGGACTGATCGCTACGGGCCGAGTCGTGCCGATCTTGGATGGGCTGGACGAGATACCGGATGCGCTGCGCCCAACCGCGATCGAGGCAGTGGACCAGGCGACGGGTGACCGACCGTTGGTACTGACCTGCCGCACGAGCGAGTACCAGGACGCCGTGACAGCAAGCGGTCAGGTATTGACCAGCGCGGTTGTGGTGGAGCTCGAGCCCGTCGGTCTCGATGATGCCGTCACCTTCCTGACTGCCACCGAGCCCGCAGCCGCTCGCTGGCAGCCTGTGCTCGCCGGGCTGCCAGCGGACCCCGACGCGCCATTGGCCCAAGCGCTGGCGAGCCCGCTGATGGTCAGCCTGGCCCGCGCCGTGTACCTGGCACCTGACACCACCCCTTCCGAGCTGCTTGATGCCAGTCGCTTCCCTGACCGGGAGGCTGTCGAGCGTCGCCTTTGTGACGGGCTCGTTCCCACCGCCTATGAGAAGAAACCTTGGCCCAGCGAAGTCCGACAGAGACCTACCTATGAGCTGACCCCCGACCAGGCTCGGCGTTGGCTGACATTTCTTGCGCGTCATCTTGACAGTCACCGCACCTTCGACCTGGCCTGGTGGCAACTGACATACGCACTGTCATCACGGCAGGCAGGAGCCCTGGCGGGTATGCTCACCACTCTCACGATAGGGCTCACCATCGCCGCATCGCTCACCATTGCTGGCACACCCCTCAATGGACTTGTTTTCGAGGTGACCTTTGGTGTGTCCGCCGGGATCGCGGCGGGCATCTCCACAAGGCCCGCTATCGAGTCACCGGCCGGACGGCCGAATAGGTTGCCAAGGCTCCGACTACGCATGTCCGGTCCCGTGGCCAGGCTTGGGCTGCTCGTAGGACTCGTCGGCGCCTTGGTGTTCAGCGCCACGCTCTACAACTCGAGCGTGACGTTAGCGTTGTCAGTAGGCATGACCGTATTATTCCTGGCCATTCTGCTGTTCTTTTTTCCGTTCGGGATAGAACCTGTGGAGCTGGACCGCGAGGTGGGCCCGGCCAGGGTGCTGCGATTAGACCGCAATGCAAGGTTGGTGATCGGGTTGCTGACATCGCTCATTATCGGTATTCCGTTCTGGTTCGGGATCAGCCACGCCCTCGGCATGGGCGGTGGCCTGGCCGTGGGAATCACATACGTCAGCAGTGGGCCTTACGGACGGTTCAGCCAAGCTCGGATCTGGCTGGCCTGTCAGCGGCGGCTGCCACTGCGGTTGATGATGTTCTTAGCGGACGCGCACGACCGCCAGGTGCTTCGTCGAGTAGGCTCAGTGTACCAGTTCCGTCACCGTCGACTCCAGGAGCGACTCGCCTTACAGGCCGGCGCCGACCACGATTGACCGCGCGGTGTCATATCATCGATTCGGGCATGACACGAAAACACTGCTTGGTGTCAAGTAGTGAACGCACCACCAGCTTCAACCAGCCTCGACCAGGAATGTGTTGAGGACTTCGGTCGGTTTCTTCCAGTTGAGTGTC
>Ga0213882_10000369_pt1 | contig 16111 bp, 16 predicted proteins | sample BarmaccoBMER_R09_FD_160106 | JGI IMG/M metagenome (GOLD analysis project Ga0213882, IMG submission 160106) | Barbacenia macrantha exposed rock microbial communities from rupestrian grasslands, the National Park of Serra do Cipo, Brazil - ER_R09 ...
GCTCGGATCTGGGTCTATTCGTATTCATCGCCGTGATGTACAAGCGAAGGTATTCGCTGCGCTTGGGTTCACGGAAGAGGAGGCCAAGCGGCGTTTTGGATTCCTCTTGGAAGCGCTGGAATACGGTGCGCCCCCGCACGGCGGGATTGCGCTGGGACTCGATCGCTTGGTGATGATCCTCGCTGGAGAAAGTTCCATTCGTGAGGTTATTCCGTTCCCAAAAACTGCCAAAGCAACCGATCTGATGTGCGATGCGCCGTCCGCGGTTCCCGAACGGCAGTTGCGTGAATTGGGTATCCGGCTCAACGAGCAATAGAAGCCATTTCGATGCCATACTGAGGTCGTAATGGCTGCCTCAACACAGATTTCAGTGGAAGAGTACTTGAAAACGGTATACCGTCCGGATTGCGACTACGTGGACGGCGTTGTCGAGGAGCGCAATTTGGGAGAGTTAGATCACGCTTGGATCCAGGGAAAATTGACTGGATATTTTCTTAATCTATATAAACGAACAGGCTTAGCGCCCGTTCCCGAGCTTAGGATGCGTTTGCGCCCCGGCAAGTACCGCATTCCAGATGTGCTTGTCACGCGCGGCAAGCCTGACGAACAGGTACTGACGAAACCCCCGCTCTTATGCGTCGAGATTCTGTCGCCGGAGGACCGGATCTCTCGTGTGAATGCGCGCGTGCAGGAATACTTGGATTTTGGAGTGCCGGTCGTCTGGGTGGTTGATCCGGCCGACAAAACGGTCTGGATCTATCGCAAGACCGGCATGGAGCAGGCACACGGATCCGTGAAGCTGGACGGCACAGCCATCGAAATCCCCTTCTCCGAAATTTTCGATTAAGCTTCTCGCACGGAAACGCCGCTAAGCCTTCACAGGCTTTTCGACGCCCTTCCAATTCTTCTCATCCCAATATTTCACGCGGCCTTCGCGATAGGAGTCCACTGCCAAGCTGATCAGGACCTGCGCGTGAGCGGCGGTTTCGACATCCAGGTGCGGCTTCTGTCTGCTGCGCATGCACTGCAAGAAGTTGGCTATGTGCGCTTGCATCATGTCGTACTGCTCGACCGGAATCTTGATTTCTTCCGATCCGAATTTGTAACCCGGGAAGGTGCCCTCCTTCCTTGAGTCTGTGTTGTTCTGATCAGGCAATTCGACGATCTCCGGCCGCACTATAATATTTGGGGTCGGCTCCTCGAACTTGCCGTGCTCCACCATAATGATGGTGCCTTCGTGTCCGCGGATCAGACCGGGAATGTGTTGCGAATTCCCCATTGACGAGCTCAGGACGAGTGAGTGGCCCTCCGGGTACTCAGCAAGCAGGTGGAACGTGTCGGGCACTTCGCGGTCATTCGGGAACGCATACTTGCCGCCGGAAGCCATTACCTTCGCCGGGAATTGCGGTTTATCCCAGCAGATGTTCATCGGTGCAACGACGTGGAAGAACAAATCGGTCGCGATGCCGCCCGAATAGTCCCAGTACTTGCGGAAACGGAAAAAACGATCCGCATCATAGGGCCGCTTGGGCGCCGGACCAAGCCACATGTCCCAATCGATGTAATCGTCGCCTTTCCCGTTTGGTCCGGCGTTCGCATCGATCGGCCAGTTCCACTCGCCTTCGATGGAATTCCGATGATACGAACCCTGGCTCATGATCATCTTGCCGATCATGCCGTCGGCGATCGCCTTTTTCGCTTTCCACCACTGATCAGCCGACGTGGTTTGGGATCCGACCTGCACAACCCGCTTCGTCTCGCGAGCCGTGTCCACCAGTTCTTTGGCTTCCTTAATCGTGTGGCACATCGGCTTCTCGAGATAGACGTCTTTACCCTGATCCATTGCGGCGAGAGCAATGCGCGCGTGCCAGTGATCGGGGGTGGCAACGATCACCGCGTCGAGGTCGGGCAGTGCCAGCAGCTCACGATAGTCTGAGAAACCCTTCACCTTGTAGCGTTCCGCCTGCTGACGCTTGCGTTTCTCATACACATCGCACACGGCGATGATCTGACACGCGTTGTTGTTGTCCTCGGCGTATTTTGCGAAGGAATGGGCATCGCCGCGTCCACGTCCACCGCATCCCACCAAGCCGATGTTGATGCGATCGTTCGCGCCGATGACACGCGCTGGATTCATTTTGTTTGTGGCTTTCGCGAATGCTTTATTTGCGAGTGCAACGCCCGTAGTCAAGGCGCCCGTACGCTTTAGAAAATCTCGTCGATCGAATTGATCCACAGGCATGTTTTACCTCTCAAGTACACGCAAGCCCGCCCGCATACCAAATGTTGCTTCGGGTTCATGGCGCTAAAGGAAGTTTACCCCACGAAGTGGTTTCAATCCGTCAGCGCCCGGTCTAAGTCCGATCTATCATCGAGCAGAATCCAAGATTCGATCGAAAGAGGCAAGCTGCCGTTGCGTAATAAGTCATCATGAAACTGTTTGAGCGAGAATTGATCACCCATGCGATCGCGATATCTTCCAAGCAGCCGCATGATTTCGAATTTGCCGGTGATGTAAGTCATTTTTTGCGTAGGGATACTCGCTGCGCCTGCTGCCTCTCCCGTAGCGGCTTCCTTATCGAGGCCACCCTCATCCATGAAGTATTTAACTGCCTGTTCGAAAGTCCACCGGCCCGTATTCAGATTCACGTCGACACCAACGCGAGCAGCCCGATATCGCGAGAGCCGCAGGATTTGGCCTTCAGCGGCCGAACCAGGCGGGTAAAAACCACGCCGCAGCAACATTTCCTCGGTGTAAAGTGCCCATCCCTCAGTGAACACACCGTCGCCTTGATGCCGGCGAATCTCGTCCTCGAGGTGGTTAGAGATCGAAAGTTGAAGAAAATGGCCCGGGATGCCTTCGTGGCCAAGGAGGGGCCGAGGCTCTTCAATCGCTGCGCGGATGTAGAAATTTCCGCTCATAGGTGAATACGTGGGAATGAAATAGAAGCCGCTGTTGTCCTGATCGTAAACTCCGGGAGGATTCATAAAGCCGCCCGGATAAGTAGGCTTGAATGCCTCCGGTAGTTGCCGTATATGGAAAGCGCCTATGTAAGGTGGAATCGTGATCAGGTTTTGATCTCTGAGAAAGCTCAGAACATCGCCTAACCGGCTCTCGTACGCTTCGAGGAATTCCTCCTGGTTCTGCGGCACGTGCTTTGCGCGCGCCGGATTCGGATTCGCCATATCCGGGTTAGGCAGTAAGGCTTCCAGCCCGCGATACCGGGCTAATTCCGCTTGCCCCAGCATGTCCAATTGCGTTGCATCCATTGGCAAGAGATAGACATGGCGAAGATAGTATTCATAATTCGCGACACCCATGGCCTGATACGGCGGCATGGTGCTTAAGTGGGTCTGCAGGTAATCGGCAAACGAATGAATGGCTTCGAGCGCCTGATCGCGCGCCAGCTCCAGTTTCGCGCGCTCGGCCGGGTTCAGGCCATCCGCAAGACTCATCAAGCTAGTGGTGAAAAGCGGATCAATAGAGCGAGCCGATGCGATCGCCAGTTGAGCGTAGAGCCTGACCGGGTGAGTGAGATTGGCTTTGGCTTGTTTCGTGAGTTCCGGGATGGCTCGTAGGCGCTCTGTTGCTGCCAGGGCACGGTCGTGGTGAGGCGCATATTCCTTCTTCACAAGCGAAAAAATTCCGTTGCTGCATTCGCTGACGTAATAGAGTGGATTGTTTTCGTATGGCTGAAGCACGCGCGCATTGAAATCGGGCTCTTCGAGCTGCGTCCGAAAAAGTGCCTGATCGATTTGGTCATTCTTTGACCAACCCTCGGAACGCATGGCGCGAACCCGCTCGAGCAGTTCATGAATGTGCCGGTTCCGCCGTTGAATTGCATCGCTTGATTCGTCGGTTAGCCTCGCGTCCCAGGTGTGCAACCCCTCGGAGCTGCTTTCAACCGGGAATTCGTGCGTACGCCATTCGTAATATTGGTGCGCCAGATCGTGCAGTTCAGCCGGTGAGTCTTGCGCATTCGAAACGGTGACTGAAGCGACGATCAGAAGGATCGTGCGTACTGCCGGGAACTTGATCATTCTCATTAGCATGCCGCAATGAAATTCTGCCTTCTGGGAGACTGAGAAGGACGCGAATGAATCGATCGTCATCCGAGTCTTCGTCTCTGGTTGCATTTCGTTACTCGAATTTCCGGTTCTACATGATGGCCCGGTTTTTGACGACGATTTCGTCGGAAATGCAGTCGGTTGCTGTTGGTTGGCAGGTCTACGAGATTACACATCGCCCTCTCGACCTCGGCTTAGTTGGACTGGCCCAATTCCTTCCTGGCATCTGCCTTTTCCTTATCGCCGGACACACGGCCGACCGGATTCCACGGCAACGCATTGTGAGGCTGTGCTTCGCTGCATTCTCACTCTGTTCTGTCCTGCTTCTGGCCGCCGCGCTTCAGAAAGTGACATCGCCGTACCCGATCTATTTTGTGCTTCTGCTAAACGGGACAGTGCGCGCCTTCAGTGCACCCGCCACTCAGGCGTTTGTCCCGTTGCTGGTGGAAGCGCGCCATTTTCCAAACGCTGTGGCCTGGGCGTCGTCGATATTTCAAACCGCAACCATCGCCGGACCGATGATCGGCGGCTTGCTGTATGGTTTTACCGGCAGCCCAGTCATTGTGTACAGCTTCGCCGCGCTGGCCTATTTCGCTGCGTTCGTTCTCATCTCGATAGTAAAGCTAAACGGCGTTGTGCAATCGGCAGCGTCGAGGCGATTAGTGCTCGAAGGCTTGCGCTACATATGGGAAAACAAAGTCATCCTCGGCGCTATTTCGCTTGATCTCTTTGCCGTTCTACTGGGCGGCGCGGTAGCATTGCTTCCCGTATATGCGAGAGAAATCTTGAAGGTGGGAGCCTCCGGTCTGGGCATTCTGCGCAGCGCGCCCGGCATTGGAGCTGTGCTCACCAGCCTTGCTGTCGCACGCTGGCCCTTGCGCCAGAAAGCCGGCGCGTCGATGCTATGGTGCGTTTTCGGCTTCGGACTTGCCACTGTGGTTTTCGGGATATCCCATAACATTTGGTTATCTCTGACAATGCTGTTTCTCACCGGCGCAACGGATACCGTCAGCGTGATTGTCCGATCGACGATGATTCAACTCGGGACGCCTGATCAGATGCGCGGCCGGGTGAGCGCCGTCAACATGTTGTTTGTCGGCGCTTCCAACGAATTCGGGGCATTCGAATCGGGGATTACGGCTCATTGGTTTGGAACGGTTCCGGCCGTTGTGCTCGGCGGTCTGGGGACAATTGTGGTCGTCGGCCTGTGGGCGTGGCTGTTCCCGAGCTTGCGGCAGATGGACAGGTTAGCCCCTCAATTAGCTGAACCTGTGTTGGCGGAGGCCACGACCGCGCACGGCGGCGCTGACAATGAATAACTTGTTGGTCCGCGAGCCGGTATTGCAGCAAGCTGCAGCACTGCTGCGCTCCGCCAGAAGCCTCGCCGTGCTGACCGGTGCGGGAATATCGGCAGAGAGCGGTATCCCAACCTTCCGCGGAGCGGGCGGTCTATGGAAGAATTTTCGGCCGGAACAATTGGCCACTCCCGAGGCATTTGAGAGCAACCCGGAATTGGTTTGGGAATGGTATGACTGGCGTCGCAGATTAATCAACGAAGCGAAGCCAAATGCGGGTCACGAAGCACTGGTGATCTTAGAGCAACACTTCTCCGCCCTTACTGTTATTACGCAGAACGTCGACGGACTGCACCGCCAAGCTGGGAGCGCCTCTGTGCTGGAGGTTCATGGCAGTATCTGGCGCGTTCGGTGTACGAAGTGCAGAGATGAGTGGGAAGACCGGCGGGTTCCAATTCCTTGCCCGCCCCGCTGCAAATGCGGCGGAATCGTCCGGCCTGGTGTCGTCTGGTTCGGCGAGGCGCTTCCGATGTCTGTCTGGCACTCCGCCGAATGCGCGATCTCGCAATGCGACGTCATGCTGGTTGTAGGAACGTCCGCAATTGTGTATCCGGCGGCTGGTTTAGTGCCCCTCGCGCGAGAAACGAACGCGCGCGTAATCGAAGTGAACACGGAAAGAACGGCGATGTCTGATTCAGTTGACCTCGCGCTCACAGGACCGGCGGCTGAAATTCTTCCTTTACTCGTTAACCGGTGTGCCCATTAATAAGAGAACTGGTCTGGGAGATCTTCGTCTTCTATTGTTAAGCTCATCTCTGTTCATGGAAACTCGTCTGCCGAGGATTCTTGTACGGCTTTGCCTCTGGTTGTGTGTACTTAGCGCCGTCTGCCTTTCCCTGCGCGGTAGCGTAGACCCGAAAGACCTGCCCAAACCAAGCGGATACGTAAGCGATCTGGCCCACGTAGTCGACCCCGAAGCGAAAAGTACCCTTGAAGACTTCTGTACGAAAGTGGAGCAACAACTCGGGGTTCAGTTTGCATTTGTAACCATCGACACCATCGGCGATCAGCCCATCCGCGATTTCGCGCTGGATCTCGCGCGCACTTGGGGCGTCGGCCCGCAAAAGGGCAATCAAGGGGTTCTCCTGCTTCTCGCGATCAAGGATCGCAAGAGTGATATCGAAACGGGGCGCGGCATCGAGCCTTACATCACGGATGGGTTCGCAGGCAGTACGCTCCGCAGCATGCGGCCGGATTTGCAGGCGGAAGATTATGGTGCCGCTTTGATAATGGCGGCAAGATCCATGGCAGCACAGATCGCGCAAGGCAAGGGCGTCGCTTTTTCGATCAGCTTCCACAGCCACGGACCACTCGACCGGTTCATGAAAGAGGAAGCGGAGTTCCAGGCTTCCTGATTGTGTTAGGGATTTTCTTCCTGTTCTGGCTTCTGAGTCGGCGAGGGAGACGAGGGGGTCCTTATGGCGGCGGTGGTGGTGGTTTCTTGACCGGCATGATATTAGGCAATCTTCTCGGCGGAAGGCGCCGGGATTACGGAGGCTGGGGCGGTGGCGGATTCGGCGGCGGTTCAGGTGGCGGCGGCGGATTCGGCGGCTTTGGGGGAGGTGATTTCGGCGGTGGTGGCGCAAGCAGCAACTGGTAGGGATTCGAAACAGGAGCACCAGATGGAACAACAACTCCGAGAGTTGGTGGAACGATTGAGAACAGCCTTTGGTGGGAAACTCGTCTCGGCCATTCTGTATGGCTCGGCAACCATGGGCGACTGGGATGAGACCACCTCCGATCTGAATATCTTATGCGTCTTGAACCAGCTCACTCCCGCGGAACTGGGCGCCGCAGAGCCTATTATTCGCTGGTGGCGCGGGCGCGGTAATCCATCTCCCCTGCTTTTGACCGAGGAGGAAGTAAAAGCATCCACCGATTGCTTCCCGATGGAGTTTCGCGATATGCAGGAGCATCGCCGTGTTCTGTACGGGAGTGACGTAATTCGTGATCTCGTCGTCGACAGGTCGTTTTACCGGGCCCAAGTGGAGCACGAACTGCGGGCAAAACAAATCCGGTTGCGTCAGCACGCGGCAAGTGTGCTGTCGAGTCCCGAACGGCTTACCGCACTGCTGAGCGAATCAATCTCGACGTTCTGTGTCTTGGGGCGGCATGCTCTCATTCTGAATGGCGATCCGCCACGTTGGAAGAAAGAGGAAGTCGTCGCCGCTTTGAGGACCGCCACCGGGCACGCCTGGAGTGCCGCCAGTGAGATACTAGGGATTCGAGCGGAAAAGAGGAAGCCGGCGAATGCACTGTTGTTACTTGAGCGATATCTGCGCGAATTTGACGAGCTAATACGTTTTGTGGACACCATGCCCGTAGCTGCGGCTGAAAGGGGATCGGTTTAACAAATGAAGGGCGTCATCATTGTTCTCGTCGTTATTGTGCTGGTCGTAGTGATCTTTGGCGGCCAGTTGGTGAGTGCGCGGAACCAGTTCGTCACACAGAAGAACGATATTGACGCTCGCTGGGCGCAAGTCGACAACGATATGAAGCGCCGCGCGGACTTGATTCCGAACCTGGTCGAAACCGTGAAGGGCTACGCGAAACAGGAGCAGACCGTGATAGGAGAGATCACCAGTGCTCGGGCGTCGCTGCTCGGCGCCCGCAGCAAACAGGAAGAGATCAACGCCAATAATCAATTAAGCGGAGCGATAGGCCGTCTGCTCGTGCTTTCCGAGAACTATCCACAACTGAAATCGAATGAGAACTTTCTGCGCTTGCAAGATTCTCTCGAAGGAACTGAGAATCGGATCGCCGTGGATCGTCGAGATTACAACGAAGCGATCAAGAGATATAACACCAATATTGAGAAATTCCCAAGCAATATCGCGGCGGGATTGTTCGGATTTCAGCGGGACGATGCGTATTTCAAAACTACCGAAGAGGAGAAGAAAGTTCCTCAGGTGAAGTTTTGACCCTACTCCAGCGAATATTCTTCTGAGCTCTCCGGATCCTCGAAGTTGTCGGGAAGCTGAGAGAACCGCTTGAGAACCTTCAACGATGCTCCGCTCGAAAAACCTGCGTTCCGCAATCGGCGGTAAGCTGCCGCAAGATTTTTTTCCGCTTGAAGGAAGGCGGCCAAATCCTTCCCGCGATACTTTCGCGTTAAATAACGCTCAATCAACTTAGTCTCGTCCGTTCCGGCAAACGTCTTCTCGACGGCTTGACTAGCAAGGGATTGAGAAACGCGCCGTGCCCCCAAATCCCGCAGGACTCGAGAACGCCCGAAGCCTTGATTCTGTAGTCGCGATCCGGCGAACGTTTCTGCGAATTTCGCGTCGTCTGCTAGCCCGTATTCCCCTAATTTCACGATCGTGGCATTCACGGCCTGTGTCGAATGCGCGCGAATCGAAAGCTTCGTTTTCAGCTCACTAATCGAATGCGAACGGCGCGCAACCAGCCGGAGGGCATACTCCCATAACGCGTTCTCATCGAGCTTCTGTGGTGTTTTTCGAATAGCCATCCTGCTGGAAACGTTTGCTACTGTACCATCCTCTACAAGATGTAAACTGCGAGTACACTAAGTTTTAGAAGATTGATCTGGTAAGGAGACGAATATGGAGGAAAGAAGCGGTTTTGGGTATTTTCTGCTGGGGCTTGGGATCGGAGTGGCGGCAGGAATCCTGTGGGCTCCCCGAGCTGGCGAAGAAACACGGCAGTTTCTGGCCGATAAAGCCGGGGAAGGCGCCGATTATCTAAAGAGTCGTGCCCAGGACAGCACCGAATACGTTCGTCAGCGAGCAAACGATCTGAAGCAATCCGCTTCCGATCTCTATGAGCAGGGCCGGTCGGCGGTCTCAAAACACCGGGACACCTTGGGTGCTGCCGTCGAGGCTGGAAAGCAAGCATATCGCGACGCGGTTAGCGACGTCAAAGCTGCTTCGGCTGGATCGGGCACAACCAGTTCTTCCACCGGAGGCGTCGAGCCCGTCTAAGCGAACGGCCAAAACCTGCCAAGGCCCACATGGACCAGAACACGCTCCTGATACTTCTCATCATCTTCGTCGCAATATCGGCCGTCGCGTTGTTCATCCAGGCTGCTTCTCTGCTCGGGTTATTCTTTGTCGCTCGCGATGTGAGGACGAAACTATTGGCTTCGTGGCCTGAAATCCAGGAGATTATTGGAACATCGAAGCGCGCCGCTGAACGAGTGGAAAAACACATCGACAGCATCGGCGCCACCAGTTCCGAGATCCTGAGCGTTACAAAGCATCAACTCCTCAAGGTAGACGATCTGTTGAGCGACGCCACAGGCCGCGCAAAAGTCCAAATGGAACGTGCGGAAATGGTGCTTGACGATACCATGACGCGAGTAACGCAGACGGTGTCTTTCGTTCAAAGGGGTGTCATTCGTCCCATTCGAGAAGTGCAGGGCGTCCTCAGCGGGTTCCGCACGGCTCTGCAATATCTCGGGCGCGGAGGGCGGCCCACAGTTGATCACGCGACCTCGGACGAAGAGATGTTCATTTAGGCTCGAAACCGGGTCCCCACCCTAGTTTTTAACTCTTCCGAGAGAATTTCCACTTCCAATTGGCCACTTCCTGGCAGTAGACGAGGAATTGGCCTCTTGTATCGAGACTGTCTAGAGAAAATCGGTCCGGCTCCAGGACGGACAACACTGGCCCGGCGGCTCAAAGAGCGAGCACGAGGGGCCGTGGTGGCTGTAGCGGAAACACTGATTGTGGTCAAGTTCCTGACAATATTCGCAGGGATTGCCGCGGCGCAACTCCTTCCCGAATTCGGCACGCGCACTAATCGTCGCTCAGGCTGAGGCTATTCGTTCCAGGCTCGGCCGCCGCCGTCAGTCAAACCACCAGACGAAGAGCCTCGAGATCCGGATGCAGAGCAAATCGGGTACCTACGGATTCAATCGATTCGCCGATCTGTCTGCTCGCACCGATATTCCAGGCGGGATCGCGTCGACTAATTAGCTTCAAGTACTTAATTTTCCGAGGATCAATTTGCATGATCTCGCAGCACGTCGCATCGACGCTAGGCGGGTGCGAGCCGGCGACAACTACGCCAGCCCATTTGGGCGTACCGAGAATCGGACCATTTCCTTCCATTCCCTCGATTCCGTCGACAATTGAGAACTGCCGCGGAAAAAGAAAATGCAAATCCGCTATACACTCGTCAATTCCGGCCCAGTGAAGGATGTTTTTTGGCCAGCCATACACAGCACCGGGAACAATTCCAAAGAGATTTTTCATTGAGAGGGTCGCACCCGTCCAGTGATGGGTCTTCATTTTCGGCAAGCTCACGACAAGATCGCAGTCAAAGACGGTCTGCGGAAGGTACAGCCCAGAAAGAGAGGAGAAGGGACGAGGCAGGCGCGTGAGCACAACCGCGTCGATGTTGAGATCGGTAAACCGCTTCTCGAAACCGGGTATGCTCTGGAAGAAGCCTGCCGCCTCCGCCATGTCCAGCGTCATGCGGCGATGCCCCGGACCTTCCCCGATACAAACCTGCGCGGCGCCTAAAGAAATGAACGCTTCGACGACGGAGGCAACCAGAACCGGATGAGTATTGATGGGAGCAGAAGAGCTGAATTCGACGAGATTCGGCTTTAACAGGATTCGTTGGCCTTTTACGGCGACCCGATGCTCGACCAGAATCCGCCGAATCAGGTCAACAAGATCAGCCGAATAGGACGCGGCACGAGCAATGGTTACCGAGTGTCGTAAGGATGTTCGATTGCCGTGGCAAGCAGCTAGACACGCAAACGAACCCAAGAGGAAGTGTCGGCGGTTCATCATGCGGCCATGAGGCAGTTGCGCGGACTATCTGCGGTGAGGGCTAGCAAACGCAGCGAGGTCTCGCGAATGGTTCGACAGGGAAACTGTCCTGAGTCTAGAGTGGGTGCTCTCCCTTGCTTCGTCAGTCCCATTTGCAGCCAGGCGAGTCCCTCCGCTGATTCGGCGCAACCGAGGAATGATTCGGCAAGCTGGAGTGCAGGAGTGAGCTGCGTCGTTGAAACACCACCGAGCGCCAGAAGAGCCAATCCGGTCGACTCGGGATAAGAGCGAGCGTTTTCGCTGCGGTAGCTCGATCCGCCGTGGTTCCACCCACCATCGACGCAGCGACGCGCCAGAAGATAGGACCGGGACGCAGTCATAGTGTTGACTAGCTCGGGGTCATTAGCTGCGCGTGCGGCTCGTGACAGGCTTAGGAGAGTCAGGGATGTTGGAATGACCCAGCCTGCGGTCCCAGGGAACCAAGGCGCGCTTCCGGCCATTTTTGGGGAATTCAGTTGTAAGGCACGAAAAATGAATTGTTCGAAAGCCGGGAGTGTTTGATTCACCGACCGTTTGAGCCATTCAATTGCCGCCTTCTCATTGAACCGAACGGAGCTTCCGGCGAGCGCCAGGAAGGCAAGGCTTGTAACCCACGTGCTTTCGTGCACGGTGAGATGTGGCGACCAGCCTCCATCTTTGCGTTGTGCTGCTGCGAGCCAGCCGCAGCCTCGGTCATAGGGGGTTCCCTTGCACCCGGACGCGTGTAGGGCGAGGATGGCTAGGGCGGTTGGTTCCGTCCACCAGCTATTGCCGTTGTAACCCCAACCGCCGTTGATGTTCTGTGCTTGGATGAGCGTGCGTTGAAGTCTGTCGACTTCAGCCGTGCGGCTCTCTCCTACTGTGGCGTCATTTTGCGTTTGCGCCGGCGCTTCACGTAAAGCACGAGCAGGGAAGCCGCGCCTATCCAGATGACGGACTGCATCAATACATCGTTCACGATTTTCTCCTTCTAAAGAGGACACTACGTCACCTAGTAAGTAGGTCAGAGCTTAGAAACTTCGCAGCGCCTCATAAAGATTCATCGGCTCTAATTACCAAATCCGTTAGCTGGATTTGAAAAATGAAGCGGGATTTCTCTTAATGAAACGCGCTCATAGCTGGGAATAGATTGTGGAATAGCGCAAGCATACCCGATCCGGCTGTGACCACCAGCAGAGACGGCATACAGAAAAAGAATATGGGGAATACCAGCTTCACGCCGACCTTACCCGCACGCTCCTCGGCTTCATGCCGTCTCCGAATCCGAAGATAATCCGATTGCGTGCGGAGCGCGTCTGAAACGCTCGTCCCGAATCGATCTGTTTGGATCAGAATGGCCACCAGCTTTTTGATTTCATCCTCGCCGGTTCGCCCGGCAAAGTTTCGGAGCGCATCGGCTCTGCTCTTCCCGGCCATGATCTCCATGTTCAGGAGGCCGATTTCTTCACTAATGGCGGGGTGAACCTTTTTCAGTTCGCGGCTTACGTTTACAAGCGCCTGGTCCAGACCGCATCCAGCTTCCGTACAGATCACCAGCAAATCGAGAACGTCGGGGAGAGACAAGCGCACCGCTGTGCGCCGGCGCTTTATCAATCTACTCAGAATGACACCCGGCAGCATGTAGCCGATGAACCCGGCGAACATGGGCATCATGAGCGGGGCTACCGGACCCTTGAAATGCCCTCGCATTACCAGTGACAGTAGGACGAGGACCACGCTCAAAACGATCTTGCTCCCATGAAACACCGGGATCGCCGAGCTGGATCTTATACCGGCGGCAACAAGGTCATTTCGAACGGCAGCGGCATCCTGAGGCGAAATCGGAATGAGGTTACCGACCGGCTCGAGGAATCGCGCCACAGAGCGATCCGTCTTATTGAGCTTTGGGCGAAGCGGGGTCGGTAAAACATCCGACGTGTTGTTCTTGAGCTGATCCAGCAGGCGCGTGGGTTTAACGTAATGGAGATATCCGAAAACGCAAATGAGTCCCCCGATAAGGAGGAACAGGAGCACTGCTAGAAGCGCCGACACGATTCAGACCTTAATATTCGTCACTTTGCGGATCACAAAATACCCCACGATCTGAGCGAGGATGGCCCCATAAATCATGGCGCGGCCGATTTTGTCAGCAGCCAGATCCTTCAAGTATTGCGGGGTAGTCAACAGGATGAATGCCGCGACTGCGATCGGCATCAAAACCAATACCAGACCGGTGATGCGGCCATGAGCACTTGCCGCCTTTACTTGGCCCTTTATTCGAAAACGTTCACGGATGATTTGCGCGAGTTTACTCAAGATCTCTCCGAGGTTGCCTCCGGTTTCTTGTTGTAGCAGCACGGAGGAAACAAAAAAGCTTACATCGACTAAGGGGTAGAGCGCCGACAACTTCCCAAGCGCGACTTCAAGAGAGGAGCCAAGTTGAAGATCGTTTGAGGCTTGCTGAAACGCTGACCCCAGTGGTTCCGGTGCATCGGCGGCCAGCATCTCGAGGGCAATGGAGAATCCGTGACCGGCACGCATCGAGCGTGCTAGAAAATCAAGCGCTTCAGGAAGTTCCTTCTCAAAGGCGGCGAATGTTTTCCGGCGCTTGTGAAGCACCAGCAGCAACGGAATAGAAAGCCCGCCGAGCGCACCAACACACGCTGTGACCTCCGGCGCCCCGACAGGAATCCGCGAACCGGCCACGAGCCCTATCCCACCAGTGATACAAGAAAGCATCAGGAGTTTACTGGCGCTGGAATTTTTCCCCGCTTGCTTCAGCACAAGATCCAGGTTCCCCATGAACTTGAACCGCCCCAATATCTTGGTTAACTGGTCTTGGACTTGCGCCGGCCGGACCAGCTCGGCGCGCCGTTCGGCAGGCGTTTCTTCCGCCCTGCGCAGCATCGACCTGATCTGCTGCCTCTGCTTGGATTTGAAATAGTACAGCCCTAAACCGACGCATCCCATTACGATGGTGAAGATCACCAGGAAGACAACGAAAGCAATCAGCATATCTTTCTAGCGAACCTCGACGGCACTCTGGAATAGGTTCGCCGGAAGCTCAATACCGGCGGCCTTCAACCGATCGCTAAACTTGGGACGGACACCCGTGGGCTTGAATCGCCCTTGTACGCGGCCTTCTGAGCTCACCCCGGTGCGCTCAAATACAAAGATGTCTTGCGTCGTAACCAAGTCACCCTCCATTCCCAGACACTCGGTTATGTAAGTCACCTTTCGGCTACCATCCGCCAGTCGAGAATTTTGAATGAACAAATCGACTGCCGAAGCTACCTGCTGCCGAATGGACCGCACGTTCAGGTTCGAGCTGGCCATGCCGATCATCACTTCCAACCGGCTGATGGCGTCTCTCGGACTGTTGGCGTGAATAGTAGTCAACGATCCGTCGTGGCCCGTGTTCATGGCTTGCAGCATGTCAAGCGCTTCTTCGCCGCGGACTTCGCCGACGATGATGCGATCTGGCCGCATGCGGAGGGCATTGATCAACAGATGCCGCTGAACGATCGCTCCTTTGCCTTCGATATTGGCCGGACGTGTCTCGAGCCGCGCCACGTGCGTTTGCCGCAACTGCAGTTCGGCCGCGTCCTCAATCGTCACGATTCGCTCGTGAGCTGGAATGAAACCCGAGAGCATGTTCAGGAAAGTTGTCTTTCCCGCGCCCGTACCACCGGAAATGATGATGTTGAGCCTTGCCCGTACACAACCCTTAACAAGCTCCAGCATGCCCTCGGTCAGGGACATCTTCTGGAGTAAATCGGCCGGCTGCAACGGATCGCCGCCGAAACGGCGTATGGACAAGAGAGGTCCGTCAACAGCAAGAGGCGCAATGACGGCATTCACACGAGAGCCGTCAGGCAGGCGAGCGTCAACCATTGGCGATGATTCGTCAATCCTGCGCCCCACCCGCGAAACGACACGTTCGATAATACGCATCAAGTGTGCGTCGTCTTTGAACTCGATATTTGTTCTTTCGAGACGGCCGCCGCGTTCGACGTAGATCAGGCGCGGTGTTGTCACCAAAATGTCGGATACCGTCTTATCCCGTAGCAGGGGTTCGAGAGGCCCAAGTCCAAACACCTCATCGAGCACTTCTTCGATCAGGCGATCTTTCTCGGCTAGGCTGAGCGGGGTCCTTTCCTCGTTTACCAGCTTCGCAACAGCAGGCCTGATCTCCTGCCGTACGCGCTCGCCTGGGAGCGCATGGATCGCCTCCAGGTTAATGCGATCCAGCAGTTTCCGGTGAATGGCAAATTTCAGTTCCTGATATTGATTCGAGGACGAGTCACGCAGTCCGCTGGCGGCGCGGCCAGTATCCGGAGACCGCGTCTCGTTCAGAGGTGTTGTTTCTGTGGTGACCATATCGATTCCTACCCAAACAATGCAAATTTCTTCTTCGATTTAGCTGGTGGCATCCCGGCGATCTTTGACGCCAAGAGAGCAAAGTGCTGCGCCAGTCGATTGTCCGGGTTCAACAGGTTGCCATTGGAATAGGACTGATAGAGGCTCATATAATCATTCGGCAATGCCGCGTAAAGCGAGCGGCCGAGGATTTTCTCCAGCTCCTGCGTGCTGATGTCCATCATCTTCGGCGTACGGTTCAGAATGAGCTGCAGCTTCTCGCCTTGATCAAAGAGCCCGTGCACAATAGATTTCAACCCGTGCAGCGCGACCACCTCCAGCGTGGAAACCAGAAAGAGCTGATCCATTTCTTCGAGCAGAGAATTCGCAATCGGGTTGAGGCTCCGTCCGAGATCCAGGATTACCCAGTCGTGCTGCGTGCGCGTGAACTGAATCACCTGGCGCAGATCGTTCTCCGCAGGCTGGTCCCAGCGCGAATACGAAGGGCAGGCCGGAAGAACCGAGAGATTCGGCCTGTATTCCGAGACGAGCGCTTTCCACAGACTCTCG
>Ga0213882_10000370_pt1 | contig 16097 bp, 15 predicted proteins | sample BarmaccoBMER_R09_FD_160106 | JGI IMG/M metagenome (GOLD analysis project Ga0213882, IMG submission 160106) | Barbacenia macrantha exposed rock microbial communities from rupestrian grasslands, the National Park of Serra do Cipo, Brazil - ER_R09 ...
TGTTGATCGTAGGACTCCTGCGGCACAGGGTAATAGCAGCGGCAGTGCGGCTCTGGCTTCTGTACGTCTCGGTGCTGCGGCAAGCAACGGTGATGGTAATACTGCCAATGTGGCACAGACAGTTGGTGGAACAGAGCAAACTACTGAGGCAGGCGTTACAGAGCAGCAGTTAGCTAGCATTCGTAAGCTGCATGAGCACTTAGGCAAGCCAGAACCGGAGCAGGTAACTTCGTTGAGCTACACGAGTGCTAAGAAGCTGATTCAGCAGCTCACTGCTGAGTACAGGGAGCAGAAGCAGATGAAAGCTTCCTGAGAAGGAAAGAGTATGACTTCGGCAGAGCTTGCATATGCTGAGAAGTGTCTGCAGCAGAAATGGCATGACTTAGTAATAGAGGAGCAGAAGGGTACACCGCTACCCGTGCTTGAGCGTCTGTTTCACGAATATATGCTAGCGGTGGAGGAATATACTATCTGTGTGGAAAAACAGAGCAGCGAAACCGATGCGATTATCCACACAGATTATAGTCCTTTGGCAAAGTCTAACAGCGCGTGTGCTACAGCGTCGGGTGCATCAAACAGTACTAGGTGACCAGCGTCGGGAATAATGATCTGGCTCGAACCCGGTATTTCGCGATGCAGGCGCTCTGCATACTTGATCGGTGTTATCTCGTCCTCGCCCCCCCAGATGACCAGTGTAGGTTTGGCCAACACGCGTAAGTCGGATGCTACCGAGTTGATGTAGTTGGGAATGAGTAAGCGCACATGCTGTAGCAACACTTCTTTGCCTAATTCACTGTTCCAAGAATTGACATAGTCGTCGATTACCTTGGAGAAGGCGTCAGTATTGTGTACGGCGCGAGGCAATGTTTCGCGCAGGTTATGAATCATGTCCTCTACGGACAGATGCTTGGGGGCATCATAGTCCTGCAGCTTCTCCATATCGGGCAGAGGCCAGTTTGGGGCGAAGGCGTGTAGGTAGCAGATGGTATCGATCAGCACGAGTGCAGCAATACGTTCTCTCACTAGACGCGTTGCCACTACCTGTGCCACTCCACCGCCTACGCCATGCCCCACTAGAATGACATTACTGAGGTTGAGTTGTTTGAAAAGAAAGGCGATGTTGTCGGCTTGTCCCCAAACAGAAGTGTCAGCGGGCCAAGGATGATCGGAGAGACCATAGCCGAGCATATCGATAGCATAGACTGCACGTCCGAGACCTGCTAAATGGGGCATGATGTTCTCCCAGGAGAATGCGCCAGCAGGAATATCGTGTAACAGGACGATAGCACCGTCTGTTCCGTGCTCAGCCCCTTGGAGGAGATAACTGAGTGTGTAGTGAATGACATGGGCGCTACGCCGCTTAGGGGCGTTGACTATATTCGATGTGTTGCTTGCCATAAATGGGATCCTCGCTTTGTTCTGCTAACTTACCTATGCTTTGGCATACAGACTCGGGACGTTGTAGAAGGCGCTAAAGCCAGCGTAGCGGGCCGTTTTTTCTCCAAGTTCATCTTCGATGGTCAGGAGGCGATTGTATTTGGCAACGCGCTCGCTACGTGCTGGTGCGCCCGTCTTGATCTGTCCGGCGTTTGTGGCAACTACCAGGTCTGCTATGGTGGTATCCTCGGTCTCACCAGAGCGATGGGAGACGACAGCGGTGAATGATGCACGCTTCGCCATCTCAATAGCGTCCATGGTCTCGGTTAACGTGCCAATCTGGTTGAGCTTTATCAGAATTGAATTCGCCGCATGTTCAGTAATACCACGTTTGAGACGGGTGGTATTGGTGACAAACAGGTCATCGCCCACCAGTTGGATGCGCTTGCCCAGGCGCTCACACAGATAAGCCCAGCCTTCCCAGTCGTCCTCGGCTAGGCCATCCTCGATGGTGATAATGGGATACTCGCTGATCCACTGCTCGTAGAGAGTGACCATTTCGCGCGAAGTGAGGGTACGGCCCTCACGAGCTAGCTCGTACTTACCATTGACATAAAATTCAGTTGCAGCGGGGTCCATGCCGAGAAAGATATCAACACCGGGGGTATAGCCCGCGCTTTCGATGGCTGCGACGATAACCTCCAATGCCTCGCGATTTGAGCTGAGTGAGGGAGCGAAGCCACCTTCATCGCCAACATTCGTATTAAGCTTGCGACCATGTAAAACCTTCTTGAGGCCCTGATAGACCTCTGCACCCATGCGCAATGCTTCGCGAAAGGTACGAGCACCAACTGGGAGGACCATATATTCCTGCATATCGGTCGAATTGTCAGCATGTTTACCGCCGTTCAAGATATTCATCATGGGAACGGGAAGCGTGCGTGCTGCAACGCCACCTAAGTAGCGGTAGAGTGGCTGGTGTTGAGAGTTGGCCGCCGCTTTTGCCACTGAGAGAGAGACACCGAGCAGAGCGTTTGCGCCCAGCTTGCCTTTGTCAGATGTGCCGTCAAGCTCAATCATCAGTGTATCCAACATGGTCTGATCAGTGGCATCAAGCCCGACGAGTGCATTACAAATCAGGCCATTCACATTGCTAACAGCTTTGAGCACCCCTTTTCCACCATAGCGCCCCTTCTCACCGTCGCGTAACTCCACTGCCTCATGTGCCCCTGTCGATGCTCCAGAGGGAACCGCCGCTATACCCTGAGCTCCGCCCTTCAAGAATACCTCAACCTGCACAGTAGGATTACCACGCGAATCAAGAATTTCTCGTGCTATAACCTTTTCAATAGTCATGCTGTATTTATCTTTCCCTATCGGCATCGACAAAAGTTGACGTCGAGCGACGAATGAGCGAGTTACGGGGAGTCAAGCCACTTGCAGTAGCGCCACGTAGTGTACCACTGCCACCGAAGCGTCCAAGAGACGATGGCGCTGTTTGTGTGTCTGGTGTTACAGGCGAAGGCTCTGCGGATATTTGTACAAGCTCTAGACCTTGGCGTAGTGTCATCATATCGCGCATAAAGCAAGCCACAGCAGAAGCTGCTGAACCCTTTTCTCTTGACGTTTCAAAGCGTGTGGAGGTTGCTTCGCCTGCCAACTGTGCAGCACGCGCCATGGGATCAGAGGTTTGAGCAGCGTAAACATCCTTGAAGATATCATCCCAGCTACTCCAACGGCCCCGTAGCGGTTTCCAACCTAGTTGGCTGTCGCTGACAGTACGCCACTTCTCCTCTGTGAATTGTATCCAATCGTCAAGCAGGCGTGCGTAGACTGCCAATTGCTGGCGCAGACGCTCTTCCTCGGCGGAGGGACGCTGTGGAAAGCCTTGTGGGAGTGGGTTGGCACCTTGAGGATTACCAAAGCCATTAGGTCCCCTGTTCTGGAAGCCAGCCATGGTTTGATCCATATTTGGCGGCATTGCGCCAGTCTGCCCTTGTCCAGTGAACTGGGCAGGGTTGCTCAAGGAGACCATGCCTGAATTGGCAAGCGAGACAAAATCTGGAGCCATCTGGCCATTGGGAAGCCCGAGCAGAGGAATTTCCGCACCCGCTGGCAGTTCGCCAATGATATGAATACCGCTGGCACTGAGAACAGGACTCATAACAGTTGTTCCATCTTGAAGCACCACACTCTCAGTGAACGAGGGGAGACCACCGATGACAATCTCTTCATGCCCAATTGCATCTAGGATGCGCCAGGCGAGCCGAGGATTCTTTATGGCCCACCACAAGCGGCGAGAGATAAATGTTGAGGCAAAGGCAAAGTTTACAACCAACCAGACGACACCGCGCACCGCCAACCAATTTACGAACGCAATACCAATAATCCAGTACCACGCATCATGCTGCCCCGCTTCTTCAATGAACGTGAGCACGGCTGCAACGGTGAGGCTTGGATCGCGTAGTGGATTGATAAAATCTAAAACTCGCCAGAGCCATTTCTTCCAGCCTATCTTTTCTTCCAAATATGCGCTCCTCTCAATTCCGCTGCTGCCTAGAAAGAATGTTACTGTCTGGTTTTTTACCAGGTAATTCTAGCATGCAATCCACACATGCGCAAGTTCTCTCCCCCCTCAGCAGGACATTCCCATTCTGCTGATACGTGCCAAACCCACGCACCAACACTCCTTCTCCCGTTTTGTGGGTGAGGCTGGGCAACTAGCTGATACTCTTTTCCTCATACTTAAGAGACGTATGTTAGGAAATGACGAAGGAGAAGGCGGTACTTTGGTACCTCTCCAGTTGTCTACAGCCTTTCTTTAACCAATCAAACCTACTATGAGACGAAAAAAGAGAGGGAAACGTGTTATAGGGGAACGCTTTATCGTCGAGTTGCTAGCGATAGCATATGAATATGTCTCTCTGTGCTCTCGATTCTTGCATGTTACGACGTTTTAAGGAACTTTGCAGCCTGTAATGTGGTAATATAAGAAAGGGTGTTTTGTGTCCAAGTCGTATAAGACCATTTTACTCCTACTACTGTTACTACAATAAAAGCTCTTTAAGTGCAACGTTGCACCTATACATGGTCGTACTGACAAGAACAGGGAACACCTGTCAGAAAGGACAAATACATGCGTATGCGGATGACGATGACTGTAACGCCACCGCAATTGATGCATGCCCATCGTCTCATCATTGCCTCTAATCGCGGTCCTGTTGAATACCAGTTAAGTCAAGATAATAAGCTCAAGCCGCGCCGTGGTAGCGGAGGGATGATTACTGCTCTTATAGACGCAAGTAATCGTATGGATATGACTTGGGTGGCAATGGCGATGACAAAGGGTGACCGTATGGCGATAAAAGAAGCACAACAACATGATGGTCTTTTGCCTCTTCCACGAGGTCAGAAGATGCAACTGCGCTATGTCGCCATTTCTAAGTCTGCCTACCGCAAGCACTATGAGAAAATCAGTAGTCAACTACTGTGGTTCCTACAACACTACATGCACGACCCTCTTGAGGAGTCTGCGTTTACACGCCGTCTGCAGGACGCCTGGACAAATGGCTACTGTGTAGCAAACAAAGCTATTGCAGATGCCGTATGTGAAGAGATTGAGCGCGACACTCTACCACCTGTAGTGATGCTGCACGACTATCATCTTTATCTAACAGCAGGTCTTATTCGCCAACGTTATCCGTTGGTCATCATACAACAGTTCATCCACATTCCCTGGCCCGATGTGCGCTGTTGGCACTTTTTGCCGAGCAACATTGCCCAAGCCATTTACAAAGGTCTAGTCGGCAATGACATTGTTGGTTTCCAGACAGAGCGCGATGCACGTAACTTCCTAGAGGGAGCAGAGACACTGCTTGAAGGAGCCGTTGTCGACTTCAAGAAGGGAGAAGTCTGCTGGCAAGGCCATTGTACGCAAGCACGAGCTTATCCCATTTCTATCTCTGTCACACAGGAGCGTCGTGTGGTCAATAGCGCTGCAGGTAAGAGGGCAGCAGAGAACATTCACTCTTCGCTGAGCGAATACACAATCATGCGTGTTGACCGTATCGAACCGACTAAGAATATCATTCGTGGCTTCCAAGCTTATGAACTGATGCTCAAAGAGCACCCTGAACTACACGGTAAGGTCAAATTTCTAGCCTTTCTTGTACCATCACGACAGACCGTGCCCATTTATCGACGCTACAATGCTGAGGTAATGAATCTGGTTGACGAGATCAATAAAAAATATGGTACCGAGACATGGAAACCTATTCATGCATTCTATGGCAATGATCGCAGGCGAGCATTGGCAGCTATGCAGTTCTATGATGTGCTGCTTGTCAATCCAATTATCGATGGCATGAACCTGGTGGCCAAAGAGGGTCCAGTCGTTAACCAGTGCAATGGTGTGCTTGTACTCTCGCGTACAGTCGGAGCATTCCAACAACTGGAAGAGGGATCAATTCCCATATCACCTACAGATATCGTTGAAACAGCCGGAGGCTTGTACAAAGGGCTTACTATGCCGCAAGAGGAGCGAAGGCAAAAAGCAACACTGGCATGCGAGGCAGTGAAGAGCAGCGACCTCAATATCTGGCTAACGCGACAGATAGACGACATTAACGAACTAGTTGCTCGCGCATATCCTCCTGTTCCCATACTGATCCCAACGGCATTGACTAGCGAAGATAAGGCCGCCGCAAAGCATCTATACGTCCCGCTTCGCGCCAGCGACTCCTCTCTCCATCCCTATAAGAGTCGGCGTGGTGTCGTATCTTCTGCTCTGCCAACTGCTCGTGCATCAGGAGACCGCCAACGATAGCTGCCACCTGAGCAGGAGCAAGGCCGGTTTGCATAGCAGGGAATTCACCGCTATCCTGCTGACGTGTCTCCCATTCCTCGGCAATAAAGTTGGTGGAGATGTCACCAGCAATGAAGCGTGGGTGCTCCATTAGCCAACGAGCAAAGGGCAGCGTCGTACGCACGCCAATGATCTGATACTCAGCTAATGCACGCCGTAGGCGTGCAATGGCTTGAGTACGATTATGGCCCCAGACAATGAGTTTGGACAGCAGTGGATCATAGAAGAGTGGCACTTGTAGTCCTGGGAAGAGGCTGCTATCGACGCGTACCCCCGGCCCCGTTGGCTCTTGCAAGAGTCGCACCGTTCCTGTTGCAGGCAAGAAACGGTTCTCCGGATCTTCTGCTGAGATACGACATTCGATGGCAACGCCACGTAGCTCGACCTGCTCTTGTGTGAAGGAGAGAGGCAGGCCAGCGGCAACGCGCAGTTGCTCCTGTACAAGATCAATACCCGTCACCCATTCGGTTACCGGATGCTCAACCTGGATGCGTGCGTTTACTTCTAGAAAATAGTAATTGCGGTCTGGCCCAACCAGAAATTCGGCGGTGCCAGCATTGATATAGCCAATAGAGCGTATCAAGTTTACCGTTGCCGCAGTCATGTGTGCGCGCAGTTGCTCGGTCATAATGGGGGAAGGCGACTCTTCGATCAACTTCTGATGACGGCGTTGAATGCTGCACTCACGTTCGCCCAGGTGTACCACATTACCATGTGTGTCAGCGATGAACTGTACCTCAATATGGCGCGCGGGTGAGATGGCCTTTTCCAGATAGACGCGTCCATCTCCAAAGGCACTACGTGCCTCACTACGAGCTGTGCGCAATGATGATAAAAGTTCCTGGGGAGCGCGTACAAAGCGAATGCCTTTGCCGCCCCCACCAGCAGCAGCTTTGAGCAGGACTGGATAGCCAAGCTGCTCAGCGGTCTCTCTAGCCAAGGAATCATCCTCTATGTCTGCCATTGCCCCAGGTACGATAGGGACACCTGCCGCCTGAGCGATGCGGCGAGCAGCGGTCTTCTCACCCATCGCCTCCTGTGCCTGCGGCGGCGGGCCGACAAAAATAAGCCCTGCCTGCTGACAAGCCTTCACGAACAGTGCATTCTCAGACAAGAAGCCATAGCCTGGATGAACTGCCTCTGCCCCTGAACTTCGTGCGACATCTATGATTGTAGGAATGTGTAAATAACTTTTCGCCGCTATCGCCGGACCAATATGATAAGCTTCATCTGCCATACGCACGTGCAACGCGTTACGGTCAGCATTACTATAGATGGCTATGCTCTTCAACCCAAGGTCGCGACAAGCGCGAATAACGCGCAGGGCAATTTCACCCCTATTGGCAATCAAAACTTTCCGAAATGGTATGTTGCTTTGCGAGAACGTATCGCTCACACCCATCATGAGGATTCCCTTTTTATCTATATAGTACTGTACAAGGCAATATGACTAGGAAAATTGGGCTAGTCTCTCTTTTACTCTTTCCATTCTATAGCAAATAAGGTACAATCTACAGTGATTGTTCAGTTAGGCTGCAAAAGCATCCAATATGACCTATCTTAAATTGAGGAAGGACCAAAGCAACCATGCTCACATTTATTAGTAAAATTCCTATATTTCGTCGTCTCTTCCTCGCGTTTGTGTTGGCGGTTGTGATTCCAGGCATTGTTATCACTATCTTAGGTGTTTCATTTATTAACACTCTCACTCTGAGAAGTCAGGCTGTACAGAACAACATCGAAGCTATTAGCGCAGTAACCTCCGATGATGCTCACTTGGATGCGATGCATAACTCTCTTACTGCTCTACTTACTACTGCACCAACTAATACTCCCGCGCTAACTAATTCGAAGGAGTTTGTTGCTACATCGCCTCCATTCAACAAAGCGCTCTACAGCTATGTGAGAAAGCTAGAGGGGCAATTTGACACCTCCTCTAGACTCTTTCAAACGAAGTATCAGGTAGCTACTGCCAAGTATATGAGCAATGTTCAGGCCATTCTTAGCGCCGACGATCCCAGTGGCCAGATAGCCAAACAGCAGCAAGATAGCGTGAGCATGGCACTTACTCAGTTTTGGCCTGACTACAAGCAGGCAATGGATGTGGTATTGAGTGAGGTCAAGGCTGCACAAACTGTTTCAGGCGAACAGCAGCAGACGCTTAGTGACCGTTACACTCCCCTGCGACAAGCATGGACGGCAGTCCTATCTGCGACTGAAAGGATCAGCTCAACTATTGTGCAGCCAGGCCCCTCAGAGACCAATCCCATCATCCTGGATACAGTTATTGCTCTTCTGACCACCATTATACTCGTTGTCACCATCGGCTACCTTATCAACCTCACTATCACACGTCCACTGCGCCAACTCGCGATGCTCACTGTGCGTATCGCGAGAGGTGAGACCAATGCGCGCGCTCAGATCGTCGGACGTGATGAAATCTATATGGTGGCGAACTCAATGAACACTATGTTGGACAACATAGTACGCCTCATCCAGCAGACACAAGGCCAACGCGATAACTTGCAATCCCAGGTGGAGAAGCTGGTCAGCGAAGTAAGCGGCGCAGGTGACGGTGATCTACGCGTACAAGCAGAGGTGACAACTGATGCGTTGGGTGTTCTCGCCGACTCTTTCAACTATATGGTAGAGGAGCTGAGTAGCCTCATTGTGCGTGTCAAGATAGTCGCCGGTGAGGTGGGAAGCACTACAACAGCTATTCTCAACTGTATGACACAGTTGGTAGAGAGTGGCGATATCCAACGCGATCAGATCAGCGAGGCTGCAAGAGAGCTAGAGCTTACAGCGGAGTCGAGTCGTCAGGTAGCCGAGCGCTCGCAGGTACTCTATGAAGTAGCACGCGAGATGAGCCTGAACGCGCAAGATGGACGTGCGTCGGTACAGCAAACAATCCAGGGAATGGGACGTATTAGCGACAATGTGCAGACAACCTCCGCTAAAGTACAAACACTCGGTGAGCGCTCTCGCGAGATCAACGATATCGTTGATCTCATTGCTAACATCGCTCACCAGACAAATCGTCTCGCCCTCGACGCCGCTATCCAGGCTGCTATGGCTGGTGAAAATGGTAAGGGCTTTGGCGCGGTCGCTGCCGACATTCGCCGCCTGGCCGAAAGAGCTAAGGAGCAAGCAAGCACTATCACGCGTATCGTGCGTAGTGTACGCGAAGATATCGGTGCTGTGGCAGTCGCTATGCAGGATACCGAACGTGAAACACGCATTGGAACGAAACTCACCCAGGAGACCGGTATTGTCCTCGAATCTATCTTCGCTGTTGTTGAACATCAGGCCACGGAGATTGAACATATCAACCAGATGGCAACGCAACAGTTACAGTCCTCAAGTGCTGTTGTACACATCGTGCAGACTGTTTCAGAGTCGACGCGGCAAAACGTCCTGAGTACCCGCGATGCATCGCAAAACGTGGAGCGTCTTGCCCGCCTGGTTGAACAATTGCGCTCTTCGGTAGAAGCCTTCAAACTACGTGAAGGTCAGAACGTCCCCAACGTATATACCATGCAAGAGGAGCTGGAGAATATAACAATTAGTGGCATGTTCCGTAGAGTTAATGCAACAGCAAACCTTGATACAAGTATGGTGCTTGGGGTCAGCAATGGCAATATGGAGCCATAGAAACTCACCAAGAGACAGCAGAAAAAAAGCTTCGATGTCATCGGAGCCTTTTTTATTTGTCGTCTCTTACAAATATATAACTTTTTGCTTATCTATAGTATTCAGAAGGTTTATCTAAGAATATGGACTTTTCGCAGCTATGCCTGTTAGACTTGTAACACGTATCCCAGATAGGAAAGTTTACTGGGCTTCGTTACGACTTAGTATCAGGTGATTCCATAGCTTACACGCAGGAGATGCATATGATTCCTCAAAGCAATATGATACCGGGATATTCTGTTGTTCTTGATGAAGTCATGGATATACTTCGTCACTACCGTTCAATCGTGCGTTGGTCCTGCGGAGTATGCGGTATGATCCACAGCCATAGCATGCCAGACACTTGTGATAGCTGTGGCTCTGATTTACTCGAACCATACATAGAACAGCATATGGAAATAGGAGATCGCTGGTAGTTGACCTGCCATTCCCACAATCACTCTTCATAAGTGCTCTGCTTGAGCTTCATACGTGTCTGTCGTACCGCTTCGTACAGGATGATACCCGCAGCCATAGCAGCATTAAGTGACTCTACATTATTTGAGAGAGGTATCGTAATTGTCTGTGAGGCAAGTGTATGTGCTTGCGCTGAGAGGCCATGAGCCTCGTTGCCGATGATCAATGCAAAGGGTAGCGTGAGGTCTTGTTCATAGTACAGACGCGCACCTGCAGTTTCAGCCGCCAATACACGGTAGCGTGGCTCTATCTTCTCAGCTATTGTAGGCCAAGATACATCGGTTTCTATGGGTAGCGCTATATGTGCCCCTGCTGCAGAACGCACAACCTTCGGACTGTAACAATCAACACAGTGCGCGGTAAGTAGAACGGCATCGACATCCACAGCGAGAGCAATACGTAACATTGTTCCCATATTACCTGGGTCTGCAATATCATCAAGGATCAGTAGGATATGGCGCTCTCTTTTGGGCCTACGTGCGCGTACCTGTGAGGCGGTAAAGGCAGCGAGGGAAAGTACACTTACGACTCCTTGTGACGTTTGGACATCGCCAAGAGCCTCTATGACACGCTCATTGACTGCAATGCATTGCTCCTGCCCCAACAGAGGTGCTAGGCGCTCCCGGAGCAGTTTTCCTCTACTAGTGCGCTGTAGTAGTTCAGGTTGATAGTAGACCTCGTGTGGCAGTAATTGGGCATCAAGTAATGCCTCTAGCAGGTGAGGTCCCTCCATCAAAAAAAGACCATTTTTCTCTCGGCCTCGTCTGGTATGCAGGTCTCGTAACCTACTGATGCGTGGATTGGATACACTCGTTATGACTGTCATCAGAGTGGAGAGCGGTATCGTGCTAATGCAGCGTTCTAGCGCAACGACTGCATCAACACGACATTTCTACTGAGAAACAACGCCCATTGCCTGCTTCACGACCTCACCGAAGGCGGCCTCATCATAAACGGCCATCTCAGCGAGTATCTTGCGATCAATCTGGATGTCAGCATTGTGCAGAGCATTCATTAGCCTACTGTAGGTTATGCCGTGCATACGTGCAGCAGCATTGATGCGGATAATCCATAGTCGACGCATATCGCGCTTGCGAGTACGGCGATCACGATACATGTACGCCATAGAGTGCATAACTGCTTCATGCGCTTTACGAAACAAGCGTCTGCGCGTTCCACGATGGCCTTTGGCTAATTGAAGTATTTTCTTATGCTTCTTGTGAGCGGTAACCCCACGTTTTACCCTTGGCATAGTTCTTGTTTCTTCCTCTAACTTTTCTTACTTACTAGAAGGCATATGGCAACAAACGTTTCAAATGACGTTTATCAGCAGTTGCCAGTGGAAACATTTTGTCCATCGAACGAACAGCATCGGGTGATTTATTACGTCGCAGGTGGCTCAATGCCACTTTGCGGCGCAAGAACTTGCCAGACCCAGTCACTTTGAGCCTTTTAGCCATTGCTTTGTGTGTTTTTAGTTTCTGCTTCATGCTTCTTTCTCTCTTCAGGCATTGCAACCCTTCAATCTCCAGTTGCTCTATCAAAGGCGCAGAGTAGCCTTTTTCACGAACTGACCCCGTCGAGTCACAAGTATAGCATAGATGCTATGAGCTATGCAATAGCCATAACGAGCCAAAACCGCTGTCACTTTTGTAACCTCTATACGTAGTAATACTTGCTAGCCTAGACCGTAGAGCCTGCCATAATAGGGAGAGCGTTGTGAATACGCCGCATAGATTACGCAGTACACCCATTGATACGCCTCTTGCCGCAACTCAACAGCCATCAGCTTCGTCAATACAAGCGAAAGAAGCGCAGCAACAGCGGAGCCAAGATGTGCAAGAGATACAAACTTTTTACGAAGAGAACCTTGCTTTGATCTATCGCTATATTTATAGTAAAGTAGGTAATAGGCAAGAGGCAGAAGATCTGACTTCACAAACATTTATCAAAGCGCTACGGGGGGTTGACTACAACCGTGGTCACCAGAGCATACAGAAATGGCTATTTCAGGTTGCTCGTACAACCATTGCTGACTACTGGCGCGAATATTATCGTGTCTCTGTACGTTCGCTTGAAGCGTTACTGGATGCTGGTTGGGAGGGACCAGTAGAGGAAGAAGCGCTCCCCATGAGCGTAATGCCAGCGCAACAGGCACAACGTATCTTGCAAGCCTTGCCTGAGCGTGATCAAGAAGTACTGACATGCCGCTTTTTGCTCAATCTCTCAGTTAAGGAAACAGCCGCCAGGATGGGCTTGACGGAGGCAAATGTGAAAGTGTTGCAGCATCGCGCACTCAAACATGCTGCCGCCATCAAGCAGATGTGAAGCGTCGGGTTACTCTGTCGGAGAAGGAAACTATGACAGGCGAAGATCAGGAACGATTTGAAGATTACTTGGAGCTAGAGCACTATATAGAGGAGCTCAGGGAGGGGCGTGTTGCTCACCCTCCAGCTCATCTTACTCCTGAGCAGGCACGCATCTACCGCATGGTTGCTCTTTTCCGTTCTGCAGCGCCAGGAGCCGACGAACCCCGTCCTGAATTTGCCGAGGAACTACGGAGACGTCTGCTCGATCAGCAGAACGAGTACTTAGAAGATGCTGATACACTAAAATTGCCACGTTTGCAGGATGCAGATATGCTAGAGGTATCACGTACTGAGACACACACCACGAGCGAGAAACAGCCAGAGGTATCACCAGCTTCAACTGCCCCTAAACAGCCAAAACCCAAGCGTGTCGCGTTCTTTTCCCGTCGCGCTGTACTTACAGGCGGGGCGATTGCCGCTGCCTCGGTAGTTACCGCAACGGCGGCTAGCGTGGTCGACCAGACAATTGAGCAAAATAATCTGCCAGACGCCTATGCTCTATCTATAGACAGCAATATCCCCACGAACTGGCATCGTGTCACAACTAAAGCAGCGCTAGGCGACAACGCAGTTCCTTTTAAAACCGATAAGCTGATAGGCTATGTTATTTATGACGATGAAAATGATGAAGTTATTGCTATGTCTGCCGCCTGTACGCATATGGGGTGCATTGTGCAGTGGCAAGAGAAGGTGCGTCAATTTCATTGCCCCTGTCACAATGGTGTGTTCACTGAATATGGCAAGCCTGCTTCCACGGCGGGTGGACCGCGCTATCTCACTTCTCTACCGCGTCTGGAGACTAAAGTTGAGAACGGCAACATCTACGTAAAGGTACCAAACTAAACAGTGATACTAGCAAGAAAGCGGCGCTTTCTTGCTAGTATCACTGTTTAGTTTCCCATTGTGTCTTTGACTACGGCGGCTAGTGCTTTGATGAACAGTGGCGAGGTGTTGAGTGACTCGGTACGGGCAAATTGGATACCGTGCTCTTCAGCCTGCTGGCGGGCAGCGATTTCAATGTCATAGAGAATTTCGAGATGGTCGGCCAGGAATTGGACGGGTGCAATCAAAACATGGGTCTGTCCCGCCTTCTGTAGTTCTGGCATAATGTCGGCAAAGTCGGGCTTGAGCCACTCTTCTGGCGTGTGACCAGCACTTTGATAACAGAACATCCAGCGGTCATCTGGAAGCCCAACCAGACGAGCAATAGTGGTGGCTGTCTCTTTGAGATTATTGATATAATCAGGCTCCTGCTCCACGACGCGCTTAGGCATGCTGTGCGCTGTGAGTAGCACAGGAACACGTTCACGCACATCGGCAGGGAAGCGTTCGAGGGCCTGCTGTACGCGCTCAGCCACGGCGTGCAGGAAGTAGGGCTGCATATGCCAATCCTGCGAGATTGACAGCTTCAGGTCGTCTCGATGGAGGTCGGTAACAGCATCTTCGAGCGTACGCACGTACCCTTTCATAATGATCGGTGAGTACTGTGGCGACATGATGATCCCAACAACGTGCTGAGCATCGGTAGTGACTTCAGGAACGACATCGGAAATAAATGGCGGAGCAAAGCGCATGCCCACTAAGACATGGTAGGTCGTGCCATCCCTGCTCTGGCTGTTCAATTCCTCTTGAAGCGCCGCTGCCTGCTCACGCGTGATATGCAACAAAGGCGAACCGCCAATCAGGTTATAGCGTCGCTGGAACTCGGCTACCACTTCTGGACTGGGAGTACGTCCACCGTAGACGTGTTTGATATAGACCGGAACATCATCGAGTGTGGCTGGAGATCCATAGGTCATCAGCATCACACCCACATGTTGGTTTGCCATACTCTTTTTCCTTACCTCTTTGTCACTTCATGTACAGCATCTACTAGCCGACGCAGCAAATCCGTGTCGGTGGAGGCGGGAACGCCGTGCCCGAGATTAAAGATATGACCAGCCCGCCCCGCAGCACGACGCAAGACCTCGTGCATGCCAGCCTCGACAACAGGCCACGAAGTCAACAGCAGCGTAGGGTCGAGGTTGCCCTGGATACCATGATTATAACCGATACGCGCCCAAGCTTCATCAAGATCGACGCGCCAATCCACACTGATAACGTCGCCACCCGCCTCGGTCATCACCTCTAATAGGGCAGCCGTACCTGTACCAAAATGGATAGAGGGCGCGCCCGTCTGCTTTATCGCTGCAAAAATACGCTGCATATAGGGCTGAACGAAGCGTCTGTACACACTGGGACTCACGCCCCCAATCCAGCTATCGAAAACCTGCACTACGTCTGCACCAGCTTTGATCTGTGCTTGCAGATAGTTGATGACAACAACAGTAAGCTTGTTCATCAAAGCATCCCAGAGCGCTGGTTGTCCGTACATTAACGACTTAGCGAGTGCGTAATCACGCGATGGTCTACCTTCTATCATGTAGCAGGCCAGAGTAAACGGTGCGCCTGAAAAGCCAATTACAGCCTGCTTTCCCCCCAGTTCACGGCGCACCATACGCACCGTCTCCATCACAAATGGAACTGTCTCTTCCGCATCCAGGACGCGCAGTGCCTCGACATCCTGCGCTGTACGGATAGGATGGTCAATGATAGGGCCAATCTCAGGTTCAATCTCTAGTGAGACGCCCATACCTTCGACAGGCAGCATAATATCGGCAAAGAGAACGGCCCCGTCAACTCCAAAGGCACGCACAGGCATCAGCGAGACCTTTGTACTCAGCTCAGGAGTTTTAGCCATCTCTAGAATCTCATACTTTTTGCGCAGCTCACGGTACTCGGCGAAACTGCGGCCCGCCTGACGCATAAACCACACAGGCGTCGCATCTGGCTGTCTGCGATAACAGGCATCCAGAAAACGCGTTCGCCCCGTGGAGGGGAGAACAGGCGATACAATGTCTTGTGACATAATTTATATTCCTTAGTTATATGTTCTTCCTTCTCAGTTGCCCTCCCGCAAGGACTACAACACGGTCGGCGATGAGTTGTGCTGCACCCACAAACGGCATTGAACTAGTTGGCAAACAATTATATCATAGCGTGAATAGCACTGTATGACAACTGTTTACCACCCAGATGCCTTATCTTTTAAGACATAGAACTATTTATGCTGTATCTTCTCACAGCTTCCACAAGCAGCCGATGCTCCACCTGCTTAATACGTTCGTGCAGCGTCTCCTCTGTATCCCCTTCTTCAATGGCCACTTCTGCACAGCAGATGACTGGACCGGCGTCTACCTCCGCTGTTACATAATGCACAGTGCTACCTGTGACCTTTACGTTAGCATCAAGGGCTTGTTTGACGGCATGCAGACCTCTAAAGACGGGAATGCATGTGC
>Ga0213882_10000371_pt1 | contig 16059 bp, 16 predicted proteins | sample BarmaccoBMER_R09_FD_160106 | JGI IMG/M metagenome (GOLD analysis project Ga0213882, IMG submission 160106) | Barbacenia macrantha exposed rock microbial communities from rupestrian grasslands, the National Park of Serra do Cipo, Brazil - ER_R09 ...
ATCGTTCTCGGCAGCGGAAACATCGGACCGATCACCGCGTTCGTTCACTACAGTTTGGGCGCAGCCGGCGGCCCCGGTGGAACCTTCTTGGCCTTCGCCGCCGGGTACAATGCGCGTACCCAAACGCTCTACCGCGGCGGTCTTTTCGAGTTGCCGCTCGCGCAATCGCCCGGACAGCGCCTCGACGACCTGCAACAGTACGGCTATTACGGCGCGCACGTCGGCTTGAACAATCTCCCGCTGTCGTCGCCGCGCTGGGGCTTGATGGCGGAGCGAACCTTCGGCAACCTCACCGCCGACGTCACGATGGCCTTCGGCTCGTACCAGGGCGCGGCGTACGGCGGCAAACCCGTTCCGACCGGCGAGTTTACCTGGAACAAACAGCCGGAAGTCGGCGTTTGGCTGCGGCAAAAGTTGGTGGAGTCCAGAACCAGCGAGTTGGACGTCGGCGGAACGGCCCTCGGCGGAACGCTCGGCGTGTTGCCGACGGGGCGTCTTCCATTCGCCGATCTGTACACGCGCTACGGCTTGCTCGCGCACGTCCGGTACGGCGATCTCGATTTACAGGCCGAGCAGTGGTATGGTGACGATCATGACGCCGACGGATTCTTGACGAATCAACACTCGTCGGGCGGATACGTGCGCCTGAAGTATTATCCGATTCCACACGCCTACCTCGGCATACGGTACGACGCCTACGCGAATCCATTCATCACTCGCGACGTCGTCTACTATGGAGCGGTCCAGATCGCGCCGTGTCGCGTGCTCCTGCAAGAGGTGCAGCCGCCCGGTCAGCATCCATTCCTCAGCGGCGCCTTTACCATCGCTTTTCCGGGCCCGCTGAAATACTAGGGAGGCAAACGCAATGCGAGTGCTCGTCGTTGAAGATCACGCTCCGGTGGCGGAAGCCATCCGGCAGATGCTCGAAACGCGGAGGTACGCGGCCAACGTCGTGGGCGACGGTGAAGCGGGGCTCGATCACCTGCTGCGCCGTTGCTACGACGCGGCGGTCGTCGACGTGGGCCTGCCCGGCATGGATGGATTCGCCTTGGCGCGTGCCGCGCGCGCCGAAGGCGTGCAGACGCCGATCCTGATGCTGACGGCGCGCGATGCCGTCGAGGATCGCGTCGCCGGCCTGAACTGCGGGGCCGACGACTACCTTGCAAAGCCGTTCGCCGAGGAAGAGCTGATCGCGCGCATCTCGGCGATTCTCCGGCGCGGCGAACGCCCCGTCGTGGGCGTCGTCGAAGCCGGCGCCTTGCGCATCGATCTCGCGGCGCGCTCCGTGCACTACAACGGCAAGCCGGTCACGCTGGGGGCCACCGAGTTCCGGGTGCTCGAATATCTGGCGCGCAACGTCGGCCTGGCGCTCTCCCGCGAGCAGATCGTCGAGCGAGTCTGGGACTATGATTTCGACGGCTCGAACAACATCGTGGACGTCTACGTCAGCCAGCTGCGGCGCAAATTGAAGGTGCTCGGGGCGGCCAACGTGATTGAAACCGTGTGGGGTATCGGATACCGCTTGCATCCCTAACGCTGCGTGCGGCGGCGCTCTATCTCGGGATCTTCGCGTGTGTTCTCGCCGCGCTGAGCGCCGGAGCGTACGTTTTCATGCGGCAGGAGTATTCCTCGATACTCGCTCCCGTATTGGGCACGCCGGAAGGGCGCATCGGGCTTGCATCAACGATGCGCAGCGTGCTCGTTACCATACTGGCGATCGATGCACCGCTGATCGCACTAGTGGCTGTCGCATCATACCTCTTGGCCCGCGCCACGATCGCGCCGCTTGAAGCCGCGCGCGAGCGCGAGCGCCTTTTTGCGGCCGACGCCGCTCACGAACTGCGCTCGCCGCTGACCGCAATCTCGGCGATCGCGCAGGCGGCCCGCAGCGGCGCATCGCCGGAGAGTGCGCGCGCCTTTGAGGCGATCATTCGCAGCGCGTTCCACGCGTCGGACGTTGTCGGCGATCTCCTCACCCTAGCGCGCGATCCGGCGCGAGGCGTGCTCCAATGCGAACCGGTCGACCTCGCCGCCATCGTTGCGGCCGCCGTTGCCGACATCGAGCCGATTGCCGGAGCGCGCGACATCCGGATTGAGAGCGCCGCGCAGAGCGCGGTCGTGGATGGCGACGCGCGGCGCTTGCGCGAGCTGGCGCGCAACCTGCTCGACAACGCCGTGCGCCACGCGCGCGAACGAGTAACGATCGCGTCGCAATGCAATGATGCGACCTGCGAGCTGATCGTAGAGGACGACGGCGACGGCATCGCGCCGGCGCAGCGCGAGCTCGTATTCGAGCGCTTTTATCGCCGCAACGACGACGCGTCCGGCACGGGCCTCGGTCTGGCGATCGTCCGCTGGATTGCCCGCGCGCACGAGGGCAGCATCAGCATCGAGGAGGCCCCCGGCGGCGGCGCTCGATTCGTCACCGCGATTCCCGCATACCACGCATAGTCACAGCATCTTCAGAGGTTTTGCGCGCGCGGGCGGATACGGCTCTGCCGCCGCGTAAGTGACGACGCCATGCCGTTCGATTCACTGGCTGCCTTCGTACGGGCGTTACGAAAGGCGGGCGAACTCCACGTGATCGGCGCGCCGGTCGACCGGCGGCTCGAGATCAGCGAGATCACCGAGCGCGTCGTGAAGGCCGGTGGCCCGGCGCTGCTCTTTACTAACGTGCGCGATTCGCAGTTCCCCGTTCTTACGAATCAGTTCGGATCGGAGCGGCGGATGGCGATGGCATTGGATGCAACGAATCTGCGCGAGGTCGAGGAGCGGGTTCGCCGCCTCATCGATATCTCGCCGCCCGGCGATTCGCTGCCCGAGAAGTTTTGGGGTGCGTTTCGCTTGACTCGTTTCGCGAGCGCCATACCGAAAACGTCGCGCGCCGGGACGGCGCACGACGTCGTGCTCGCGGAGCCCGATCTAAGCGTCCTTCCGGTTTTGACGACATGGCCGCTCGATGCCGGCCCTTTCATCACGCTGCCCATCGTCATCACGAAAGATCCCCGCAACGGACGGCTCAATGCGGGCGTCTACCGCATGCAGGTCTACGGCAAACGGGAAACGGCGATGCACTGGCAACGGCACAAGCACGGGCGCGCGCACGCCGACGAGTGGGGCGATCGCGTTCCGGTCGCCGTGGCGATTGGCGCTGATCCGGCGCTGACGTATGCCGCCACCGCGCCGTTGCCGCCATTGCTCGACGAGTTCTCGTTCGCCGGCCTCTTGCGCGGAAAGTCGGTCGAGCTGCTTCCCGCCAAGAGCGTGGATCTTCCGGTGCCGGCCGACGCCGAGTTCGTGCTGGAGGGGTACGTTGACAACGCAGACTTGCGTACGGAAGGACCCTTTGGGGACCACACCGGCGTCTATAGCCTGTCCGACCGGTATCCAACCTTTCACGTTACGTGCATGACGCACCGGCGCGACCCGATCTATCCGGCGACCGTTGTGGGCAAGCCGCCGATGGAAGACGCGTGGCTCGGGAAGGCTACGGAACGCATCTTTTTGCCGCTCTTGCAGGCGATGCTGCCCGAAGTAGTCGACCTGAATCTTCCCGTCGAAGGCGGCTTCCATAATCTCGCCCTCGTTTCGATTCGCAAGCGCTATCCCGGACACGCGAAGAAGGTCATGAACGCGCTGTGGGGCCTGGGGCACATGATGATGCTCACGCGGGTGCTGATCGTCGTGGACGCCGACGTCGACGTGCAAGCGCCCCGCGAGGTTGCATGGTTCGTCTTGAACAATTTGGCGCCGGAGCGTGACGTCGTCACCATGCCCGGCCCGGTTGACGATCTAGACCACGGCTCGTATAGCATCGCGTACGGTATGAAGATCGGCATTGACGCAACGCGCAAGGATGCATCCGAAGGATACGACCGGCAGTGGCCACCCGACATGCGGATGGACGAGGCGACGCGTGCATTGGTCACACAGCGTTGGGCAGCCTACGGTCTCGACCGACTCGTGCGTCACGTCGTCCCCGACGCTTGGTCGGGGCAGGGAATGGAGGCCTATCAGCGCCTGCTGCAAGAGCGGGGGACGCCGTGAATTCGGTGCGGATATTTTTGCGCGAGATCCGCGTCGAGCATACGCTCTTTGCGTTACCGTTTGCCTACGTCGGCGCAATCCTAGCGGCGCGCGGCATTCCGCCGCTGCCGACGCTGGGCTGGATTACGCTGGCAGTCCTCGGCGCGCGAACGGCGGCCATGGCGGCAAACCGTTTTCTCGACCGCGAGATCGATGCGCGTAATCCTCGCACGGCGCGGCGTGCCGTGGCGAGCGGGGCACTGGCGCCCTCCACAATGGTGTGGGCAACCGTCATTGGGCTTGCGCTGCTCGCGTGGGCGGCGTTGGAACTCAATCCGTTGTGCTTCGAGCTGTTGCCGATTGCCGTCGTCCTCTTGCTGGTCTATCCTCTCTGCAAACGCTTTACGTGGATGGGCCACTTCGTCTTGGGCGCCGTGGACGGACTCGCGCCGCTGGGGGCCTATGTCGCCGTTGCGGGCGCGATCACGCTACCCGCGCTCTTGCTCTTCATCGCGGTAACGCTCTGGGTTGCCGGCTTCGACATCATCTACGCGCTGATGGATCTGCGAGTGGACCGCGAGCAGGGCATCGCGTCGCTGCCCGTGCGCTTCGGCGAGCGCAGCGCCCGAACGTTGCCGTTCGCGCTGCATCTCGCGATGCTGCTGCTGCTGGCCGGCGCCGGGGTGCTCGATGCGGCGGGAAGCATGTACTATCTCGGCGTCGCAGCGGTGGGAGTTCTAATTCTATACGAACGCTATCTCTTCGGCACCGGAGCGAATCTCTTCGTCATCAACGAACGGGTCTTTGTCTCAAACATGATCTTTTCAATCTGCTTCTTACTGACGACCGTGGGCGGCTATCGGTGAGGCGGCGTCATTTTGTAGGATGCGCGGCGGCCGCCGTGCTGGCGGGCCGGGCGTTGCCGATCAAGGCACAAACGCTTCCGCCGCCGATCGGCGCGCCGCAGTTTTTGCCGCAGCTCACGATCGCCGTCAACGTCACGCTGTCGGGCGACCTGCAAAAATACGGCAACGAGATCGTCAAGGGCGTAACGGCGGCAGTGGACGAGACCAATCGGTTCAACGCGCCCGTCTCGCACGTGTGGGGCGTACGTCCGCTCGACGACCGCGACGATCCGGCGCTGGCTGCGGCGAACGCCAACGTGGCCGCGGGGGACTCCACTGTCGTCGCCATCGTCGGCAATCTTAGCGCCGCGATGACCCTCGCCGCGCTGCGACGCTACGCCAATACGGGTTTTGCGGTCGTCGTGCCGACGGTGACGGCCGACGCCGTGACGCAGCGCGGCTTTCATAACGTCTATCGCCTCCCGGCCAAGGACAGCACCGCCGGAAGGCTGTTCGCCGGCGCCGCGTTGGAGGGCAAGCGAGGCGTGCCCGCGATCGCCGTCGCGTTCGATGGCGATTATGGTTACGAGGTCGCGCAAGGCTTCGTGACGGAAGCGAAGCGCGACGGCCATCCGGCCGACGTCTTGCTCTTCCCGCTCAAGTCCACGACGCCGCCCGCGGCCGCGCGAACGGTGCTCGATCGTTCGCCGCAGTACGTCTTCCTGGCCGGCAAGACCGCGGAGCTCGGCCCGGTGGCCGAAGCGCTGCGCGCCGCGGGCTACCGAGGCGACTTCGGTGCGAGCGACGGCTTCTACAACACGCAGACTATTGAAACGTACGCCAGCGTCCTCGACGGCGCGTACGTTGCGTCGCCGCTTCCGCCGCTGACGCGCGTCCCGAGCGCGGTGCAGCTCGTCACGGACTTCGAGCGCGAAGTGAGCCAGGTTACTGCCTTCTCAGCCTACGCGTACGGCGCCGCGCAACTGCTGATCTCCGCCTCGCAGCGCGCCAACGCCACGACGCGCACGACGGTGCTGCGTTCGCTGCAAAGCGGCGGGGTATTCACCACGATCGTGGGGCAGTTCGGCTTCAACATCAGCGGCGACCCACTGATCCCCAACATTTACCTATACACGGTTCACAAAGACGGCTTCAAATACGATCGCCCTGCGATCCGCACCGGCTTCGTACTATGAACCCTCTCTGCGCCCCCGCTAACTAATACTGCCAAAGAATCAGCGGCTCGCCGACGTAATGCCGTGGAGGCTCGTGACGGCGAGCGGAGGCAAGGATGCCGAGAGCGAGCCGCACGGCAGCAGGAGCGGCGCATGGACGCGCCGCGACGAGCGTCTCCGAGGCATTATGTCGGCGAACCGCCTCAAAAATCAGCGGACGTATTCGTCTTCAGGGACGATGCGCACGCGGTGCGGGATCGGCTTTTTCTCCTTGGGCAGTTCGTCGGCGTCTTCGAGCGCGAGCACGAAGCGGAGGCGCCACGAGCCGAGCGAGAGCGTAAAATTCGTGCCGAGTAGTTCCATGATTACGCCTCCATGCGCTGCCATTTGACCATGGCGAGGCCACTATAGACGACAAACATCAGTAGCATGACCGCGAGTCGCGGCAAGAACGTCGGATCCGATGCGAAAAAGGCTGCGGAGGTGGGCTCGTTGGGAAACGTGACGTAGCTGATCGGATTGAAACGCGAGAGCACCCATGCAACGTCGTGGATGAAAAGGCCGACGACGTTGCGCGGGTGGATCGCCGCGAGGACGCCGACGAGAATCGCAACGGGCCACGCAAAGCCCAGCACCGCACCGAACGCGCGATGCATCCACGTAGTCGCGGCGCAGACCAGGGCGTACCACGCGAGCGGGCACGCGATGCCGATTGCGATCGCGCGGGCGTTGACGCCGCTGAAGTCGAGTCGCGGCGACTCGAAGAGCAGTTGGCAGATGTAGAGCGCGGCGATGGTCAGCAACGACGCTACGATGATGCCGGCCACGTCGGCCGCGATCGCTTCCATCGCGTATCGAGCGCGGGGTATCGGCTTCGTCAGCGCGACCTCGAGATGGCCGTCGGCCTCGCGGGCGAATGGGGCGGCCAGCATCGTCGCGACGATCAGCGCCACGAGATCCGCCAAGGCCATGTAGTAGATCATCGGCACGGCGCCGTTCGTATCGATCACCGTCGTCTTCACCGATCCATGCTTGGATTCGGATACGGAAACGCTTCCGACGCTGAAGTTGTCGTTCTCGTGATGCGACTTGGTCGGCTCCGTAACGACGATGTGGGTGCCCGCATACCCGCGGTCGTCCACGACCACGTGCGTGCCTTGGGCGGGATGATCCACTATTGTTCGCTTCGTGCCGTCGGGCAGCGTAACGTGCTGCACCTTCACGTCCGGTTGGCCCTCGATTTGGCTGATCCAGTGCGCGGGCGTCGTATAGCGCGCGACCGAGATCCGTAGGACGACCGCCAACACGAGTAAGACTCCAAGAATGATGGCGACGATCCGAAGCAAGTTGCGAACGCGCAGCCACTCAACGTAGTTCATAGAACCCTTTCCTCTGCAATAACATCGGTAGTGGCCGTTGCCGGCGACACCGCGTACAGGAAGATATCTTCGAGGTTGAGATCGAGCACGCGCACGGCCGTCGCGCCCGTCCCGGAGAGGCGCTGCGCTATTTCGTCGGCCCCGGCGGTAACCAAGAGCCGAACGATTCGCTCGGTTCGGTCGGTCCGCGCCACGCGTGCATCGTCGGCGATTCCATCTAGCCGGAAGCGCGTGTCGGGAAAGATGCCTTCCACGATCTTCCGGTCGGCCTTCAAATCGTCCACGAGGCCTTCCAAGACGAGGCGTCCGCGGTCGACGATGGCGATCCGTTCCGCTGCCCGTTCTACCTGGCCTATTTGATGCGAGGAAAAGATCACGGAGTTTCCCCTCGCCGCCTCGTTGATCATCAAACTCAAGACGTGTCGCTGATTGACGGGATCGAGACCACCGGTCGGCTCGTCCAAAATCAAGACTTCGGCGTTGCGCGCAAAGGCGAAGGCGACCATGGCAGCGGTGCGCATCCCTTTGGAGAGCGCGCGAGCCCGCTTGCGGCGATCGACGTTGAACTGCTCGAGCAGCTCGCCGGCTCGGCCGGAGTCGAAGGTTGCATACGCGCGCCGATTCATCTCGAGGTGCTCGGCGATGGTCATCCAGTCGTACAGCACGCTGCGCTCGGGCACGTACGCGATGCGCTCGAACAGGGGCGCGCTCAACGGGCGGCCCTCATAGCGAATTGCGCCGGCGTTCGGTTGAGCGAGGTTCAGCATGCATTTGAAGATCGTCGTCTTGCCGGCGCCATTGGGGCCGAGGATGCCGAAGACGCTGGACGTTGGAATCTCCAACGTCACACCGTCCACGGCCGCGACGCTGCCGTAACGCTTGTGCAAGTTTGAAATCGTAATCGTGCTCATGTGCTCTCCGTTGGAAACCAACGCTCTAAGACGGCCTCGAAGAGCGCGCGAGTCTCGTCGCGCCCCAGGCCGACCGCTTTCGCTTCTCGCAGGGCCGCCGTTAACGCGGCGCGGCCGATATCGGCGGCAACTCGCGGTGATTCGGCAACGCCGTCGGGCCGAACGAAGGAGCCGCGGCCGGGCGTCGTCTCGATGACCTGCTCGCGCTCCAGCTCCCGATATGCGCGTGCGACGGTGTTGGGGTTAACGGTCAGATCGATCGAGAGCTGCTTGACGGTCGGGAGCTGCTCGCCGGCCTGCAGAACTCCCAGCGCGACGGAACGCTTGACCTGTTCGATGATCTGGAGGTAGATCGGCACGCCGCTGCGTGGATCGACCGTGAGGACTGCCGGCATCTGCGGCTCCTAGAACTTCGGTCCCCAGCCCGGAAAGAGGCCGGCCGGGCGCCGATCAGGCAGCCGAACCGGGGTGCGAGTCTCGCGGCTGACTTCGCCTTCGAGGAAGAATAGGGTGTTAATCATTTATGTCGCTCCTTTTTCAGCCGTACTAGTCTGCTGTTTTACTAGTACACTAGTACAATAGCAGAATAGGGTGAAGCCGTCAAGGCAGCGGCGAAAAATTTTCTAGGCCGGTTTTTGAAGCCCAATCCCGGCCGCCCGCCGCAGTGAATGAAAGCGGGGGTCGTTCGCGATCTCGGTGGCTGCGAACGCGGTGTTGGAACGGCGTAGCCACGTCAACGCGGCCGCCGTCCGGCCCATCGAGGCGAAGGCAACCGCGACATCTTCGGGGGCGACCTCTTGCGGGTGTGCTATTGCGAGCGCGACTTCGGCGTGAGCCGCCGCGATGCGGTGGGCGCCCGCATTGAGCGGCGCCAAGAGCACGGCGGCCTGCGGGCGGCACTTCGGACAGGTCCGGCCCAGTTGTTCGAAGGCCTTCATCGCCGCTGACCGGTCGCCGAGGGCCTCGTACGACAGCCCGAGGATCTCATACGCGTCGGATCGCTGTGGCGACAGATCCAATGTTTCGCGCGCATAAGCAAGCGCATCGGTATAGCGTCCGGCGAGATATGCGGCGGATCCAAGCCAGGCCGTCGTTGCTACGGACAGCGGATCGAGTTGCGCGGCAGTGCTGAGCTCGCGATACGCCGCCGGCACGTTTCCCGTATTGAGGAGGGCAACGCCGTACCACTCGTGCGCCGGGCCGCTCGTCGGATCGAGCGCGACCGCGCGCCGTAAATCCCGCAATGCGGGATCCAGCTGATTGGGGGCGCCCATCTTTTTCTGTTCCTTCAATACTCCCAGCACGGCGTACGCCTCGCCGCAGTTCGGATCGAGCGTCAGCGCTTTGTGCGCGTAGGCTCGCGCACGATCGCCATAGACTCGTGGAGATGCGATGCCGTAGCCGTAATCGGCCATCATCGCGTTCGCGGAGGCGAGTGCCGCATATCCGCGCGCGTCGCGCGGGTCCGCATCGATGACGCGCGCAAAGTATTGCATGCTCTTCCCGATGCCGTCGCGCGTTCGCAGGTTCCAATAGTAACGCCCGATCTCGTAGAGCCGCGTTCCCTCGGCGGAACGAGTGGCGCGCGCGGAGACGCCGTGGGAGAGCGCGATCGTCAGGCTGAGCGCTCCGATGAGGGCCAGCGCAACGGACGCAGCCATCGCGGACCAGCGATAGACCATGGGTGCGGGCGCGGGCCGCCTCGCCGTCGCGGGCCGCAGCGGGGCCGCCTCGCTGCGGGCCACGGGAGCGATAAAGCGGTAACCGCGGCGGGGAATCGTCTCAATCGCCTCGGCGTCCCAACGAGCGCGTAGCGTCTTGCGCAGAACGTAGACGTTCTGTGCGAGATTCGCTTCGTCGACATATCCTTCTGGCCAAATACGCTCGAGCAACGCGCGCTTGGCAAAAACCTCGCCCGGGCGCTCAACGAGCGCCAGCAGCGTTTCAACGACCTTTGGCCCCAGCGCGATCGGCACGCCCCGATCCAGCAAGAGCAACCGGTCGGCGTCGAGCTGGAAGGGACCGAAAAGATAAAAGCTCATGACTTTGCTCCTATCGAGGGCGTGCGAGAGTGCGTCCCGCTCTCTTTAGTGTATATACGCCGGGCCGAGCGGAATGTTTGCGTCTAAGGACCCGGTGCGAGCACTTGCAACGCCTGGGGCAAAATCTGAAAGCAAGCCGGCGTCGTTCCAGCCGGTTCGCCGTCGGCCGTGATGCGATGAGGGCGCGCGGTCGCGACCTGGAAGCGGGTGGAGCGGTATGCGCGCAGTCCTTCCGCCTCAAACCGTTGCTTTCTCAGGATGGCGTGCGCGACGACAGCCGCGCCCCGCAGGCCGCTCGGCTCTACGGCGTAGAGATCGAGCCAACCGTCGTCGATCGCCGCGTCGCCGACGGTGATGAAACGCCCGAAATGGTTGCTATTCGCAACGGTCAGTTGAACGGTCCTCAGGAGGATGCGAGCGGAATCGTAGTTCACCTCAACGCGAAAAGGACGCAGGTACCGCAGCGCCGCCGCGCCGCTCAGCGCGACTGCGAGCCAGCCGAAGCGCTGTTTTCCCGCGCTGCTCTGCAACCGCGTGAGACGGCTGGAGAGACCGATGCTCGCCTCGGTCACGTAATAGACGCCGTTGACTTCCGCAACGTCGATCCGGCGCCGGTGCGCGCGGGCGATCACCTCGCCGGCCGCCTCGGGCTCGAGGGGGATGCGCAGCGTGCGGGCCAAGTCGTTGAACGTACCTAGCGGCACGAGGCCCATCGGCACGCCGCGCCGGAGCGCCAGCGGTATCGCACGCGCGAACGTGCCGTCGCCACCTGCCACCACGATTGCGTCGACCGCCTCGGTGACGGCGTCGCGTACCAACGTAATGCCACGCCGTTCCAAAGCCTCCGCGACGAGGGGACCGTGCCGGCGGCCGAGCCGCGAATTGGAATTGACGATGAGCGATGTCCGCATGGACCTTGCCTCAGCCTCGCACGAATAGCCGGATACACACGATCGCCAGCCAGAGCGCGATAGCGGCGAGAACGACGATTCCTACGATCATCGCGACGTTTCCGAAAAGAATTCCGGCCTGCGTCATCGGATCGACGTAACCAACTGCCTTTTCCGACTCGCCGAGATTGAATGACACCGAGCGATAGATCAGCCAGAGAATGACGGCGCCGATCGCGCTCGCGAGCGCGGCCACCAGGCGCCACAGGATCTCGTTCGTGCGTTGCACGCCGGGTGAGTTCGCCGTATTGCCGCGAAGAAACCCTGCCATGGTGCAACGCACTCACCGGCCGCGCCCGCATAATCCGATGCCGGAATCGCCCTATGAAGTGCTCGCCCTCTTCACGGCCGCGATGGTCGGCTCGTCGTTATGGCTCGTCTCCACCGGATGCATGCTGCCGTTCTTCATCGCCGGACTCCACATCGGCCAAAGCGAGGCCGGCTTGATCCTTTCGATTCAACTGATCGGCTCGGTCGCGATGACGTCGGTCGCGGGCATGTTGACGGATAGGTTCGGCGACCGCAGGATCGTCCTGTGGAGCGGCCTCGTAATGGGCGCCGCTTTGCTTATCGCGGCGGTCGCACAGAACTACGCGTGGCTCTTAGGCTGGCTCTTGATCTACGGAATCGGCTACGCCGCCGTGACGCCCGCCGGAAGTCACGCCATCATCTATTTCTTCCGCAAGGCCGACCGCGGCTTCGCGATGGGAATTCGGCAGTGTGGCGTGCCGATCGCAGGCGCGCTCGGCTCGTTGCTGCTGCCCCTCACCGCAACACGCTTTGAGTACCGCGGGGCTCTCGCACTCGCCGGGCTGCTGACGCTGATTGCCTGTGCCGGCGCATCCGCATTCTATCGAGAACCCGAAGAACTGCGCGGCCGGCGCGCCTCCATACTCGCGCTGATCTCCGAGATGATCGGGTTCTCGCGCGAAGCGCGCCTCATTTTATTGAGTTTGACGTCGGTGGTTTTGAGTTTCGGGCAGTTCGCGTTTCTGGCGTTCTTCACGCTCACGCTCGTGCATCGCTTGGGTTACTCGGTCGGCGTTGCGGTCGGATTGTTTACCGTCGCGCAGCTTGCGGCCGCCGCCGGGCGCCTGAGCTGGGGCTGGATGAGCGACCGTTGGTTTGGGGGGAGCCGCGCGCTTCCGCTCGCGCTGAACTGCCTGTTGGTGGCACTCGCGGGCTTTGTTTTTGCGGCGTTGAATTTCGGCACACCGGTATGGGCGGCGACGCTCGTGGCGTTGGCCTTTGGATTTACTGCCGAAGGCTGGTTCGGCCTGAGCATCATCGGCTTCGCGGAGATCGGCGGCGAGGAGCATTCGGGCAGCGCGCTTGGTGTGGGATTGACGTGGACGCTCGCCGCCGGTTTCATCACTCCGGCTCTGTTCGGCGCGATCATTCAGACGGTCGGCTATGCGACGGCGTGGCGTTATTACGGCATCTTCGAGGCAGTCGGCGTGATCCCGGCATTGTTAGCGAGTCGCGCGATCGCCCGAGCGGCGCCGGAGCGATCCGCGAGCTAATCGTCGTCGGGAGAGCCCGCCGGCGATGCGTCGCGCAGGAAATCGTGCGCCTGCAGCGGCGCCGCAATCGTCTCGAACACGGTCGGCGGCTGCGTGAAGTTGAAACAGTCCGAGAGATCGTCCGCTCGGGCATCCGTCGTATGGAGCGATTCTAAACCAAACGTGACCTCGATGAAGTGCAAGATGCTGCCGAACTCGTGCCGGCGATGCGAGACATAGTGCCGCTTTGCATAGGGGGAGATCACGATCAGTGGAACGCGAAACCCCAGCTCGTACGAGTTGTACTGCGGTGGCGCGACGTGGTCGTACCAGCCGCCCCAGTCGTCCCACGTCACAAAAATCGCCGTGTCTTTCCAATAGGCACTCCGTCCGACGGCATTGACGACCGAGGCGACCCAGGACGGGCCGGAGCCGTTGGTGATTCCCGCATGATCGGAGGCCAAGAACGTCGGCGTCACCCAAACAACGTCGGCCAGCCGGCCGTGCTTGATATCGGTGAGCACGGTGCTCGGCGGGGTGACGACGTGCTTCGAGAAATGGGGACTGTTGCGAAGGTGCAGGATCGCGTCGGGCCCGTTCCAGAGTCCGGCGCCGGTGCGCGCTTGATAGTAGCGCCACGTTCGAGACTTGGCGGCGAGCAGATCCATGAGCGTTAACCGCTCGAAACACGGATAGACGGCCTGACGTTCGTTCCCGAACGGATCGATCAGCGAAACGAACGATCCCGCGGGCGAGTCACAGCCGCCGGTGAAGCCGCCCTGGCGCGTGTATGGATTGCCCGAGGCGAGGAACGGAGATCCGTTCTTGATCGCCGAGGTGCCGCTGATGATGTACTGGTGCGCGGGAAAACTCGGCCCTTCGTTCGTTTGAAAGAAGCGGTCGGCGAACGTGTAGTGCTCGGCCATCGCAAAGTACGGTTTGATCTCCTGGTGCGGCACGTAGCCGTACGCGCGTATGGCGGCCGGCGGACAGTGCTTGAGCGGGACGCACCGCGAGGGCACCAAATCGAAGCCGTTCATCTGACCGTTGGCCCGCTCAATGGTGAATGCGCTGTGCGCGTGGCTAATGTCGTAGTTGGAGGCCAGCGGTACCGCGCGCAACTTAACCGTTTGGCCGCGCGAGTTTTTTCCGCTGCTTACCGTATCGGCGCCCGGGAAGCCGTTGAAGAGATTGTCGACACTGCGATTTTCCTGAAAGATGATGACGACGTGCCGTATCTTCGAGGATGGGCCGGCCGCGGCGCCATCGGATACGTGCGCCAGAAACGGGCCCGCCGGCGCGCCGCCGTTACCTGCGCACGCGCCGCCGCCAATGAGCCACGCGGCCGCGCATCCACGAACAAACTGCCGCATCATGGCGCGATCGCGAAGATAGTGCCGGCTTTGGAGCGACCACCCAACACTGTCGTTCCAAAGAAGGCGCCGTCGCTCGCGACGAGCCCCGTCCAGGGGTTCGCCCCATCGAGGTTTCCGCCAAAGCGATAGAGGATGCGCTCCTTCCCCAACGTGCCGACCGCGTAGATCGTTCCGCATCCCACGACGCCGCCGCCGACGCACGGTCGCGTAGAGTTTCCACCGTATGCGGTCGTTCCATAGAGCAGCCCCTTATCGACAATCAGCGTACCGTAGGGAACCGCTCCGTCGGGAGCGCCCCGAAAATTGTAGAGCACGTGCTCGCGGCCGGAAGGATCAATCCTATAAACCGTACCCGAATAGTTGGACGCTCCTCCGAAACCGGTCGTGCCGTAGAGGTAGCCGCCCAGCTGCGTAATGCCGCCGAACGGGACCGCTCCGTCGGGATAGCCCTTGAATGCGTAAATTACGCGCTCGCCGCCCTTGCCGGTGAACGCATACACGGTTCCGTTATTGGCAACTCCGCCGAAGTTCGTGGTGCCGTAGAGCACCTTACCGCTCAGTACGAGGCTTCCGGACGGCAACGCTCCGTCGGATTTGCCTTTGAAGCGATACAGCACGCGCTCTTTCCCCGAAGTGGTGACACTAAAGATCGTTCCGCAGCCGACGCTGTTCTCGACGCTGCACTTCACGTCGCCTCCGGCGCTGGTCGTGCCGATCAGCGCCGACTTCGAGGCGACCATTCCGAGAAGGACCGGCGCCGCGCCGTCCGCGCCACCCTTGAACGCGTAGATCACGCGTTCCGTGCCGCCGGGCGTTATCGCAAAGACCGTCCCGTTACCGAACACTCCGCCGTACTCGGTCGTTCCATAGAAGGCATTGCCGACGAGTACGAGCGTGCCCTGCGGTTGCGCGCCGTCGATTCCGCCGCGAAAGCTCCACAGGATTCGAACCTTACCGGAGCGATAACGCGCGAAGACCGTTCCGAAATTGTGCTTGCCGCCCATCAGCGTGGTCCCGTAGAGTGCCTTTCCCGCGACGGTCAATCCCGTTGGCTGCGAACCCGACGGCGAACCGGCAAACGCGTAGAGCTTCGCGTAACCCTTGAGAGCGCTCGCTACGTCCGCTGCCGGCACGCCGGCGGGCACCGCTGACGAGCCGGCGCTCGGCGAACACGCAGCAAGACAACACGCCGCCGTAACGAACAGCGCGGCGCGACGATCGCGCACAAAGCGATGAATCTTCAAAAGCACTACCACGGCGCGGCACAGTATAGTGCGGCAGAAAGCGCTTTCCCTACAAAGGTGACGAGCGCTCGAACTGCCCAGAAAGGGACTCGAACCCCACCGTGTTGCTATTCCCCACCGCTATCGCGGCGGGGGCCCCGAATGTTTGAGTACCGCTTCGCACCGCGTGCTCCGCTGCGGTGGCAACACCGTAGCGTTACCTGCCCAGAAAGGGACTCGAACCCCCATGGTGTTGCCATTCCCCACCGCTATCGCGGCGGGGGCCCCGAATGTTTGAGTACCGCTTCGCACTGCGTGCTCCGCTGTGGTGGCAACACCGTAGCGTTACCTGCCCAGAAAGGGACTCGAACCCCCACGGTGTTGCCACCACTGGTACCTGAAACCAGCGCGTCTACCAATTCCGCCATCTGGGCAGGAAGCCGGAACGCTTCGGGACTCCGTGCAGCGGCCCTCTCACGAAACTTCGCCGCGAGGCCGCGGTTTGGGATGAGCATGGCCCTCACGTTGCAACCGCTCGCGCAGCGACGCGCGATGGATCCCTATTCGCAAGCGGTGACGACGGCGGCGGAACGCGTGAGCCCCTCCGTCGTCAGCATAGAAGCACGCACC
>Ga0213882_10000372_pt1 | contig 16047 bp, 19 predicted proteins | sample BarmaccoBMER_R09_FD_160106 | JGI IMG/M metagenome (GOLD analysis project Ga0213882, IMG submission 160106) | Barbacenia macrantha exposed rock microbial communities from rupestrian grasslands, the National Park of Serra do Cipo, Brazil - ER_R09 ...
TTGGACCACGCCACCACGTCATCAATCCAGTTGATTTCCAGGCCGGGGACCATCGGGGCAAAAAACGTTCGCTTGGTGACCTGTTCCCAGTCCCTGACCTTTTGAATGACCTCAGGGAACCGCGCCGCCCACTCGCGGATGTCGTCTTTCTTGGCATTGACGCAAGGGGCACAGCCGACGCGCGAGAAACCCATCTTGTAGAGCGGGTTCACTTCTTCGCCGAACGACTGCACGTACTCAAAGCATTGCTGCTTGGTCCAACTGGCAACCGGACGCTCCGTCTCGCATCCGAAAAACGTGTCATAGTCACAATCGGCGGCGTTGCGCCGGGGCGTCGATTCGTCGCGCCGCACACCGATGTAGCGTTTGAAGCCAACGCCGCGGTTGGTGAGCGTCGAACGGAGCCACCGTTGTTGAGGCCGGAGCTTGAGATATTCGGTGCAAAACTGCGCCTTCCGGCTGGGGAATCGGCCCTTGATGTACGCCAGGTCCACAAAGGTCAGCTCATCTTCATCCGAGTACTCGGAACGGCGGCGTTGCGTTGCGCCCGGCTTGGTGCCAACGTCCGCCAGGTCGATCACCAGCGGCGTGATCGTGATAACGGGAAACACGTCCTTGGAGAAATCTTCCAGGAACTTTACCGTTACCCCACACTCGTTGCGTCCGGCGTGCGTGTTGAGCGCGATCTTTTCTTCGTCGCCGAAGCGTTCGCGGACGTGGCGTAGCGTCGCCTGGGAGTCAATGCCACCGGAGAGCCCAACGACATGAAAGAACCGCGTCCCCTTTTTGATGGCGTTGACGATGCTGGCAACTTTCTGAAGTGCAACTGGGGAAAGATCGACGGGGCACATGGGAAGTTCCTCCTTGGGGTGGGGATTTGGCGGGCTCGGCCGGCCTCGGGAAAGCTGCCGGTGCATTCTGCAGTTCCAAGAGCGACCGCGGGGCCGGGATTGGAATCGACCCCGCGGGGCTTCCCTCTTGCAGCCGCGGGGACTTTCCGCCGCGGCTCACTCCTCTCTGCCGGTGACTGCTGTTACTGGCCCGTCAGGATGGCCAGAATCTGCGCCATGAGCGCCGCCAGCTTGTCGGGCGTCAGGCCTCCCTGAATGGCTGCCATTACCAGGGCGATGATTTGCAAAACCTTGCCCCAGGGGATTTGGCCGACCGTCAACAGCCGGCTCCTCATCGACATCGGCCACGCCAGCGGGGGAATGTTGAACAGCGCCAGGAGTTCGTCCACGATCTTGAGCACCTGGGCGGGGTCCACGCTCGGGGCTCCCGAGGGGCCAACGGTGTAAGTGCCGGGGGGAAGCCCCGGCGGCAAAAGAAGCGTGATACCACTAGAAGGCGGACCAGGCGGAACCGGCGGGACCGGCGTTGGTCCGGGAGCTGGGGGAAACGGCGACGGCGGCAGATTGGCCCCGCCGAGCTGCACCCACAGCGTGGCGAGCTGCTCATACGACATGCCGTTGTGCGGCGCGATGCCGTCGGCACCGAACATTTCGAGGCTGAATTGCACCGTGATTTCCGGGTCCGATGCGCGGATACCGGCCGGCGTGAGACGGATCGGCGGATCGATGGCCCACGTCTCGTCTTCGAAGTAGCCGGCCTGGAGCTGCCCGGCCTGGGCCGTGGCATCGTACCCGCTGAGGTGCATTGCGTGGCCGGCGCTCGGGTCAGGCCGGCCCATGTTGGCGTCCCAGATCGTGCCGGGGTCGGTGGCGTTGAGCCACCCCGAAAGCAGCGAGCAGGTGTAGGACGCGCCGCAGAAGAGATACATCGCCAGGCGGATGGCCGCGGCGTCAGCCGGATCGACCGTCATTTCATCCAGGATGCGATGCCCCTGGAAACCCGGCCCGCGCCAGTGGGGAAAGACATCGTCATCGGAGAGCCCGTTGTCACCGCCGGACAGTTGCAGGTACTCGTTGATGACGGCGCGAAGATCAAACTGCACTTCGGTCCCGACGTTCCCCGTCCAGGTCTGGATGCAGTGCAGCGCGTCCGCTTCGTAGCAGTCGCCGTACTGATCGTTCCCCAGGATGGGATACTTGATGGTGCGGTTTTTCGAGCCCGAGAACTTCACCGGCGCGGTGGGGAGCTTCACTCGTTTGAAGGCCACGAGATGATCGGGCAAACCGAACATGCGGCCGTGGCGCTTGAAGCGGAGCTGCTCCCGGTCCACCAGGACGACTTTCTGGCCGTTCTTGAGAGTGACGGTGCGATGATCCATGAAACACATCCTTTCGTTTGAGAGGCAAACAGGGAATGAGCGCAGCGCCGGCCACGCTGGACGGCGCGCGCGGGGGTGACTTAGACGGCGTGCGGGTTGGTCGCTTTGCGGAACGTCGCCCAGAAATGCTTGCGACATTCGCCTTCATAGCTGCCGGCCTTCAACGCGTGGAAGAGGTTATCCAGCGCGAAGCGGGCTTGCAGCTCCACGGCCACCGGATCAAGCATGGCGTTGACCGGCGCGGCCCCTTCGAGAAGGCAGGCTTGCCGGTACAGCTTGGTCAGCTCATCGCTGGCCAGCTCATACGCCATCGACGTGGACATGCCGGCGTCCAGCTTCTGGATCATGTGCAGGAGCGCCTTGCGGGCTTCCACGGTGAACCAGTGCAGGCGGATCGGCGTGTCCGGGATCACGGCAACGCTCGTTGGCTCTGGGCGCATCATGCACCCCCTTTCGCGCCTGACGCATCGTGCGCTGGGGCCAGAGCGATTTCGTCATCCCAGTCCCACACCTCGCCATCATCGAACGCGGGGTCAGACAGGTTCCCCTGCGTGATGGCGATGCTGCGGGCGCTGGCAAGCCAGGCGATGGCCTTGGCGAGTTGCTTGTCGATGTACGCCGCAGTGGTGGCGTCCAGCTCATCGCGATTGCCCATCGGGGCGCAGCGCTCGATGGCGTCCATCGCTTTGAGCATCAGGCAGCCGAGTCGGTCCAGCGGCGATTCCGGCGGTGAGGTCCTGCGAAGGGGTGGAGTCATGCGTCACCCCCTTTCCCGAAGTTGTTCATTGCGCCACGGTCGGGATGCTTGCGGATGGCGAGGTAATCTCCCTCGTGGGACAGGTCGATGTGCAGATCTTCGGCTGCACGCTGGCACATGGCCGCAATCTGCACCAGCTCCACCAGCATCTTTGCCGCTGAGCGTTGCTCACTCTTCTTGAACACTTCCGCCTGGAACTCGCAGACCTCTTCCAGGATGACGGCCAACGCCTCGTGGGCGCTACCTTGCGGACGGTGCTTTTGCCGGGCCAGTTGCAGCTCCTGGCGTACGCACTCGGGGAACGTGGAGTGGATCATGCGGCACCCCCTTCCGGCAGCAGAATCCTGATGCTGCGGATTGCCGGTTCGAGGTGCTTGGCCAAGCGCGGGTGATCGATGCTGTAGTGCTCTAGCGTCAACACCACGAAGCGGAGGGCCTCGTCGCCTTGCAAATTCGACTCACGCCGCGGCAACGTCATGAGGTGCCGACAGGCGATCTCGTGATAGGTGGCTTCCATTTCGAAGCGGTCCGCGAGTTCCACCTTCTCTTCGGGAGTGTGCACCACGGTGCGGAAAATGTCGTCGAGGTGGTCCATGCAGTTGTCACGGACGTTTTCGATTTCTTCGCGTGTCACGCTGCACCGCCTTTCTGGGCGGTGGCAGCTGGCGAATCGTCGAAATCGCCGTCAACGACGTTGATCGCGTCGTCCAGCCGGGGCCGGACGCGCTGGATGGCTCGGGCCAGGTCGCAGGCGCGTTCCTCGCAGGTCGCGGGGAAGCGGGCGTTGACGAACAGCGCCAGGTTGCGCGCTTCGTCGAGAATGGCGCGGACCTCGCCCAGGAGCATGCCGAGTGCGGAGCCGCCTCCTGCCGGCGTGGCGGGATCGGGGAATTCCGATGCCTTGGTGTGGGGTGGGAGTTTGGGAGGCAGAGGCTGGACGCTGCGTTGACGCCGCGCGTCCTTGGCGCGTGAGATGGCCATTGTCTGGCCCTCAGCGGCACACTCGCACAGCTTCGCGGACTCGCATCAGCAGGAACGCCCTGCCGCTTAACAGCTATCCGCTCTCGATGGGGCTCGTTGGATTGGACCGGGTTCAAGTAGCTATTTTGAACGCGGCTAAGCCCGCATGCACGAATGACCGAAGAAGGTTCTAAGACCACACTGCCAAATCGTCAACCAAAAAAAAAGTGGCGGGCGTTCCGCCGCTGGTTAAGACAGCGACCGAAGCCCGCCAACGTGTAAGGCACTGCTAGCTACTGCGGTGCCCAGTCGGGGTGACTGGATTTGAACCAGCGACCTCTTGGTCCCGAACAAAGGGGTCAAAAGGCCTGCCAAAAACCCAGACTGAGCACTGCAAATTTACACAGGTCGCCAGGCAGCGGCAAGAGCGAATGAGGGAATACCCTCACGCGCGCAAGCTTCAATTCACCTCAGCGATTCCCCGACATACAGCAACGCGCGTGACCCGGCCGACACGTCGCTCTTTAGCGTGGTCTCCACGCCCTGGAGGAATCGCCGATGTCCATCACGTTGAAACGTCTCGTTAACCAGTTCTTGGCTTGGGCCGAAGTGGCGCTGAAGCCGGCAACCGTCGCCAGCTACCAACACCATCTTCGCCGGTTCGTCCTGGTGACCAAAAACAAACAGGTCCGCTCTCTGCGGCCGATGCACCTCACGCGCTGCCAGGGCTCCTGGCACCTCTGGCAGGCCGTGCAGCGAATGTTCAACTGGGCCGTGGACGAAGCGAAGATTATCCGCGTGAACCCCTTTTCTCGTGTGCGCGCCCCTGGCCGGCGGCAACGCAAACGCATTTTGTCACCGCGGGAGCTGGCGCTTTTTTTGCGCCGATCGAGCCGCCGAGCGCGTGCCTTCCTCCTGGCGCTCCGCGAAACCTTCGCGCGGCCGCAGGAGATTCGCGCGGTTCAATGGTGTGACGTGCAGTCGGAATCTCCAGCAGTACCGGTCGAAGTGGCGTTGCCGGCCGGGCGGGCGCTCTTCGTCCTGCACGAATACAAGGATCGAGCCCGACGCGCGGACGACAGCGCCCCGCGCGTGCTGCTCATCAGCCGCCGGCTCGGGCGCTTGCTGTTGCGCCTGCGCCGGCGGGCCCGCTCGGCAGAAGGGCCGGTGTTTCTCAACAGCCGCGGCCGGCCGTGGACGAAAAACGCGGTGCGCTGCCTGATGCGACGGCTGCGCCGCCGGCTCGGCTATGCCCGCGATGAGCGCGGAGAGCAAGTTGTGGCGTACACCTTCCGTCACAGCCGCGCGACGCTCGCCGCGGCCTCGGGAATTGTCGATCGCGTCCTGGCAGATCTTCTCGGCCACGTCGAGACACGCACCACGGCCAGGTATCAGCACCTGAACGTGCAGCACTTGCGAGAGGCGCTGAAGCGCATGGCCAAGCCAGCGTGTGACCGGCCTGGTGGATGACACCATCGAGCCGTCACGGCGCAAAAAACCGGACGGGTCCAAGGTCACCTTGGCCCGTCCGGACGCCTCTCAATCGATCCTGGAACGACATTTCGCGGGGTCGCCCTCTCAATCACGGCCATTTGATGGTAATGCGGCCATTCGCCCCTGCCGTGGGCGTTTGACCGTTGGGCGTTCCCCCAGCTCCACCGCCGCCTGGCACGAAGGGGGAAAGGAGAGTGGTGAAAATCGCATAGGCGTCTCCGCCGGCCCCACCGTTGTACGTGCCGGTGCCAGCAGCTCCGCCGGCTGCCACCGCCGGATCAAAATTGGCGCCTGGGCTGCCAGCGGTGGAGCTTCCTCCAGCGCCGCCGCCGGCGCCGCCGGAGTTGTGTGAATTCAGGGTCCCCGCATCGCCGGCCCCGCCATCGCCACCGGAGAAGATGAGGTCTCCCAGGCATCCAGAGGCCCCGGATCCTGCACCGCCGGCCGCGGTGGTATCGCCGCGAATGCCGGCCGATGCTCCCTTGCAGATCGCGAGTGAGGAACTCTCAAACCATGTGTTCTCACCGTCGCCAGCGTTGTCAACCTCCACGTCCGCGGCGGAGCCTCCCTTGCCCACGTAGAGATTGATCGTGGAGCCAACCGTGCGACCGGTATAGCTCTTGACCACACAGGCGCTGCCACCGCCGCCGCCCCCCGTTCCCAGGTCGCCACCACCGCCGGGGATTTCACTGGCACCGCCGCCGCCCCCGCCCCACATGTAGACCGTGAACGAAGGAGACTCCACGGTCCACGAGTCCACGGCCCCGATGTAATCGAACGAAACCTCGCCGCTTCCTCCTCCCATGTCCACCACTTGATCCGCGAATTTGAAAGCCAGCGCCAACACCTCCACTTCCGGCAAATCTTGCAAAGCGTCGGCGAGCTTCATGGCGAAGGCGACCTGTTCCGCGTCCGGCTCGGCGCTCACCACGGCGTCGGCGTACTTACCGGCAAGCAACACCACCTCCACCGGGGGCTCCACGGCGATGGTGTCCAAAGCGAGCTTGCTGGTTAGCGCAACGAGTTCCGTCGGCGGCGCGGCAGCGACGGCGTCCAGCACGAACTTGCCCGCGTAGGCAACCAGCTCCACGGCCGGCGGGGCAGTTCCCTCGAGCATCGCTGCCTTTGCCGAGAGGGTGAGGGTTTCCAGCGGCGGGGACACGGTGACCGCATCGAACACGAACTTGCCGGCCAGCGGCAGCACCGCGACGGCCGGGGCGGCGCTGACCAGGCCGTCCGCCAGCTTGAGCCCCAGCGTCATCACCTCCACGAAGGACGTTGACTCCTGGAAGGCGTCCGCCAGCTTCACGGCGAGCTGGAGCGTCTCCACGGCCGGCGCGGCGTCGGCCAGGCCGTCCGCCAACTTCACGGCGAGCTGCACCACGTCCACGGCCGGCGCGGCGTCGGCCAGGCCATTCGCCAGCTTGAGGCCGAGAGTGATGAAGCCTACCGGCGGCGTGGCATCGGCCAGGCCGTCCGCCAGCTTCATGCCGAGCTGTAGCACGTCCACGGCCGGCGCAGCGTCGGCCAGGCCGTCCGCCAGTTTCACGGCGAGCTGCATCACGTCCACGGCTGGCGCGGCGTCGGCCAGGCCGTCCGCCAGCTTGAGGCCGAGAGTGATGAAGCCTACCGGCGGCGTGGCATCGGCCAGGCCGTCCGCCAGCTTCACGGCGAGCTGAAGCGGCTCCACGCGCGGAGCGCCGCTCGCCACCGCGAAGGCCAACTTGCTCGCAAACTGCCAGGACTCGATGCGCGGCGCGGCATCGGTGACCAGGTAGGCCAATTTGAGCGCAGATCTTACCGGCTCGATTGCCGGTGCACCCTCGGCGACCTGGACGGCGACTTTGAACGCGGATGCCACCGGCTCGATCAGCGGCGCGGCGTTGACCATGACATCGGCGAGCTTGGCGGCGAACGCCACCTGCTCGATCAGAGGCCGCTGATTGGTCGCGACGAAGGCAACCTTGATCGGCATCGGCAGCAATGTTTCGATCGGCGGGAAGGCAATCACCGCATCGAAGGCCAGCTTCAGCGCGGCGGGCAGGCGCTCTGGCACCGGGAAGGGCTCCGGAGCGATGAACGCAATCTTGCTGGCGAGGCGCAGCACCTCGGGGAACGTCTCGACATCGCGCAGTGTGAGCGCCAGCTTGGCGGCGCTTGGCAGCTCCTCATAGCGGGGCCGGGAATCGACCGTGTCCACCGCCAGCTTGAAGGCACTGACCAGCGATTCATAGCGCGGCCGCACGTCAACCGTGTAAACCGCAAGCTTGAAAGTGGCGGGCAGCACGTCAGGCACCGCCGCAGCGTCACGAAGCAAAAGCCCCAGCTTGGCGGCGCTGACCAGCTCCTCATAGCGCGGCCGAACGTCCACCGTGTTCACGGCCAGCTTGAAGGCGCTGACCAGCTCCTCAGAGCGCGGCCGTGCATCGACCGTGTCTACCGCCAACTTGAGCGCGGCCAGAAGCTTCTCCGGCACGGCCGCGGCGTCCTGGACCAAAACCCCGAGCTTGATGCCCCCAGGCAACACCGCCGGCACTGCCGGGGCTTCCAGGACCAAGAGCCCCAGCTTGGCGGCGTCGGCCACGACTTCGGGCGCTGGCGCGGCAGCCGCGGCCAGCATGCCGAGCTTCATCGCCGCGGTTACCACCTCAGGCGCCGGTGTGACGGCACCGGCCTGGAAACCGAGCTTCAAAGCGCTGATGACCAGCTCCACCGGCGGAACGGCCGCGGACGCCAGGTAGGCGAGCTTCGCGGCGACGGGGAGCGTTTCAATCGGCCGTTCGTCGGGATAGGCCAGCGCGAGCTTCAAGGTTTCCTTTGGCGCGATTTCGCAAGGATTGCGCGGCGGGGAGCCGTCAACGGAGTATTTCGTGGAGAGGGACTCGCCCATGAAGTCCTGGGCATCACCGTGGACGTGCAGGCCCAGGGTGCCGAATTCGTTGTCACCCAGCCAGTATCGGCGCAGGCGCGTGCGGATCGCGGTGGGTTCGGGGCATTGATCGTTGTCAACGTCGGAGTTGTCGATGCCTGGCGTGAAGACGGTGGGACCGTCGAAGACTTGCGTACCGTCGGGAACGAAATACCAGATGATCCGGTTCGTGCGACCAACCTCGTCGGCAAAAAATCGGCAAGGTGCCTTGTAGGTCCGTCGCATCGCGCCGAAAGCTACTCCGCAGGGTGAGAACCCTACCGGAATCTCTGGCTCCCAGCTCACGAGCTGAAAACGCGCCCCCCTTTTTTTATCCCCGGCCGGAGATAGTAAGCGTTCAACCACGGTGCGTACTGGAACGCCCCGCCGGGGGCGTGCCCGGACTTCACGAAGACCGTGTAATAGCAGATGGCCTTCATGAGGAGGTTGAAGTTGGCGTACCAATCGCCACCCGAGCCCGCCGCGGCCACGCTGCCGGGCGTGCCGGTGACATCGGTGATCGCGCCGCCCGCCAGGGCATCGCTGATGACCGAATCGGGGATGGGATTGATCTTGCGCGTCACCGCATCCCCTTCCGTGTTCTCCAGTCGCACGAGCATGGCCGTCTGAGGCATGTCGTACACCGACGGAACCGCCGGGGGGCCAACCACGGCAGCCACGAGACCAGGCCCCAGAGCGCCGCGCAAGAAGCGCGAATCGCGCCGGTTGTCATCGTTCGTGACCGTGGCGTAGAAGATTGACGCATCCGCCGGCATCACGTTGCGGATGTATTCCGACAGGCTCACGGCCTTCGGCATGACCGTGGCGTAGTCCGCACCCTGGATGTGGAACTTCATGTTGAAGCCCTTCTCCGGGGTGTTGATCTTGTAATTGGCGTGGAACAGCGTCCCCGCCGCGCCGGCCGAATAACCCATATACTCGCCCTCTCGCCGCAAAAAACCCTGGATAAGCGTGGGAAAGCACGATTTGCGGTTCGTGCCCCGCGCCGCACGTCAGGCCGTGGCCGTGCGTGCTGCCTTCAGCGTGTTCAACACGGTGTTGAACGCGCGCATCGTCGCGCTGTTGTTGTTGCCAAGGATCAGGTACGGCGTGTAGCCGCGGACGAAAGCCCGCGTTGCTTCCGCACTGTCCTGATTGGCCAGCGTCTGCATGTGCTCGATCGCCTTGACCAGCGTCTTCAGTCGGCGACCGCGCACCAGGCGACCGGGCTTCTTCCGCACACCGCGCGGAACCGGGACGCCTTCGATGGTGACCAGTCGGGCCATGCACTTCTCCTTTGCGAAACGGGATGGTTGTGGGCGAGAGTTTATGAACGAAGAGGGTCACTCCACGACGGAGGGGCCTTCGTTGGTGGTCTCGGCCATGCGCACCTGGCGCTCAAGCTTGTCGTTGGGATTGACGAACACGAAGGGAGGATCGAGGATCACGAGCTGCATCAGCGTGAGGCCTTCCCCGGTCTTCTCGCCGGTGATATACACGGCCTTGGCCTGCTGAGGGGACGTGATCGCATCGCCGGCCACGAACTCACACGGCGCGCTGACGACTTCGGCAACGTCGGGGTTGCCGGGCAGCACGTCGGCCCAGTCGGTGATAGGGACCGCGGCATAGCCAGGGAAATCGCATTCGACCAGCGCCGCCAGGTCCGCCTGGACATCGGGGTCAAAGCTGAAATCCTTGGCCAGGTGTGCTACGATGTGCGTGCCTGGAGCGGTCAGGTCCGCAATCAGGATTTCACCGGGAGTGGCAGGAGGTGGCATCGCAAACTCCTTTTTCGAAAGGTGGGTCTCATGATTAGCGTCTCCCTTCCCCCGGTGTTTTTCGGCGGGAACATCTCGCTGGGCGAGGTCTACGAGGCGTTCGCCTGCACGTACTGGGCACGATACAGCACGTTGCCGATCTCTGCAAGAGTCCTGCAATCGATGCAGCGAGCCTGGGGCATCGTCGATGCAACGATGTACCCCAGGGCCGGCGCGATCCCCGGCATGGTGGGCGTGCGCGTCGGCACCGGCGCGCAATACCGCGTCGTGATCGGCATCGAAGGCGCGAACAACGTGGGGCAGCTCCTCAGCTCGCCGAACGCGCTTTCCGCGCAGACGATCACCGGCTGCCAGGGGCGCGTGGCCAGCTACATCAAGGATTCGTACCTGGGCTGCCTGGCCGCAATCCCGGCCCTAACGCCGATGGCGTCCGCGCTCCTCAACCCGCGCGTGCCGGTAACCTTCACCGGGCATTCGCTCGGCGGCGCTATCGCCGAAGTGTGGGCCAACGCGCTCAAGAATGCCGTCCCCGGCAAGACGGTACGTTACATCGCCTTCGGTGCGCCGCGCGTCGGAACGAAGGCGTGGATGGAAGGCAAGCATCCCGGCGTGAAGTTCGTGCACCTCTACAGCGAGTTCGACCAAATCCACCGCATCCCCCAGGACAACACCTTCAGCTTGCAGAGCCTGGGACCGGGTGGCTTGCTCCTGCAGCGCGCGGCGTACGTGCGCGAGAACTCGGCGCAGACGGTGAACCGGCATGGCCAGGTGTCGCTGTCGTTGCCGGAGAATTTCTTCACGCATCCGAGCATCGCCGTGGTGATGAACGGCATGCCCGTTGCACCCACCCCCGGCAGCTACTGGTGGAACCATCAGGCCAACGTGTACCGCACGTTCCTGATGAGCCGCGCGATTCACTCCGGCGACGAAATCCCCTACCGGTTCAATCACCTGGAGTGGGAGAACGAAAACCAGTGGCAGGTTCTCCACCGCATGGGCGCGGACTATGACCCGGCGTGGAACAACCTGATCCTTCCCGGCCCCGCCGAGGTGGAGCCCTACTCCCAGCGCCTCCGCGATCTCGCCGGCCTGGCACCGCCGGCCGTGCAGCCGCCGGGCGTGGCCGATCCCGCGGTCATCGGCGACACTGTCGCGCCGGACGGCTCGGGGGGCGGCGAGTGGGGAGAGCAGCCCCTGGTGGTCACCCAGGCCTTGCCGCAGCGTGCGCGGCGGGCCATGCCCTAGAACATGGAGGAATCAATGCTCTGGGCACAAGTGCAACCCAACTGGGAAGAATGGGCGCGCACCTGGGGGCCGGCGGTACCGATGTTCGGCGTGCTGGTGTTTTACATTCACCAGCACGTCTTTCGCGTGGTGCCGGACGGGTTCAAGGCGCTTCGCCGCGGCCTTCGCTTCGAAGGCCGACGCGCGGAGAATCGCCATCAGGAAGTGATGACGCTCCTTAACACGATCGATAAGCGCCTGGACCGGATGCCGGGGGGCCGATCGAAACCGGAGCGTAAGAAAGCGCGACCGCGATCGAGCAAGCGCCGCCGATCGGCGTAGCTGTCCGCGGCGACTTCGCCGGGGCAGGATCCCGGTGAGCGAGTCAACGACATGAGGCCGGCCCAACCTGCATTGCTGCCGGTGTGGCCGGCCTGTTTGATAGGTACCGCCGGATTTGACGGGGCTGCCTGGCCCGCGATAGGATGGGGGGCGTCTCCTACCCGGTGACACGCAGCCCGGCGCGCATGAAAGCTACCGCGTCGGGTTGCTCTTTTTTTGTCGCCGCGCCGCGCGTGACTGGCCGGCGGCGCAATTCCCCAGCTCGATCACGCTCCGAACGCAGGCACGTTGCCATCGTCGTCCAGGAAATCGAACTTCTTGTTGACGGTCTCGCCCGGCAGGCTCAGCACCTGGGGCGTGGCGAAGCGCCGCACGAAGAGCAGCTTCGGCGCGCCGCTGATCGTGACCGTCACGTACGCGCCGTAAATCGTCTGCGGCAGGCCGGCGCCCGTCGTGGTCCAAGTTTGGGTGGGGCTCAGCGTCTCGCCGTGCAGATCGCCGTTGATGACCGCGCCTGGAAACACCACGCCAGTGATGGCGGCGTAGCCGGCGAAGTCCGCTTCGGTCAGGTCGGTCAAGAGGAGGTCGGCGTCGGCCGGGACCGGGTTGTTCTTGAAGAGGTGGAAGGTGATCGCAAGGCCGGGGTCGCTGCATAAGTAATCGAGCAAGGCGCGCCGGCCGACTTTCACGAGCATGGGGTACCTGCCTTTCGCGTGAGGATTGCGCGGCCGCTTCTCCGCGGCCCTGGCGCAATCGTACCGTCGCGAAGGCCCTCACCGGCATTCCGGCAGGTAGCCGCGGCAGGTGTGACCGCCCAGGCCGCGGCCCCCGAGGTCCTGTCACGGCGCTTGACCTTCCTTGCGCCGGCGCGGCTTCAACGATCGCGGGCAGGCGTCTCCGAACGAAAGGCCGTGTGGTTACTCCTAACGCATGGGTTCCTAGTAATCACGGCCGTCGATACTCGCGCCCCTCGGCGACGAGCCGGCACATCTCGCGCATCCACGTCGCCAGGCGCTTTCCGTCCTTGCGAGCTGCCTTGTCGATGATCGGAAATTCGATCGCATCGAGCCAGATATGCACCACGCGATAACCCATCTCGGCCATGCGCGCGGAGCCGCGCTTCTTCGGATTGCGTCCAGCGGGGATCGCTTTCTTGCCTGGCATCCCTTGCTCCTCAATTCAGAAGTGAGCGTTGCAGGACCTCACCGGCACTTGCGCCGATGGCGGATCCGTGGGGCGTAGCGCCGCCGCGCTTAGAACGCGCGAATCAGAAGTAGCGCGTGTTCGCGGTGTCTGGCATCCAGCCCGTCAATCGGACGATCGTTCGACCGTTTTCATCTTTGTCGGGGAACGCATGTTGAATGAGGATGTCGAATCCCTCTTCATCCACCATCACATCGAGACCCTGCACGTCTTCGGGCAATGCCCGCAGCGCGTCGGCTAACTCGCGCACGTTCATGAGCTGAACCCCCGGTGAAAAAGTGGAGCGACGATCATCGCCACGCGGTGACCTCTGGTCACTTTACGCGCGGGGTCCCTGACCTTCACCAGCCACCCCCCGGAGCTTTTTGGAAAAATACGGAAGGCAGGGATTGCCAACGCGTACGCGTATGCGTACACAAACGCGAAACGCGTACGCCTACCATGCGCATTCCCCACAGGTACACCTAGGCACCCCGGGCGTTCCCTCCCCCCGCAAGCCCGGACACTTCGGCGCGGCCGGCAGCTCCAAACCAGAAATCAGCTCGAAAAATCGTTCCAGGATCGCTCAGGAAGCCCGCGGACGGTACATGTTGAGGTGGGAGTCACCCAAAAAATGAACGCCAGGACGAAGGCCCTGGCGTTTCGAAAAGTGCAGGTTCGAAACTCGATCAATAGCCGCGCTGGGCTTTCTTTTCGGTGGGAGAGGTGGTGTTGACCACCTTCATACGCTGGCGTTTTTTCAACTCTTCCGCCATGTTGTAATCGTCGGGCAGCTCCACCTTGCCGTAGCCTTCATGCTGCAGCGCCAGCGGCAATTCGCCTTCGACCTCCTCAACCCACACGCGATCGGGGATGGGGGAGCCATGCCGCAGATCGATGACATCACGGTGATAGAGCGCGCGCAGGCAGGGCAAAATGTCGAACGGCTTGCGCAGGTTCTCAGGGGGAGGATCGAGGTGGAGCTTACCCTTGATCGCGTTTTTCTTCCCCTTGCCAAGATCATCCTTGAACAGCTCCCAGAGTTGGCCGCGCTGATAGGTGTGGCGAAAGTCCAGCTCCAGATTCTCGGTGATCTCCAGGCACACCGGAACCCAGATCGGCTTGGCAGCACGAAGCAGGCGTTCCGCCGCCACGTAGCCCTTCCACACGCGATCGCTGGCGTGGTTGGGAATCTTGCAGGCGTCCCCTGCACAGTAGTGCGATCGCTTCTGGTAGAAGTGCGTGAACAAGCCTTTGTACTCCGGGCTCAACATGCGCACGAAGACACCGTCTGTTTGCTCCACGCGAAACACCTGCACCACATGAGCGCCCACGCGCTCTTTGGTGGGAACCGGGCCGACGTGCGAATTGCCGTTGACGTGCATGACTTACTCCTTTGGTTGCCTTGAGGGAAAGCGGACTACAATGGCCGTGGGGAAACCGGCCTAATTACCCGGTGTAACCAGCTCGGCGCTCCATCGTGTCTGCTCCCGATGCCCGCCGAGCTGGCGAGCCCCACCAGGAGCAGCAACTATGGACGATTTCCCGATCGATCCACGCTGGGGATTTGGCCTGCCGTTGTACGTTCTGTTAAACAAGCGCGGCAAGCCCGTTGAATGGAATACGCCGGAAGGGCACAAGTTTTGTCTGTTGTTTACTGACCTGGACCTCATTGAAAGGTTCCTCGCGAAGTATCCCAACATCACCGAAGGCGCTATTGCTTCGATCGAAACCCACGAGAAGCTGCGGGCCTTTGTGCAACAATTAGGCGATGAGGCGATTACCCATGTCGGAATCGACATCGACGACCGGACGGGAAGAAAGTTTGCCCTTGAAACTTTCCGAAACATCGTTGACTCCCAAGACGATGAATAACAAGCGGCGCTACGTGTGCGACGCGCCCCCCGTCGATTCGCCAATGCAGTTCACGCCACGAGTGATGGAGAATTCCAAACCCGTGCTTTACCTCACTGTCGTGCGAATCTATCAGCGGCCCAAACCATAACACGCGCGAATGGTTTTAGCGCGCCCGAGCTGGGCCAGCTCACCGCGGCCGAGTCACACCGGCCGGATCCTGCGCCGGCGCTTCTGCCGGTACGGACCGCATCGCCATTTCCACCGCTAAGCGATCGCACATCGCCAATTCCACCGCTACGGCCTGACGTTCGCGCCGGTCCATCTTGGCGAACTTCCGCGCCCACCGCTTCTTTTTGCGGGCGATGTTCTGGCGCTCCCGATAGTCGCCCCCGGCGAAGCGCGGGTCATGCAGCAAGGTCGGCTCCTTGAAGTTGCACCAGAGATTCTTGACGCGCCGGCCCCCGCGCGTCATCGCCGGAATCTCGATCCGCCGCCAGTCCCAAAGCGTGTTGTTGTAAAGCAGGTGCCAGTAGTGCGACACTATCACCAGGCACGGCAGCGTCAGGAGCTTCTTGAGGAGAGTTTCGTGGGCATCTTTGGTGTGGAACTCGACGTCGTAGATGAGCCGCGTCCGCACGTCGCGCAGGTACGGCGCATCGACGTAGATCAACGTCGTTGGCTTGAGCGAGAAACGATAGCTCTCGATCCAGACAAGGAAGTCATCGCACACGACGTCTACACCGGTGCGGCCGGCGGTGAAGGCCCTCAGGCGTTCGCACACGTTGGGATTGGCGTCGATGAGCCAGGTCTTGAGCGCCGGCGCTTTGCGGCGGTAGACCGCGGCGTGGCCGGCGAACGCTTCGATGTACTCGATGTGCGGCGGCATTTGCCGGATGATCCGCTCCGCCAGCCCCGCCGCTCCCTTGCTGCCAGGGTACCCCGCCATGTCCGGCGGCGAGGGAGCCACGGCGGGTTTGCCGGGGCTCGAGGGGCTATTTTTGGGCACGGCCGGAATGCCGGGGCGCTTCTGACGTGGCATGACAGGCCCTCATCCATCGGGCGAACGAAGTGACCTCACTCGCAAAGGCCGAATTGCGAAACGCAAGCGCCGGCCTGGGCGTCATCTTCCACGAACGACAAAAGCGGTTGCCGGCCCCCCCAGGCCGTCTTGGACCACGCCACCACGTCATCAATCCAGTTGATTTCCAGGCCGGGGACCATCGGGGCAAAAAACGTTCGCTTGGTGACCTGTTCCCAGTCCCTGACCTTTTGAATGACCTCAGGGAACCGCGCCCCCCACTCGCGGATGTCGTCT